>Ga0116111_1001262_pt1 | contig 18156 bp, 17 predicted proteins | sample June2015DPH_8_10_FD_89720 | JGI IMG/M metagenome (GOLD analysis project Ga0116111, IMG submission 89720) | Peatland microbial communities from SPRUCE experiment site at the Marcell Experimental Forest, Minnesota, USA - June2015DPH_8_100 | ecosystem: Environmental > Terrestrial > Soil > Wetlands... | reverse complement strand
CTTGGCCGCGATTCATCCGAGATAAGAACCGGATGCGCTAATGAGCGCCCGTCCGGGTCTGTGCGGGGGGCACCAGGCAACTGGTGTCCCTACCGCGATCATCAGCTACTGTGAAGCCCTCCCACTATTTGCGCTTTGAATGCGCGAACGGCCGCTTGCCGAGCGGCGTATTGCCGCCGCCCAAGTACCACTCAGAGGCCTCTTTGTGGGCTATCGTCAGTACTGGACGCTCTTTCCAATCAGAGAAAAAATCTCTGATATCTTTCTGCTCAAAAAGGTGTTCCAAGGTAGCTGTCACAATGCAGGTGCGAAGGGTTTCGTCACCCTCGGCATAGAGTCGGCCTAGCCAATCCTTCAGCTCGTTAACGACTTCTCGGGGAACAGCGGAATCTCTCCAAAGGCTGCCAAAGATGTTCACCAAGGTGGTACCAGCGGAGTATCTTGAATCCGCCCACTCACCTTTAGGGTCTTCTTTCAGGCATCTCTCGTAGTAGTGAGTCACAAAAGCCTTGTACTCATTGGGTGCGAGCGGCGGCTCGATTCGAAAACGAGCGTCATGAATGAGCGCGCTTGTGAATCCAAGAATCTCAATGTCGTCGCTTTTCGACCAGCGGCGAACATCACCGAGCTGCACAGTGTCCGTTTTGGGCGTCCATTCCGCGTTATTGGGAGCTATCCACAGCTTGGTGATTATTTCTTGCAGCGTCTCACTCATGTCTACCTCAGTATGCCAATATTAGAACCAAAACGTCGTAACTGACGAAGTCAACCCATTCACCTCTAATTCCGCTACAGAAACCTGGCGCTCCTCTCGTATGGAAGCGGCCACCGTTTCGTTGCAAGCGCAGTGGGGCGTATGCTAATTTCAGTAGATTATTAGAGGTACGCCTTGCGCACTCAAGTGCCGGCCGGGCTGAACCGCAAAGAGGCCGAGATTTTCTCCCACCTCGATCCGGAGCGGCTGCCCCACCACATCGCCATCATCATGGACGGAAATGGCCGTTGGGCCAAACGCCGCCATTTGCCGCGCATCGCCGGGCACCGTTCGGGCGTGGCCGCGGTGCGCTCCACGGTGGAAACCGCGGCACGCATCGGCATCCCGGCGCTCACCCTGTATTCGTTCTCGGCCGAAAATTGGAAGCGGCCCAAGGGCGAAGTCAGCTATCTGATGAACTTGCTGCGCCGTTACCTCAAGATGGAGCTGCCCACCTTGATGGAAAACAACATCCGGCTGCAGTACATCGGCCGCCAGCAGGAGCTGCCGCAGGAAGTCCAGGAGCGCATGGCGTGGGCGCGCGAGATGACCGAGAAGAACGCCGGCATGGTGCTCACCCTGGCGCTCAACTACAGTTCCCGCAGCGAGTTGGTCGATTCCTTCAACGCGCTGGTGCGTGAAGCCTCGCGCAACGGCGGTGTCGAGCACTTGAAGATCGACGAGAAGTCGATCGCTTCTCACCTTTACACCAACGGCTTGCCGGAGTTGGATCTGGTGATCCGCACCAGCGGAGAAATGCGGCTCAGCAACTTCCTGCTGTGGCAGGTGGCCTACTCTGAGATCTATGTGACCGAAACGCTGTGGCCCGATTTTCGCGGCACGCAGTTGCTGGAGGCCATCGAAGCGTTCCAGAAGCGCGAGCGCCGTTTCGGAGGGTTGGTCGGCGATGACGGGCATGCCTCGTGAAGCGCGTCCTGACCGCGGTCATCCTGATTCCACTGGTGGTGCTGGCGCTGTTCAAGGCGCCGCTGTGGCTGTTCACCTTGCTGGTGCTGGGCGTGGCGCTGCTAGCGGCGCGGGAGTATTTCGACATTGCAGCGGCGACAGGGTTCAGGCCGTTTCGAAAGCTCTCCTATGGCTTTGTGGTTTGCATCTTCCTTTTTGTTTATGCCGCCGGAGAATACCACCATCGAGCGTGGATCCCAGGATACGTTTCTACGGCGGCCTCGCTGCTGCTGGTCGCATCACCCTTTATTCTGCTGGTTGCTGGGGCGAGGCGCGATCCACTCTCGCAAGCTTTGCCTGACGTTGCATCATCGTTTTTGCTGCTGCCTTACGTCGGACTTTCTCTCGCTTCGATGGTTATAGTGCGCGCGGATTCCAATGGTGCACTCTTCCTGCTCTTTCTCATGCTTTTGGTTTGGTCGGGAGACATTGCCGCTTACTACGTTGGCCGTGCGATGGGAAAGCACAAGCTGGCTCCGCGCATCAGTCCTGGCAAGACGTGGGAAGGTGCGATCGCATCGGCAATTGGAGCGATCGTGATTGCAGTGTTGCTATTCCACTATCTACGTCCTGCTTACTTTGCGCTAAAGCAGATGCATTTGTTCCCACCGACAATGGCACCAGACTCATTTGCGCCTCCGCGCGCATCCATTTCCTTGATCAATGTGATCGCATTTGCGCTCTGCGTGAACGTCGCCGCACAACTCGGAGACCTCGTAGAATCTATATTGAAACGCGGTGGCGGTGTAAAGGATTCCGGCCCCTTGCTTCCTGGCCATGGCGGAGTGCTGGACCGAATCGACGCGTTGCTATTCGCCATGCCCGTGGGCTGGTTCTTCTACTTTGCCGTGCTGGAAAAATACTTCCGCGGAGTATCGTACGTTGACTAGGAGCGGCGAGAACAAAGGGCCGCAGGGGCTAAAGCCCGATTCTAAGCAGCTTCTGACGGCACGGCTGAAGCCGTGCCCTGATACAAAACGATTTAGATTGGTGAGATAGCTTGGATAGCCTCTAGTTAATCCTATTCATGAAGCGTATCGCCATCCTCGGCTCCACTGGCTCCATCGGGAAGAGCACTCTCAACATCGTCGAGAGCTTTCCCGACCGCTTCTCCGTGGTGAGCATGGCGGCGGGCAACAACGTCGAGCTCGCCTTCGAGCAGGCGCGGCGCTGGCGTCCTCAGATTTTGTCGATGGCGACCGCCGACGCCGCCAGCCAAGTTCAAGACAAGCTGAACAAGGCTGGGCTGGGAAGCGCCATTGAAACGGTGTACGGATCGGCTGGATCGGTCCGGGTCGCGACTCATCCCGACGCCGACTTCGTGGTGAGCGCCATCGTGGGCGTCGCCGGACTCGAGGCCACTTACGAAGCGGTCAAAGCCGGCAAGACGGTCGGCTTGGCAAACAAGGAATGCCTGGTCGCCGCGGGTGACCTGATCACCGCCGAGGCCCGCAGACAAGGCAAGCCACTGCTGCCCATCGACAGCGAGCACAATGCGATTCACCAAGCCATGCGCGGTGGCCGTCGCAACGAAGTTCAGCGGGTTTGGCTGACCGCCTCGGGTGGCCCATTTCTGCACACTCCCGCCAGCGAGTTCGCCAAGATCACGGTCGAGCAGGCGCTGAATCACCCGACGTGGAAGATGGGCAAGCGCATCACCATCGATTCGGCAACCCTGATGAATAAAGGCTTTGAGGTGATCGAGGCGTGCCGGTTGTTCGACATGCCGCCGAGCCAGGTCAGCGTTCTGGTGCACCCGCAGAGCACGATTCACTCCATGGTCGAGTTCGTGGACGGCAGCCTGCTGGCCCAACTCTCGGTCACCGACATGCGATTACCGATCCTGTATGCGCTGTGCTATCCCGATCGCATCGAATCCGACCTGCGCTTTCCCGTTGAGGAACTGCGGCGGCTGGATTTCCTGCCTCCCGACTTGGAGAAGTTTCCCTGCTTGCGTTTGGCTTACCAGGCGGTCGAAGCGGGAGGCGCGAAAACGATTGCTCTCAATGCCGCGGACGAAGTGGCGGTGGCCGCCTTCCTCGAAAGGGGCATTGGATTTCCGGATATTCCGGCTACAATAGAGGCGGTGGTCAGGGAAACGCCGGCGCGGATACCGGAATCTATCGAGGAAGTATTGGCCGTCGATGAGAATGCGCGTCTCCGCGCGCGCGACCGCATCCAATATGTGGGCTCGAGGGTGTGACTTCCCCGCCTAGCCAAAAGAGAGCTAGAATAGGGTAACCCCCAGACTGATTTCCCCTTAGTCAAAAGAGGTTTATGGAATCGTTCCTAATTGCACTGGCTTCCATGGCGGTGGTGCTCGGGATCATGATCCTGGTGCACGAGTTCGGCCATTACGCGGCTGCGAAATGGTTTGGCGTACGCGTAGATGTGTTTTCCATCGGTTTCGGCAAGCGTCTTACGGGCTTCCGTCGTGGTGGAACGGACTACCGCATCAGCGCCCTGCCGCTGGGCGGATACGTGAAGATGGCGGGCGAGAGTCCGTTGGAGTCGCGCACCGGCGCGCCGGACGAGTTCATGTCGCATCCCCGCTGGCAGCGCTTCGTGATCGCCGCCGCCGGTCCGGGCATGAACATCATCCTCGCCGTCGTTCTTCTAACGGGCGTGTTCATGGTGCACTATGAGCATCCGGTCTATCTCGACCAGCCGGCGGTGGTGGGATGGGTGATGGAGAACTCGCCTGCGGCCAAGGCCGGGATGGAGCCGGGCGACCGCATCGTGCGCATCGATGGGCAACAGAATCCCACCTGGGAAGATGTCCTGCTGAAGGTGGTGGTCACCACCAAAGGACCGGTGGATGTCGCCATTCAGCGCGGCAACGAGGTCCTGGAGAAACAGATCCAGCCCGAGTTTGATGGGTCGGATCAATACGACAACGTGGGATGGTTGCCGGAAGAGCCGATTACCGTAACCTATCTTGAGCCAAACATGCCCGCAGTCAAGGCTGGGCTGAAGGTGGGCGACGAGGTTGTCGCGGTGAACGGTGCGAAGATGCGATCGCTGCTTTCCGTGATCTACTACCTGCGGCAAAACGGTGAGAAGCCGGTGGATGTCACTTTGTTGCGCAACGGGCAGAAGTTAGATATCAAGGTAACGCCCGTCCAAACCGAGGACAACGGACAGAAGAATTATCGCCTGGGCTTCCAATCCAGGCCGGTGCAAATCGACAAGTTGCCCTTCGCGCAGGCGCTCAATCGTTCCCTCGACGAAAACAAACGGTATTCGGTGCTGATCGTGGACTTGGTCCGCAAGTTAGTACAGCACAAGGCGTCCATCAAGCAAATGGAAGGCCCCATCGGTATCGCCCGCGCTTCCGGAGATGCGGCGCGCCAGCCAGGATGGGCCCCGCTGCTTAGGCTGATGGCCATGATCAGCCTCAACCTGGGCATCTTCAACCTGCTGCCCATTCCCATTCTCGATGGTGGAATCATCCTGTTGCTGGTCATTGAGGGCGTGCTACGACGGGAGATCAAACCGCACATCAAGGAACGCATTTATCAAACCGCATTTGTCTTCCTGATACTGTTCGCGGCGGTGGTGATTTACAACGACCTGATGAAAGCGCTTCCCGGACTGGCGCAACGGCTGCCTTGACGGCATAGCTGCTTGCAAGTCAAAACGGGGCGCATCATGCGCCCCGTTTTTGATTGCGGAAACGCGGGAGAAGGATGCCTTTGGCCGTTGGCTCTCAAATTTGGCAAGCAACAGAGAAACCGGAACGTTTGGCGTAAGTGGTGAAACAGCGGAGTCCCTAATAATTAAAGATAAAGTCTCGCTTGCGGGGCGAAAAATTGTACCGCCCGGCACATAGTTGACACTTTTGGCCCACGGTTTAGGAACGAGCAACTTTTCTCAGTGGTCAAAAGGAGACAGTTAATCGTGGCTCCTACACCTACTCTGTAGTTGAGGAAAATACCAATGAAAGCACTTACAACTCTCGGAGCAGCAGTCCTGTTCCTGTCTCTCGGAACCATTGTTCCCGCCTTCGCGCAGGAGGCGCAACACGAACAAGAGGCCAAGCCGGCGCAGCAAGAGAAGGAGGCCAAGCCGGCGCAGCAAGCCAAGCCTGCGCAGCAAGCCAAGCCAGCAGCGCAGCAAGAGAAGCAGGCCAAGCCAGCAGCGCAGCAAGCCAAGCCGGCACAGCAAGCCAAGCCGGCACAGCAAGCCAAGCCGGCACAGCAAGCCAAGCCGGCGCAGCAAGCCAAACCTGCGCAGCAGGCCAAGCCAGCAGAGCAGCAACAGAAGCAGGCCAACAAGCCAGCACAGCAGGCGCCACAGACCAAGCAGGCAAAACAGGAACCCAGTAAGCCCGCGGGGCAGCAACCTGCTCATCAGCGGAGTGCGGCCGAAGAGCAGAGGCAACGCGCCGTGCCGGCACTGCGGCTGAGTGCCAGAAGCAGCGGCCGCATACCTGACGATCGGTTCCGTGCCAGTTTTGGTGAAGGGCACCGGTTCGCGATCAACCAACCAGTGATGGTCGGCGGGTACTCTCGCTTCCAGTACGGCGGCTATTGGTTCGGATTTGTTGAGCCGTGGCCGGTGGGCTGGTATTACACCGATCAGGTTTACGTTGACTACATCGATGGCGAGTATTTCCTGTTTAACCCGTTTTATCCCGGGGTTCGCGTCGCGATCACTTTCGTGCCGTGACGCCCGCACGCCAATCGTGAATCCTCTGGCGTCGGCGGCAGAGGGCCGGCGTCACTGAAGCGCGCGCGAAAGAGGATCAACTATGTTCAATTCAGGCTCAGGCTCATTGGTTCGCACCGGACGGATGCCGCTGCTGGTGCTGGTGTTGGTAGCGGCCATCCTTTCGGGATGCAGTTCCAAGCAGGAACAGGCGCTGGATCAGGCCAAGAAGCAGGCGGCTGCAACCGGCCAGGCGCAGCAGGTGGTTTCTGTAGACAAGGACGGGACCACGACGACGACAGTGGTGCAGCCGCCGGCGGCCGGGCAAACCAGCCAGGCGATAACCACGACGGTGACACCGCCCGCGGCTGGGGCGCCGGTTCCAGCACCCTCGGGGCCGACGGTTTCTGCGGTGCCGCAACCGGTCAGCGTGAGCATTCCGGCGGGCACCACGCTGACGATCCGCATCGATCAGCACATCAGCGTAAAAACCAGCCACCCGGGGGACACGTTTACCGGCGAGGTGGTGGACCCGGTGCTGGCCGGCGACAACAGTGTGCTGGTGCCGAAGGGTGCGCTGGTGGGTGGCGTGGTGGATATATCGCATCGGCGGGGACACTTCAAAGGCAGATCGCTGCTGGAGCTGCGGTTGACCTCACTGACGCTGAATGGGACGCAGTATCCGCTGACCACGCGGGACCTGGCGCGCAGCAAGAAGGGCAAGGGCAGACGTTCCACGGCCTTGATTGCCGGAGGGGCGGGGATGGGCATGCTGGTGGGTGGCGTGGCCAGCGGCGGCGTAGGGCTGGTGGTGGGCGGCCTGGTGGGTGGTGGCGCTGGAACCGCCGCCGCGGGATTGACCGGCAACCGGGACATCGACATACCAGCGGAGGCGATTGTGCGCTTCAGGCTGGCGGACGATCTGGTGGTACAGCCGGAGCAGTAGTGTGTGAATCCCGTTGATGCGGGACCGCCCAAAAGGAAAAGGCTCCGCTATCTGGGGAGCCTTTCAGTGGCCGATAAGAATGTGGTTTACGACTGCGAGCCGTCCTTACGCTTCAGGGTGGGACGGTCGTCGTCGGTCTTGCTGTCCGTGCCGCTTCCGCTATCGGTGGAAGGATTGTCGGCCGTGGCCCGCCGCAGCGTGGGCCGGTCTTTGTTGTCCTTGTCGTTCTGCACCTTGTGGCGGTTCTCGATCGAGGCCAGGCGACCCTTCACGTTTTCGAACTCCGAGGTGTCCACGACGTACTCGGGTCGCGGAGGCAGAACGGTTTTCATTTCCTGCTGCGCCGCCGCGACGCGGTCATCGGTCATAGGGTGGGAAGCGAATGCCTTGGCGATCGTACCGGGCTTCTTCTTCTCCAGAGCTTCGACCTTCTCAAAGAACGAGATGAAGGACTGCGGATCGTAGCCCGCTTTGTACATGTATTCCATACCCAGGAAATCGGCCTGCGCCTCGAAGGTGCGCGAGAACTTCATGAAGGCCACCGGCACGCCAATACTCAAAGCGGCCTGCGTACCCTCGTACACCGCCCAGCCGCCCGGAATGAAGATCAGCCCGATGCTGGCCAGGTTCGCGATATTACTGCGAGTCTGCTCACGGGCCGCATGACATGCCGCGACGTGACCGATCTCATGCGCCATCACTCCAGCCAGTTCGGCCTCGTTATCGGCTGCGAGAATCAAGCCAGAGTTCACGTAGAAGAAGCCGCCCGGCAACGCGAAAGCATTGAGTTCGTCGGTATCAATCACCTTGATGGTGAACGGCACCTTGGCGTCCGAGTTGCGCACCAGGTTCTGGCCCAGACGGTTGATGTACTCGGTAACCACCGGGTCCTGCACCATCTTGGCGGTGTGCTCGACTTGCTGCGAGTACGCGCGCCCCATAGCCACCTGCTTGTCGAGCGAGTACCAATTGCCCAATCCTTTGTTGCAGCCAACATTACGGTTGCCGATGGCGTCAATGTTGTTCCAGGTGCTGGGAATGGGTTCGGTCTTCTCCGGCTTCCCCGGTGCCGGCGGATTGGAGGTGTCTGGCGCAGGCGGATTGGACGCGGCGTTCGGATCCTGCGATGGAGAGCTCTGGTTCTGAGCAACGCCGAATGGAACCAGCATGAGTGCAAGGGCGCAGCAACCGAGGTAACGCGATAGGTAACGCATGATGTACACCTTTTCGGGCCGGATCGCGGGCCAGATAGACTCCGGCCTGCGAGTGCCCTAAGCCCTGTTATAAACCCAAAGTGGGCCGATTTGTCGCCCGCTGGCCCTTTTATTTTCGGGAGGTTACCGGACAAAATCCAACCGCAATTCGAGGCTTTTACTAGAGCGTGTTTCAAAAACCTCGTTTTGCGACACCAGGGCTAAAGCCCTCTTTTTGGAGTCGCGATTTTCGCGGGCCTAAAGGCCCGCGCTTCCACCCAGAGAGCTGCAGGACATTTTTGAAGCAAGGTCTAGTCAGACGAGCCTCCTCCATAAAAGGCTTCCACATATTGGACGGCTGAGTTCCGGAATTCGTGTCAGGCGGGAAGATCAGCCGGTGGTATTCCAAGGGCCAAGGCGCGGCAGCAGGCGTGTTAAACTTTTGAGTAGTCCTGTATGGCTCAAATTCAGCGCAGAAAAACTTACACAGCTTCGGTGGGCGGAGTGCGGGTCGGCAGCGATGCACCAATTGTGGTGCAGTCCATGACCAACACCGACACCGCCGATATTGACGGCACCCTTCGCCAGGTGGCAGCCCTGGCCCGCGCCGGTTCCGAGCTGGTGCGCGTCACCGTCAACAACGACGCCGCCGCGGCCGCCGTGCCCCACATTGTGGACGGCCTCGACCGCCTGGGCATTCCCGTGCCGATCATCGGCGACTTCCACTACAACGGCCACATCCTGCTCAAGAAGTATCCCGCGTGCGCGCAGACGCTGGCCAAATATCGCATCAACCCCGGCAATGTCTCGATTGGCAAGAAAGATGACGACAACTTCCGCACCATGATCGAAGTCGCCATCGCAAACAATAAGCCCGTGCGCATCGGCGTCAACTGGGGTTCGCTGGACCAGGCGCTGCTGACGCGCTTGATGGACGAGAACTCCAAGCTCGACGAGCCCAAGGACGCGCGCGACGTGACCATGGAAGCGATGGTCCTGAGCGCGCTGCGCTCGGCCGATCTAGCAGTAAGCTACGGCTTGCGTAAAGACCAGATCATTCTCAGCGCGAAGGTCAGCGGGGTGCAGGACCTGATCGACGTTTACCGCGAGCTGGGCCGCCGGTGCGAGTACCCGCTGCATCTCGGGCTCACCGAAGCCGGCATGGGCGCCAAAGGCATTGTCAGTAGCACCGCCGCGCTGGCCGTGTTGATGCAGGAAGGCCTCGGCGATACGATTCGCGTCTCGCTCACCCCTGCGCCCAATGGCGACCGCACCGAAGAGGTCACGGTCGCACAACAGATTCTGCAGTCCATCGGCATCCGCAGCTTCACGCCACAAGTCACGGCATGTCCCGGTTGCGGGCGCACCACCAGCACCTTCTTCCAGGAGATGGCTGAGCAGATCCAGAGCTACGTGCGCGAGCAAATGCCAGTGTGGAAGACGCGCTACTCCGGCGTGGAAGAGATGAAGCTGGCGGTGATGGGCTGCGTCGTCAACGGGCCGGGCGAGTCCAAGCACTCCAATATCGGCATCTCGCTGCCGGGCACATTCGAGGAACCGAAGGCCCCGGTGTACGTGGATGGCCGCTTGATGCTCACGCTCAAAGGCGATCACATTGTCGAAGAGTTCATCAAGATTCTCGACGAATACGTGGACTCGCACTACGCGGCAAAAGAGCAGAAGCTGGTGGGGATAAGCAGCAACTAGCAACTAGCAATTAGCTCTTAGCCTTCAGCTCTTAGCGATCGGATTTCAGCCCATTTGGTGGAGCGGCGATTCATTCGACGCCGCGTGACGCGACCTCTCTTCCTTTTGTCATCCCGACCGAGCGGAGGAACCTGCTGTTCTTCTCCCGACAATTTTTCACCGCTGCCCGGACGATTCGCGAAATCTACTCTAGAATTCCCCTATCGGATCCATCTTCAACCTGCCATGAAATCGTCCGCGAAAAATACGATCGCCGACAACGGCGCCAAGCCCGTCTCCGCGGCCACGCTGAAGCTGCGCCTGCTGAAGAAGCTGAAGTGCACGCTGAAGTACGAAAAGCTGGCGTGGGACTCGGGGGCCAAGCTCGTGGCCGGCGTGGACGAGGTGGGCCGGGGATCGCTGTTCGGACCGGTGGTCGCGGCCGCGGTCATCCTCGACCCCAGCTATCGCATTCGCGGGCTGCGCGATTCCAAGCTGCTGGACCGCGCGACCCGCGAAAAGCTGGCGCCGCGGATTCGCGAGCACGCATTGGCGTGGGCGATCGCCGCGGTTGACGTCGCCACCATCGATCAAATCAACATTTATTGGGCCTCGAAGCGCGCCATGGAAGTGGCTGTCGGAAAGCTCACGCTTATTCCTGACCATCTGCTGATCGACGCCATGCGTATCAACTTCGAATGCGCGCAGACACCCATCATCCACGGAGACGCCCTCTCCGCCTCGATTGCTGCGGCTTCCATCATCGCCAAAGTCGAGCGCGACGCCATGATCACCGCCTGGGACCCGGCGTTCCCGGAGTACCGCCTTGCGTCCAACAAGGGTTACAGCACGCCTCATCATCTGAAGATGCTGCGCGAGAAGGGGCCAAGCCCACTGCATCGGTTGTCGTTCGCACCCGTGTGGACCTCGTCGGCGCCGCAGGCGGTGCTGGAGTTTATGCTAGAAGGGGAAGAAAGCAACTAGCAACTAGTCGCTAATTGCGAGAAGTCATCGCATGAATCGTTTTGTATCAGGGCACGGCTTCAGCCGTGCCGCAACGGGTCAACAACGACGTGGGCTTCAGCCCCTGAGGAAATTGTTTTTGCAGGGGCTAAAGCCCAGGCCTTTCCTGCGCTTCGTTCGGCACGACTAAAGGTCGTGCCCTGATACATACCAGAACGATTTATGAGCCGAATGCTAGTTGCTAATTGCCAGCGGCTCATCGCTCCCTTCTTGCAACAATCCGCCCGCTCGCGCATCTTATCCAACATGCCAAATACAGAGACAGCGATTCTCGGCGGGGGATGCTTCTGGTGCGTGGAAGCCGCTTTCCAACAGTTGCAAGGCGTCCATGCGGTGGTGTCGGGCTACATGGGCGGGCGCGTCCCCAACCCGACCTACGAGCAGGTTTGCAGTGGACGCAGCGGCCACGTCGAAGTCGCGCAGATCACCTTCGACCCGGCCATCATCAGTTACGAAGACTTGCTGGAGGTGTTCTTCACCGTCCACGATCCGACGACGCTGAACCGGCAGGGCAACGACGTCGGCGAGCAATATCGCTCGGTCATTTTCTACCGCAATGAAGAGCAGCGCAAGACCGCGCAGGCCGTAATCGATGACCTCACCAGGGAACACGCCTTTGCAAATCCCATCGTGACGGCCATTGAGCCAGCTTCAACCTTCTACGCCGCCGAGAATTACCACCAGAACTACTTCAAGAACCATCCCTACCAGCCGTACTGCATGTTCACGGTCTCGCCCAAGGTGAAGAAGATTCGGGAGAAGTTTGCGGCGAGGCTGAAAGCGGAGGTGTAGGGCGATTTCACGCCAGGATTTAGGCGGCAGAAAGTTCGAACCGCAGATCCCCCGCTCGGTCGCCACGGCGACCTCGGTCGGGATGACAAAATCAAAAGGATCTTATGCGACGACGGGTGGCCGAGCCCTTCCGTGTAACCATGAGTTTTAACCTGCGGTGCCCCACCCTTCTCGCCCGCTTTTGGCAAGAGGGTGGGCACGGATGCATATAGCGCAGCTTCTAGAACCGGTTCCACAGGAACTGGTTATAGACGTCGTGGTGGTATTGCACCTCGGGCGCCTTGACGAAGGTCCCCAGCAGCCGCGGACAGCGATCGGCCGAGGCTTGTTTCAGGTCGGCGTAGCGGCCCTTGACGTCATCGCCCAGCATGGTGGTCGTCCACTTCGCGTCGCGGAAGTTCTCTAGCGCGGTGTAGATGTTGTCGGGCAGATAGCGCTCCGCCTGGCGCAGGTTCTTGATCTTGGCGGTCTCGCCGTCGAGTCCCGTCTTGAACACCGCGTACATCACCATGTAGGGATTCGCATCGGGGCTGACCGAGCGCACTTCCACGCGCATGCTCTTCTCGTTGCCGATGGGAATGCGGATCATCGCGCCGCGGTCCACCGGCGAGGCCTTCAGCTGATTGGGCGCTTCAAAGTGCGGATCGAGCCGGCGATAGGCGTTGACGCTGGCGTTCAGCATCAGGCACAGATCGTTGCCATGGGTGAGAATGCGGTCCACGAACGACCAGCCCATCTTGCTCAGCTTCTCTTCGCCCTTGGCGTCCCAAAACAGGTTCTTGCCCTTCTTGCTGACCGAAACGTTGGTATGCATGCCGCTGCCGTTCACCCCGACCACCGGCTTGGGCAGGAATGACGCGGTGAAACCCATCTTGGTGGCCACCTGGCGGCAGATCAGCTTGTAAAGCTGGATCTGGTCGGCGGCATTCACCACTTCCGAATACGCGTAGTTAATTTCGAATTGCGACGGCGCCACCTCGGGATGGTCCTTCTCGTTCTGGAATCCCATGGCGCGCTGCACTTCAGCGGTGGTGTCGATGAAGGTGCGCAGCGGATCGCCGGGCAGCGAGTGATAGTAGCCGCCGGTATTGACGTAATCGAACTTCTGGGTTTCATGATAATGGCGCTCGGCTTGGACGCCATCGAAGAGAAAGCCTTCGATTTCGTTGGCGGCGTTGAGGGTGTAGCTCTCGTGCTGGAAGAGCTGCTCGGCATAGGTCTTGAGCACGCCGCGAATGTCGGCGGCATACGGCGTGCCGCCCCTGTCGATGACATCGCCGAACACCAGCACTTTGCCGGGACCCAAAATGTCGGCCGGGCCCCAGTAGAACGAGGGCCAGTCAATGCCCAGGCGGAGATCGCTTTCGCGCTGCGCGGTGAAGCCGCGAATCGAGGAGCCATCGAAGGTCAGGTTGTCCCAGCTCTTGAGCAGGAACTTCTTGTCGTAGTCGAGCATGTGCAGGCGGCCTTCCAGGTCGCTGAACAGCACGGTGACCGCCTTGATGCGCTTCTCGTCGGTCAGGTACTTCAGGCGCTCCTCCTGGACCTTATGCAGGGGGACGCGGTTCTTGCGCTGCTCTTTGGAGCGCAAATTCATGTCTTCGAGCTCGTCATAAGAGAGCGCGAGGAAGCTACGCAGTTCAGTGGACATGGATCTCCTCGGAATAAGTTCGGCCGGCGATTTGGCCGGGATAGTTTTGGCCGGGATAGTTTTGGGCGGAATGGATTCGCCCGGCTCCGGCCAGAATGAAGGTGAAGATGAAATCGCGCATTGCAACGGGACTTGCTACGTTTTCGCTGATTGCGGTTTCCCTACTAATTACTGACACGATCTGTTTTCGGTGATGCGGTTGCCCCGCTGCTCGGGGGTGAAGTTCTTCCCCATTTGCTCGGGGTGAAATCCGGGTGAAGTTCGAGGGTACAGCCCGCCGCTCCCCCTCGCCAGTAAAAAAAGTTGATGGGAGGTATTAGGGAAATTTATGGAGGGGTGCTTGGGGGAATTCTGCCTCCCCCGAACTGCCCTGATCCGAGGATGATGCGTGCAGGCGCTAGTGTTTCGAATTGAACGACAAAGCCTTCGCCGTCTTTAGCAGACAGGTATCTCTGCAGCACCTCCTCGGGATTCTTGATCAACGCACGCTGAGCAACGATGGAGCAAGGACCAATTTGTATGTCTGTGTCAAATATGCGATCTGGTGCCACAAATTCAACAAGATCAAATTTGAAGGATTTCTCCGACCCAAGGGCAGCGACGAACATGTCTTTGTCTTGTGTACTCTTGGCAAGAGTTACTGAAATGTTCGAAAGCTCAACTTGAACCTCGCCTTTTCGTGCAAGCTTTAGAAAAAACGGAACTGATTCGACGCTGTGCTCGTCGACAACTGCTGGCACGGGAAGCCGGACGTGGAACCTGTTGGCTATCTCACAAATCTCATCCAAAAGCACCTTGAAACGGTCGTTCAGTTCTGGATACTGATTCGGATTGGTCGTAGCGGTGAAAACGAGAGCACCTCGTTGAAAATCTCTGACTTCAATGAGGCCGGTTTTCTTGAGTTCGAAAATAGCTGCCGCAAACTGGCGTACGGGCCGTATATCCTTTCCCCGAAAACGCTCCTTAAAATGAAAAGTGATTTCAGGCGGCGCAGTGCCAGGACGTACGACCATCGAAAGGCTAAAGGGGAGACTCGCATCCACTGTCGATAATTCCACCTCCTTGGTTCCCACTCTCGACCGTCGAAACTTTAGGCAATCATAGCGAACCGCGGACTCACCGGCGCCAAAAATGACGCTTAGTTGAATGGGGGCGTGCGCATGGGGCGATGGCTCGAATATCAATCGCTGAGACTCGGCGGGCACCGGTGCAATGAAATCAAAGGTAGAGCGAAAACCTGACACCTGTATATCAGCGGGAGTGCCAGTTTCAACGGCATGTCGTAGCTGGCGGGTGGCCTCTCCTTGTGTCTTAAACTGAATTTTGGGAGGATCGAGTTGAAGTGCCTCTACGTCTCTCGCAAAAATGTCGATCCGCTTGTCGCCGTCTGTAATTGACGCCATTATTCCCGGAGGGAAATTCGTACGACCATTATCTCGAGGGAAGAAAGTGACTTGGTAATCAAATCGGGCATCTCGGTCTTGGAGCCTCTGCACGTACTGTTGTACGTTTTCCAACGTAAGCTTTTCGAGTTCTCGATCCGAATACTCTCCCGTTTTAGCGAGCAATGATCGCAACTCCAGAGGGTCAAGAATTGCATTCGGGAAAAAACTGTTGCGGATAGGCCTTCGATAAGCGAGCTCCCCGACAATTTCTGACGCCTGAAACATTCCGACCTCGACGCGGCTGATATATTCCCGCTTGAGTTGCTGGAGCCATGCGTGCACATTGATATCGAGGTCGACTGGAACGCATAGTATCCACCGCTTCGGTTGGAAATGATGAAGTGCAACCCGCAACGACTTCTTGATTTGGTTCTTTTGTGCACTCCTAATTCCGTTGACGAAGAACTTGCATTGCCAAATCGTCGGCTGGGCTCCAAGTTCGCCTTGGAAAATGTCAACGCCTTTATCACCACCCGCACCGTTAACATGAGTGACGTGCGCCAATGGATGACGCGCGGCGATGATCTGAAAACACAAGTCTTCAAAAACTCCAGGATCAAGTTCCTTCAGCCTTTGATAGATTGCATTCATGAGAGATATCGATAACTTCGATAATGGGATATCACCAAGCGGCTTATAAACACTGGCTGCATACTAGCTGCTGACTGTTTCTCGGTAACCTTCGCCACTATGTTAGACTGCCAACAATCAAAGCCGAAACCGCCTGAACCGCAGAACTAATCGAAGACAAGTCCACATTACCTTCCAAAAATAAGGTGCCAAGCGCCGACTGCGGCCAAAGCAAGCAAGAGCAATCGGTATAACAGCCGGTCGAGGACATCGAAGCAATGGTCAATATTCTTACGGTTCATACGAGTTCGTCTCCGACACTACTGTGTTATCACAAAAAAATCTAAAATTAACTGAATATTATGGTAGGGACGGGGAAGTTTCTCAGAAACCATTCATATCGGGTAGTTTACGAGTCAATAATCTTTTGGAAGTGCACCGTGTATGGTGCAGATGCTTTTCTGTATGAAAGGGTCGCCACAAATGCATTCAAAGAGAATCGCCACTCTATTGAGTCGGGTTCGAAATCCTATAAAGCTGGCGCTTGACAAAGCGGGAAGGAATTGGTGCCCCACCGCCCGAAAATTCTTTTTGTCTTATACCGAAACGAAGTAGACTGAGTGGCCGTGCTCATTCAGGTCTCTGCAGAGCCTCACCAGGCTGCACTTCGCGAAGAACGGCAGATCCCCGGCTGGTCTCCCGAGTGAAACCAGGCAGAGGGACCAATCACCATTCCTGGGCCGATTGTTGAGCCACTCTCGATCCGCATTCGGATGAAACTTCTTAAAGACCTTTGCCAACTCCTTTCGATATCCGCTATCCGTGCTAAAGAGTAGTTCTGACGTTCTGCGAACCTGCTCCACTAAATGGCTCATACCGCTCGATTTTGAAACGATCTTTGCGAAGAGCAGTGTCTTCGTTTTCGGGTGAAATAAATCACAGAATTCAAATTGGGAATGCTTCTGTCCATATCGAATGTTCTTCACATCAAAATGCAGAAATCCAGGCTTATTGCCGCACCTAAGATTGTAGTCAGCCTCGCCCTCCGTCCGATCCCAAGCTAGTAAGGAAATCCTTGGTTTCTCAAGTCCCTTGATGGAACGGTTTATCCGCAACACGAAGTCCTGAACCACTTCGTACCAAATCCCGGACGAAAGTACATACTGGCGGCCTTCCAAGGAAAGTTCATAGCAGAAGCAATCGAACGCAGTGCATGCCCTTATTTCGTCTCCGGCATCGTCCAGCAAATGAATCGGCGAATTCTTGGCCTCGTGCACCGAGGGATTAGCCCCTCTTTCTTCGAGAGAACTGAGCCAGCTTCCGATCATTAAGTAAGGCCTCATAACAGGCGACTTTGACAGGCGGCCAAAACATAGGAGTCAATGGTCGTTGTTTCCTCGCGCTTATGCATCGGCGTGAACATCACCGTCTTTTTCTGAGCCTCTCCAGAAGCAAGTTCGGCGTCCAACTGCGCCTCCAAGCGATCAGTGAGGATCTGATCCCGGACCGGACTGACGTTATCGATTTCAGGCCATGTTTTCTTATACTGGTCGCTTTTGAAGAGAACAGCCGACTTGTCGAGCACCGCAGCGAAGTCCGAAAAAGGGACATTGACTCGGAGACTCGTTGATCCACGAATTGTCCCAGCTAAAAGAGGTTCGGATGTAACACCCTCGACTGCGGCAACAAGGTCCCGATCAAACTCGACACCAAACTCGTCGACAGATGATGCGCGCGGCGCACGCTCGCTTGCGAGGTGCCATCTTGCAAACACTTGCTCGGCTTTGATCTCCACGAGCTGATCGCGAGCTATCGAATTCACTGCGATGCGTCTTCCAAAATCTCGTTCCAACCACTCGTCCTTCAGTAGTTGCCAGGCATGCCCAAATGTCACCACAAACGTATCGCTTTCGCGCCGTACGACAAGCAGACCTGCAGGCGATTGGCCGTTCAGAATTATTGGAGTTGGAGTCTCGACGACAGAGTTGATGATTGGCAGCCAATGAGGTTCGCGAACGGCTGAAGGAAGTGGAAGAAAAAAACCCTCGAGCGGCGGGGACAGAGTCAAGGCACCATCGTGGGATTTGAGCAATACGGCTTCGACGGCAGCAGCCTGCTCAGATTTCAAAAGGAAAATTGTTAGACCAATTTTCTGGTTTTCCATCCTGAATGCTTCTTCAACATCAATTGTAGACTGGCGGGCAGTGCCTGGTGCCCCAGTTTCACCCCTCGGTCGGTTGGGCTAACCTGGGTCACTGCACTGGGCAGCCGCAACGGTGCAGATTGTGTTCCTGCCAAGTGGTCTGCGGCGGTTTCACGAATCCCCGCATTCCATCACCTGCAGTTGTTATCGCCTGTGCCCAGGTTAGATGGAATGAGACGGCTGGTCTCGCGGAACAGGGTAAGCTGTCCGCACGCACTCGAGAGGTGCAAAGGAGACCAGCCTAATGAAAAAGAGTAGCAGAGGTTCAGTAAGCGCG
>Ga0116111_1001261_pt1 | contig 18178 bp, 16 predicted proteins | sample June2015DPH_8_10_FD_89720 | JGI IMG/M metagenome (GOLD analysis project Ga0116111, IMG submission 89720) | Peatland microbial communities from SPRUCE experiment site at the Marcell Experimental Forest, Minnesota, USA - June2015DPH_8_100 | ecosystem: Environmental > Terrestrial > Soil > Wetlands... | reverse complement strand
GCCTCTGCAAGGCCGTCGCCTCGTGTCTCGATCAAATCTCTCGAGCTGAATGCGCTGCATACCTCGCGAATTCAGGATATGGTCGACTTAAACGGAAACCGCTCTAAGACTGGCTTTCAAGCTTGCGTAACACCCCGCGCGCTTACAACTGCCGAAATTCCAGAGATCGTCGAGCAATACCGTCATGCGGCGCGAAACGCTCTCGCCGCCGGTTTTGATGGCGTCGAGATCCATGCAGCCAACGGCTATCTCATCGAGCAATTCCTGCGCGACAGCACGAACAAGCGAACCGACGCCTACGGTGGATCACGCGAAAACCGTGCGCGGCTCCTACTCGATGTGACTGAGGCGGTGGCGGGGGTCTGTGGCGGCCAGCGCGTCGGTATCCGCCTCTCGCCGGTTAGCCCGGTCAACGGCGCCGACCTCGACAGCGATCCCGCTGGGACCTACGCCTACGTGGTCGAGCAACTGAATGCGTTCGGTCTGGCCTATATCCACATCATTGAAGGAGTGACTCAAGGGCCCCGAGAGGTGCCAGGTGGGTTCGACCTCCAAATTCTGCGGCAGTCGTTCAAAGGGCTCTACATGGCGAATAATGGCTATGACCTGGAGCTGGCCCTTGAGGCACGCCGTCGCAATCTCGCGGATCTCATCTCCTTCGGCCGCCTCTATATTGCGAATCCCGACCTTGTGGAGCGCTTGCGGATAGGAACACGGCTAAACGTTCCCGATCGCGCGACCTTCTTCGGCGGCAGCGCGGCAGGATACACCGATTATCCGGTCTTGACCCCAGCGGAGCGTGATGCGGCCTAGCGCCAGTTGTGGCAAAATGCCTTACGGGCTGCGCAGTGGTTTCGGTTCCTCATGAAAAAGACGAACTTCACAGGGGCCGCGCCGATTCAAAGACCGCCAGAAGTTCTCGCAAGCGAGGTCGCGTGATCAGTCGGCTGATGATCATGTGGCCGATTTCAACCCGGGTCAACAAACCGGAGAATGACGATCCGGCCATCGTGGAGCCGATTGAATTGTCTGCCGCTTAGGTCAACTTTCGTCTCAATCGCCGCCGCGGGACGCGACCGGCCAAGACGCCAAGGGGCGATAGGAGCCAATTATTGCGTCGATTAATTCGACAGCCTCACTGCAGCGGAGCCAACATCATGATCACTCGACGAGAAGCCAGCACAGGATTGCTCTCCAGCGCCGTCCTCGCGGCTGCGCCCGGACTTGCGGCCGAGAACGCCGCCGGTATTGATCTGCCGCCGCCGCGAGCCGACGGTGGGAAGCCTCTTATTCAGGCTCTTCGGCTGCGTCGTTCGATCCGCGAATACTCGTCCCGACCATTGCCGAGGCAGGTTCTGTCCGACCTATTATGGGCAGCCTTCGGCGTCAATCGGCCGGCGAGCGGCGACCGTACCGCCCCCTATTGGCGCCACGTCATGGTTATCGACGTCTATGCGGCGATGGAAGACGGGGTTTGGCTCTACGAGCCCAAGACGCACGCACTGCTGCTGCATCTGCCCGACGACATCCGTACAGCGACCGGGCTCCAGGACTTCGTCGGCACGGCGCCCCTCAATCTTGTCTACGTTGCTCACGGCGAGCGCATGCAGGATATTTCCGCCGAGGAGCGGCGCCTTTATGCGTCGGTCGATACCGGCTTTATCGGACAGAACGTCTACTTATTCTGCGCCTCCGAAGGGCTGGCGACCGTCTTTCGCGGTGCGGTCGATTACGACAAGCTCGGTCACACGATGAAGCTCGGCGAAGGGCAGTTCGTTACCTTTGCCCAGACGGTCGGATTTCCGCGCGCGTGAGAATGATCGCACACGCGCAGCCCGCACAACTCGCGAGTTCAAGCACAGGTCGTGCACCGACCTGCTGATGTCGCTGAGGGTCATGAGCGTCGCTTCGGACATTCATCCCGCATTTCCCGGTTTAGCTCCGCAACCGGACATACTCGCTGCGCCGCACTAAATGACGCCAAGGGCCATGAGCCGACATGGGGTCTGAAATGAAAGAGGCCGCCAACTGAGGCCGCGATCAGCGCCATTGAAATCTACAACAAACCGAGCTTTCGATATCGGGAGGAAATCTTTGCAATTCTAATGTTGAATGCTTGGGAGCTATTGCTAAAGGGTCCCAAGCGGGTGCTGGCACTTTCGACCTATCCCCATGATTAGTGATCTCTTTTGAATTTGGGGGTGGTCCCTTTTGATTAAACCCATCTCCCGAACTTTCACGTATTCACAACTGGCGACAGGTATTGTCCCCGTTGGCCGATGCGAATGGCAAGAGGCTAGCTGTGCTGATGGCGGCGTCCGGATCGTGTGGTGACAACGAAGGAAGTCTTCCGATCGTTTCGTGTCGAAAGCGGCTCAAATATGAAACCACGCATCGCCTCCCTTGTTGCCGGTAGCCTTCTCGCGTTCGCGCTGTTTGGCGCAGCAACGGCGGGGCCGGTCGAGGACGGCAAGGCGGCCTATGAGCGCGGCGACTACGCGGCGGCGATGCGATTGCTGCGTTCGCCCGCCGCCAACGGCAGTGCCGATGCCCAAAGGGATACAGGGCTCATGTATGCGCAGGGTCAGGGTGTGCAGCAAGACTTCGCCCAGGCTTTGATCTGGTTCCGCAAAGCCGCCGGCCAAGGGGACGACCTTGCGCAATACTTTTTGGGAGTGATGTATCGCGACGGCAACGGCGTGCCGCAGGACGAAACACAGGCCTTAGCCTGGTATCGCAAGTCAGCGGACCAAGGGTTCGCTCTTGCGCAATTCGATATCGGTTCGATGTACCGCCACGGCGAAGGCGTTCCCAAGGACGCCGCGCAGGCGGCCGCTTGGTATCGCAAAGCCGCCGACCAGGGGTACGCGTTCGCGCAGAGCAATCTTGGCGTGATGTACGGCCATGGCGATGGCGTACCGAAGGACGATGCCCAGGCTCTGATCTGGTTCCGCAAGGCCGCCAACCAGGGGGAAGCCGTCGCTCTGTTCAACCTCGGCTTGGCTTACGATAAGGGCGACGGCGTGCCGCAGGACTCCGCACAAGCCGCGGTTTGGTATCGCAAAGCCGCCGACAAAGGCGACGTGTTTGCCCAGATCAATCTTGGGACCATGTACACTAGGGGCGAAGGCGTGCCGAAGGACTATGTCCTGGCCTATATGTGGGCCGATCTGGCGGCATCGCGCGCACAAGACGACGAAACGCGCGAACTCGCAAACAAAAACCGCGACAATTTGGTCCAGGGGATGAGCCCTGAACAGATTGCCGCGGCGCGGCGCATGGCGCGCGGCTGGAAGCCCGCCAACTAGCCAAGCGCAACGACTTCTTCGTCGGGGAAGACGTCAAACGCCAAACAACCTATGGGAAACTTAATGAGCATGTCGAATCGAAGCGTGCGCCTCTGCCAACGCGCGGCGCCGTTTCGTCGAAGAGAGGCGTCGCGCGCTGAATTCCTGTCTCCCGCTGAAGATCACCCCAGCCCTCGACGCCGCAATCGCCGGACAGATTTTCGTTGTCACGGTGACTCGGGCGATCAGGCACCGAATTTATTCGGATTCTTCCTCATGGGTATAACGTCTTTTGCTCGAGCGCCTTCTGATCGAGCTGGAATTCGATCTCGCCGCTGAAGTGGCGGCGAAGCTCTCGCGCCTGCCCGAGGCCCAGGACCTGCCAGGCTATTGGGGCTGATACTAGCGGCGGGCGCCTTCAACGTGACGACAGGTCAACGTTTGCAAAGAGCAGACCGAAACAGAGCCCGCGCCGACTGTTTTGGCAGTGAATGGCGCCGGCAGGAAGGAAAGACGTCCATGACCATCTCGAATGTCGTGTCGAAGGCGTGGAGACGAAACCGGTTTCCTCTAAGGACGCGCCGTGCCGACGGTTGTCGCCCGATGGCGAGGGACATGTCGTCAGTTTGCAGGATCATGACGTTAGCGGCGGCCGCGCTTTTCCTCGCGCTGCCCGCCAGGGCGTCTGACAGCACCCTGCAATTGCAGAACCCGCCGCCTATCGCAAAGGACGCGGCCGCGATGCCGCGGATCGCCAGTCCCTCGGACGATGCGGAGCGGCGGATCAACGCCGCGCTCAAGCGCCTTGACGCGAATCTCAGCAAGGCGATTCGGGCCTGCAAGGGACAAGACGGCGGCTCCGACGATTGGGTGCGAAAAGTCGAGCCGACAATGCGGGGGCCTCGCTACCTCAGTTACGTCATCAGGGATATCTCATTCTGCGGCGGCCCCTACCCGCCAATCGGGACGATGTCGATCGTCTACGATCTGGAAACGGGGACTCCTGTGGACTGGACGCGCCTTTTGCCGCCCTCGATGACCGGCAAGGTCGCTCTGACGGAGGGAATGGACGGCACAAGAATGGTAACGCTGGCCTCCCCTTGGCTATTTTCGCTGTATCTTTCCGGATATGATCGCGCGATCCGCATGCCGGGGAACGACATAGCGGCGGAAGACCTCGCCACTTGCAGGGAGGCGGTGCAGGATGAGACCAACCCGCCCATGATGGTTTGGCTGGACGCCAAGTCAGGCGGCCTCGCAGTTCAATTTGATCTGAGACACGCCGTGCAGGTCTGCGCTCTGCCAGTGGTGATCCCCGTCGAAGTCCTTCGCGCCAACGGGGTGAATGCGGCGCTGCTGGACGCGATCGCAGCGGCCCACGGCCAATGAGGCGGGAGACGCGCGGCGACGGCTGAGCAACCATCGGAGCGTACCTGACGAACACACCGATCACCTGGATGGCCGTCGAGCCTTCGTGACTTGGGCCGAGGGCCACAGGGTTCGTGGTATTCTCGTTCGTCCGGACCGCTTTATCGCCCAGCGTCTTGATCATTGTCACGACCTGAGAAGCCTCGATCCATTTGCGGGCGTCGCCGGTAAGCCGCAGCTTTCGCGGAAATCACAGCCCAGCAATCGCCGCGACAGCCGTATGGCTGCCGCCCTCTGAAATCCCCCCGTTAAGAGAAGGACCCGTTCAATGAATGCGCATGTTGGACCGGCTCGAATCCCAGCTGCCAAGCTGCAGCATCACGTCATCTATGTCAGCGATCTGCAACGATCGAAGGACTTTTATACGAAGCTCTTCGACCTGCAATTTTCCGCCCTCAATCATCCAGACAGCAGCGCGGCTATGCGGCTCGCCAATATGGAGATGCATTTTTTCAGCTTCGGGTTTTACCACCACGATATCTGCCTGGTTAAGCACCACAAGCTGCAGATGGACAACGGTTCGATGCTACACTTCTCTCTGATCGCGCGCGACAGCGCGGCATTCGAGGCAATCGGGCGGCGCGCGAAAGAGTTGGGCGTTCCTACGCGCGACGGCCGCCTGATCGCCTCCGCAAAAGCGTTGCCTGGTGGACGCGCGTTCTGCCTGCAGGATCCGGACCATCACTGGATCGAAATCGTCGAGGAGTCCGGCCAATGACCACCACCGTTTCCTTCGTTCCCCCAAACGTGCTGCCGCCGCTTCTGCAGAAGTTCGCGCCACTCCTTAGACGCAAGTGGTTCCGCAGGCTTGTGCTTATACCGCCTACGCTCACCGGCCGCCGGTTCTCCAACAAGACCGAGGATTATGGTGTGTTCAAGCCGTCCCGGATCGCGCGCATCGCTCAGGTGTCGATCTACGTGCAGGACGTCGCCTGAGCACGCCAATGGTATGAAAAACTCGGCGGCTTGCGGCACAGCCGGACCTGCGAAGAAGAGCCCCATCCGCTCAAGGAAGGCTGGCGCATCCGTTGTTGCTATATGAGCGCGGCCGAGCACGAGGAGTGTCTCGTCCTCATTGAAGAGCGGGATCCCGAGGGAAAGGTCTCGGTGCCCTCCGGAATGAGCTTCTTCCATACCGCATTCGAGCTTGAAGGCAACCGGCTTGAGGACGTGCTCGCGTTCGCCGCTCAGGCGAAGCAGGCTGGCTTTCGGCCTAACTACGGACCGGTCCGCCACAACGGTGAGCCACCGCTCGGCGATGGCGAGACCGGTGGCAATGTCGCCTGCTATTTCTACGACCCGGACTACAACAATGTCGAATTCTGCGCGGCCATGGACACGATCGAGAACTATCGCGCGCGTTATGGCGATCGAAAGGGGAGCGATAGGTAGCTCCGCCGAAACGATGTGATCGGCCGCGCCTTTCGCAATGCGTCATTAGACGGTGACAAAATGACGTTGTGGGTCAATTTCGACCGAACGAGGCCATCGATTTTGAGTCCGCTTTGACTTCAACTCCGGACATGTCGTTGCGTCGCACTAACCGACGCGCTGGTCCCGCTCAAGTTGCCATGTACTCCGAAGGTCTCAGACCTCAGGAACCTGGAAGTCAGCGCCGCCTCTACCTTTTGACCGAGATCAATGCGCCCGGGGCTGGGCTTGAGAAACTGTGCGCCACACAAAGGGCGCCACCATCGAATTGCCGTGGGTTTGTGAGGCGCGGTTTCGCCTACCGCGTTCGGTGCAAGGGGTGCCCGCACCTAGGGAGCAGGCCGCAATCAAATGCCGATCGTGGATGGCTGCGGCGGCAACGTCCGCGTCAGACTTGAGGATTCGCTTCGGATCGGCAAGGGCCGCTTGGCGCAGCCGAACGCCGGGCAGGTCGAAATGGGCCCGCCAATCCTCGAAAGTGAGGGATCTTGAGATTGCAAAGCCCGACGAGGCGAGCGCCATCTTCGTCCTCAAGCAACCAGACAAGGTACTGTGTTAAACGCGAATTGCCGGTCCGCGTCGGCGGATATGAAATCGAACACGAAAGCGAACGACCAAGGAAAAACGGCTATGGGCATCGTTGTCAGTAGGCAGGCGATCGCGGAAGCCTCCAAGAAGCTCAGCAACTGGGGTCGCTGGGGCAAGAGCGACCAGATCGGCACGCTCAATCACGTTACGCCGGAGGATATCGTCAAGGCGGCGAGCCTCATCCGCACCGGCAATGTGTTCGCGCTCGGCATCCCGCTCGACTGCACGGGCCCGCAGACCGGCCTGTTCGGCGGCCGCTTCAATCCGATCCACCAGATGCTGGCCACCGGAACCGACGCCATCGCCGGCCAGCAGGACTGGAACAAGCTCCGCTATGCCGACGACACGCTCACCTTGTGTGTTCAGGGCGCTACCCACTGGGACGCGCTCGGCCACATCTTCTACGAAGATAAGGCCTATAACGGCCACGACGCCAAGCTGATCGACTCACGCGGATTGCGCGTGCTCGGCATCGAGCATTCCAAGAACAAGATGGTTGGCCGCGGCGTGTTGCTCGACATCGCGCGTTTTCGCGGTGTGGAATGGATGCAGGACGGCGAAAGCATCTCCAACGATGAACTCGACAAATGTGCTAAGGATCAGAACGTCTCAGTCGGCCGCGGCGATTTCGTCATCGTGCGTACCGGGCAGATGGAGCGTTGCCTGAAGGAAGGCGAATGGGGCGGCTATGCCGGCGGCGACGCGCCAGGCGTCAAGTTCGAGAATTGCTACTGGTGCCAGGACAAGCAGGTGGCCGCCATCTGCACCGACACCTGGGGCGTCGAAGTGCGGCCGAACGAGACCGCCGAGGCCAATCAGCCCTGGCACTGGGTCGTGATCCCGGCCATGGGGCTATGCATGGGCGAAATCTTCTACCTCAAGGAGCTGGCCGAGGACTGCGCCAAGGATAAGGTCTACGAGTTCTTCTTCTGCGGCCCGCCGTTGATTATCACCGGCGGCACCGGCTCACCGATCAATCCGCAGGCGATCAAATGAGAAAAGCCTCCCGCTGCGAAGCGTAGGGGAATAGAAAGGAGAAAACCCCATGGCTCGTTGGCTCAAGCGCGGAATGGACGCTGGTGCGATCAAGGCCGCCGACGCCAAGGTGAGCGAAACGGTCGAGAGCATTCTCGCCGATATCGACGCGCGCAAGGATCAGGCGGTGAAGGACCTGTCGAAGAAATTCGACCAATGGGCGCCCGCCGATTTCAAATTGAGCGCGCAGGAGATCGAACGCGCCATTGCTCAGGTGGCGCAGCGCGACCTCGATGACATCAAATTCGCGCAGGCGCAGGTGCGCAACTTCGCGCAGAAGCAGAAGGAGACCATGCACGACCTCGAGGTCGAGACGCTGCCCGGCATCGTGCTCGGCCACCGCCACATCCCGGTGAACTCGATCGGCTGCTACGTACCGGGCGGGCGCTATCCGATGGTTGCCTCCGCGCATATGTCAATCGTCACCGCCAAGGTCGCCGGCGTAAAGCGCATCATCGCCTGCGCACCGCCATTCAAGGGCGGTCCGCATCCGGCCATCGTTGCCGCCATGTATTTTGGCGGGGCCGACGAAATCTTTGTGCTCGGCGGCGTGCAAGCGGTGGCAGCCATGGCGCTCGGCACCGAGAGCATCAAGCCGGTGGATATGATTGTCGGCCCCGGCAACGCTTATGTGGCCGAGGCCAAGCGCCAACTGTTCGGCCGCGTCGGCATCGATCTGCTGGCCGGCCCGACCGAGACGCTGATCATTGCCGACGACAGCATCGACGGCGAAGTTTGCGCTACTGATCTGCTCGGCCAGGCCGAACACGGCCCCACCTCCCCCGCCGTGATGATCACCAATTCCGAAAAGCTGGCGCGTGACACCATGGCCGAAATCGAGCGGCTGTTGAAAATCCTCCCTACCGCCGACACCGCCGGCCAGGCCTGGAAGGACTATGGTGAGGTGATCGTTTGCGACGATTATGACGAGATGGTGCGCGAGGCCGACCGTGTGGCGTCCGAGCACGTGCAGGTTATGACGCGGGATCCCGACTACTTCCTCAACAATATGAAGAACTACGGCTCGCTGTTCTTGGGGCCGCGCACCAATGTCGCCTATGGCGATAAGGTGATCGGCACCAACCACACGCTGCCGACCAAGAAGGCAGCGCGTTACACCGGCGGGCTGTGGGTCGGAAAATTCATGAAGACCTGCACTTACCAGAAAGTGCTTACCGATGAAGCGAGTGCCATGATCGGGGAATACTGCTCGCGGCTGTGCATGCTCGAAGGCTTTGTCGCCCACGCCGAGCAGGCCAATATCCGTGTGCGCCGCTACGGTGGCCGCAACGTGCCTTACGCGCAGGCCGCGACGTGAGCGGTATGGGCATGGCACACGTCGAAACCACATCTTTCCGGCTCGACGGCAAAGCATGCATTGTGACCTATGTTGGCCGGGGGATCGGTGAACCGGCCGCGACCTTACGAGTTATTCGGTCCTGCGATGAGGTGACGTGGAATAATGAAGCCTGCACCGTTCGACTATGTTAAACCGAACTCGGTTGAAGAGGTCTTCGACCTGCTAGACCGGTATCGTGATGAAGCGCGTTTACTCGCCGGCGGACAAAGTCTGATTCCCAGTCTCAACATGCGCCTGTCGGCGCCCGCAATCTTGATCGACATCACCGGGCTGGACGCGTTGCACGGCATCGTCGTCGGCGACAGCGTTTTGCGGATCGGAGCGCTTACCACTTATTCGCAGCTCAAGGCATCGGCGGAGGCTGCACGTGCCGCGCCGATGCTTAGCCGGGCAATTTCCTGGATTGCGCACCCCGCCATCCGCAACCGTGGCACAATCGGTGGCAGCCTTGCCCATGCCGATCCGGCGGCAGAAATGCCGGCCTGCATGCTCGCGCTCGATGCCCGACTGGAAATCGCAGCGAAGGGCAGCCGCCGTAGGATCGCAGCAGCCGACTTCTTCCGCGGCCTCTTCGAGACCGACCTCAAGCCGGGCGAGATACTGACGGCGATCGAGGTGCCGGTGATCCGGGCCGATTATCGCTCCGGTTTTTCCGAATTCGCGCGACGTAGCGGCGATTTTGCCATGTCCGGCTTGGCGGCCCATGCGCGGTTCGACGGCGAGGTGCTCAGCGACGTTCGGCTCGCCTATTGCGGCGTGGATACCCGGCCGGTCCGTGCCCGCGTTGCCGAGCGGGTCCTGGAGGGCCGGCCGTTCGGCAATGCGGTGCTGGCCGAGGCCAAGACCGCGCTGGCCAGGGATTTGGACCCGCCTGATGATCTGCAGGCATCGGGGCAGATGAAGCTCCATTTATCGCAGGTGCTGGTTGGGCGGGTGTTGACGGCGATGGCAAAGGCTGACGGTGCATGATCGCAGATCGGGAAGTCACGTTGACGGTCAACGGTGAGCGGGTCACCCAACGGGTCGAGCCGCGTCAAAACCTGGTTGATTTCCTTCGTGAAAAACTTGGCCTGACCGGATCGCATGTGGGGTGCGAGCACGGCATCTGCGGCGCCTGCACGATTCGGCTGAACGGAATGCTGGTTCGCGGCTGTCTGACGCTTGCAATCCAGGCCGAAGGCGCCGAGATACAGACCATCGAGGGCATCTCCGACAGCGGCGAAATCGCGGTGCTGCAGGCGGCGTTTCTCAAATACAACGCCTTGCAGTGCGGCTTCTGCACACCCGCAATGCTGTTGACGGCAGCGGAACTGCTTGAGGAAAATCCGTCACCGAGCCGCGAGGAGATTCGCCAATATCTCTCCGGCAATTACTGCCGGTGCACCGGTTACCAGTCGATCGTCGACGCGGTCGAAGATGCTGCCCGCACGATGGGAGGCGGTCCGTCATGAGTGTGGCGAAGGAAATGCCGCTGTCGATCCAGGATTTGCCGAACTCCTATATCGGGCGCAGCGTGCCGCGCCCGAATGCCCGCCGTCTGTTGGAAGGCCGCGGCACCTATGTCGACGACATCCAATTGCCGCGCCTGGTACATGTCGCCTTTCTGCGCAGTCCCTATGCTCATGCCGCGATCGCATCGATCGACGTGTCGGCAGCACAGCGAAGTCCCGGCGTAGTGCGCGTTGTCACCGGCGCCGAGATGGCGAAGCACTGCACACCATGGGTCGGCGTGTTGACTCATCTGAAGGGCCTGAAATCCGCGCCACAATACGCGCTGGCTGTGGACCGCGCTCGCTGGCAGGGCGAGCCTGTGGTTGCCGTTGTCGCGCAGACCCGTGCCCAGGCCGAGGATGCGGTGGCACTGGTCGAGGTTGCGTTCGAAGAACTGATCCCCGTCGTCGACATGGAGACCGCGCTCGACCCCGCAACTCCGGTGATCCACCGGGACCTCGGAGACAACTTGGCGTTCGAGCGCCGGGTCGAAGCGGGTGACGTGAATGCGGCCTTCGCGACGGCAAAGGTCGTGGTCGAGGAAACCTTTCATTTCGGCCGCCATACCGGCGTTACGCTCGAGCCGCGTATCACCCTCGCCGACTACAACGCCGGCGACGGCAAGCTCACCGTCTACATGTCCAGCCAGGCGCCGCACATGACAAAACACATCCTGGCGGAGCATCTTGGCCTTGACGAGGACGACGTGCGCGTCGTCTGCTCTGATGTCGGCGGATCATTCGGCATCAAGATTCATACCTATCCGGACGAAATGTCCGCCGCCGCGCTCAGCATCATGCTGAAGCGGCCGGTCAAGTTTGTCGCCGACCGGCTGGAATCGTTCGTCTCCGACATCCATGCCCGCGACCACCGGGTCAAAGCGCGCCTAGCGGTGAACCGTGAGAACTGCATAACCGCCATCGAGATCGACGATCTCACCGGCATCGGCCCGTATTCGGTTTATCCGCGCACCAGCGGGGTCGAGGCCAACCAAGTCGTGAACCTGACCGGGGCGGCCTACGATTTCGCCAATTACCGCGCGCGGTGCCGCGTCGTTTTCCAGAACAAGAATGTGATGTGCCAATATCGGGCGGTGGGCCACCCCATCGCGTTTAGTGTGACCGAGGGGCTGGTCGATGCGGCTGCCGGCAAGCTGGGCATGGACCCGGCAGAATTTCGCCGTCGCAATCTGATCTCCGACGACGCCTATCCCTATACTGCCGCGAGCGGGCTGCGATTTGAGAAGCTTTCGCACCAGCAGAGCCTCGCGAAGATACTCGCGATGATGGATTACCACGGGTTGCGGCGCGAACAGACGGCACTGCGCGAGAGCGGAATTTACCGCGGTATCGGGCTCGCTGCGATGATCGAGGTGACCAACCCCAGCGCGGCATTCTATGGCGTTGGGGGCGCGCATATCGCCGCGCAGGACGGCTGCACCATTCGCATGGATCCAAGCGGCGGCATCACCTGTGCGACCGGCATCGCCGAGACCGGCCAAGGCAGTGAGACAATCATCGCGCAGATTGCGGCGAGCGCCGTCGGCGTGCCGTTCGAGAAGGTCCGCGTGATTACCGGCGATACCGACACCACGCCCTATGGCGGCGGTACGTGGGCATCGCGCGCCACCGGTATCGCCGGCGAGGCGACGCTGCAGGCCGGGCGGGCGCTGCGCGCTAATATTCTGGAGGTCGCGGGAGCGCTGTTGCAGTCAGCCGCGGCAGGCCTGGATATCCGAAATGGCGCGGTAGTCGATGCCGGCACCGGAGCCGAGCGCATGACGCTCGCTGATCTGGGCAAGATCGTATATTTCCGCGGCAACGAGTTGCCGGATGGAGTCAGGCCAGAATTGGTGGCGACACGCCATTACGCGCCGCGCGCTTATCCGTTTGCCTTCACCAACGGCATCCAGGCCTGATGGCTGGAGGTCGACATCGAGACCGGCTTCGTCAAGCTGCTCAAATACTGGGTGGTCGAGGATTGTGGTACCGTCATCAATCCGCGCCTGGTCGACGAGCAGATCCGCGGCGGCGTCGTCCAAGGCATCGGAGCGGCCCTCTATGAGCACTGCATCTACGACGATCAGGGCCAAATGCTGAACGCCAGCATGGCGGATTACTTGGTACCCATGGCGGCAGAAATGCCGGATATTGAGATCGGCCATATCGCAACGCCGACCGCAGAATCGGTGCTCGGCGCCAAGGGCGCTGGGGAGGCGGGAACCGCCGGTGCACCGGCGGCAGTGGCCAATGCGATCAACGATGCGATCGGCGTTCTTGGGGCTAAGGTAACCGCAATCCCGGCGACCCCGCGGCGAATTCTGGAAGCTCTAGGCAAGATTGATAAGGGGCAATGACCCCTCTGCCTCCGGCCCGGACCGGGGGACAGGGGAAACTTAGGGGAGGCTATCATGAACAGGCAGAGCGGACGGAACTACTATGAGGGTCAAGCCCGGACATCCCGGCGTAGCGTGCTGAAGACTGCGGCGGCGGGCGCCACGGCGATCGCGGTCTCGCCGTTCATGTTCAACATCGCCCGTGGTGCATCCGACACTGTTAGGGTTGGCTTGCCAGTCCCGTTAACTGGACCCTATGGGACGGAGGCGCGCGAGCAGGCACGCTGCGCCCAGATTGCACTCGACGAGTTCAACGCGGCGGGGGGTCTCAACGGCCGCATGGCCGAACTGCTGGTTCGCGACGACAAGCTCAATCCCGGCGAGGCGGCAACCCGCACGCAGGAGCTGATCGAGAAGGATAAGGTGCATTTGGTCTGCGGTTCGTTGTCGGCCTCGGTGCAGCTAGCAGTGAACGAGGTCTGCAAGGCGCGCGGCGTGATATACATGTCGATCAGCCAATCGGACGAGATCAACGAAGTCAGGGACTTCTCGAAATACACTTTCCACGAGGCGATGAACCCGCACATGACGACGGGTCCGGTCGGCCGCTACGTGTTTCCGAAGCACGGCAAACGAATCGCCTTCCTGATCGCTGATTATGCTTTTGGGCACGAACTGGTGCGTGGCCTCAAGCGCGAGGGCAAGCAGTACGGTATTGAGGTTGTCGCCGAAGTGAAGCATCCGATCGCGTCCAAGGATTTCTCCACCTTCATGCCGCAGATCCAGGCCGCAAAGCCGGATGTTCTCTTCCTCTGCAACTTCGGTTATGACCAGTTGAACTCGATCAAGCAGGCGATCGAGTTTGGCTTCAAAAACAATATGAAGCTTGTCGTTCCGGTGTTGCTGTACACCCAACGCGTGGTCGGTGGCGCGGCCTATGACGGGGTGGTTGGCGGCACCAACTACTACTGGGAGCTCGAGAACAGCATCCCATCAGCGAGGGCGTTTAACAACACCTACCGCAAGCTAAGCAACGGCAGTCCACCGTCCGATTACGGCGCGTACGGCTACAGCGGTGTCAGCGCATTGTTGGCTGCCACCCGTGCGGCTGGCAGCACCGACGCTGACAAGGTCATCGCGGCGCTCGAGGCCTTGAAATACGATAAGTACAAAGGCTTGCAGTACTTCCGCAAATGCGACCATCAGTCGGTGCAATCGGTGTACATAATCGAGTCCAAGGCGCAGGTCGAGGTCAAGAACACTTACGACGTATTCAAGATCGTGCACAGCGAACCGGCCGGCGAGGGTATTTTACGGACCTGCAGCGAACTGGGTCTTTGACCCGGTGCGGGTGCTCGCCGCCGCGGTCAGGGTCGAGCGACGCGCGCTCTTTTCTGCTGGAGATAGCGCTGGAGTATGTTCCGTTCGGCGCTCCAACTCCTTTGCGGTTCGCATTTGGCAGCGAACTACTCCACACTTCGCCGAAAAATGCTCTAGCGTGGGAAACGATTTTGGCTGTCATCGACATTCCATTGCAGCTATGGGCGTTACAGATTTTCACCGGCCTCGCGCTGGGTTCGGTGCTGGTGCTGCTCGCCGTCGGCCTGTCGCTGATCTTCGGCATGCTGGCGGTCGTGAACTTCGCGCATGGCGCCTTCTATACGGTCGGCGCCTATGCCGGCGTATTCGTCTTCGGCCTCACCGGCAATTTCTGGCTGGGCTTGGTGGCGGTGCCGCTGATCGTAGGCACCATCGGGCTGGCGGTCGAACGGGTGTTGCTCCGGCCGCTCTATGGCCGTGGCGTCGACTATCCGCTGCTGCTGACCTTCGGCCTGTCCTACGTGGTTGTCGACGCCATCAGGATGATTTTTGGCAAAGTCGGCCTGCCGCTTAGCGCGCCCGCGGTACTGCAGGGCGCGGTCAATATCGGCATCGGATATTTTCCACTCTACCGGCTGTTCTTGGTCGGCGCGATGGCCCTGATCGTCAGCGGGCTGTGGCTGTTCCTGGAGAAGACGTCCTACGGCCTGATTATCCGGGCCGGAGCGCGGGATGCCGAAATTGTCCGAGTGCTTGGCATCGACGTTTCGCGCGTCTGGATGGTGGTGTTCGGAATCGGGACCGGCGCGGCGGGTATCGCCGGTTTTTTGTCTGCGCCGATGCAAAGCGTGATTCCGGAGATGGGAATCCCAGTACTGGTCCAGTCGTTCGTGGTGACCGTAATCGGCGGCATGGGTTCGCTCCCAGGCGCGGTGATTGCCGGCCTGCTGGTCGGCGTGGTGACCAGCATCACTGTGATGATTGCGCCGCAATTGGCGGATGCCGCGATGTTCGGACTGATGGCGATCGTCCTAGTGTTGCGCCCGCAGGGCTTATTCGGTCACCGCGGTCTGATGGAATGAGGATCCATGAGTGACATCGGCATCAGGGTTTTCGGCAACCAGCTGGCAACCACGATCCGCGGCGTTGCCCGCCATCGAGTGGCCGCGGTTATCGCAACCTTGGTGCTGCTGCCCTGGGTCGCGCCCTACGAGGCTCTGTCCGTCAATATCCTGCTGTTCGGCCTCTACGCCGTCGGCTTTAACTTGGTCTACGGTTATACCGGCTTGCTGTCCTTCGGACATGCGGCCTTCTTTGGGGTCGGGGCCTATGCTTGTGGCATCGCGGTTGCGACATTCGGCGTCAACTGGCTGCTCGCAATAGCGCTGGGCACGATAGTGGCCGGCTTCGTCGCGATGATCATGGGTGGGCTGGCGATTCGGACCCGAGGCATTTATTTCGCCATGGTGACGCTCGCTCTGGCTCAGTGCGTCTATTACATTTTGTACCAGTGGGCCGATCTGACCGGCGGCGAGAATGGCCTGCGCGGCGTCCGCGTGCACGCGGTCAATATCCTCGGTCTGGAGCTGAACCTGCTCGACCCGATGACGAAGTACTACGTTATGCTGGTCTTCGTCGCGCTGGCGTTGTGGATTTTCTCGCGCATCCTCGAATCTCCCTTCGGCGCGGTGCTGGAGGCGATCCGCGAGAACGAGAAGCGGGCGCGCGCCTGTGGTTATGACACGCTGCGCACCAAGTGGCTCGCCTTCGTTCTCTCGGGAATGTTCTGCGGTCTCGCCGGGGCACTCTATGCGATCCACCTCTCGATCGTGCCGATCGAGACCGCGAACTACACTATGTCGGGCCAGGCGGTGATGATGGCGCTGCTGGGCGGTATGGGCACCTTCTTCGGTCCGTTCATCGGCGCGGCGGCCTTCCTATTGCTGGAAGACGTGGTGACGCTGTGGACTGAATATTGGCAGTTTTTCGTCGGCGCGCTGTTCGTGTTCTTCGTTTTGTTCTTTCCGCGGGGCATCTGGGGTTCGCTGCTGCACTGGGTGCAGCGGTGATCGGGGCGGCGATGAGCGGCGACGCGATCCTCGGCGAGACGGTCCTCAGTGCCGCTGACGTGGGCATGAGGTTCGACGGGTTCCGCGCGCTCGCCAATGTCACACTCGATATCCGCAAGGGCGACCTGACGGCGATCATTGGACCGAACGGCGCCGGCAAGAGCACCTTCTTCAATATCCTGTCCGGCGCCTTTCCACCTAGCGAGGGGCGCATCGTCTTCGAGGGATGCGATATCACTGGCCGGCGCCAGCACGAGTTCGCCCGCCTGGGGATTGCCAAGTCGTTTCAGATCACCAACGTTTTCCCGCAACTGACGGCGGCGGAGAATGTGCGCATCGCAGTTCAGGCGATGAAAATCCGTTACGACATCTGGACGCCCCGCCGCCAGTTGACCGAATTCGTCGCCAAGGCGGCGGAGTTGCTAAATCTCGTTGGGCTGCACCGGAACCGCGAGCGTCGCGCCGAGAATCTGGCGCACGGCGAGCAGCGCGCGCTGGAGATTGCGATGGCACTGGCCAGCGACCCGCGCCTACTGCTGCTTGACGAGCCAACCGCGGGGATGAGTCCCGAAGAGACGATGATGATGATGAACCTCATAACCAAACTGGCCGAGGACCGCACCGTGGTGCTGGTCGAACACAAGATGAAACTGGTGATGGGGATCAGCGATCGGATCGTCGTGTTGCATCACGGCGAATTGCTGGCCGATGGCGCGCCCGGCGACATCCGTGCCAATGATGAGGTGCGACGCGTTTATCTCGGGCAGACGGGTTAATCGCATGTTGACGCTTTCCGGCCTGAATGCCTGGTATCAGCGCAGCCACGTCTTGCAGGGGGTCGACCTGGATATACGCGAGGGTGAAATCGTCTCGTTGATTGGCCGCAACGGCGCCGGCAAGAGCACGACGCTGAAATCAATCATGGGGCTGATCGCCAAGCGCACCGGCAGCGTCATGTTCCGCGGCGAGGAGATTCTCAGCAAAGCTCCGCATATCCGCTTTCACCGCGGGCTCGGCTACGTGCCGGAGGACCGGCGCGTCGTCGCGGGCCTGACGGTGCGCGAGAACCTGCGCCTCGGCCTGATTGCTGCGCCCAACCGTACCCGCGAAGCAGAGGCGATCGATCGCATCGCTGAGACCTTCCCGCGATTGAAAGAGCGGCTTGACCAAATTAGCGAGACTCTATCGGGCGGCGAACAGCAGATGTTGGCGATCGCCCGCACCATGGTCTCCAAGCCCGCGCTGATCATGCTCGACGAACCCTCCGAGGGCATCATGCCGGTGCTTGTCGACGAAATGTTTGAGCTTTTTGCCGGTCTGCGGACACAGGGGATCACCATCCTTCTGGTCGAACAGAACGTCGAACGCGCGCTAAAAATCTCCGACCGCGCCTACATCATGGACCGAGGCGTGATCGTGTATTCCGCCGACGCTAGCAGCCTGCTCGCCGACAAGGACATTCAGGATCGGTATTGCTCGGTTTGATCGCTTTTCGCCTTCCGCGCAGCACTGGCCGCGATCTCGGCCTACGGCAGGCGCATTGCAACACGCTACTCGCCTGAAACGAGCGGAGCGACGTGCTGACATCAGACAATTGACTTCTCCGCTACCGCATTTGGGTCATAAACGTCGTATCGAGCGTGCTCTTGCGACTTCCGCTGTTCACCCAGGTGCAGACATATCGCTGCGTCGCACCAAGTGACGCGAGGGGCCAGGGCACTAAATCGCTGCGCGATAGCCCGCTGCGCGGGTAGCCCGACCGCGTGCACGGCAACCGGGGTCGAGATCGTCGATAGCGTGCGGGTCGTCCTGTCTTGAAGATCGAGGTGTCATC
>Ga0116111_1001238_pt1 | contig 18428 bp, 5 predicted proteins | sample June2015DPH_8_10_FD_89720 | JGI IMG/M metagenome (GOLD analysis project Ga0116111, IMG submission 89720) | Peatland microbial communities from SPRUCE experiment site at the Marcell Experimental Forest, Minnesota, USA - June2015DPH_8_100 | ecosystem: Environmental > Terrestrial > Soil > Wetlands >... | reverse complement strand
TTTGCCAATGCAAGTTCAATCAACACGACCGCCACATTCGGCACGAACGGGGTCTATATATTGAAGCTGGCCGCCAGCGATGGTGTTTCCACCAATAGCAGCAACGTGACTGTCATCGTCAATCAGGCGCCAAGCGTATCAGTGACGGCGGACAAATATACCGTGGAAATGCCTGACAGCGTCACCTTGACCGGCATTGTTTATGACGATGGCTTGCCGAATGGAACATTGACTTGCTTGTGGAATCAAGTTGGCGGTTCCGGCGCGGCCACGTTCAGCAATCCAGCCGGGACAAACACGACTGTGAGCTTCAATACTGCCGGGACTTATACCATCAGCCTGACTGCCAATGACACCGTCGCGACCGGAAGCAACAACATTATACTGACGGTATTGCCGGCAAACCAGCCGCCGGTGGCCAACAGTCAAACTCTCTCCGTGACCGAGGACACGGCGCTGCCGATCACCCTTACCGGCAGTGATCCGGAGGGGGCATCCTTGACATACACGCTCCTGAGCCAGCCTGCGCACGGCACTCTCAACCCTCAACCCTTGACTCTCAACAAATATATCTACACCCCCGCAACGGATTACAATGGTTCGGACAGTTTCACCTTCAAAGTGAACGATGGCCGGTTGGATTCAACCCCGGCAACGGTTGCAATCAAGGTGCAGGCGGTTGCGACCACATTGCGGTTGAATGTGCCGGGGGAACAAACCATTCCTCATAATGTGGCGCTGGTGTTTGGCGCTGACCGGTTGATCTCGATTGCGGATCAGGATGCCGGCCTTGGAGTGCTGGAGCTTTCCCTGTCGGTTTCCAACGGCATCCTCACCCTGGGTTCAGACAATGGACTGGACTGGCAGGCCGGAGCAAACGGCACATCCAATCAGGTTATCCGGGGAACCCTTGCCAGCCTTAACGCCGCCCTGGCCGGTTTAAGCTATCTCAATTTCACCAACTTTTCCGGCATGGATTTGCTCAGCGTCACGGTGGACGACCTAGGCAACACCGATCTGGGCATAAATTTCAAGGATGCGAAAACAATTCCGATAATCGTCATCGCGCCGCCAAACAATCCACCCAAGGTTTCCATCGTTGCTCCCGCGGATACAAGTCAATTTCAATTCGGGCAAACCATTGCCGTGGAGGCAACCGCCACGGACCGGGACGGTCAGGTGAACCATGTGACCCTGCTGGCCGACGGCCGGGACTTGGCGGAACTCACCGCACCGCCCTTTGCCACCGCCTGGACAAACGCCACATTGGGCCGGCACATTCTTTCAGCGGTGGCAACCGATGACCGTGGAGATACATCCGTTTCTTCCGACGTTTCCATCTGGGTGGTGGATGAAAACGGCGATTTTCTGGTCGAAGCCGGCGCCGACCAAATCATCAGCCTGCCCAATGCCGCATTCCTGGCCGGGACAGTGGAAATCCAGACGCCGGTTGCCGATGCCCAGACCAATGTGACCTGGTTGAAGCTCGACGGGCCGGGCGACGTGCAATTCCTTGATCCCAATGCATTGATTACCTCTGCACAATTCAGTGAACCGGGAAGCTACACCCTCAAGCTGCAGGTTGCCTATGCCGGTGGGACACGCAGCGACTTGCTCAAAATGGATGTGCTTCCGGCTCCCCCGAATCGCCTCACAGCCACGCGCTCAACCAAGGGCACTGATTTCTGGCTGACGTTTCTGTATAACACCCCTTCAATGTTATCTGAGCCGCCATATAGCGGCTTCGACCTGTACATCAGTGCTGATGCGGATACGGTGATCAATGTAGTTGAGTCACAAGATTACACGCGGCGCTTCGAGGTTCGTGTCGGCTCATCAACAAAAGTGGGCATCGATCCGGGCGATTTGACCGTTTCGGATTTCATTCAGGCCAATGCCATTCATGTCACTGCGGACCATCCCGTGACCGTTTATGGACTCAATTACTTCATTTATACCACCGATGGTTGTCTGGCCCTGCCCACGGCCATGTTGGGGACGAATTACATCGTTCTGGCGTATCAGAACTCACCCAGTTGGTATGACCCGGAACATATCGTCGGCGGAACCGAATTTGCCGTGGTGGCTACCGAAGATGACACCTCCGTTACCATCACGCCTTCCGTTACGACGGATTCCCGGATTGCGGGTGTTCCTTACGAAATTATTTTACAGAAAGGCGAAACTTATCGCCTCATGAACTTCGATGGGCCGGATGCTGATTTCACGGGGACTACGATTCAATCGGACAAGCCGGTTGCCGTCTTTGGCGGACATGCCTGTGCGCTCATACCACCCAGCGTACCCGCCGGCGATCACCTGTTCGAACAACTCCCACCCATGGACACGTGGGGACGCCATTTCGTCACCATGCCGCTGGCCACCCGCACGAAGGGCGACACGTTCCGTTTCCTGGCCGCCGCCAACGGAACCCGCCTGGCGATCAACGGTAAAATCGTGGCGTCACTGGATCGCGGGCAATTCTACGAACAGATCATTGATGGCCCGGCGGAAATCCTGGCCAGCCAGCCCATCCTCGTTGCCCAGTATGCCAACGGTTCGGATTTCGATGACACCACCGGGGATCCCTTCATGATGCTGATACCACCATTCGAACAGTTCGGTGGCGATTACATTTTGAGTACGGCACAAGGCATCATTATTTATGACAACCCACCAAGAGAAGTTTACACCAATAATTACGTGAACCTCACCGTTCGAACCAACGGCGTGGGAACAATTTTGCTGGACGATGTCCCTGTTCCGGCCGGTTGCTTTCAGTTGATTGGTGACGGCGGATATGCCGGCGCACAAGTGCCCGTGAATCCCGGCGCGCATCATCTCTCCGCGCCGGTCCCGTTTGGCGCCTGCGTTTACGGCTGGGCACCTTACGAATCATACGCGTTCATCGGCGGCTTTTATTCCGAATCTGCCGAACCCGACACAAAACTGGAATTGACGCAGCCGACGCCATTCGCCGCCACCGGCCATGAAAAAACCGTTTTCGTGCGGGTCACGAATGGACGCGGCCTGCCGATCTCCGATCTGGAAATCAGCTTTTCCGTGTCGGGGACCAATGTGACCGCAGGCAAGGCAATCACCTCGCGCCTTGGCCGGGCGGCGTTTTCCTATACCGGCACCAACGCCGGTGTGGACGTCATCACGGCGGCACTGGCGGATTTGAAACAATCCGTGACCAACACCTGGATTGCCGGTTCGGACAACGCACCACCGGTCGTCTCAGTTGCCGGCACACCGCTGCGGCAATTCAGCCGGACGCTGGAATTGGCGGGGTCAGCCACCGACGACAACCGCCCGGTGGGTGGGAGCCTCCAGGTGCAGTGGCGATTGCTCGGCGGCCCGGTCGATGTGCAGTTTGAAAATGCCACCCAACCCGTGACCCATGCAGTCTGTTTCCAGTCCGGAACCTATGAATTCGATTTTTCCGCCGATGATTCCCAATTCAGCAGCCATGCTCCGGTTAGCGTGCTGGTGGATGACGTTCCGGAAATGATGGGATACGAAATTCCGTCCCTCATCCCTGTGGGTTCACCAATCGAGTTCCAGGTGGATGCCTGGGATGATGACGGCACCGTTGATCGGGTGGAATTCTATGCCAACGACAGTTTGATTGGCACGGCTTCCCCTCCGGATTGGGGGACGGGTTACGATGTCAATTGGATTCCTTCCACCAACGGATGGTTCCAAATCCGCGCCGTCGCCTTCGACGACCTTGGCGGTTCAAATTCTTTGGACTTCGGCACAATCCAGGTGAGTTACCCCCCGCAGGTTTCGATTGATAGTCCGGGCAATGGCGCGGTGTTGACGGTGCCGACCAACGTGTTCGTACATGTTACAGCAAACGATCCCGATGGGACCATTATTTCTGTTTCAATTTACGTCAATGGCGACCTCCTCGAAACTTCCGGCGGACCGGATGTCGCCGCCACTTGGTTCCCCCGGCAACCGGGCAATTATACATTGGTCGCCATTGCCACTGATGACCTGGGGTTGACCACCACGTCCGATGACGTTTCGGTGACTGTGACCGGGGATTTTCCCCAAGTCACGCTCTACCCCAATTACACTAATCAGTGGGGCTTCGCCTTTATTCGGATTCCATTCGGTGTGCCGGTTGACTTGATGGCGGATGCCTGGATGCCGGGGCCATATCATATTACCAACGTTACCTTCTATGTTTGTTCTATTTGGTCCCCTTATGGTGATCCTATTGGTTCGTTTTCGGAACCGCCCTATCAGATTTCATGGACATTCCAGGATGGAACCTTCTCCAGAATCAAAGTCATGGCCGAGGCGGATTCAGGCGCGATTGGAGAAGCTGAGTGCAACCTGCTCTTTTATCGGGAAGTCTCCCTTGCCTTTGCCGCGCCCAGTGCCAATCAACCGGTTGCCGTGGGAATGCCCACTGCAATCCGGCTTTCGGTGAACGATCCGGGGCATATTCTGGAAACCTTCGATTACTATGTGAATGGACAACTGCTCATTGAAACCAACAACAGCAATCCGGTTTTCTGGCAATCACCTGCCCCCGGGAATTATCAACTTCAAGCGCGCGCCCTTGATGGAATTTATGGAACTTCAAGCCCGTTTTATACCGAAACGCTTTCCGTCAAGGCCGGCTTTGCATTCATCAGTTACGGAGTCTCAATCGTCAGCCCCAACGACGGAGATTCGCTGTATGTCGGGTCTCCGGCGCCAATCTGTCTCGCGTTCGAAGATCCGACGAGTGACTTCGACCACGCGGAAATTTTCACCAACGGAGTCAGTCTGGGACAGACGACCAATTCCTGCTTTGAATGGGTGCCGCAACAAACAAATGATTATTCCCTCACTGCTGTTGCCTATGATCATCAAGGCAACGCCTCGGCCCCAAGCGAGCCGGTGCTGGTTCATGTGTTGATGCCTCCGCCGCCTGAAATCGTCATCACCTCGCCAAAAGACGGGGACCGGCTGGCGCTGGGGCAGGAAACCCTCGTGGCGGTGGATGTGGACGATCCGGCGCTGGCCGTTACAAATCTTGAGCTTGTCGTGGACGGGGTCAAAGTGGCGGATTCCCTCGATTCGTACATACCCTGGATCCCCGGCTCAATCGGCAGTCACCAATTGACTGCTGCAGCCGCGGATTGGAATGGCCACCGGGTCATGTCCGCGCCGGTCAATGTGACGGTGGTTGTAATGCATCCGCCCACGGTGACGGTCACTTCTCCTGCAGACGGAATTCATTTCACCGTCGAAACTCTGCCGCCGCTGGTCGCGACAGCGAGCGACCCGGATGGCATCGTCACCAACCTCACTCTCGAACTGGACGGCACAATGCTGGGAGAAACCAATGCCACAACCCTGGAATTGCCCGTCACCAATGTCGTTGGCGGCTGGCACACGGTCGTGGCCCGGGCAACCGACAATGACGGTCTCGTTGGGAGTTCCAGCACCGTCAGCTTCTTCATCGAGCGGAGTGAAGACGCCAGCCTGCCGGTGCCCGCACAATTTGCCGCGGAAGCCGTTTCCGCCACGGAAATCCGGCTGAACTGGCAGCCGTTGCCCACGAACACACCGGCCAGCAGCGTTCTCGTGGAAAGATGGAACACCGACCTGTCCTCCTGGATTGAAATCGGAAAAGTGTCCGTTGTTAAAACCAATTATGCCGACGCGAATCTCAATCCGGAAACCAGCCATCGCTATCGCGCCGCCACCACGGACGACCAAGTCCATCGCTCCGCATACTCGGCGGAAGCGCAGGCGACCACCCGGACAGTGGTTCCGAATTATTCGGTGATTGATTTGACTGAATCGCTGATTGCGTCGTTGACCGGCCAAGGTGCCTCCGCAAACATCCTGACCAACTCCGGCCTCAATCACTTCGACTCGCGCCGCACCGTTCCGCTGGACGCCGGCCATGCCGAGTCCGTGCTTGGAACCAATGCCACGGCGCTGAAACTGGCCGTCGCCCGTTTCGAGGAACAATGGCCGCAAATCCAGTTGGATTATGACCCGATTCTGTTGTCGCCCAAATCCGTCCTGCCGCGCCTCGGCTATCTGACCGGCCCCGGCGGCGCGGGCGTTACCGTGCCGGACGCCACGGCACAGATGTTCGACCCAAACGATCCCGACCGGCCTGTGAAGGCGTTCCTGCAGGAATACCAGGCCTTGTTCGGGTTCGGTCCCGAAGCGCTCGATGATGCCAATGTGCAGCGCGATGATATGTCCGCCGGGAACGGCGCGCGTACTGTGGTTTGGCAGCAACAAGTGGCCGGCGTGCCGGTCTTCAACGCGTTGTTGATCGGCCACATGACACAGGCCGGCGAACTCGCCTGTCTTTCCAGCGAGTTCATCCCCACACCGACCCAGGCCGCCGACCCCGCCCTGCTCGCCGCTGTGCAATCCGGCGCCGACCTGCCGTTGCCCGTGCAACAAGCCCTGGTGACCGCCGTAACCAACATCGGCGACCGGTTTGCCGCCGGTTACGTGGTCGCGGAAACCGATGCCACCGGCGCCACACGCCAGCAGACATTCACCGCCACCGACGGCATCAAAGGCGATGCCCGCGCGGAACTCACCTGGTTCCCCGCCAGCCGCACGCAATTGAAACTGTGCTGGCAGGTCCTGTTCACCAGCCAATGGCGCGATGAAATGTATTTGACCCTTGTCTCCGCCGACACCGGCGAGATTCTGTATCGCCGGAATCTTACCACCGAAAGTTCGGCCATAACCTGCCGTGTTTACACCAACGCCAGCCCCACACCGCTCCTGCCCGGATGGCAGACTCCAAGCACCACCCAACCAACTCCGGTGGAACGCGGGCTGGTGACGTTCACGGCGTTGGACGACACCGCGTCGCCAAACGGCTGGATCGCCGACGGCGACAATGAAACGCGCGGCAACAACGTGGACGCACATCTCGACCGCAACGACGACAACTTGGCCGACCTGCCGCGTCCGACCGGCAACCCGTCACGCGTGTTCGATTTCCCGCTGGATTTGACCACCGCTCCCGCAAATTACGGCGAGGCTGCCACCGTCCAGTTGTTTTATTGGGACAACTGGATGCACGATGCCTTGTATCAGTTCGGCTTCACCGAGGCGGCGGGCAATTTCCAGACCGACAACTTCGGTCGCGGCGGCCTGGGCAACGACGCCGTGCAGGCGGACGCGCAGGATGGTCTCGGTCTGAACGACGGCCGCCACGCCAACAACGCCAACATGTCCACACCGCCGGATGGTTGCGCGCCGCGGATGCAAATGTATATGTTCGATGGCGCCTCGCCCGCCCGGGACGGTTCGCTGGACGCACAGATTGTTTTGCACGAATACACACACGGCTTGAGCACCCGGCTGGTGGGCGGCGGCGCGGGCATTGACGCCCTCCAGACCGCCGGCATGGGCGAAGGCTGGTCCGATTTCTACGCGCTGGCCCTGTTGACTGATCCGGCAGCGGACGTGGATGGCGTTTATCCCATGGCCAGTTATGTCGCCTACCACGGCTTCGGCACGACCTTCGACCAGAATTATTACTACGGCATCCGCCGTTATCCGTATTGCACGGACACCAACAAAAATCCGCTGACGTTTGCAGATATTGACCCGTGGAAAGCCTCTGCGCACGACGGCGTGCCGCGTAATCCTTTGCTCGGCCCGTTCCGTGCGGACCTGGCCAATGAAGTGCATTCGCAGGGCGAAGTCTGGTGCATGATGCTTTGGGAAATGCGGGCGAACCTCATCCGCAAACTCGGCCCCGAAGCCGGGAACAACCTCGCCCTCCAACTCGTGACCGACGGGTTGAAGCTGTCGCCGCCGAATCCGAATTTCGTGCAGGCGCGCGACGCCATCCTGCTGGCCGACCGCATGTGGTCCGGCGGGGCCAATGCGCCGGAAATCTGGAGCGCCTTTGCCAAACGCGGCCTCGGCTTCAACGCGAAGGCGCCGGAAAGCTACACCACGACTGGCGCGCAGGAATCCCACGACCTCATGCCCGCGCTCGCCGCCGAGCAGGTCGAAGTCCAGACCACCAGCGGCGCGGTCGAACTCGGCGTCAACAACAACCTGCTGATTCACCTCCGCAATCAGGGCGACACAACGGCCACCCACGTCTCCGGCCGGCTCGCGACCGCCACATCGGGCGTGGCCGTGTTGCAAAATCTCTCGACGTATTCGGACATTCCGCAAGGCGGGTCACGCGCCAACGACATCGTGTTCCAGATTCAGACCGGGACCGATTTTGTGGAAGGCACCCCCATTGACCTGGCATTCGTCATCACCTCGGACCAAAGCGCCGGCACCAATTATCTACGGTTGTTCACCGGCGTGCCCGGCGCGGAAATCCTGTTCGACAACTACAGCGCGATGGCCGATCCCGCCACGGATTCCTCCGTCACCAAGGATTTAACGCCCATGGACCTTGGCAACTTGGAACCGTTGTGGATGGCGGATGACGCGAGTTGTCTGCTCAAAGCGGGAACCGGGAAATATGTTTTGTGGAAACCGGACGGCACCGCTTATCCGATTGTAACCAACAATTTCCTGGCCCATCGACTGACACGGAGCGGCGTGGTGGTGGGGACGATAACGGTGACGAACAGGCTGGATGAATGGACCAACAAAATCACCGGTTCGGTGGGGGCATGGTGGTTTTTCCTGCTAAACAAAGCCGTTCCGTTGACGCTGAATGAATATCGCTGGCCGAAGGACGCCGCGCCCCTGTCGCCCGCCGGCAAGGCTTATTCATTGACCAACTTGATAAACGGTCAGCCCCAATTTCTCACGAACGTGACCATCTATCCGACGTTGCAGGACGTATGGGACATGAACAGCAACGGTGTGGCGGTCGGTTCGGTTTCCGTGCAGGAGCCATTCAGTTGGCAGCAGATATTGTTCGGGGCGGATGGAACGATGAACTGGTTCAAACCGTCCGAACGCGGACTGGATGCCGGTCCGGGAATCAACTCAGTGACGGAGTTGAGATATTATGCACTGCTTTCCACGGCGGCGCGATTCAACAACATCAATAACTGGCGCTGGCTGGGGCCGCTGAGTTGGGGCAACAGCACGGCCATCGCGCTGTTGGTGAATGATGCCGGGATGATTGCCGGATACGGCGGAGTTTATACCGGCGACTCAACCTTGGATGCGCTCCGGCCCACCCACGCCTTCCGCGCGCCTGCATCCGGCGAATTCGATGGGTCTGCCGTCATCCTGACAAATGATCTGGGCGTGCTGCCCGGCGGCTTGCACAGTTTTCCGCGCGCGATGAACCAGGCAGGCGAACTCGTCGGCTACTCGGATTTTGATGTGATGAACACAGGAGGACTCACGTACGACCCGCTCAATTCACACGCGGTGTTCTGGGGGCTGACCAACCAGACACCGGAGTATTTGACCAACCTGCCGCCAAGCACTCAAGCGCCGTACAGTTACGGCGATGCTTTCGCCATCAATGACAGCAACCAAATCGTGGGAGCTTCCATGACCGTTGATGACCGGCTTGTCGCAGTGATGTGGCAGCTCAATCACAACACGAACAGTGCACCGTTCTGGGAGATTACAGATCTCAACAACCGGCTCACGGATACGAACTGGCAGGTCTTCAGGGCCGTAGGCATCAACAACGACAGCCTGATTCTAGCCCACGCCGTCAACGCGGCAGGAGAAAAACACGCCGTGCTGCTGATTCCGGGAGCAATGACAACAGACGTAAATCGCGATGGACAAATCAATTTCGACAACAGCGATGCCACCGCACCAGGCAATCCTTACCACTTTTGGATCAACGACGACCAAGACAACGGGGATGTGGCGAGTGAGGGCAGCAATATTCCCGGAATAACTCCGGGTGCTGGCCATCCAAACTATAATGACGACCGTGTTAACGGTAGTTGTGATCTAATTGATTTCTTCCCCGTCGCGCTCTGTCTCAGCAATACTCTGCAACTATTGCCGCCGTCAAGCGGCTATGAATACCACCTTTCGCAGGCGAATGGCGCAGTCAACTTTGTTTATACCGACCTGACACGAACCAATGCTTTCGACTACCTGACCAATATGGATAGCACCGGATACGGTTCCAGTTTCAACAAAAAGGCAAACGAGGCAGATGTCGTACCCATACCTGCCCAAGGAGGCTGGAAATTGAGCGCAGATTTCCTGAATCGGATTCTGGCGGATGGGAATAAAGGCGTAATACTTGTGGAAGCGGTCGGGGTTACGAAGCAGCCTTTAATGCTGGAAATCTGGTTTAAGGGGCAAAAGTTGGCAGGAATTCCGCTCTACTTGGACATCGGTCAGATAGAATTTATGTATCGTCACTTGGATTTACGCGATGGTCCAGATGCCCCTCCGGCTTCACCAAAGCCAAATGGTCTCGTTGGCCAGACAAGGTCTGGGGATTGGGCCAGAACCTCTCAAATGGACGAGTGCCCGGCGTTTCCGGATTCTTTGAGCAATGACAAGTGGCTTGTCTTCGTCCACGGTTACAACGTGTCAGGACAAGAAGCACGTGGGTGGGAATCGGAAATGTTCAAACGGTTTTACTGGAGCCATAACAAAGCACGGTTTGTGGGCGTTGCATGGTTCGGTGATCCCTACGGCGGGGATGACGACAAGCTTGCTGATTATCATTGGGCGGTGATGAATGCCTTTGCCACCGCGCCGAAGTTCGCAGAAAAGATCGGCGCATTAGCCGGATCGAAAACCATTGTCGCTCACAGTCTGGGTTGTGGCGTGGTGGCCAGTGCGATTAGCGACTACGGCTTGAGCGTGGATCATTTCTGCATGGTGGATGCTGCGCTCGCGATGGAAGCGTTCAAGGGCGATATGCCTCCCGATCTTCATAATTTGGCGATAACGCCGTGGGTTGATGCTAACGGTTCCATCAATCCAAATTATCCGACCAGCTTGTGGGCTTCGGAATGGCACAGTCTATTCCCTGCAAGTGACCATCGTTCCGGTCTCACTTGGCGCGACCGGTTTGCGAAAGCCGTCCCCGTGGTCCATAATTTTTATTCGAGCACTGAAGAAGTGTTGGCATCCTATGTGGGAACTCCGCCTGACTCGATTCTTTCCATTTTGTGGAATAACCGCGACATGATACAAGGGCGCTATGCTTGGGAGGTCCAAGAAAAAACAAAAGGCCGTAAACTGAGCTTAAATTGGTACATTGGCTTTCACCACCACCTCCGGGCAGGCAGCGACTATGGCGGTTGGGGATTTAACATCTTCGACGGATATCTGACCAGCTATCCAACTTGGTATGTAGCCCTCAATTGTAATTGTTCCCGACGTGTCAAGACGCCAACGGAAATTGGAACAGTCACACAAGATTTACTGGATGGCAGCCGATATAATCCCTTGTTTGACAATGGGTGGGGTGCCTTTAATGCAGATAATGCAGCCGAAATATACGTCAATACCGACACCACTTATTTCACCGGGCCAGCTTGGATTATGGGGCTATACACCACTTCAGGCGGCGACACAATTGCCGCCGACCCGGCCAAACACGCCCAACTGCTGGCTCAAGCGATTCCCGCTCTCACACTGCCGACGGGGGCAAACAGCACTTCGGTTTTTGAAAAACGCAACTACAACATGCCCGCACAATTTGCCGATAAGGCACATTGGCCATCGGCTCGTGGCATTGATCTGCCCAGTGGCGTGCCGAATTGGTTGCACAGCGATATGAATAATGTTGCCTATCCTTATGTTCACAAACTCTTTGAACAGATAACAACCGTTTCTCAAACAAACCCATGAAAATAAAATATTACATCCTTGCAGCTATAGTCCTAGCGGCACTAGTCGTTGTCGGTGCTGATAAGCCTTTCACTCTACCGTTAGCCAAATTGACGGTCCAAGTCGTGGACGAACAACATGTTCCAATTCAAGGCGCACATGTTAATCTAACTTTTATGGATCCTGTTACGCGAAAGGGTGTGCCGATCAGTGGTTTAACTGATGCTTCTGGATTTTTTACCGGAGGAGGTGGCAGCGATTCCAGCATCGGTGGTACTGTGCAAAAAGATGGTTGCTATTCCGCCGGATTCCCGTTCAAGCCTTTTCGTGACGCTAAAGACGGGCGCTGGCAACCGTGGGACCCAACATACGTTTCCGTGCTGCGCAAAATCGAGAAGCCTGTGGCGATGTATGGCAAACGGGCATGGATTGAGATTCCACAAACCAATGTTCCCTGTGGCTACGATTTAGAAGCCGGTGATTGGATAGCACCGTATGGCAAAGGTAAAACATCCGATTTTATCATGACTTTGAAGCGTGAGTATGAGAATCGTAACAAGTTTAACGTGTCGGTTGTCATCAACTTCTCAAATCCGCTTGACGGCATCCAAGAAGTTAAACTTCCCGAAGAATGGAGTTGCTGCGAATTCAAATGGCCTCGCTTGGCACCCGACACAGGCTACGACGTATTCCTCACCACCCGATTAGAAGCCATCCCGGGGAAAGGTTACAAAGGTACGGCATCTGAAAAGCAGGCTTACTTTTTTCGGGTTCGCACCGTGGAGCGGGACGGTAAAATTGTGAGCGCACTCTATGGAAAGATTGGAGGCGGCCTTCAATTAGCACCTTCAAACTCCAAGACGTGCGAACTGTATCTGGCCTATTATTTGAACCCCACGCCGCTGGATCGGAACATAGAATTCGATCTGAAAAAGAATCTGTTTAAGAATCTCAAAGATGAAGAACAGCCACGGGAACCATAGGGCGGATAAATCTTTGATGGCAGAGAACAAACGAGCAGTTTCGCCAAATCGTCACGACAGCGTCATTGACGCGGATAAATCTTCGGCGCACACTCGAAGCTATGCCAGCCGGGTTTGATGCAGCCTGCAAAAACCTTTTACGGGGCCCGCTGCGTGAGGGTGAAACCCTTTTACGCAGCCTCGACCGCCAGATTGACGCTTTGGCCAATGTCCTATACCCGCCTGCGCCGCGGCTTCGGCCGGCAGGCGCCCTCACCCCCGCCGAAATCAAAATCGTGGAGGGAGCCGCCAAATGAAATTCACGGGAAGATTGAAAAGCACCCGCTACTGCTGGAGCAGTTCTATGCCAGTCGCATCCTGAAATGACGATTCCAGAAGCACTTGAAAAGATTAGCAAAGCGCTTGCAGTGCTAACTCACCAAACTGACGCGGAGAACCGCGCTGGGATGTTTTCCAAGAATCGGCTCACAGAGGATCTGCTACTACCAGTTTTTCGTCTGGCTTTGAAAGCCCCGAATTTACGTAATGTTAATCAGAAGGTAGCAAATTATCCCTACATCGACCTAGCTGATGATAAATCTCGCCTCGCAATTCAAGTGACAGTCGAACGTGGAGCAGCAAAAGTAACTGAAACCCTGACCGACTTCGTTTCAAATGGCTATCAAAAGCGATATAGGAAGCTGATTTTCTTCGTTCTGACTGGAACCAAATTGCATTATGCGGCGAAAAGCAAGCGCGAGTGGCAAAAAATCTGTGGCAAAAAGCTACGGTTTGATCCTACGTCTGACATCATCACTACGCTTGATTTGTTTCCGATTATACAGGGCCTGTCGAATGCGGACATTTTTGAAGTGCGTGACATCCTGTTACAGAGCGTTTTTGGGGAGGAGTTTGTTGATGTTGAAAGTTATTTGGTGCGTCAATCCCGTAGACAACTCGACCTTGAAAAGAAATCTGGCAAATATATCCCCGAGGTCTTCGTTGAAACACGTGAAACAAAAAGTCTTGCCCGATGTTTTGCGCATCCAGCTTTGTTCTTCCGCCACACGCTGGATTCGCTAGGCCGCCTAAACATTCCAGGCTGGAACCGACGCTTGGCAAAAGCCGGTCTGCCACCGTTGGTGTTCCCAGATTTGGCTGACCGATACTCAAAGCACTCGTTTGCGGATGTAGTTGCCTCCGCGGCTGAATTGTCCGCGGAACTTACGGAGTTTACAACTGTCGTGACAAAATATCACGGAGTGTCAAGTGAGTCTCCGCCGCCTTTTCCTGTGAGGAAAGACCGCAAGCATTTTTACGAACAGAATATTTACACGTTACAGACAAGTCTTGGATGGGGCCTAAATCACCAAATCAAGGAATTGCTCGACGAATTGTCAGCCGCGCGGGCTCAAATATTCATTCTGACAGGAAAAGCTGGTCAAGGCAAAACGAACCTCGTGTGTGATTTCGTAGAAAACTTTCTTTGGAAGCACAAAGTGCCGTGCGCGTATCTCAGTGGTCGGCGCGTCAGCGCGATGAAAACGACAGACGCTGGGGACGCGATACAACGGTTAATCTTCGAGGGTAAAACAAAATCATTCGCGGATGCTGCCCAGCTTTTATCTGCGCATTCAGACCGTGCCAACAAACCTTTTGTGCTCATCATAGACGGTTTGAATGAACACCACCGCATTAACGAATTTGCTGAGCAGTTGGAGCAGTTCATTGAAGCTGTGATCGAATATCCCAATCTTAAGCTATTCCTAACCTGCCGCTCGGAGTTCTTCCGCTTACGATTTGGCAATCTTCTTAAAGGCAAATTTACAGAGCATACTTTTCTTTTGGAAGCGAATGAACATCGGCTTGAAGAATCATGCCACGACGAAATGCTGGCCGGATATTTTAAGTTTTTCAAGGTCCGAGAGGAATTGCTGTCCGAACACGTCATCAAATCGTTGAAGCGCGACATTCTCCTGTTGCGATTTTTTTGTGAGGCATATGGTGCCCTTGACAAACCCAAGGGCTATCGGCAACCGTGGATTGCCCACATTTATCGCGAACAGATTTTCAAAATATATTTAGAAAGAAAACTTGGCTCTGCTGACGCATTCCTGCAGGACGTCACGGGTAAGACAAATCCCCTAAACTCGAAGGCTGACCTTTGGGCCGTTTTAGGCTGTTGCATGCAACATATGCTCAAAGCATGGCAGTTTGGAAATGTGCCAATCTCAATCATACCGGCCAATTTGCAGGATGCTCTTTATGTATTGTTGGATGAGGAGTTGATTTTGCGACGGGATGCGCCACCAGGGGCCTCTGTGTTCTCGCCATCCCAAGAAACGATCAATTTCACATTTGATGAGTTCCGTGATTTTCTCCTCGCGCAATACCTTATTGATCCAGTCTTTGTGAGTGACCATACCGCTTTCGAAAAATACATTGCGCGGAATGACCCAAAAGATTCACAAATCATTGAAGGTATCAAAAGATTTTTGTTCTATGCTTCACGCCATGAAAAGAATGAGAATTTCCTGAAATATTACCGGGATCAACCCTGGTATAAGGATGTTTATGACTCCGAAGTGTTCAATCTTGACCCCAGCGAATTGAGGTCCGACGACAAACAAATTATCATTGAGGCATTGAAGACAGGTGGCGAACGAGCGAGAGGGTTTGCCCGATCACTTGCCGTGAATTGGGATGCCGGCAGCTTCCCAATCTTCAACCTTGATTTACTTCTTTCGTTTCTCGTCAAAGCCGACGACTCACAGTTCGACAATTTGGTCACGGAGACATTTAAGACAATTCGCAATTTTAACGATGGCACATCGGCCAACGCATTTTGTAAATTTATTCGCGAAAAGGTGCTGCCGACCTTCCGACCTTCCCGTAACAGCACAGCGAACAGCCTTTTCCAATTTCTCATTTTCTTATTGCCAGTAGATGACAATCATTTCATGGATAGCGAAAGCGATAGAACGTTTCGTGTTTTGCTGGAAACCCATCCCGCCTATGCGATTCGTCTGCTGCGGAATGCCTTGAGCTACAAGTCGTCTCGACTTCAACCTTACGTTTGGCGCTTGTTGGCTTCAGGGGTGAAGCATCTGTCACGTAATGACCCACTATTGGCTCAAGCAAATGAGGTAAAGAAGCAACATTTCATGGTGAACCACGTCCTCAATCGCGAGATCGGCAGGTTTATTGATGAATTCAACTCAACTTTTAACACACCGACAAAATGATTTTCACCATTGGTCGCAACCCGTCTTCTTGGGACCACTCATACATTATCTGCCTTAACGGCGTGGTGGATGAGGCAACGCTAATGCACAGGGCAATGGTTAAACCGGCAACCTATGCGGGCGATTTGTTGATGAATTTGCATGATGCAATCTTTCGGCGCTCGCTAGAGTTGAAGCGAGAATATGCAGAATATTACGCGGTTGAATACGCCACGTTCGCCGAATTCATTCGAAAACGTTTCTTGTTGAGGCAGGAAGTTGTAAACAAGCTAAACGCGGAATTTACACGGTGTAGCCACATTATATATTTCCACTCGTGTTATTGTTTTCTTGAAGAAGATTATGGGCGTGCCTTTCTGGAAAAACTTCTCGAACCAAGGAGGAGCAAATGAAAATCAGAGCCGGATTTGTTTCTAACAGTTCATCTACGTCGTTTCTCATCCTTGCTAAGGACGATCTCAACCAAGCTGATTTCTTTGAATTGATGGGTATAAAACCCGATTCGCCAATCGCGGATTTGTTTGTGCAATTTTATGAAGATGTGATTAAGAATTCCAAGAGGATCGACCTTAAAACCGCAGATAAGGATATTCCAGTTAAGACGTTATTTGAGGCTCGGGCAGACCGACTCTCGCAGCACATGATAAAAAAAATCAAGGAGGCACAAAAGCGTGGATTAAAGGCCTATTATGGTGCGCTTGATAGTGAAACCAGTAATATTCAATCGTTTTTCTGCACCGACTCGTTCGAGGTGGAAAACGAAAAGATTTATTTCAATGGATTGGAGTGCATCTGGTAATGAGCAAGGCCGCATTCATCGTCAAGCGGTTCCCTAGCGAGCATTATACCACCGTCTTCAATCCAAATTCGGGTTTCTTCGCACGAGTGGAGGACGATGGACATGACGAGCCATTTTGGGCAGAGCATGGGCCGGAGTTGTTGGACATTGCCATCACCAATTGGTGTGACCGGGGTTGTTCGTTCTGCTATCGAAAATCAGACGAATCCGGTTCGCACATCTCGTTGGAAAACTACGAGGAAATCATCCGCCAAGCACAGGCTATGCACGTTTTTCAAGTCGCACTTGGCGGGGGAAACCCGAACCAGCATCCGCAGTTTGCTGAGATTCTAAGCCTCACTCGTGAAAAATACGGCATCGTGCCGAATTACACGATGAATGGTCGCGGTCTAACGCCGCTAGTTCTCAAGGCGACTGCTAAGTATTGCGGTGCGGTAGCGGTGAGCGCATATCCCCCTTATGATGAGACGACGCAAGCGATTGAACTTCTGCGGGCAAGTGGGGTCGTTACCAACATTCACTTTATCCTGACGAGCAAGACAGTGGATACCGCAATTGAATGGCTCAACCACCCACCAGCTTTTCTGGAAAAGGCGAACGCCATTGTTTTCTTGAATTACAAGCCGGTGGGCCGTTTTGCTGATGAAAAGTTGCTGCTCAACAAAAGTCCCCGGGTTGAAGAATTTTTCAAACTGGCCACCAGCGAACGGAGATGTTTTCGCATTGGCTTCGACACTTGCATCATTACCGGGTTGGCGCGATTCGGGAATGCACCAGAGATTTCAATGGAAGGCTGCGACGCGGGTCGGTTTTCGCTTTTTGTCTCTGAAAAGATGGAAGTTTATCCATGCTCTTTCATGGTCGAAGCAGGCTATCAGGGGATTCCACTCAAGGGTTCCTCACTTGGCGATATTTGGAGGAATCATGAAGGCTTCAAGCAGATTCGGGCCGAACACGCTGGCAAAGGCTGTGCTGATTGCACCACACCACGGCAATGTCTTTCCGGATGCCCGCTTTTTCCCAAAATGAATCTCTGTCCAAAGAACTGCTCAGCAGCTTCACCATGCGAACCTTTAGCCGCTGAATTTCGACATGCGAATAAGATTGAACAGCAAATGTCGCACCGGTTGAAATAAAATTGAGCGCATGAAACGGAAAATTTACGCGCCGGTCATGGAATTTGAACGGCTACCAAGTTATTATGAAAAATAAAATCTGGTTATTTCTCTTAATCATTTTGGTGAGTTGCTCCAAAAGGACGACAACTTTTTTGCCTTTCAAGCCCGTTTTAAAAGGGTCGGTCCTAGAATTGTGAAAGGGTCGGTCCTAGAATTGTGACATTTTTTCTCCCCGCGCCGATGACAATTCACGATTTCTGCCAAAAGGGTAGGACAGCCTCTGTCCGTGGTTTGGTGTAGGATACGGTCAGACCATGTGTGCCCGTTATTCCGCTGCGAAGGATTTGGCCGAATTTGCCAGGTTCTTTAATTTTGTCTGCCGCGTCGCCTTCTTCGCCCCGCGCTATAACATCGCACCGCGCCAGCAAGCACCCCACCTCCATTTCTACCAGGAACGGCACAGGCGGATGCCAATATAGCTGGCATCGCCTTCCGCTTGAATGTGCCACCCTTTATAGGGCCGGGTAAAAAGGTAGCTGCTGGCGATGCCGATGGCCGC
>Ga0116111_1001234_pt1 | contig 18455 bp, 18 predicted proteins | sample June2015DPH_8_10_FD_89720 | JGI IMG/M metagenome (GOLD analysis project Ga0116111, IMG submission 89720) | Peatland microbial communities from SPRUCE experiment site at the Marcell Experimental Forest, Minnesota, USA - June2015DPH_8_100 | ecosystem: Environmental > Terrestrial > Soil > Wetlands... | reverse complement strand
TTCCGCGACGTCGCTGAAGGTGCGTTCGGCGCCGTCGGCGAGCGCGCGGAGCACCAGGTCGCTGCCAAATTGCGGGCGAGCTCCGGCGCCGCCCGCGCCCCCGCCGGCCCCGCCGCCACCGCGTCCGCCGCGGCCACCCTGCTGCTGATCACCCTGCTGCTGATTGCCGTTGCCGCGGCCACCGGTTGTGCCGGCCGGCGCGGCGGCGGGCTTTTCGGCGGCGGCCTCGCGCTGGTAGACCAGGTAACCCGCGGCTTTTTCCGGCATCGCGAAGCGCCGCACGCGATCAATCGTGGTGACTTGAGCAGAGACCAGGTTGACAATCACCATGCCGTCTTTCGGCATCTGGTCGGCGGTCTTCTTCTCCTTCTTGGCCTTGTCGGTATCGGCTTTGGCGGGAAAGGTCGAGAAGACCACGAACTTGCTGTCCGAAGAGAAAGCGATGGTGGTCGAGCGCGCCTCCGGCGGTGGCCCCTCTTCTACCGCCGCCGAGGGGACCGGCTGCGGCCGCGCACCTGCCGGCAGATGCGTGTTCTTGCCGGTGATGAGATCGCGAATCACCACTTCACCGTCGCCTTCCTGGGGAAAGACGCCATAGGCCAGGAATTTGCCATCATTCGATAAGCGTTGGCCGATGATGGTGTGCCAACCGTCATAATCCTTGTGGTTCAGAGGCCGTTTGGCGGTCTGGGCAAACGCGACCGAAAGCAGCAGGAGCGCGGCGGCTGGCCCTGCGAAAACGCGAATGGAGTTGCGGGGGAAGAACATGATGAGGGTATTGTAATCCAGGGCGCCGTCCCGGAAGCGCCGCGCCTATCTGCGTCTCTCAAAGAAGAGGTAGTACTGGTAGGGCAGAATATCGAGTCGTTTGGCGAGTGCGAATCCCGCTTTCTGGAACTCGGCAGCGATCTCCTCCTCGGAGAGCTTCATCGCTGGTGGAGGCCCGACGGGCAGCTCTTTCTTATAGAAATCGATCACCACTATTCTTCCGCCCTTTTTCAAAGCCTTCGCGAGCTTCGCATAGTAAGCGGGGCGGTTGTCGATGTGGTGCAGTACGTCACAGAAGAAAATCGTATCGATCTTGGCCTTTGGAAGGTGCGGGTCGTCAGGCGCGGCCAGAATGGTCTCGAGGTTTGGCGGGGCGTTGTCGCGCGCTATCTCCAGCAGTTTCTCGTCAATGTCCACCGCATATACCTTGCCGGCGTGCTGAGCGAAGCGGCGCGCGAAATAGCCGGTGCCCGCCCCAATGTCGGCGATCGTGTCGGTCGATTTCAGACCCAGCGTCGTGATCACATCATGCGGCTTCTGCCACTCATCCCGCGATGGGTCCTCCAGAACTTTTGCGTACTCCGCGGACGACGGCGGATGATGTTGATGAGGCACTTGCCCCAATGCCGCCGCCACGCACAAATAGAAAGACGGAAATAGCTTCATAGCTCCCTCTTGCCCGATCGCTCGATGGTATCCGTTACGGATGCTTTACGAGCGGCCCAGCGAATCCAATAAGCCGGCACGATGGCCCGGGGCTGTGCGGGCAAGCCGCCCGTCCCAGTCCTCCAGTAACTTCTCAAGCCGATCGCGGACGAGCGTCAACTGCTCCATGCGGCGCCCGATCAGTTCGAGCTTCGCGGCCGCCAAATCCCTCACCTGGCGGCAAGGCGCGCCGCCCTTATCCCGAACGCGCAGTACGCGCGCGAGTTCCTCCAGCGAAAACCCAACCGACATTGCTCGCCGCACCAGGCGGACCCGCTCCAGCGCCGAAGACGGATACCGGCGATAACCGCTGTTCGTGCGGGGAGGCTTCGCGAGCACTCCAACCCGTTCGTAATGGCGCAACGTATCGGTGCTCACGCCGGACAATCGGGCCAGTTCGCCAGACCGCATCGAGCCGGTACTGCCATGTGAGTCCATGTCTTGCCGGTGCCCTCCGCTATTCCGACCGCAATGCTACCACGGGATCCACTTTGGTGGCGCGCCAGGCCGGCAGGTAGCCCGCCAGCAGCGCGACCGCCATCACTGCCAGAAGGATAAAGCCTGGAACAGGTTCCAGGGTCAAGTAAATTCTTTGAACAGATGGTTTGCCCGCCTACCCGGTGGGACGTGTTTTCAGTTGGGATCGGAAGACCAGGGATTCGATGCGCGCTTCGAGGTTCTTGTTTGCGGCGCGGGATTCCTCGGCGAGCTGGGCAATGCGGGCTTCGAGGCGGGCATCGGCTTCGATGAGACGGCTATCGGCTTCGCTGAATTGGACCAAGCGGGTGCTGACTTCGTTTAGTTGGCGTTGGGTGTCGCGCCAGAGGGTTTTGTATTCCTCGCGGTCTTTGCGGCGTTCTTCGGCGAGACCGGCGGTGAGGTGCTCGATGCGTTGGAAGCGTTGTTCCGTGTTCATGGCGTTGTCGTTTTGCATGGGGCTGTGGCTGGCTCCTTTTTGAGTTTATCTCAGCGGCCAAGAATTTTGGTTGGTGGAACACGCTGCATAGCAGGCGCCGCCTTCCCTACTTCGTTGACAGACTTTAGGGCGATGATACAATGGGTCAAGCTCAGAGGATCGACAATCCCCTTTGGTGTCAAAAGCATGCGGTGGTTGCATCTTTGCGGCCAGGGGATGAATCGAAAGAAGGGTAGCCATGGCGTTCGTTCTCCCCATTCCACATCTGGCGCGTACCGAGGCCGAGCCTCTGCTGGCGACCATCGGCAATACGCCGTTGCTGCGGCTGGACAAGATCTCCGCCGAGTTTCCGGGGGTCGAAATCTTCGGCAAGGCCGAATATTTCAACCCGGGCGGCTCGGTGAAAGACCGCTCGGCGGCCAATATGGTGCTGGACGGCGAACGCTCGGGCAAGCTCAATCATAGCCGGGTAATTCTGGACGCTACCAGCGGGAACACCGGCATCGCGTATGCCATGATCGGCGCCAACCGCGGATACAAAGTGAAGCTGGTGCTGCCGGCGAATGCCTCGGAAGAGCGCAAGCGGATTCTCAAGGCGTATGGCGCGGAGATGGTTTTCAGCGATGCGGCGGAGGGCTCCGACGGGGCCATTCTGCTGTGCCGCGAAACTTACCTGGCCGATCCGGACCGCTATTTTTACCCCGATCAGTACAACAACCCGGCGAACTGGAAGGCGCATTTCGAGCACACCGGCCCCGAGATCATCAAGCAGACCGGCGGGCGCATCACCCATTTCGTGGCGGCCATGGGCACTTCGGGCACGTTCATGGGCACCTCCCGGCGCCTGAAACGCGACGTGCCGGGCGTGCAGTGCATCTCGGCGCAACCTTCCAGCGGGTTCCATGGCCTGGAAGGCTTGAAGCATATGCCGACGGCCATCGTACCGGGCATCTACGACGAAAAGCTGGCCGACGGAAATTTGTGGATCGAGACGGAAGACGCTTACCGCATGGTGCGGCGCCTGGCCCGCGAAGAGGGGCTGCTGGTGGGTATTTCCTCGGGTTGCAACGTGCATGCCGCCGCGCTGCTGGCACGCCAGTTGGCGGGGCGCGGCGAACCGGCCATGATCGTCACCGTGCTGTGCGACAGCGCCGAGAAGTACCTGAGCGAGCACTTCTGGGACGAGTAATGATCCGCATCCAACCCGAACCCTGGGCAGCCATGGTGTCGCACGCGCGTGAGGCGTATCCGAATGAGTGTGTCGGCGCGATGCTGGGCTTGATTGACGGCGACTCGAAGAGCGTAGTGGTAGCCATGCCTCTCGAAAACGCATTTGAAGGCGCGCAGGCCGAGCGCTACGAGCTGCGGCCCGCGGATCTCGCGGCCGCCGACCGCGCGGCCCGCGAGCGCAACATGGATCTGATCGGCATCTACCATTCGCACCCCGACTGCAACGCGTATTTTTCGCCGACCGACTTGCGGAATTCCTGCCCCTGGTATTCCTTCGTGGTGCTCTCGATTCAAAAGGGCGAATTCCACCACGCCAATAGCTGGCTGCCGAACTTCGACCAGACCGAAGCGGCGAAAGAGGAGTTGATCTACTGATATGGCCAAGGTTTTGATTCCCACGCCCCTGCGGCAGTTCACCGGAAAACAGGATTCCGTCAACGTGGCGGGCGCTACCGTGGGCGAAGTGCTGAACGCGCTCACGGCGCAATTCCCCGACCTCCGCAAGCAGATCTTCAACGACGAAGGCAAGCTGCGCAGCTTCGTCAACGTGTATCTGAACGACGAAGATATCCGCTATTTGAGCAGGGACTCGACCGCCATCGGGGACGCCGACACGATTTCCCTGGTGCCGTCCATCGCCGGCGGCTCGACCGTCACTGCCCCGCCCCAAGCGGCGCTTTCGAACGACGAGATCCTGCGCTACAGCCGCCACCTGATCATTCCGGAAGTGGGCATCGAAGGGCAGCAGAAGCTGAAAGCCGCCAAGGTGCTGCTGGTGGGAACCGGCGGCCTGGGCGCGCCCCTGGCCCTCTACCTCGCCGCCGCCGGCGTCGGCAGGATCGGCCTGGTGGACTTCGACACCGTGGACTTCACCAACCTGCAGCGCCAGGTGATCCACTTCACCGCCGACGTGGGCCGCAAGAAGCTGGATTCCGCCGCGGAAAAAATGAAGGCCATCAATCCCCACGTGGAGATTGTGCGGCACGAGGTGGCCCTGACCAGCGAGAACGCACTCGACATCCTGAAGGATTACGACCTGGTGGTCGACGGCACCGACAACTTCCCCACGCGCTACCTGGTCAACGACGCCTGCGTGCTGCTGGGCAAGCCCAACGTCTACGGATCGATTTTCCGGTTTGAAGGGCAGGCCACCGTGTTCGCTTATGAGGGCGGCCCGTGCTACCGCTGCCTCTATCCGGAGCCGCCACCCCCGGGCCTGGTGCCCAGTTGCGCGGAAGGCGGTGTGCTGGGTATCCTGCCCGGCACCATCGGGCTCATCCAGGCCACCGAAACGGTGAAGCTGATCCTCGGGATTGGGGAACCGCTGGTGGGCCGGCTGTTGCTGTACGATGCGCTGGGCATGCGTTTCCGCGAGTTGAAGCTGCGCAAGAATCCGCAGTGCCCGGTGTGCGGCGCGCATCCGACCATTACCAGGCTGATCGACTATCATCAATTCTGCGGCGTCCCCCAACCGGGATCGGCGGCGCCCGCTCGGGACACCAAGGTGAACGAAGGCGAAATCGACGTGCTGGAACTGAAGGAAAAGATCGATCGCGGAGACAACTTCGTGCTGATCGACGTGCGCGAGCCGCACGAGTACAGGATCTGCAACATCCCCGGCGCGCAGCTCATTCCGCTCGGCGAGTTTCCGAAGCGCGTCGGCGAGTTCGATCCCGCCGCCGACATCGTGATCCACTGCCGCAGCGGCATGCGCAGCGCCAAGGCCTGCGCCGTGTTGCGTCAGGCCGGCTTCCAGCACGTGCGCAACGTGGTGGGCGGCATCCTGGCGTGGAGCGACAAAGTCGATCCCAGCGTGCCGAAGTACTAACCAAGGGCTTCACCCTTGAAATCCCTACGGGATTTGGAAGTCAGGAGTCAGAAGACAGAATGCCGCGGCCCGGCCGCTCCGCGGGTGAATCCGCCAGCCCGTACAACCTCGCCGCCGTTCCCCCGAGCAATTGCTCGCGCACTTCGATGCTCCGCGCGCCGATGGATTGCGTAAACGCCGCCAGCGTTTCCTTCCACGTGGCCGCGGGCAGACAGGCGGGCCACTCACTGCCGAACATCAGGCGGTCGGAACCAAACACCGCAAGCACGTGTTGCACGAAGGGCCGCAGCGGCGCGGCGCTCCAAGGCGTGCGCTGCCCGGTGAGCAGGCCGCTCACCTTGCAGAAAACATTCGGCAGCCGCGCGGCGGCTTCCATGCCGCGGACCCATTCGGTGGTCGGGCTGGAGTCGAACGATGGCCGGGCCAGATGGTCGATGACGATGCGCAGAGTGGGCGCCTGTTCGGCAATGCGCTGGACCAGCGGAAAATGCCCGGGCTGGAATTCCAGATCGAGCGGGAGGCCACGGCGGGCCAGTTCATCAAGGCCCCAGGGGATGCCGTCAGCCAGCGAGCAACAGACTCCGCGGAGTTTCCCATGGCCGAGGTATTCAGCGAGCCGCCCGATGGGAACCACCAGACCGGCGATGTGCGGGTGATCCGCGGGCTGTTCGGGGAACTGGCCCACCAGGATGGCTCCATGGAAGCGGTTGCGCGCCAGGATGGCCTGAAGGTGTTCGGGCGGATGCGCCGGCGAGTAGAGGACGTGGGAATCGATGCGCAAGAAAAGCTAGAAAATGAAGGCCAGCCCTCCGCGCAGGCTGCGCGGGGTTTCCACCAGCATCACTTGCTGGCCGCTCACCATGCCGAGCGGCAGATAGCCCTGCGCCAGCATATTGCGAAGGTCGGCCGTGGCTTCCACGCGCCGCGCAAAACCCGGCAGCGGCTGGCGGATGAGAATGTTGAGGCCGGGCGCGGGCTGGTTGGATTGCGTGCTGTAGACATTGCCCGGCATGGCCCAACGATGGTCCGGGGCCCACTGGTAGCTGACCACCACGCGGGTGCCGATGTGCGGCGCCGTGGCGGTGACGCGCGTGGTAGCGGCCTGGCGGTGGCCGGCGTGGATCATGGCGCGCAATTCATCGGGGCTATTGGTCTCCAGGTCGTGATTGCCGGCGGTCAGCACGCCCACGCTGCCGTATATCACGGTCGCAGCCACGTGCTCGCCCAAGTCTTGGGTGAGCGCCGCCGTGTAGCCGGTGCTCTGAAAATTGCCCGCGTTGAAAATGGAGCTGTCGGAGAAGACGTCCGGCAGAACATCCGAGCCGCCATACATACCGGCGGGAGCCACCAGGGTGAGAGCCGCGTCGGAAATGGATTCGTGATAGGCCGTCACGCTGTACGTTCGCGAGCCGGCCTTGCGGGAATACGTGACCTCGTACTCCTGGCCGCGCTGCACCCGCGGCTTGCCGTTGAGCAGGGACATGCGCGGAAACAGGCCGAGCGAGTTGAGGTCGCGCTGCAGGTCGGCGTCTTCGGAAGGCGGGCCGGCCGCCAGATCGGGCCGGGCGTCGCCTGAAGTATAGGTCAGTTCGAGCTTCGAGCCGCCGCCCAGGTCCCACGTCAGCCGGGCATACGGGCTGGCATAGTTCATTCGATCGAGGAAGGCAACGCTATTCAAGGTGAGCCCGTAGCGCAAAGTGACATCGTCGCTGAGCTGGGTGTGATCGTCGAAGCTCGCCGACATGGTGCGCAGCAGGGGAAGCGATGATTCCGACCCGGACAGGGCGGTGGCCAGGCGTCCCGGCAAAAACAGTTGCCGCATGGTGAGGGAGACTTCCGGGCTTCCGCCCATCAGGTCGCGGCTATAACTGGTGCGGAACGCGGCGCTGGGCACGCCTGTCTGCGGACCATATCCCACATTGCCGGACACCTGCAGGTTGTTGCTGCCGTACAACGAGGTGGCCAAAGCAAAAGCCGTGCCGAGATCGGCTTCGTTGAAGACCCCGGTGGCCACGGACCCTTCGCCGGCCGAGACCCGCAGGATGCCTCGCGTATCGGAGAAGGCGTTGGCGTGCTCGATCCCTGGGGCAGGGGCCGGATCCATGAAACGCTGCACGGCGCGCGTGGCGGAACTGGTGCGCAGAGCCCACTTCCAGTCGTCGGTCAGCAGACTGCCGTTTTCAAGCGGCGGATAGGAAAGCTGGATGGTGCTGAGCAGGCTGTTGAGGTTGACCGCCAGCATACTCTGCATGCCGGGCTGTACCAGGATGTTCTTCTTCAGTGCGGGTACCAGCGTCGCAACCGAGACTTTCACCGAATACAGGTCGGGAACCAGGTCCGAGAATTGGAACCTGCCGGTGCAATCGGAGAGCGTTTTGTCGACGGTGCGGTCCTGGCGGTTATACAGAAGGATCACGGCGCCCATCTGGGGCACTCCCAGGGAATTGCGCACCACCCCACTGATGGCGCCCATGAACTTCACCGGCTCGGCCGCGGGGGCGAGCCAGGGAGCGGCCAGACAGGCCATTCCCACAGCGAGCGTAGTCAGCGTCCTGTGCGTCTTGGTTGTCAACATCGACGCCCGTGAGCGGCGGGGCAATCCCCGTCAGTAGTTAGGTTACCGTAAATTCCGCCGATTGTGTAAGTATCTGGTTACGATTTTTGTCGGTGACCCTGACCCGGATGGTATAGCGCCCCGGCTCGAATTTGTCCAACCGCACCTTTTTTTGGAGGGTGATCTGGCTGGCGGAGGCATCCGGAATCTTGGAGGCATCTTCGGTCAGGCTGATGATGGGCTCGGCGGTGCCGGTGCGGAACACTTCCCAACGCACATCACCATCCGGGTGATGGGTGGTCTCATCGGCGCCGAAGTTGTACAGCTTCATATAGATACCGAGAGTTTCGTTGCGCTTGAAAACGTCCCCGAGGCGCGGCCGCACCAGCGTGCTTCCAATCACGAACTGGCCCGTCCCGATGCTCCGCATGGGAACCGTTTCGATCTTGTCGGCCAGCACCAGGGTGCTCGAGGAGAGCCGGTCGACATCCAGCTTGGGAACCGTGACGGCCTGTTCGTAGTTGTTAATATTGCCGCCGACCATATCCTTGACCACCACAACCAGCCGGTAGGTGCCCGGCGGCAGCGGTACGGCTTTCTGGTAGATGTGGGAACCGGTGCTCCACTCCGCCAAATACTGCTTCGGGCCGCCATCGATTTTGAGATTATCCTCGAAGGGCGCAATGATCCGGCGCGTCATGGTGGTGAATTCGCCGAAGACGTGGACGTCGCCTTCCGGCACGCCTTCCGTGGTCTTGAGTTGCAGATCCTTATTGGCGAATTGGAGCGTGACATAGGTCATGACGGAAGCATCCGTCACCGGGAAGAAATCGACGCGAACCTTAAACGGCAAAATATTGAAGGTGATGCGCGAATTGACCTGAGCTTCCAGGTCGGTGAACTTGATCGACGGCGGGCGCTGCAGCTTGTAGAACTGTTCCAGGCGGCTGAACTCGCTCATGCTCTCGGGCTGGCCGCCCAGGGGCGCCGCCATGTGAGTGCCATCGGAGTTGTTGAAGCGCGCAGTCTTGTCGCTGATGCCCATCTGCTCGAGGATGGTCAGGCCGGCGTTCGGCACATAGAGCAAGGCGTCCTTTTCGGACGGGTCCATGGTCATGTGGAACTCTCCGGACATGGTGGGGTCGACGAATTCGATGATGATGTTGTTGCCGATGCCATCGATATAGCGGTAGCGCCACTGCTGGAACGGGAAGGTGGAAGTGGTGCCGCCGCCTTCGTAGTCGGGGCGCTCATAGCTGCCGCCGGAGGAATGGTCCTCGATTTCGTCGGGAGGGCCGTATGTAATGTAGATGCGGCCGCGGTCGGTTTTCCAGCCGGGGATTCCCGACGCGTAATGCTCGTTGGCGTAGGCGATGCGCCGGTAATGCTCTTCGCGGAATTCGTTTTCGACGGTGTCCGGAGAAGGATCGCGCCGCAGCCAGAACTGTTCGATGAACTGCTCGCGCTCTTCGTCGGTCTGCAGGCGCAGGAACGCCGAGCGTTCCTCGTCCGTGATGATATAGGTTACGTCTTCATTCAGCCATTTCCGATAAGGTGTGGCAAGCTCTTTGCGCAGGGCCTTTTGCTTGGCCTTGCGCTCCTTGTCGGTCATGGGGCGGGCGTTGGTTTCGGTCTGGTCCGCGCTCTTCTTATCGTTCTTCTGATTTTTATCTTTATCGTCTTGCTGCCGGGCTGCGAACAGACAGACCAGTAGCGACAAAGCCAGGCAGGAAATCGAAAGACGGGTCACGCTCATACGGCTCACTGCTTTCCTTGGGACAGGTCGAATCGCCTAAACCCATTTTAGGTCTGACGGTTGGCAGGGTCAATCCCGTGCCTGGAGGGCACACTGTGCCTCCTTGGCATGGTATCGCAATTAGCGCCGGCCAAGGTGGGGCGGACGCCCCCGTCCGCGCGCGACCCCCCTGGTCGCGCTCTTGCGCTTAATGTAAGCTCTCACGTCGGACAACACCCTACTGCCTGTGGAACTGGTCCCCCGCCCGCCAATCGGGCAGTTTGTCCTGGTTGGCGATCTCCCGTCCGAGCAGGAATCCATACTCGGCGGCCTGCTGGAGGGCCGTAAAATCCCAGTCAGCCTGGAATTCATCGGAAGGGTGGTGATAGTGATTGGTGTTGTAATCTTCCCACATTTTGGCGCCATAGCCCTCCGGCTTCCCGGCGAACTCGGTGGCGTGACCGATGGAAAAGGCCGGAATGCCGCCGTGGGCGAACGAAAAATGGTCGGAGCGGAAGTAGTGGCCCTGCTCCGGCTGTGCGTCGGGGGAAATGGTCAGGTTCAGGCGCTGGGCAATCTGCTGGGCCAGCGGCCAGACGGTGGTCCGTTCGGCGCCGGTAATGACGACATCCTTGGCGCGGCCCCAGGGGTACAGAGCGTCGTAGTTCAGATCGATGGCGGTCTTGCCGGCGGCGTAGAGCGGATGGCCGACGTAGTATTCCGAGCCCTTGAGACCGCCCTCTTCCGCGGTGACCGCCAGGAAAAGCGCCGAGCGTTTGGGCTTTTGCGGCTCGGAAGCCCACGCCCGCGCCAGTTCCATCAGGATGGCGCAGCCGGTGCCATTATCGATGGCGCCGTTGTAAATGGAATCTCCGTTGACCGGAGTGGCGATGCCCAGGTGATCCCAATGCGCCGAATAGACCACCACTTCATTCTTCAAAACCGGGTCGCTGCCGGGCACGATGGCGGCAACGTTGCGCGTCGCGATCTCGCGAACCTTGGCCGGTAGATGACCGCGGATCTGTATGCCCAGCGGAATCGGCTGGAAATCGGGCTTTTCGGAAGCGGCCAGCAGTTCGTCGACAGTCTTGCCGGCCAGGGCCAGCAGCTTTTCACCGGCCTCCCGAGTGATCCACGCGGCCATCGAAAGTCCCCTCTGCCCCTGCGCCAGCTTTACGTAGGGCGTCTCGCGGCCCCACGAACTGCGGACCACGTCCCAGCCGTAGCCGGCGGTGGGGGTGGTGTGGATGATGATGACGGCGCGCGCGCCGCGGCGCTGGGCTTCTTCGAATTTGTAAACCCACCGCCCGTAGTAGGTGAGCGCGCGGCCGTCGAAGAACTTGGGATCGTTGGACGCCGGCTCATTGGTGAAGAGGACCAGGATCTTGCCTGTGACGTCGACGCCTTTGAAGTCGTCCCACTTATATTCCGGAGCGGTGATGCCGTGGCCGACGAAAATGGCCTCGCCTTCGAAGCGGGTATTGGGTTGCTGCGTCTGGCTGACTCCCACGAAATCGTCCAGCCACTTGAATTCCAACAGCTTGCCCCACACCGAAGCGTTGAGGGTGGCGTCGGGCTGGGTTTCGATGCCCACCAGCGGGACCTTTTGGAAATACGTTCCGTTGTCGCCGGCCGGTTTGGCGCCGGCCAGGGCGAACTGGGTGGCGATGTATTCGGTGGCCAGATCGCCGCCGCGCGCGCCCACGCCGCGGCCTTCCAGCAAATCGAGCGACAGGAAGCGATCGTGCTCGCGGATACGCTCGGCGGAGATGGAGCCCTCCTGGGCCAACAGGGTGGAGGCCGCGATGAGTAAAATCGCAACAGGCTTGAGCATGATTCAGGGTACTCTTGGCCGGCCTCCCGCTGCAAATTTTCGAAACTTTCCGGGCTCCGCAGCCATAACTAAGAATGTAGGGGTTAAATAGATAAAAAATGCGGAACCTCCGGAGACTCTTTTTGTTGCTGGCGTTGGGCTTGGCCGCCCAGGCGCAAACCTGGGACACCAGCGGCAACGGTATGTTGAACGGCACCTATTATTTCCGCCAGGTGATTTATGTGCTTAATGGAGACCCATATGGAGACCTGGGTGAGGCCGTGTCGCTTTATGGCAACATCACTTTCAACGGCAACGGCACGTACACCCTGACGTCCGGCCAGTGGTTGGCCTACGATTCGAGCAATGGTCCTCTGAGCGGCAACCTGACCGGCACGTATTCAATCTCGGCATCCGGTTACGGATTCATCTCCAGCCCGTACGTCACTGGCGACAGCATCTACGGGCTTGTTTCGCAGCAGGGAATCTTTGTGGGAAGCAGCACGGATAACAGTTACGGGTACAACGACTTTTTCGTGGCCGCGCCGCTGGCCAGTCCCTTGCCGACCGCCGCGAGTTTCAGCGGCACGTACGTATTTTCCGATCTGGATTTGGTCGGTGTGTATTCCGGACAGCCGTCCGGCATGCTCAGCATGATGTTTACGCTGACCCCCAACGGCGCCTGCGGCCTGGGCAACACAATCGTAACCGGGTACGTCGGCACTACCACGACCCCCTACACGCAAACCTCCAGCCTTCCCACGTGCCTCTTCAGCAATGGCGCGGCGGTGGTTACGTTTCCCTCCAACGGACAGTTGACGGCGGGGCAGAAGTACCTGTATTTTTCCAAGGACGGGAATTTCGTCTTCGGCGGCTCGCCTTACACAGGGTACAATCCGTGGGACATGATCGTGGGTGTCAAGGTGAGCAGCGGAACGCCGAGTTTTTCCGGGTTGTACTACCAGGCGGGCATCGACGAAGTTGGTGGAGACCTGGACTCGTTCTACGGATCGTTGAGCGCCGTCATCGGCGGAAAGATTCTGGGGCATCAGCGCATCGAGGACCTGTTCTATTCGCCGGCGACAACCGACTTCACTTACAGCGATTCGTACACGTTGACCTCCGGCGCAACCTACAGCACGTCGGAGGCGCGCTACGCGGTGGGCGCCGGCGGAGCCATCCGGATCGGTTCGGGCATCGCCCCGTACCTGGGGCTGAGCGTCGCTTTGCAGGCACCCACCGTAACCGGAACGGGCGTTTTCCTGAACCCGCAAGGCATCGTCAATGCGGCCAGTTGGGCGCCGTTCACCGCGGGAATCGCTCCCGGCGAACTGCTGACAATTTTCAACAGCTCGAATCTGGCGGCGGACACCGTGGTGGCCACCAGTCCGTTCCCAACCTCCCTCGACCAGGTGCAGGTGAGTATCGGAGGCCTCCCGGCTGCCATTTATTACGTGAGCCCCACTCAGATCGCGGTGATCGTTCCCTATGCCGTCGCCGGGCCGATCGCGATGGTGCAGGTGACCAACAACGGTGTGCTTTCGAACGCCGTGCCGGTGTATGTGAACGCGACCCAGCCCGGCGTGTTAACGCAGAGTGAGAACGGGCTTGGTTACGGAGACACGGAACACGCCGATGGATCGATCGTGACGGCTGCGAATCCGGCGGTAATCGGCGAGACGGTATCGGTATACGTAACAGGGCTAGGGGCAGTCAGCCCGCCGATTACCGACGGCGCGCCGGGACCGACCGGCACCTTAAGCGAGGTGGCGGCCGGTTCGGTGACGGCGGCGATCGGCGGTGTGGCGGCTACGGTGGTCTACGCGGGCCTGGCGCCGGGGTACTCCGGACTCTACCAACTCAACATCACCGTGCCGGCCGGACTGACCGCGGGAGACAACTACCTGTACATTGCCGGCCCGGACGCTTACAATTCGCAGTCGCTGATCCCCATCTCAACCTCAGGTAGCACATCCGCGCCGGAGACTACGGTGAGCGCACCGGTTCCGGCCGCGGGAAAGCACCCGCCCGGCAGGCTCAAAGTGGACCCGAAAGCCAAACGCGTACTGGGCCCGCGTGGCGGTGGGATGCAGCAGCAGACGGGCGGAGCAGCGCGGGGCTATTGAGGACGCGGGTGTTTCAACTGCACGAGGCGGGCTGCACGGGCTGTCTTCGAAGTGCAGATACACGGCCTCCAGGACGTTATCGCGGAGTTCCTCCCAGGTATCCGCTTCGGTGAAAATGGCGTGGCCGAATGCGCGGGCGCAAGACCCGCTTTCCGGAGTTGCGCCGCCTTACCTCATCCAGAACGCCCACCATGGGGGCGCGAAAGCGAACTCTATGTCGCCCTCCGTGGCCCGGGACGATCCCACCCAACTTCCCAGAACCTGCCCGTTTCTTCCCACCAGCACAGCGGTTGGCGTGACCCGCACTCCGAAGCGCCCTAGTTCCAACCCCGCGGCCGATCGTACAAGCAGGTGAGATCGGCTCTCAAAGCGCACAACGTCCTCGCGTGAGTTCGGAAACACGGCGTAAACCTTGCGCCCCATCTTTGCGCCTATCTCATCAAGGCCTCCCCTCCCACGGGAGCCAGCAGTCTCACATCGGGGGTAACTTTGAGATAGTAGGTGCCCGGAGCCAGTCCCGCAAGCAGAAAACTTCCTTCGGCGTTGGCGCTGGCGCCGCGGGCCGGCAGAAGCTGCCTGGATCCATTGAGGAATCCCACGCGCAGGGCCGAGATCGCCGCAGAGGTTAGCGGGCTCCCATCGGCACCAACAATCGTCCCGCGGATGCGGCCTTGGGGTATGTGGCTGGCCGGAGCTGATCGAGACGGAGCCCTCCACCATCGCGCCCGAAGACGGTACGCCCAAAGGGCCACCCGCTTTAGGAGCCATTTGGCCGAATCCAACGGCCGCGACAGCTAAGTACGACAGAACACTACGCCCCACGTGAAGCCTCCCCGTTTGAACTGGCCCTGGAATGGAACACTGTGGGATCTAAAGCACCATCCCTGCGTCCAAGTCCCACGCTGTTACTGTTTGTCTGAATAGGTCAAGGCCATCGTTTCCAGGACAAACAGTTCTCCTCTGTCCATGATGGGTTTGCCCCGATAGAACACTCCGCCCCGTCCGACCATGGTGCGCATGAGTTCACGGCCGTTGACTATCAGCGCGAATTGCCTGTCCCTGGCTGACCTGACGTGCAAGGCGAGGGTCTTGGTGTTCGTTTCAGGGATCTTCACAACGACCGCGCACGGAGCTGTCACCGCGAACAGTGAAGAGAGCTGCCAACGCGAGCTTACCCTTAGTTCTAGACGACATAGTACGCTTCTTACGATCAAGGATTCTAGGCCCCCTCCAAAAAGAAGTCAATAGGGTATTTTACCCCCCTTTTCAAATTTCTCTGGATCGCCTAAGTACGTGGTTTCAGAAGCTCGCTCACGTATTGCAGACCGCTTGCTTACGCGCGCGGCTCGCATGCGAGCCGCGACCGTGAGGGAGCGGTCTTCGAGGAATACGAGAGGGTATTTATGAAACGGTGTACTAAGTTAAGTGGGGCAGGCGCTGGCGCCTGCCAAGTCCTCAGCCTGTGAAAGCTCGAGATTTCGTTGACAAAAAGTTTGGAACTCAATTGGTAAAAATATACTTGACACACCCAGATTTAAAGCGCATAATTAAACCATGGAACACAAACCAGACACCCTCTTGGAAGCGGTCAAAGCCTACGCCGATGCGGATTTTGCGCTTGATGAAGCGGCTAATTCGCGCTGGCCGAAGGGTGTTCTCTGCGCTCACTGCGGGGCCGAAAACACCATGTTTCTGAAGACCCGCCGCATCTGGAAGTGCTCGAAATGCCGGAAGCAGTTTTCCTTCAAAGCCGGTACCGTTTTCGAGGATTCGGCCATCGGTCTTGACAGATGGCTTCCCGCTGTCTGGATGATTGCCAACGACCGGAACGGCATCAGTTCCCATGAACTCGCCCGTACCATTGGCGTCACCCAGAAAACCGCCTGGTTCATGCTCCACCGGATTCGCCTTGCAATGCAGGACGGGAGGAACGGCGGCAAGCTGGGCGGTGAGGTTGAAGTGGACGAAACCTTCATTGGCGGCAAAGCGCGAAACATGCACAAGAGCCGCAAGGCTAAAATCATGGGCTGGAAGACTGGCGGTACCGTTGGCAAGACCGCTGTACAGGGGTTGCTCGAACATCACGGCAAGGTGAGTGCCAAGGTTGTTGGCGAAGCAAAGCGCAAGGCCCTCTCCGAGAACGTCAAAGAAAACGTCGAACCCGGATCGACCGTTTACACCGACGAAGCCGCCGCCTACTACCACACCCTGAACGAATACGATCATCAAGTCATCAACCATGCGGAAGCGTATGTCAACGGAAACATTCACACCAACGGAATCGAGAATTTCTGGTCTTGCCTGAAGCGCGGCATCGGTGGTACCTATGTCGCGGTTGAACCGTTCCATTTGTTCCGCTACGTCGATGAACAGGCTTTCCGCTACAACAATCGCAAGGACGCCGAAGGAAACCCTGTCAGTGATTACGACCGTTTCAAAGCGGCGCTTTCCCAGGTCACAGGTCGCCGTTTGACCTATCAAGAACTGATCGGGAAGGAGGGAGAAACGGAAGCTTTCTAAACCCGAGGCGCTTCGGGAAGGGCGCGGGAAGCGGCGCGCCGTCTCCGCTTCGGCTTTGGGCCGCGCTTGTGAGGATTGAGGGCGGCCTGCCTCTTGTACTCCGCTTCGCGGCGCACGATCTCCGAATGTGGAACCGTCAGCACAGCAGCAAGCAGATTTTTGAATTCCCGATATTCGGAAGGCGTGTCCGGTTCGGTTTTCATTGTCATCATGATAGCTCATTTTCGTTTGGGAATTTAGGTAGGGGGAATAAATGAAAGGACCTGAACTCAAAACCGATGGCACAGGCAATATACTCCTTAATCCCGTAACGGGCTGGACAATGGCACCCGTGGCAGAAATCGCCGTTCTTCTAGCCATTGAATACGCACCATATCCCGCGGGACTTGAAACGGGAGAGCGCCAATCTCTCCAGTTTGTTTTGACACCTCCAAAGGCCCTAGAGCTTGCGGAGGCACTGACCAGACAGGCCAAACGCCTGCTTGAGTCGCCGCCGACGGGAGTTGCACGACAATGATAAATGGACTTTGTTTCATTTTCTACTTGAACCCCTTTCCAAAATGCGGCTAGATTCCAGCGCCGCTACCTGCTATGCTCTACTGCCGTGAAAATGCCACGGCAAAAGAGAAGGCCAGCCCCTCCAAGGAGGATTCTTTCTACGAGGTCCGTTTTATTGTTGGCGCTGATGCCATTCTCGGCCGACATGGCCGCGCAAGCACCCCGCAATAGGATAATCGAGAAACGCGATCCCGCCCTGGCCGTGACATTCTTTACCCCGCAAAAGACGCACATTGCCAGGATTCGCCAATTACTGGTGTTCACAGATCTTCGGTTAACGCCGATTGTGACGCAGAGCGTTGATGGAACCGACATCGTCCTGAACATGCGGATTACGACTACATCGCAGAGTGGTGGATTCTCTTTCGCGTCCGTGGTGGTCACAGCGGACAATAAGCGTGTTGCCGTGCTGGATCAAGTACGCTGGGACGTATCCGACATTGCCAGTATTCGTGACCCCAATCTGATACGCCTACTCGGACACTCGAAAGAAGCCTACATCACCATCCTGACATCGGAACTGGCCCAGCCGTTTAACCGTATGAGTTTCAAACTATCGGCCGATCAGTTGGCCGATTGCCGAATGATGGTCGAAAAATACGATGCCCTTAAATGAAATCAAACCGGCGAAGGTAATCAGGCTTCGGCTCTCCGGCTTGCGTAATCATTGCCCCGATGTGTTCCGACGTTAGATGGCTTGCCATATGTGGCAAGCTGAGGAGATTGGTCAGGTCAGACCTTCTCTGCCGACGTTTTGGCCCAACTCGATTTGTCCAGTCTTTATACCATTGCCATGCGAGAATGTCTGCCGCCTGAATAGCTCGCGCCTGCTCCTTACCAATAAAAGAATGCGAATTATATCGACATCCTTCCCGCATAGTCGGGCGCGTGTTAAGCCACCCCATCGCTTCATTAGCCCTAGCCTGCAATGGATGGCCCGCCTCGAAAAAGTACGCGATGGTTCCCGAATAAGAGTGCTTGTGAACCCACGCAGCAACGCCAGCAATACACCACAACAGACACAAAATATAGCTTCCACCCTGCTCTATCATCTGAGCGGTAGCAAAACTGGCGTGATCTTCTGGCCGGACAGAAGCGACCACACCGATACGCGCCCTGCGTTTAATGATTCCGATTAGCTTCCGGGCCAAGTCATCCCGCTCGACCACGGATCTGCCACGAAATAGGCCACCGCCTCCGGCGCAATCCGTCATGTGGAAGTGGGTGATACCGAAATCATCCAAAGCTTTTTTCCATTCGTCATTTAGCCGCAAGCACTGATCCGACTCAAAAAGGTAACCTGCTACGCAGGTTACCGGCGATCCGCGATGGGTTCCGCTTTCGTCAAAATAGGCTTCCACCATTAAGGCGTAGTCCGCCTTCAGTACTGCAAACAACTGGCGCAAGTAGTCAACTTCTAGCATGGCACAAGCACCTTGGGTGCGTCAAGTATATTTTTACCACTCAATTTGCCCTGTTTTCATCCACTTGCAGTTTTTCGCCAGCGGCTTGGTACTCGCCTCCATGCTACTTTTGAATCGGGTAAGGAGTTGCGCTCGCCGCAAACTTCCGAATCCAAACTTGCTGGCCAGCAAGCGTTGCTTTTCAGGTGGTACTGATACTTCTCGGCGGCTGTTAAGGCCTTGCGGCACTCACCGGGCTTTGCCCGATGGGGACCGACGGAAGAAACGTGGAATCGATT
>Ga0116111_1001233_pt1 | contig 18456 bp, 15 predicted proteins | sample June2015DPH_8_10_FD_89720 | JGI IMG/M metagenome (GOLD analysis project Ga0116111, IMG submission 89720) | Peatland microbial communities from SPRUCE experiment site at the Marcell Experimental Forest, Minnesota, USA - June2015DPH_8_100 | ecosystem: Environmental > Terrestrial > Soil > Wetlands... | reverse complement strand
GAGGATGAAGTCGCGCACCGTTTTTTGAAACTCAGGATCCAAGTTAGCAGTCGGCTCATCTAAAAAGAGGATCTGAGGGTCGTGAATGAGGGCGCGGACGATAGCGAGCTTCTGTTTCATGCCCTTGGAAAACGTTCTGACTGCTCGGCCTCTCACCTCCCATAAACCTAACATCTTGAGAAAATGTTCGATCCTTTCCTCCCGTTGTGCCTCAGTGCACTCGTACAGCCGCCCATAAAAGTCGAGGTTTCGGTAGGCACTCAGGTCCTCATAAAGCCCGACGTTGTCAGGCACCAACCCGATGATCTTCCTTATCTTCTGGGCATCCGCATCGTTCCCGATCTCATACTCTCCTATCCTTGCCTCCCCGCTCGTCTTAGAGATGAGACATGCAAGCATTCGAACAGTGGTAGTCTTCCCCGCGCCATTAGGCCCAAGAAAGCCGAAGACCTCTCCCTCGTCTACGCGAAGGGTCAGATCCTCAACTGCCATTACATCGCCGAACGTCTTCGTAAGGTTGTTCGTTTCAATCAAACACCAACACACCCCGAACTGTGTTTCACACTGAGCGCCAACGAGTTACCCGTCTCCCTATCTCGCATCGTCGTCGATGAACGTTCAATCCGTCAGCGTATCATCAGGTGATGGCATTAACGTTTCCATCTCATTTTGTCGTCGCGAGCGGATAATCACAACAATTAAGGTGCTTGCCCTGACCCCATTCACCATTATGCTAGCCGAACAACATTACTCAGAGTTTTTCGCTGATGCTGCATTGCCCAAAACGAGTTATTAGAGATTCACCGCAGCAAAATCTCTCAACACCAAGCAAAAAATGGCAACAACTATCCAACAATACGATTACCGCACACATTCTCGCGACTTGCAGGTTTTTCGACTCGAATCTATCAGACTGTTCAGGAGGGGGCATTGGCTTTTCTCGTTGTGATTTCTCCTCGAAAAAAATGCCTCAGACAGTCTGACATGTGGAACCCGGTTGTCGAGGCAAGCGTCGGTATTTTGACACGGTGCGCGAGTTTTATCTTGATACCTGCCCATTCAAACGCGCCAAACGCCGAGACCCGCATGGTGAGCCACTCGGCTTCGTTGGCGAGAAACACTCCGGGATGACCGCTGCTGCCAGAGGTGGCGTGGACGAGGTAGCGACCGAGAAAGCGCTCATCTGCTCATTGGTTCGCCATAAACGCTCGCACTTCCTCCGGGTGAAGCGTCCGATCTGTAACTAGATTGTCGAAATGGTCCATTACCATCCCTTTGGTCAGCACTGACAGATCCTGTAAAGGGGCGTCATAGAGCCCTTTGTGGAACTGCTGGTAAAAGAGCGAAAGCGCATACGTATAGTCACGTAAGGCGCGCAACGCCTGTGCCTGATACTGCTCAAGACGCTCTCGTGTCCAGCGCTCTCGGGCTCGCAATTGCTTGCGGTCTGCTAGCAGTTGTATGAGCGTTTTGATATCCATACGGTGTACAATCCTATTTTTAATTGTTACCTAAAGTGGGGCGAAATTGTGGGCAAGACGCAACTAAGGCTGTTAACCGCCCCGCTTACTTCTAATAAGGAAGACTTATTTGGACGAGCATCGACCCATGCAACGGGGGCGGTAACAGCCTTAGAACTACGAAACCGAGGCATACCATAGGTATAGCTAAAACCTATTTGAAGTTTTATTACAAAATCAGTACGTTACATCAATTCCCCTTCCCGCTGTGCTCTTGGCACGCCTTAGTATCGGGTGCAGGCACGGTGAAGCCGATTCTCAGTCCTTTTTTCTCCTTCTTGCAGCTCTTGTCAGATTTTCTTTGACTCTGAACCTGACTATCTCCCTCACAATATCTAACGGAATCGGCGCATCGATTGGAAATTGAACCGCTCCTTTTGAGTGCTTGTAAATGGATAATTTTTCCTCGAAAGCGAGAATGCCGGAATGGGTTGGGTAGAACCCGATATGCTTCTTATAGGCGGCAAAATGCACTAAGTTACAATTGAGTTTGAAGGTGGGCATCCCATAACTGATGGCTTCTTCGGCCTCGGGCGCCGATTCTTTGATTGCACTTCTCAGCTCTATGAGCTTGTGCTGAACAATCGTGGGAAACGTAGTGATGTACTCGTCGATATTTTTGAATTGCCTTCTTGAACCCTCACTATCCATATTCATTATCTGGAATTTACCTGCTGTTAATTCATTTTAGCAGGGATGGCGACTTCGTTGTTGGTCGAGGTAACTAGTATTAAAGAGCCAGGTGCTGTGCTTGACCTGCCTCCCATGATCTGCGTTCTTATTTTTCGTCAGGTAGCAGCGCACCTAACCCTATTCGCGGCCGCTTCGTGGTATCCTCAGTTGGCGGCCGCACTACGAGCCTAAGTTCGGCAGCGATCTGCTCGCGCGTGTCGTGCGGAACTTTAGCGCGTCAAGCGCGTCGTCGGTCGCTGCATAGAATGCCTGCCGCAGCTCGACCGAATCAATGTTGTCGACATCGATGCTGCCGAGCGGTGTTTTTTCGGTCTGTATTCCACCCGATGGATCGCGAAACTCGTGTATGAGTGTGGCCTGAAGGTACCACTCACCGCGAACTGAGCGCAGCTCTGACGCAATGGGCTTGTATTCGACACTGACCGAGTACCAGCCGGGTTTGTCGTCGCTAGTCACGTTCTTCGCTTACGCAGACAGCTATTTTTCGCCTTTGACTTCCTTGCCCTTGTAGTACTCTTCCTTCTTTTTTTCGAGCTTGCCCTTTACTTCCTTGCCCTTGTAGTACTCTTCCTTTTTCTCATCTTTTGCGTCCATAGAGAACCCCCATTACAACTCTATTCGGCCGTATAAAAAGTCATCACGCGTTTTCCAGCTGCTGAGAACGTATGTTATCTTTTTTCGTTGCCTCACGGCTATTCAGAGGCGTCGTGAATACAAGAGTAGTCGTGAGTGAGTCGCGCCTGTATGTAAATAGAGCAATTCCGACAGCCCCCTATTGTGATATTATCCGGCTGATATCAACACCGTGCGCAGTTTAAGCTCGCTTTCAGCCCAGGTGAACCTTCTCATTACCGGAGCGACTCGTCAATGAGTATGAGAGTCGCCCGCACCGATCGCGAGTTTCTTCCTGCTTTCACACCTGTTGCTCGATCTGTTCACCGGCGCTCGCGTGCCTCTCGATAGTTTTAACTATCGTTTTTAACTGGCTTCATTATCGCCGCTTAATGCACGTCTTTTGTTGGAGGATTCTTCCGGGTGGGCAGCGCCAAGGCACAATCACACACGTTGGTTAATAGTGCTAACCCTTTGGGTGAACGTAGACTAGAGGCGTTCACGCTACTCGTTCGCCTTTTTCGAGAAGCGTCTTCAATCAGCCCTCTTGAGCTCTGCTATAATTGCCTAGGCCCAGCGCAGTCTATCGGTGTTCCAGCTCCCACCGCTGCCAAAATTGACGATTGAATTGTATTGCCGATAAACAAAGATGCCGCCATTGAGCCAAGCTGTCTTCGCTGACGCCTGGTTGCTCCCGTCGCAAGCCGTATTTCCCAGGTTCGCAGACCCCACCGCATCATTATACCACGACCCCGTTCCCGCAAGAGCGCCGCCGGTCTCGTCCCAGTGCGTTTGGTGCACCGGCGCGTTTCCGTCCTGACCAATCCAGACCGTTGGATATGGTTCTTTTCCCGGGCCCGCACTAGTGTCCCACGAAATTTGGATGTAGTAGTTGTGGCCTGCGCGGATTGCGGTATCAGTTGGCTCGTACCACCGCGCGCCGCTGCCGCCGGTCGTAGCGCGGTAGATAGTAAGGTAACAGTTATTAGCGCCATATCCGGTATCAATTTCAATGAAGAAACCGCCATTCGCTTTATCCCAAATTTTCTGATAGCGCTGCCCCGACACTATTCCGGCAAAATGAAAACCTACCTCCCACGAAGCTACGTTCTGGTTGTTGGTTGCACTGCCCGCTGGGACACAGATAAAATCACTTTTCGTGATGGGGCCCCAATACGGATAGCCGTTTGATTGGGCCTTAAACAAGTTCGGGGTGCTAACGTAAGCGTTATAGCTGGCGCCTGCCGTCCCGTGGTTAACCCACGTTGATCCTGCTTGGGGAACGTAATAAATAGTTGGCGTGTTGGACTGGGCCTTGACGGTGAGCGGAGTGGAAGCTGCGCTCACGGTGACGACACCTGCAAATAGCACAGTAATGAGAAGAATGCCTACGGAAACCGGAACGATCTTATATGCGCGCACGGGTTGCCTCAGAAAAACGTTTTTGACATAAAACGTCTTTAACACAAAACCTCGCTACAAAAGTATATAAAAGCTTCGGTTTCACTACCGTAAAAACGATGCTGCGATGTTAAAACGGCAAAAAAATGGCTACAATCGAACGATCAGACTTCCGCGCGATCGCCTTTCTGTGTTCTAGCGCCGTCTTCGGAGCCGCTTAGCCGGTGCGTCTTTTTTCTTAGCGGGTTCTTCTTCTTCGAGGTGCTGCGCAGCCAGTTTTGAAACGGTGCCAGCTGGGACGCGCAAACCCGCCGTGAGAGCGACAGTCATACGGTAAGCGTTTCTGGCACGATTGCGCGCCTCGCGTGTCATTTGTTCTCAGTCGCCGAAGCCTAATCGTAACGGCGAAATGTGCAGCGCCGCTATGCACGTGGTATGTCGGCTATTGATTATTACCTAGACCTTTGTCCTTACGTTGCGATCTGAAGCCGCGAGCTGTTCGAGATTTATTGCAGCAAAGCTCACCCCACCACGCAAAAACCGATTACAGCTCCCAAACGATACGGCTACCCCACACGTTCTCAACGCTGGCAGGACTTCAAACGCGTATCCATCAGACGGGGCACGATGGAGCACTTGCATTTGTTATCGTTTGTGTCATCCGCAAACGTATCAAGAAACACTTCCTACGATCTAAAAACAACGGTGCGAGTGCTGAGGACTCTATATTCACCGGCAGGCACAACTCAAACGACCCTGACCTGATGCGATTTCCCCCCAAAGTTCAAGAACGAGCGACATTTGCATTTAACCGGTGGATGCCCGAGCGACCAATCCTCCTCGATCACGTCTGACCCCAACTCGCCAAGGTCGAGCTTATGCCACGGGGTAGGTATCAGTGGTCTTGCGCGTTGCCCCTCAACGCGCCAGTCGTGCGGTTCCCAGCACATGTACATGCAGACGTAATCATCCGGAAGACAGCGTTTCTTGTCTTCTTCGGCAAGCGAGCTCCGCTTCACGATGCCGCGACGTCGGTCGATGCACTCCTTCAGCTCTTTCTTCATCTGCCTGATCTCCCGGAGAACGTTAGTGTTAACCACCTCGTCGCAGCAATGACACAAGACGCGGGACACGCACGGTCCGCCCCAAAGAGGGTTCAGCGCCTGCGACTTGTTTCTTATTTCCGATACGTCTTCGATGAGCTTGTGTTCCAACGCCCAGATCTTTATTCGTCTAACCGTTATCTCAGCGGTGAGCTCCTCACATTGCTGTTCGATCGGTCCCGCCGAAAGCACGTCGAATGCCCGCATGTAGCCCTGATCTGCATTGATCTTGAGCAAGCCTATGTTGAGCTGCGTCCATCCGTGGACCGGGATCAGGGGGTCAATCACTGTCGGTTCTATTGGTTTGCCTTCTTCGTCTTTTGCGATATTGCCCGCTTCGTCAGTTGCGATGAGATCCCCCTCGGTCAGCTCGTCCAGTACGATCGCGCCCGTCCGATTTGCGATGTCGATCACATCGCACTCATCGCTCGTTGGATTCCAGTCCCTGTTGTTCACGACCCAGTCCTCTGGCTGGACATCGAGCAGATTGCTCGTGCACCAATCCCCACTCACGATCTCCCCTTTTGCGTCCTTCAGGTCCAAAAATGCGTACTTCCGTTTCTGAGCAAAACGTGGAAGGCAGAGGATGGCATAAACAGTATCAGCTTTGCAGGCTATCGCCCCCTTGACGGGAACAATCTCGCGGGCACCACCGTCGATGAAGTATTTTCCACATAGCTCATCGTGGGGGAATGTTACCTCGACAGGCGGGAATATAACCGGCACCGCTGCCGAGCCAAGGGCCGCTTCGATTAGCAGACTCGGCGAGTGGCACTGCACGTAAAACGTGTCGCCGCGAGCGCCCGCCAACTGCGTATTGTTTGTAAAGCAAGTTCTTTTCCCTGTCTCAACGTTTGTCGCGTAAAGACAGAACACGATGTTTGGGTCCAGTGCTGCTTCTATATTATCGATCTTTTCTTCCATCCGTTGCTTGAGCTTGTCCATCTTGTAGAGAGCGCTCTCTGCTACGGCGGTTCCGAAGATGTCTTCGAGGTCGTCAACTACGCTCTTGATATCCCGAAGCGGGCCCTCCCGCGATTCTTGGATGATGGCTGCTATCGCTCGCATGCGCCCGATCGAACGGATCCGACGTTCCATAGGAAGCTTCGGACGCTTCTCAGCCAAAAGAAACGCGTCAAGCATCGGAGCGATGTGTTCAGACCATTTGTGCTGAGGGATCAGATCGTCGCGGCCAATCACATTCTCCGACCAATACCGTTCGAGGAGCTCGTCACAGCCCGCGCCCGTCGAGACTATAACCGCGTTAATTGCGCCAATTGACGTTCCGCAGACGCAACTAATGTGAGGGAGGATGTCCTTGTCGTAGAGAAATTTTAGCGCGCCTACCTGGAAGTCGCCGAGCGTCCCTCCCCCACCGAGTACAATGCCAATACGCTTATCCATAACTTTTCCCCTTTGCGCCGCACATGTTGTGAAACGCTCAAATATGTTCACTAAAACGTTAGCAGTCTAAAAAGCTTCCGTTGTCTGATGTAGACAAGACTGTACTATTTTTGTCAATTAGAACTCAGTTTGACGCTATCTGTCAACGAGAGAGCGGGGGTCACGCGCTTCGCAACTGACGCTGCAGCTGAAGACGAAGATAACCATCGTGAGGGATTTTATGGAAGAGAGCGCGATCCACCTGAAGGCGTATGAGAGGCTTCTCGACGGCTTGAAGGGGAACTGCGCGAGCTCATCCATTCAGCTCAACGGCAGCCTTATAACGTTAACGCAGATTTTTCGCAGCTGGTAGGGTGCGCTATCGTCACGTTCCAGCAGTTCGATCGAGTTACCGTCAGGGGCCATCGGACCCTCTTTTTCTTCCCCTTGCTACGTCGCCACTCTTCTTCCAAATCGGGTGTGCCTCGGTGTTGAAGATGACCTTCTCGAAGTCGAAGGCCTGGGGTGGTGCGAATAGCAGGTAGAAGTATTTCATGGCCTCGGCCAGAAAATAACTCTCCATTGCGTCAGTTTTGACGCCCGAGCGGACATCGGCGAGGGCGGCGAAGCCGGCGTCGGTCTTGCACCGCTCGACCAGGCTGTTGAAAAAGGTCGCGCCCATCCGCCGATACTTCTCGTCGCCGGTGTAGTGGTAAAGGTAGTAGACCGACTCAACAAACTCAGGCCGGAGGTGGTAGGAGCCGACAACGCCTTCATGGTTTTGTAGTCGAGCAGTTCGGGGGCGATGCCGTGGAGTGTCCACATCTTATAGCACGAGTCTTCGAGGCGGGCGGCGCGGTCGAGGTCTCCTCCAAGAGCGAGGACGGCGGGGAAGAAGGCGTCAAGCGCGCCGAATACCGTGGCCCGTTGCTCGCCGGTGTTCATGTTCACGCGGCCGTACCAGAGCCCGCCGCTGGCCTCGTCGGCCACGTGGGCGTTGACCGCCGCAATCGTGTTCTGCCACATCGCCCAAAGCTCGGGGTCGTCGAACAGGATCGCGCCCTTTAAAAGATACTCGTAGTAGCTGTCGATCCCGCACCCGACGTGGCTGTCTTTGGCCAGCCACCCGCCGGTCTCAACGTCGATCGTCGTCCCGACCAGTCCGATCCGCGAGCGGCGATGGTAAAGCGCGACTATCGCCCGTTTGGCAGCGTCAAAATACTTGGGGTCACCAGTGAGGCGGGAGAGGGTCCCGTACTCGAGGACACAGGTGCCGATCTCGGCGGGGTTGGTGAAGCGGGAGCGGGTCTTGTGAGTTTTAAGGTTGACGAAGCGGTAGGGCATGCCGGTGTTTGAGTCGAAGACGGGGAGCATGCGGTCGGCGAGGTCGATCGCGAGCTCAAGGAAGCGGAGGTCGCCGTCGAGTTGCTGGGCAGAGATCAGGCCGCCGAGGATACGGATGACCACCTCGAAGTGCTGGACCTCTATGTCGAGGTCGAAGTCGAGCCGGGATAGGATCAAATTCTTGGCCTCTGCCGCCTCGGCGGTCAGACCCATTAGGATCATGGTATCGAAGGCGTCGACCGGGGTCATGAGTAAAGGGGCCGGGAACCAGTCGGAGTAGGTCTTGGACAGCGGCTTGAGTTCGTCGTGGCCCCAGGCATATTGCTTGTAGCCGTTCCATGCGTGTAGGAACTCGGCGCAGACGCGGTCGGGGGAGACGGTGGCAGCGCTTGCGGAGGGATTGTCGAAGTAGGAGACGGATGGGGCGGACATCGAGGTGTTCTGTATGGCGTTTTCCTTATAGAATACGGGTTTGGCCATTGAACCCGCTTCTATGCTTAGTTTCAGAGGCTTGCCGCATTTGTTACCGAATCTTGCGTTAACAGATGCTTGCGTTTTACAGAAGGGGCACGATCTCGTGTCACGGTTCATGTTTCTTTCATTGTCGATATGTCGTTCCTGAGGATAACCCCCTTTCTTTAAGAGTTCCATAAATATAATTCTCTGTTAGTGGTTTTGCATAATCGACAACAATTGGATCTATTCCGAAGCTTACACATCGTTTGGCTTTACGTTGATCCCCCTCTCGTAGATCTTGAAGTCCTCTAGTCCCCTCCAAAGACGGCGGCCTCGTCTCAGCGATGCGGACGCCTGCTCTGGTTATTGTTGGCTAACAGTTAGAGCGAAGGTCTGAAGTTCAAAGGGAATCTAGCGCACGACGGTTTAAGGCCACTCCACGAAGGTGCGTCAGCGTTTAAGGGCTCGTTAAAGGCGTCCTCTTGGCGCTGATTTCTATTGCGTTTCGCTCTGTGCCATCTTTAAAATGGCCTTACGTGGCGCGTGCCTGCTTCCAGCGAACCGGATTGACCAACACAAATCATTCCAATATGGTGAGGAGCCTTATGCCCCGTATCTGCCTGAAGTTGGCGCCCTGACTGACACAGCGGAGGGCTCGCTCACTGTCAACAACCATAGTCCCTGAGATGGCATCCACGCCATATTCAAACAGGACAGGCGATAAGGGCGTCGTATCGCCCAATACAACCACATACGCGTTAGGGTTGCAGATAGAAAGCAGGTGATCCATTGTGTGGTTGGTCAGGGCACTCCCTGTGACGCCCACGACATCGGCCTCAGGCAGAAAAACATCGGCATTTTCTTCCGCAAGATCTCCTTCACGGGGATTTTTTTCAATAATCGTTAGTTCGCTTGAGATGCCCCTAAGCTTATCAATGAAAGGGAAGTGGCCTATGATAACAACATTCTTGCCTTTGCCCTTTTCGACCAAAAGGTCTCCTCCATTAAGCTCAACACATCGTTCCTTGTCGACCTCAATAAGCGAATTGATCGATGCCAAACCTATTGCGGCTTCAAGGATGCTGTCGGAAAAAGCCATCTGCACAAGTCCTGACGCGCTTTTTTCCAAAAGACGGCCAGGCTCCTTTATCAGGGGAGGGGTCTGTTTGAGGGCATCTTTCGGAAGGGTAGCCGCAAGGCCGCACCTCCGTGTAAGGACTCCTGTATGGAATACCCCCTGGCGAATATCCCGTACTTCAGCGCTTAGATCCAGGGTTGCGATAATATCAGTCAAAATATTCATGTAGGCACCTAATCCGCCCAAGCCGGAAACAAACAATCTCTAGTTTCTCGCTTACAATACAACAGTTTGTTACACAATTCATTGTCAAAAAATGATTCACAGCTATTAATGCACGCGACCATCGAGCATAAGTTTTTATGTGTGTAACCAAATTGACTCCGATAATTGCTGCGTTGCGTGATTGTGATGCGCCGAGGGCCAGAAGAAGAAGGAAGAGTTCTGCGACCTACAACCGCCTAAATTAGAAACGCAAAATTGAGATAGATACGACACTGCTGAGAGCGCAGGCGGCTGATGCTTCAATCCTTGTTTTAGTCGATGTTGCTCTGCCACTCACCGCCTTAATCGTCGGACCGGCGAGCGCAAAGAGTTAGAATACCGCAGCGTTTTATTCACCAGTTTTGGTCGAACTCGCCTCATTGCCGCTCTTTTTTTTATAGAAGTTTTCAATGATAGTCGCACCATCATCGCCGCTGAAATTGAATCAAATTCGGCCTCAACATTCTATGCCGTGTAACGAGTTGTGATTCAAGATTAAGGCTGCGGTAAAACGTGCTGCACCATGATACGTCGAAAAGAACGGAATTATCAACACTGCCTTATCGGGTGCGTTGCACTAGCCGCATCCGACCACTGACAACGGCCTCGAAAAAACGGCGGGACGCGTGACGACCGAATCACTTCTCAAAATATGTAATTGTTTCGTTTTTGCAGCCTTCGTATATGCTCGATTATACGTTCTTGATCTTTCCGCTTTGCGCTTCGTCGTAAACAGCCAAGACAGAGAGACAGAGAAATCGTAGTAGTCTATGAAAGCAAACGCTTGCACGGACCTCTGGCCCACCATACTTCGGTAACGTAAGTAAATTGAGCCTTGTAGGCTGCCGCAAAATCAGGCCGGGGCGTAAATTCTTCATTTATTTTTGCACCACGGTTTGGTCATAAAACTGCTTCGCGTGGGCTTGCTGATACCTGTACGCACATAACCTAATTCGCTTTCCTAGCCCATCGTTGCTGCTCAAGCGTGGCGACTCGCCCGTTTAACTGCACTCTTTCTTCATTCGCTCAGCGTAGTCAAAGCAGGACGAGGCACTCACATCCAGCCTTTCTCCGTCCAAAAGTCGTACTGATGCCTCCAAACCTCTTTGTTCGCTTTCACTAATTGCCTGAAAAACCCACCTCTCTCGGCAATGGCGCTTTCCTGATCAGCGTAGTGACGCTTTGTCTGTATTGCGTCCGCAAGCGTTTGGCCGAGATTACGCGCTTCGGTAATCGCCGCATCAAGGGCTGCAGGATCCCTTCCAATGGCAACACCGGCCTCGCCGACCGACACCGCACCCAACGCGTTCAGGACGTAATTCATATAACCAAGCACTTCGCTGATGCCCGAACCGCCTGCCGTGGTCACAGCGCAACCATACTTCCCCACGAGCATCTGGCAATGGATTGCGTCAGCCAGGCGGTCGATCACGGTCTTGAGTTGAGCGGTGATGCCATTGATGTACACCGGTGAACCGAGAACGATCCCGTCGGCACGCATCATTTTTTCCCACAAGTCATAGAGATCATCCTCCTGAACGCACTCGCCTTCGGCGTAACAAACCTGACATCCTAAACAATACCGTATGTCTAGTGCGCCGATATCAACTAGTTCCGTTTCTGCTCCGCGCTGCCTCGCACCATCTAGGACAGCGTTTACTAGCTTAAGCGTCCGGCTGTTCTTCCCACGCGGACTTCCGTTTATTCCGAGTATTTTCATCGTTGTACCTCGATTACGTACGACATGCGCCGTTGCTATAATAATTATTTTAAACTTGCAGCAAACATGCGCCCGATACGGACTGGACTTGCTATCGCGGTGCGGCAATGTTTGCGAAGAAGAGGACGGGACTGCGTAACAGAGGATGTACGCCAAGCGCAGCGACTCGCTGACATGATGCTCGTATATCGCGCTGTAAGCGCACAAAAGCGGACTGCGTGCAACCAAACAAAGCGAGATAGCGAAGCACTAAGTGGTGCAGGGCCTGGTTAGCTCGGTCGGTGGCCTGGCTTTGTTGTGCGTAAAGGAGGGACGTATAGGGGGGTTTTTTTTGCAATTCGATATGAATTCAAGTAAGAGGCAAGGCTGTCGTAATTTTTAGACAGTCTAGCCAAGATGAAAGCGCCTTTCGTTTATCTTCTCCTTAGCTAGAATGGCTGTGTGGGAGCAGCTTTTGTCGGCTGCCCAAAGACCAGCAAGACTTTTTGTGCGGAGTGATGCTCTTAATCCTCAATAATTGCTAAGACATTTGCCTTAAAAGTTGTATGGTACTACGACTTCAGCAAAGAATCGACGCTGCTCAAGCTTATCAATATTGCCTTTCTTTCCAATCTCGCGTCAATTTGCACCCTCTTTTAAAACAGGTAAACGTCTGGAACGAGTTAAATCGCGCTTAATATCCTGACGCATGGTGTTCCCTGTGTCTAGTGGAGCAACTATCGACATCCGCTGCCTGAGCACGTTTTGATGTTTATTTGTAATATTGGGCCGATCTTTTTACGGATCACCTGATAACGTCGCCTCTGCTCAGCGACCTTACATCGATCTGAAGTCACGAAATGGCTTGAACATCTCACCAAAGTTATTTTCTGGCTCACCTTTTACATCCGCTGTCGAAGACGTAGGTTAACATTGGCCACTTTCCCGCGAAAGCCGGCTTTAGGCGTGACACAAACGCACTGTCACACTTTTACCCCGCAAACGCACTGTCACACTTTTACCCCGCAAACGCACTGTCACGCTTCCCCACACAATCGCTGCCTCACGCGGCCTTATGAAACTACGCTGTGCAGTTTGGATCGGAGATGAACGTTATGGCAACGAATGCAACGACCATAAAAAACGGGGCCTGCTGGTATGGCCTCCACTTCGGCTGCTTGAACACAAACGATCCAAACTGCGCCAAGTGTGCAGAGCGCCTCGCCCACGCCGTGAATAGCGTGCTTCGCCCCCCGGCTCCGGCACGGGCGCAACCCGTTGAAGCAAGGGCGGAAACGCGCATTGCTGGAGGCCTATGATGGATGACGACGCAGAATTCATCACCCGTCTCACTGACTTCGGGCTCAGCGAAAAAGAGGCACAAATCTACCTACGTTTGCTTACGTATGGCCCAAAGACGCCTTCTCCGCTTGCAAAGTCGCTGAACACATACCGCGAGGACGTGCACCGCACGCTCAACAGTCTTATCGAAAAGGACATGGTGCACCCCTCGCTTGGTTCACCCACGACCTACGTGGCGGTGGATCTTGATGCTGCTCTCGGCTCTGCTGTGAAAAAGCATGAGAGCGAACTTCGTGAAATGGAGGGGCGGAAGCGAGAGCTTCAGGAGCTGGCAAAATACGAGCGTTTCCGCACGACCGATGTGGGGAGCACATTCAAGATCATCAAGAGCATCAAGGAACTCGTCGCTGCCACTGTATCGCTCGTTGCCTCGGCAAAGAACGGATGGGTGTATGTGGTTCCCTCAGAAATGCTGCTCATAAGCGAGTCATTCGGCATTAATGAGGAGGCCAAAAAAGTCATCGAGCGGGGGAGATATGTCCGAGGCATCTGCGATATTACCTACGCGGATATTGTGCCTGCTCAAGCATTCCTGAATATTGGCCACGATTTACGGCACTATGATCGTTACAGAGGGCTATATTTCACAGTCGTCGACAACAGGCACTGTCTTAGCTCGATTAACGTCGATATCACGCGTATCTCGCTCAGTGAGCCCATTTCGATGATCTGGGCCGATGATCGTACGTACGCGGGGTATCTTGCAGCCACCTTCGAAATGTTGTGGGAGCGGTCAGTTCCGGCGGAAGAGCGAATACAAGAACTGCTGAAACAAGGTCCTCTGCGCAATATGGAATAGATCTGCTTTGGCCATTTGCTTTGAGGTCTTTGGAACTGGAATGAGTCGCGGTATGAATACGGTTCATGACTCAGATCGCTCCTTTTTTGAGCGCGCTGCTTGACGCTTGAAGAATGTATCGTAAGCTAACTCGTGAGAAATCTGATATCTGCCCAATACATACGTTCTCCGGCACTGGATGCTTGTAGTGCTTCCAATCGACACCGCTTACGCTGTGCGTCGTAAAAAACCTCGATTTGATCCATTGGGAAACTTCGCCTATATCAGGCGAAGGTCGCCGATAGTTACTCTACTTGCAGGAAGTTTCATTTTGGTGCCAGCATCGAAAAAAATCAAGCAAGACCCAAGGACTACCCTGATCTTAATTACCCTGATTGGAATCCTTCCGGTATTACTGCCTCTGCATCTCCTGCAGAGCAGTTGGGGACAGCAGCTATTAAATTGTGCATTCGTTCGTATGGTACTGTCAGGAACAGTATGTCCGGTTCAAATCCCTGCTGTTTTCGCGCTGTCCAATCACCCGTAGTTATGTTAGTACATCCAGTCATTACGGGATAAGTTATAGAACTATGGCATAATGCTCCTATGACCTGTTGTTGTGGTGATATGCCATCCCAGTAGGTGTCCAAGGTTATCAGCCGACACGCTTGTTCTGGGTTACACTGAAACAACACAATGTCAGGTCGTAGTGTTGTTTTTTCAAGCGGACATATCACTAATCGGTCTGCCAATCCGGTAGGCGGCTGAACTGTCAGTTTTAACATTCTCTCGAATGATACAATCGAACCGGTGAGCTTCTCTCCTTTGGTAAGGAACCGCTGAAGGCTCCTTTTCTGTTGTCCCGCAAACTCCGTGAAACCGCAATACCTACTGCCGCCAGGGCAGGTCTCTACCTTTTCATCTATAACAAAACAGTCACCTTCGGCAGCACGTTTCAACGCCTTACAAATAGACGTTTTCTCGTACAGGCCATCTGAAACTTCGTCATTCGTGAACGTGATTGCCAGTGGTTCCTTCTTTAATTCCAGCACTCTTTTTAACAGTCCTGCTTGTTCTTTGAATTCCATATACTCAGCTCCTTCATTAATTAGTCAAATCTGAATATATTAATTTAATTAATTCCAATAACCCTAAAGCGTGCTCTTCCGCATACACAGTCGCACTTTTCCAATACTCCATGTAGACCTTCATAAACGTGCTCCGGCAGGGAGTGTTTGTAATGCTTCCGATGAATCCCGCTCACACCGTGCGTCGTGACATACGGTTTCCGTCTACATCAGGCGGAAGAAAAAAGAAGCGTTGCTGCTGTCGCAAAGAAGAAAGAAATTGCGAGCCTCTATTTCTCTTTTAATCAACTCATCGATTTCATCATGATCCGAAAGGCACTTTAGGAAAAATAGAATTGGTTCGCCGCCTGCTGCCTCAATTGCATTTCTTACTCGGCGCACTTTTTCAAGATCGCGACTCGAATGGGACACGAAGATCCATGCTTTGGAAACGCGTTTCATGGGTTTGAATTACGCTTAGCTGCAGAGCTGACAAGTGAGTGACTAAGTTTTTCCTTATCTTGGACATTGTTAGTTAATATTACGCTACAATCAAGGAAAGGCTATAACATAATAATATTTCTTCTTGAGCAGAGCAGCCGTTCCGTCACGATTTGACCCCCGATCCCGCGTTACTCACCGTAGGTTGTAGTCTAAGGCAGCTGTCCCCTTATGATCATTGTCAAAAGTGGATCACAATTGTTAAATGCACAGCACTGACCAGTCAATTACTATGTTAGCTGTAGATACTCACTCAGATTTGTCTTTTAGAACTGCGTTCCCGAAACAGGAGTTGTTGGAGATTCATCGTAGTAAAATCTCGCTCCACCAAGCAAAAACAGGATACAGCTATCCAACGATGAGGCTCCCTCATACCTTTTCAAAACTTGCCGGATTACTTACTAGAATCTATCAGACTGTTCACGATGGAGCGCTAGCCTTTCTCATCGTGATATCACCTTGCGAAAAGACTCCAAAAAGCTCAGAAACCTCCGTCTTCACACCGCGGAGGTCGCCGGTTCGAATCCGGCCGAGCCCATCGTTCTTTTGTGAATCAAGACCCGCTAAACTCTTTTTTGATTTCTGAGTTGTCTACTCAGTTGTCTACTCCGCGACAAACACAGGTCACACATTCGTTGGCAAACCTAGCGCTTGACTTTGAACTCGACGAACTATGTAGCTACACTGAAGCCCGTTCGATTGGTTTGGCTCGAAAATCTGTTGATTGGATCAAGCGAGCTTCAACGGCCTTCTGGCGAGCTACAAGCGGAAAAGTAAAGCAGTCAATTGACCGCCTTCGATCTTACACGTTAACGCGATATCAGAGCACATGGTCGCGGAGCAAAACTCTCGCTTTCGCAAAAGCTTTTCTGGGATATCTCACAAAGACGCGGCTAGATACCCGATATCAGGCCCTTTCCATCTTTCTTGAGCTGCCAAAAGTGGTCAAAGAGCGAAAGAACGTTACCAACCGGATCGTGACTAAAGAAGACATACAAAACATCCTTGACTATATACGTCGTGCAGAGAGCCGTGGAATTATAAGCAAGTCAAAAGCGGAGCAGTACACAGCATTCACCGTTTTTGGCGCATTCACTGGACAGCGAAGCACGGCAACGATGATGAAGCTAACCGTTGGCCAATTGCGAGAATCTTTGAGAGCCGCAAACCCAGTGCTCCGCGTTGAGCCGCATCAAGATAAAATCAGGATGGAACACTACGTTCCATTACATCCGCAAGTTGTTGTAGCTATTCAACCTCTTCGCGACGGGCGGCAGGATGATAAGCTTATGTTCAGGCACGGCTCCTTCTGGATGTGGGTCAAGAGGCAGCAAATCCCTATGTTGCACTTCAAAGGGCATTTCGTGCTCGGTGACCTTCGCAAGTTTTGCGAGCAGCATGGCGACGCTATCGGTTGGGATCAATCAAATCGTGCCTATATTATGACGCACGGAGTGAGCGGCATCGATTGGAAGCATTACAAGCATCCGCTGCCTGAGAACGTGTATGACGTTTATATGCAATATTGGAAAGAAGTGCGCTTGACGAGTTGAACCCCTTTTTTCAGTCCCCCGTGATCTCCACTTTCAATTTTTTTTGGCTATAGTGTAATATGAAGTACTGGGCAGACGTGTTTGTAAGACTTGAGCCGTAGCTGTGAAGTTTTAGCGAGTGTTGGGCTGACAAAAATGCGCGGACATTCGGGTTCAAAAGAGTCCCAAATCGCCCTAATGCTTTCTATGCCTTAGTAGGAGCCTGCTCAAACAGCTCTTGAATGCGCATTCTTGTGTCGACTGCTTCTTTCCACGCGGCTTCGAAGGTAGATATAAGGTACTCAGCATAAGACGGGTCATCGGTCCAGAACGCGACTACGCGATCATCAAGTGAGAGTCTCCCTATATTGACGCGCTGTTGAGGTATCGAACTGATGCTTTCTCTCTTGTCTACGACCAGCATGAAATTTCCTCCATACTGATCGACGTGGCGCACGTCTTCGCCGATGTCTAAGAATTGGCGCACGACATTAATATAGGTCCCCGAAATCTCAGTGATTCCCCGTACGCGTCCGCCTTTTTGTATCAGCGCCTGCGATTTTTTTAGTTAAGCCGAATTGACCGGCAAAGACCAACATCTGAGGTGGCAGGAGCCATATGATGTCGCTCTTTGCAGATTCTACGACCCCTAAACCGGTAGCGATAACGTCTTTCACATTTTCAAGGATTGTCTTGTTAACCATTGCCCAAAAGTAACTTACGAGTTCATAAAGCCGCGTGACATGTCCGTTGCAGGTGAAACAGCAACTGTTAACAAACGGTTACTCAATGATTGTTAACGGTGCGCATATTCGGTCAAGACTTGCGCGCTTATGCCTGCGGAGGGCCTCGTTTCAACAGCTCCTGAATCCGTTCGGCTGCCGGAAGGGACTGCTCCCACAGTGTCTCGAAGGTAGACATCATGTATCGGGCATACGTGGGATCGTCGGTCCAAAGAGCTGCAATAGGCTCATTAAGAGCAACTCGCGTGACGTCCGCGCTTATCGCAGTCATGCTAACTTTTTTGTCAAATATGGTGAAAATTATCCCTTCGCGGCCGAAGTGGCGTACGTCCTCACCGTTGTCTATCATTTCTTGCACTGTTTCGATGATGGGGTAAGTGATATCATTAAGAATGACGCGTACTGTTCCCCCTCGCTCGATAAATTCATAAGCTGCCTCGTTGATGCCAAACTGGGACGCAATGACTGCCGCGCCGCTCGGAACGACCATCACCCAGTCCTCTTGCATAGAGTCCAAAATGGGTAACATTGCAGCGACGAGTTCCTTGATGCTCTTGATGATCTTGAATGTGCTCACTTCATCAGAGGGCCGGAATCGTTGTTGTTGCGAAAGCTCCTGAAGCTCGCGCTTCCTCTCTTCCATCTCGCGGAGTTCGCTCTCGTGCTTCTTCACCGCAGAATCGAGAGCCGCATCAAGATCCACCGCTGCGTAAACCGTTGGTGAATCGAGTGAGGGGCGCACCATGCTCTTCTCGATGAGACTGGTAAGCGTGCGGTGCACGTCCTCACGGTACGTCTTCAGTGACTTCGCCAAGGGAGACGGGGTCTTTGGGCCGTATTTGAGCAAATGAAGGTAGAGTTGCGCCTCTTTTTCGCTCAGCCCGAAACCGATTAAACGGCTGATAAACTCATCGTCAGTG
>Ga0116111_1001224_pt1 | contig 18559 bp, 14 predicted proteins | sample June2015DPH_8_10_FD_89720 | JGI IMG/M metagenome (GOLD analysis project Ga0116111, IMG submission 89720) | Peatland microbial communities from SPRUCE experiment site at the Marcell Experimental Forest, Minnesota, USA - June2015DPH_8_100 | ecosystem: Environmental > Terrestrial > Soil > Wetlands... | reverse complement strand
CTGTTTGCGGGTGCCGTCGAGGGTGGCTTCGGCCAACTCATCGAGCAAGCTGTGGGTCTCGCGATAGAGCACGCGGTAGCCCTGCTGGATTGCGGCGTGGCCGATGGCCTGCGCCAAGTGGCTCTTGCCGGAGCCGGGCGGGCCTAAAAACAAGGCAGTTCGGCTGTGAGCCTCGCTTGCGTTTACTCTGCTTCAGGCGGTAGCTTTCGCCGTTCATCTCCAGGATATGAACATGGTGGGTGAGCCGGTCCAGCAGCGCACCGGTCAGCCGTTCCGATCCGAGAACGTCCGTCCACTCCTGGAACGGAAGATTGCTGGTCGCCAGCGTTGAACCACTTTCGTAGCCTGGCTGAAGATTTCGAACAGCAGTCGGCGCCGTTGCCTTGGGATACCGGGAATCAAAACCTGCAATCTGTTCTTGACCGTGAGGCCGGGCGCAATCAGCAGAATGTTCTTCGAGAAACGCTTATCCTACGGGTAAGTGACTTTGTTCAGAACCTCGAACAATGCAAGGACCTAACGCATGCCCTCGCAAAAAACTGGACACCCCAACCTCAAGGCGCCGCTACCTCGCAGATTTTGGTCTCGCTTCAGTCGCGAAAAATCTACTACTAACCGTAGCATCCTGCATCTAGTCGTGACGAACATCGTAAGCCTAACCGTTCGGGCACCTTGGACCGATCGCGACCTGGTGGAAGCGATCGCACGCGGAGCTTACACTCCGATCCCTATCGAGTCGCTGCATGATGCACTCGGGACGCATACTTTTCTGCGAGGTTACCCTTGCTCCGGATATGCAGGTGACGTCATCGACGAGATTGCAATGAACTACCACAATATGCGCTGGTGGATCACGGACAAGGGCCTCAACATGGGGGGCGTAGTTCCAGACAGAGTGCAGCTGTCCCCTTTCGATGAGCTGGCGGGAAAGCTTACACTCGCCAATTGGAAGGGTAGGCTTTCGAAGGACGCCTTCCTGGAGATTGCGAAGGAACTTGATAAGGCAGGCTTCTGCCTGAAAGACGAGCTTCAGCCGGCACAGTGGACGGTGATAGCACAGCACAACCAAAAGTATTCCAAAAATGCGATTAGGACCTTTGATCAAGCCGCTCGTAATCCTCGCTTTACTCGCTACATTCGTAAGCGGTTGTATATAGCCCGCAACAAGATGAAAGACATCAGTACTGCGATACCAGAAGTGTCCTTCGGATTCGATCAAGATATTTGACCAGGCGTGCACTGTTGCGCGCCATGGGTGGGATCGTCGGTCGGGTCCAAACTTGGGCACGGGCCTTCCGAACTTCTTGCCCCTCGCGCGCGCATTGCGCAAACCGGCCCTAACGCGCTCCTGGATGAGCGAGCGCTCGAACTCGGCCATGGCACCGATGATCTGAAACATCAAGCGCCCGGAGGGCGTACTGAGATCGAGGTTGTCACGGAAGGCGACGAATGCCCACTCCCCCACAATGCGCGCCCATTTTCGGCCGCCCCCGTTGTTTGACAGGAGCCCCCGTACAGACTCCCCAAAATTTGGCGACACAGTGGCGACACAAACGCAAGCCGGAAATTCACTTTGCGTGTGGACAGGATCCTTACCGCCATTTACGGGGGATTTTGGTGAGCGCGGAAGGAATCGAACCTTCAACCTACTGATTAAGAGTCAGTTGCTCTGCCAATTGAGCTACGCGCCCGAAGTGGGTTTACAAGCAGAATCAAAAACTCGCGCGACTGCACCGTGCAGTCTGGTACTCGCCCGAAGCAAGCGGCCCTAAAGAGTACCCTTTACGCAGCACGGGTTCCGAAGGTGGAGCGATGGATCGGACTCAGTATAACAGAGGTCGCCGAACCGTAATCTCCTGAGATGGAACAGTTGGGCAAAGCCATTCGTCACATAACAAGACGATCGAAAGACGGCCCGGCAGAGCACTCTCCTCTTGCCATTCTGGCAGCGCTCGGTCCCATTCCCTGTCCCAGATCTATCGTGGGTATCCACCACATGGGCACAGCCGCCCATGTTCCGGGAACAGACCTCTATGCGTTGGCTTGCTTCTCGGCGAAGTCTCCCACGATGGGCAGCTTGAACATCTGGTGCTGATACGCCTTGACCACCAGCAGCACCCATAGCGCAAATTCAGCGAGTCCCAGCAGCCCCCAGATGGGAAACATGATCAGCGGCAGAGCATAACTGAGGAACGACAAGCAAACGTGCAGCACAATCAGCGCGGCGGCTGTAAACAAGCACTGGAACGAGTGAAAACGGACGAAGCGATTGCGATTGTAGGGCTCAATCAACAGAAATATGATAGCCGGGATGATGGTGAAGTAAGCCAGCATGCCTGCTACGTTCTCTGCGATTGGCGCCCCTGCCGAAGCAGCAGGAGCTGTGTAACCGGCGGATGGGGCTGGTGCCGGAGCAGGCGACGCACCTGCACCGCTGGCCTGACCCGCGGCCTTCCCGCAGTTGGGACAGAATGCTGCATTGTCTGCCATTTGAGTACCGCAGGACGCACAAAATGCCATAACGACCTCCTGAGTTGTCGAACCGGTGAGCCTTTCCCTACGCGAGCATGACACAAGCCCAGCGCGGGTACCCCCAAAAAGGCCTCTATTTCGGGCGAACAATAACAGAGTCCCGGCTGGAACGCAAAGCAATAATAGCCGCACTACCGTTGTGGGAAACCAAAAGCGGAAAGAGGCGGAGGCACAGACAAGGACGCTTTGCGAGAAAGGCTGCGACTCGTCGCTCGAGGCGGCTGTTGCTCAACACGACATCCGAAGGGTTGAGCGAAGGGCAAAAGGCGAGCAGCGGCTCCTACGCCCCGCAACACTTCTTATATTTTTTTCCGCTGCCACACGGACAAGGATCGTTGCGCCCGACCTTCTCGCCGCGGACCACTTGCTGCACGGTTCCCGCCTCGCCGGCGCCCGCCATGCGTGCTTGTTCCAACTCGCGGCGCTTGCGGCGCTGGAAGGCTTCTTCCATGTCGTCCATCGAGGTAGTCGCGCGATTGCGCCGGGAGCCAGTGCTGAACGCCGCGATTGCCTGTTCGTTGCTGTCGAAATCTCCCGCGGAAATCGCGTGCTGCGGAACCGGGCGGGACGGCGCTTCGATCACCTGCATCAGGTACAAGTAGCGGACCGTCTCCTCTTCGAAGCGCTCCATCATGGCTTCGAACATATCGAACGACTCGCGCTTGTATTCCACCAGCGGATCGTGCTGGGCATAGCCGCGCAATCCGATCCCCTCTCGCAGGTGGTCCATGCTGAGCAAGTGGTCTTTCCACTGCTGGTCGATCACGCTCAACATGATGATGCGCTCGTGATGGCGCATGGCATCGGGGCTGATCAGCGTCTCCTTGGCCTCATAACGCTCTTTCAGCTTGTCGAAGATGGTATCGCCGAGTTCCTGCCGGTTCAGCGTTTCCGCCTGGATACCCTCGGCTGCGATGTCCACCCCAAAGCGGGTGAACACCTGGTTCTTCAGGCTCTTGATGTCCCAGTCTTCGGCGTGTGTTTCCTTCGCTGCGTACTTATCGAGCAGCCCGCCGAGGATGTCCCGGACGTAATCCTCAAGGATGAGCTCTTTTTGGTCGATGCCTTCCAGCAACTGCCGGCGCAATCCGTAAACCGCCTGGCGCTGCTTGTTCATCACATCGTCGTATTCGAGCAGATGCTTACGGGCTTCGAAGTTCTGGCCCTCAACCGCCTTCTGCGCGGCCTCAATGCGGCGCGTGATCAGCCTCGATTCGATGGGTACGCCTTCTTCCATGCCCAGCCGCTGCAGCAGATTCGACACCCACTCCTTGGCGAAGATGCGCATCAGGTCATCTTCCAGCGACAGAAAGAAACGCGATGCGCCGGGATCGCCCTGGCGGCCAGCGCGGCCACGCAACTGATTGTCGATACGCCGCGCCTCGTGGCGTTCTGTGCCAAAGATAAACAGGCCGCCCAGCGAAACAACCTCATCATGCTCGGCGTCGGTGACTTCTTTATGGCGGGCGTTGATCTCGTTCCACTGCGCCGTGGGGACCTGATACTCGTTGCCACCGTAATAAAAATAGGAGAGGTTCGGATCGTCGGGCTTGGCCGTGACTTCGCCTGCTACGACCTTGAGAGGCTGCGCCAGTCCCTTCTTGATGCACTCCTGCTTGGAAATGAACTCGGAATTGCCGCCCAGCAGAATGTCCGTGCCGCGGCCGGCCATGTTGGTGGCAATCGTAATTGCGCCCTTGCGGCCTGCCTGGGCAACGATCTCAGCTTCCTTCTCGTGGTACTTGGCATTCAGCACCACGTGCTTGATGCCCTTTTTCTTCAGCAGGTCCGACAAACGCTCTGACTTTTCAACCGAAGTCGTGCCCACTAGAATGGGCTGCCCTATTTCGGCGAGCCTCTGGATCTCATCGGCCGAAGCGAAAAACTTTTCCTTCTCAGTGCGGTACACGACGTCGGAGTTTTCGATGCGCACCAAAACCTTGTTGGTCGGAATAACAACCACTTCGAGCTTGTAGATCTTGTCGAACTCGGGCGCTTCCGTTTCCGCCGTGCCGGTCATGCCGGCCAGCTTCTTGTACATGCGGAAGTAATTCTGGAAGGTGACGGTGGCGAGCGTCTGATTTTCGCGCTCGATCTTCACGCCTTCCTTGGCCTCCACCGCCTGATGCAATCCATCGGACCAGCGCCGGCCCGGCATCAGGCGCCCGGTGAACTCATCCACGATAAGTACTTCCCCATCTTTCACCACGTACTCGACGTCGCGGCGATAAAGCGCGTGCGCCTTAATTGCGGTATCCACGTGGTGCTTCAGGTCCCAGTTCTCGGGATCGGCGATGTTACCGATGCCCAGCAGGCGCTCAACCTTTTCCCAGCCCACGTCCGTAACGGTAATGGTGCGGTGCTTTTCGTCCACCACGAAATCGCCGGTAAGGACTTTGTCTTCGCCGAGGCCCTTTTCGATCTCTTCACCTAGCTCCAGTTGAGGAATGATGCGGTTCACGCGGTAATACTTGTCGGTGGACTCCTCGCTCTGACCGCTGATGATGAGCGGGGTACGCGCTTCGTCGATCAGGATCGAATCCACTTCGTCAACGATGGAATAGTTGTGCCCACGCTGCACGCAGTCGGCGAGGTCGAACTTCATGTTGTCGCGCAGGTAGTCGAAGCCGAACTCGTTGTTGGTGCCGTAGGTAACGTCGGCGGCATAGGCTTCGCGCCGCTCGCGATCGTCGAGATCGTGAACGATGACCCCGACCGTCAGGCCGAGGAAGGTGTAAAGCTTGCCCATCCACTCCGAGTCGCGCTTGGCCAGGTAGTCGTTGACCGTGACCACGTGGACGCCGCGCCCGGAAAGCGCATTCAGGTAAACCGGCAAAGTGGCAACCAGCGTTTTACCTTCGCCGGTCTTCATTTCGGCGATCTTGCCCTGGTGCAGCACCACGCCGCCGACCAGCTGCACGTCGAAGTGCCGCATCTTCAGCACGCGCCAACCCGCCTCGCGTGCCACCGCAAACGCCTCAGGAAGGACCTCGTCCAGCACCTGTTTCAGCTCACGGTCCTTCTCGTCGGGGTCCTCGACTGCATCCACACGCTCGCGGATGCGCTGGCGGAACTCTGCTGTCTTGGCCTTCAGCTGTTCATCGCTGAGCTGCCTCGTCTCGGGCTCAAGCGCGTTGATGCGCTCCACCAGCGGCATAATCCGCTTGATTTCCCGTTCGTTGCTGGTGCCGAAAACCTTGGCGATAAGCTTGTTGATCAACGCTGTGTTCCTTGAAAAGGACCTGCTTGGACTTTGCCGCGATGGGCCTGGACAGGCCCATCCACCACACTCTACCCACGTAGAAGGCTAACACATTGGATGTCCCCGAGAAGGCATGGTCGCAGGATTGGAAGCGGGAGATGCAAGCGAAAAGTAGAATGGCGCCACCGATAGAAAAGGCGCGACTGTTGGGCCGCGCCTTTTCTTGCTCATGATGCGCCAGGTCACTGCTGCTTGTTGACTGGCTTGCGCATCTTGTTCTGGGGATTTGGCTTCATGGGCGCACCTTCGGCGCCGGTAATCTCATTGGCTAAAGCGTCGGCGTGATAGATCTTACGGAGCGACTCGAGGATTGCCCGCGAATCCACTTCCACCGAGCGCGCCACTTGGTCGCTGTACTCGAAGTCCCACGGCAGCGATTCGATGTTGCCATCGAAGATGATCCCCACCACTTCGGCGTTCTTATTGATGACCGGACTGCCGGAGTTACCGCCGATGATATCGGGGGTGGAAACCGTATTGAACGGTGTGTTGAGGTCAATCGACGGCTTGGCTTTCAGCCAGCTCTCGGGAAGCTGGTACGGCGTCTTGCTGCCATGCTCAGCGGCATGTTTGTAAGCTCCGCCCATGGTCGTAAACCACGGCACGGTCTTGCCGTTCAGCTTGTAGCCTTCCACGGGGCCGTAGCTGAGACGCAGCGTGAAGGTCGCGTCGGGAGGAACTTTGAGCCCATCCTTGGCGAACAGGGCCTTGCCGATGTACCCGCCATCACGGCGCAGGACCGATTGCACTTCATCTTCATCGCGCTGGTGGATGGCGACAGCGTCCGGCTCGATTTGGCGCATGAGGACGATCAAGGGATCGTTGCTGACTTCCACCGCAGCCTCTCCACCTTCGTAAAGTTGTTTGCGAACGGCCACATCGTCGAGCTTGGTTCCGTCAATCAGCTCCTTGGCGCGCTCGTCCGGAGTCTTACCAGCCAAGGCTTTCTTCACGTCGGCATTGTCGGCGCCAAGGACGTCCTGCATTTCGGCCAGACTCTCGGCCAGCAAAGCCCGCTCCAGGGATTTGTAAGTGGGGGCGGTGGAGAACAATCGCTGCTCCAGCGTAGGCAAGGCGGAGTCCTGGAAACCGCGGATCCGCTGGTTGCTTGGCTTCTGCTTTTGCTCGGCCGCCCGAACGATGTCGCGGGCATAGCGGGCGAGGTCGCCGCGAAAACCACCCAGGTTATCCAGATAGCCCAAGGGCTTGTAAATCTGCTTCTGAACATTGACAGCCTTGGCAATTTCAGCCCAAGGGTCGCCGAATTCAGCCTTGAGCTTGGGGTCGGAATTGACAAAGTCGCGCAGCGCCTTCTCACCGGCCGCCTTCTTGCCCATCAGATCCTTATCGCGCAATCCGCCCTCATAACCGGTGACGGCCTTAAAGGCGTTCTGCAATCCGAAAAAGTCGCTTTCGGCCTCGCGGGCATTCTCTTCCGACACTGCACTGAACATTTGCAGCATGGCGATGCGACGCGTGTACGAGTTGAGCTGCAGGGGATATTGGTAATCGCGCAGGAAGCCGAGCTGGTCCACGGTAAGCAAACGGCCAGTCCGTCCAGGATGGCCCGAAACAAAAACCAGGTCACCTTCCTTTACGCCCACCGGTGACCACTTCAGGTAATCGTGGATCTTGGCCGGCTCTCCGTTTTCATAGGCACGAAAGAACGAAATATCGAGATCGTAGCGGGGATATTCGAAGTTGTCGGGATCGCCTCCGAAAAATGCGATCTCGAACTCCGGCGCAAAGACCAGGCGAATGTCATCGTACTTCTTGTATTTGTAGAGGTTGTACATGGCGCCCGAATACAGGGTGACCACATCGCACCGCACGTCGCCGGTGGAGCAGTCCTTTTCCAGCGACGACATTTCTTCGCGCTGCGCCTTGCCGGCATCGGCGGTTGACATGCCGGGCTTGACCGCGGCATTCACCTGGGTAGTAACGTCCTGAATGTTTTCCAGTACGATAAATTCCACGCCGGGACACTTCGGCTCTTCCGCCCTTGTCGGCGCGTAGAACCCATTCTTCATGTAGTCCTTGCCATTGGTGGAAAGATCGTGGACGCACTCCTGTGCGATGTGATGGTTGGTAAAGATCAGTCCGTCGGGAGATACAAAAGAAGACGAGCCGTTGGGAGCGCGAGCGGAGGAAAGCCGCACGTGGTCAAGCCAGGCCTGGTCGGGGGCAAAGCCGTATTTGGCCTGGACTTTGTCCTTGGGAAAAGCGTTAAACAACCACATGCCTTCGTCGGCGCAGGCGAAATTGCCCAAGCCGAGCGTAAGGACGCATAGCAGCAGAACGAAACGTTTAATCATGATGACTCCGAACGCGGGAACCCGCGTGAATGAGTTATTGTCCGGTACAGGGAACTCCGGATGGGAAAAGCAAACTCTTAACTATAACTCGCGAGGAAGCGGAAACAAACCGGCAGTGGGCCAGGCTTCGATCCAGCCCACTGCTATCACTCTGAGGTGTGACAACAACACCACGCACAGTTGCGACGAAGCAGCAGCCCAGGCTCATTGTTTGATGCCTTGCTTGCTTTGCCGATAATGGACGATTCCGGAAGCTCCGGAGTATAAAAGTAAGTTGCCCTTCAGCGCGGCTTTTCGCCCTGTCAACCGCGCCATCCAACCTTGGTATCTTTCAGGGCGGTGCAGTGAACCGCAAGAGGTATTCATGTCCACGACGGCGCACGGCGGCAAGGGCCTGGAAGGCATTACCGCTGCCAATTCGGGCATTTGTTTCATCGACGGCGATCAAGGCGTCCTTGCTTATCGCGGCATCGACATCCACGAACTGGCCGATCAGTCGAACTTCGAGGAAATCTGCTATCTGCTGTGGTTTGGACATCTGCCAAATCGCGCCGAATTGCAGGAGTTGAAGCTGGGCCTGGCACGCGAGCGCAAACTGGATGCCTCCGTCATCAGCCTGCTGCGGCAGGCTCCCAAACACGCGCTGCCCATGGACGTTCTGCGCACCACCGTTTCGGCCCTGTCGTATTACGATCCCGAAGAGAAGGTGAACGATCACGAAGCCAACGTGCGCAAGGCGATTCGACTGACGGCTCAACTAGCGTACGTGGTTGCTGCCTACGATCGCATCCGCAAAGGCAAGCCGCTGATCGAGCCCGACCGCTCGCTGTCCCATGCGGGCAATTTTCTCTACATGCTGAACGGCGAAATCCCGAGTGCGATGGCAGAGCGTGCCTTCGACATCGCCCTTATCCTGCACGCCGACCATGAGTTGAACGCCTCGACCTTCGCGGCGCGCGTGGTGGCAGCGACTTTGAGCGACATGCACTCCGCCGTCACCGCCGCCATTGGAGCGCTTAAGGGACCGCTGCACGGCGGCGCCAACGAGGCGGTCTTCCGCATCCTCGAAGCCGTGGACGCATCTGGGGCCGATCCGGTCGATTACGTGAAAGGGATGCTGGCGCAGAAGAAGAAGGTCCCCGGATTCGGGCATCGCGTGTATCACACGGAAGATCCGCGAGCCACGCATCTACGGACGATGTCGCGCGATCTCGGGCAGTCCAGCGGCGACACCAAGTGGTTTGAAATTTCGCGCAAGATCGAGCAGTTCATCGTCACCGATCGCAAGCTCAACGCGAACGTCGATTTTTACTCCGCTTCCACCTATCACACGCTCGGGATCGACATTGATCTGTTCACTCCGGTGTTTGCCGTGTCGCGCGTCTCCGGCTGGACGGCGCACGTGATCGAACAACTCAATGACAATCGCTTGATTCGCCCGCGCGCCGAGTATCAAGGGCCACTCTATCCGAATAGATACGTGCCGATGGAGGAGCGGTAGGGGCAGTAGCCAGTTGTCAGTTGCCAGTTGTCAGTCTGAAGGTCGAGGCCAAACCAACGAGTCCGGCTTGCGGGAACTATTTCGCGCCGGGTTTTTTCTTGCTTTGGGAGACCAGCATATCCAGCCTGCGCCCATGGTCTGAGGTTTCAATCAACTTAGCGAGCCGCTTGCCTCGCGTTTCTTCCCGCTTCGCGCTAATCACCCACCAGCTCGCCGTTCGTCGATAACCGGGAGGTTGGGCTTGGAAGAACTCCCACGCCTTCGCGTGCCCCCGAAACCGTTTCTCCTGCGCACCCTCCAGTTTGCAGGTGCTTCTCTCATACGAATACTGCATCGCCTTCCGCTCGTCGCGTCCTGCGAATGCCTTGAGGCCCGGGGGCATCATGCGTCCAACCCGCTTCAGTTCGCCAACGCGCTTGATGTTTACCGCGCTCCAAAAACTCTTTGGTTTTCGCGGGGTGAAGCGGTGGGTGTAGCTGACATCATCCACGGCCTTCTTTATTCCGTCGATCCAGCCGAAACAGAGCGCTTCATCCACGGCCTCCGGATAACTGATGCCGACCTTGCTCGACTTTTTCTTGTAGAACCCAACCCAAAGCTCGTGGATCTTGCCGTGATTCGATGCCAACCATTCTCGCAAGTCAGACGCCGATTGGAAGAACGCAATTTTCATGGCAAGCTCCGTCGGGCCGGACGTGGAAACTGAGGGGCGTTAACCTCTTGCCCGAATCCCTACTTCCCCGCCCCGAATCTAACTAAACCGTTAGAATAGAGCCAGAAATGCATCGGGTCTACCTCGACAACAACGCCACCACTCCGCTTCTTCCCGAAGTGTTTGAGGCCATGCGTCCCTACTTCTTCGAGAAGTTCGGCAACGCGTCGTCCATTCATCAGCAGGGACAGCAGGCGCGCTCCGCGGTGGAGCACGCGCGCGAGCAGGTTGCGGAGTTGCTGAACTGCCGCCCGGCGGAGATCGTCTTCACCAGCGGCGGTACCGAGGGCGACAACCTGGCGCTGTTTGGCTTAGTGAAGCCGGGCGATCACATCATCACCTCCGCCGTAGAGCATCACGCGGTCCTAAATGCGTGCAAGCGGCTCGAAGAGATGGGTTGCGCGGTGACCTACTTGCCGGTGGACGGCCGGGCGCTGGTCGATCCCGATGATGTGCGGCGCGCGCTGCGTCCCGGGACCAAGCTCATCAGCATCATCCTGGCGAACAATGAAACCGGTGTGCTGCAGCCGGTGAGCGAGATTGGCAAGATTGCGACTGAAGCTGACGTGTACTTCCACACCGACGCCGTGCAGGCTGCCGGCAAAGTGCCGCTCGATGTGAAGCAGATTGGCTGCGATCTGCTGACCATCACCGGCCATAAGATGCACGGCCCGCAAGGCGCGGGGGCGCTGTTCGTGCGCCGTGGGACCTTGCTGCAACCGATGATGTATGGCGGGCGCCACGAGCGTTCGCGCCGGGCTGGAACGGAGAACCTGCCAGGCATCGTCGGGCTGGGCAAAGCGGTGGAGATTGCTCGCGAAGGATTTGCAGACGGCAGCGTCGAGCGAATGGCCGGGCTGCGTGACCGGCTGGAGCGTGGGATCGTCGAGACTGTCGAGCAAATCGGCGTGAACAGTATCGGTGCGCCGCGTGTCCCTAATACGACCAACATTTACTTCGATTGCATCGAAGGCGAGGCCATGGTGATCGCGCTCGATCTTAAGGGGCTGTCAGTTTCGACCGGAGCTGCGTGTTCCTCCGGCGCAATCGAACCTTCGCACGTGCTGACTGCGATGGGACTCTCGCCAGACCGCGCGCGCGCCAGCATCCGCTTCAGCCTCGGCAAGCAGAACATGGCAGACGATGTGGATTTCGCCCTATCGTTGGTGCCGGAAGTTGTGTCGCGGCTGAGGGAGCTGAGTCCAGTGTGGAAGAAAGCCGTCAGCCCTCAAACATCGGCTCTGAGCTAAATCGCTGGTCGCTCTTCGCCAAAACCGAGGGGTCGGTCCCTGGAGTTTCGGTAGAATTGCTATCTATTGGGGAATCGGGAACAAAATCGTCAGTTTCGGGCGGCGGTACGCGAAATTGAGCGGATTCTCGGTCGCGAGCTGACGGATACAGAATGGGAGCGGCTGCACAGGGAGATAAGCAAGCAGGACTACTCGTTTAAGGTGATCATTGAAATCGGCGTGGGAATGTTTGGATAATCTCTTATGAGAACAGTTGCGCTCGACGTTCGGCAGTATTTCAGGCCTGTTACAGGTCAGCGTCCCTGGCGTGCGCGCCTTGGCGTGGGAAGTTTCCTAACTATCGACTTTGGTCATCGGATTAAAGAGGACCATCACTTTCACGGGGAATGGTACCTCTGGATATTTCAGGCTAACTGGGTCCTCCTTCACGGTGATCGCAAGATTGCTGATTCCGATTCGGCGCGACAGGCGATAGAGGTTGCAGTCCAACGGCTCGAAAGCTGCGAACTGACCAACGTCAACTTTGATCCTCAAGCGTCCGTCACGGAGTTCATCTTTAGCGGGTTCCACTTGATCGTTTCTCCGGCGGATTACCTCGAAGATCCTGATGACAGAGACAAGTACTGGCTGTTCTTTATGCCTGACAAGACAGTCTTGACGGTTGGTCCGGGCGGAGTAGAAGTGGGACCATCCGATCGATAAAAGATGCCGACAACTCACACCATCGCCGTGGCCATGTCCGGAGGAGTGGACTCCTCCGCCGTTGCAGCATTGCTCTGCGAGCAGGGCTACAACGTCGTCGGCCTCACGCTGCAGTTGTGGAACCAGCGCCGCCTGGCCGGCCACGAGGGCATGCCGGAGTCAGTGCAGGGACGCTGCTGCTCCATCGACGACGTTTACGACGCGCGCCGCGTCGCCGAGACCCTCGGCATTCCGTACTACGTCGTCAATCAGGAACAGCGCTTTGAGGACGACGTCGTGCGTCCGTTCGTCTCGGAGTATCTTTCCGGGCGCACGCCCATCCCGTGCAGTCTGTGCAATAACCATCTGAAGTTCGATCAGCTACTGATCACCGCGCGGCAGATCGGGGCGGACCTGCTGGCCACCGGACACTACGCGCGCAACGAGTTTGACGAACGCACCGGACGCTGGGTGTTGAAGCGCCCTGCCGACCGGGCCAAGGACCAAACTTATTTTCTCTTCGGCCTGACGCAGGAGCAGTTGAGCCGCACCCGGTTTCCGCTCGGCGAGATGCGCAAGCCCGAGGTGCGCGAGGAGGCCAGGCGCGCCGGACTTCGGCTGTTCGAAAAGCCCGACTCGCAGGAGATTTGCTTCATTCCGGGCGGCGACTATAAGAAGTTCCTCGACGCCTATCTTGCGGAGCAGGGCGAAGAGTTTCCCGACACCGCTGGCGAGTTGGTCACCACGACCGGCGAGGTTGTCGGGACCCACGGCGGCATTCACAACTTCACCGTGGGCCAGCGCAAGGGACTCGGCGTCGCTACGGGTTCGCCCCTGTACGTGTTGGAAATTCGCGGCGACCAGCACCAGGTCGTGGTGGGCAGTGGCGACGAGTTGTTCTCGCCGACGTTGCGCGCCAAGGCAGTGAACTGGATCGCGATTGACGATCTGCGCGAGCCGATGCGTGTGCAGGCTAAGATTCGTCATCGCCATGAAGCCGCGGATGCGGTCATCGAGAAGAGTGGCCACGACGAAGTGCTGGCGACGTTTGACCAGCCGCAGCGCGCCATCACTCCCGGCCAGGCGGTGGTGTTCTATGACGGCGACGTGGTTGTGGGCGGGGGCTGGATAACCTAGGCCGATTGACGCTAGGGTATCGCTTCTTCCAGGATCAGGCAGGTCTCGCGCTGATGACCACACCTCCTCCAGACCTCCGATTCTGCCTGTTACAATCAAGGTGCAGGGCGTCTGCCTGCGCCTTTTCTCACCCATGAAATGTCCATTCTGCGGCTTTGAAAACGACAAAGTGGTGGATTCGCGCGAAAGCAAGGAAGGCGAATCCATTCGCCGCCGCCGCGAATGCCTGAAGTGCGAGAAGCGCTTCACCACCTATGAGCGGATTGACGAGATCCCCTACATGGTGGTCAAGAAAGACGGGCGGCGTGAAAAGTTCGAGCGTCAAAAAGTGTTGAATGGGCTGCTGCGGGCCTGCGAGAAGCGGCCTGTCTCCATGAGTAAATTGGAGCAGATTGTCAATGATGCCGAGGGCTTCGTGGTGGACTCGCCCGATCGCGAGCGCAAGACCAGCGAGGTCGGCGAACTGATCATGAATCGCCTGAAGCGCCTTGACAAGGTCGCCTACGTGCGTTTCGCCTCGGTTTATCTCGACTTCAAAGACGTGCGCGAGTTCATGGCTGAGTTGAAGGAACTGCTCGACACCAAGGACAACACGTCCGCCAAAGCCAAGTCCGGAGACTGATTCCGGCAGTTAGATGGCAAGCAATGTCCCATAAAGTCACGTTGATACCCGGCGATGGCATCGGGCCCGAGGTGGTGAACGCGACCGTCCGGATCTTGGAAGCTACCGGCGTCAAGTTCGAGTGGGAAAGCTTCGCGGCCGGCGCCGAAGCCTTCGAAAAGTACCAGGAGTACATCCCCAAAGAACTCACAGAGTCCATCGAGCGCACCCATGTTGGCCTGAAAGGCCCGGTGACGACGCCCATCGGTGGCGGCTTTTCCAGCATCAATGTCGCCTTGCGCAGGCAATTTGAGCTGTTCGCCAACTTCCGGCCCATCATCAATCTTCCCGGAGTGCCGACGCGCTATCCTGGCGTGGACCTGATTGTGGTCCGTGAAAATACCGAGGGACTGTACTCGGGCATCGAGCACGAAGTCGTGCCGGGTGTGGTGGAGAGCCTGAAGATCATCACCGAGAAGGCTTCCACGCGCATTGCCCGGTTTGCCTTCGAGTACGCGCGGCGCGAGCATCGCAAGAAGATCCACGCCATCCACAAGGCCAACATCATGAAGCTGTCGGACGGCTTGTTCATCCGCTGTTCGCGCAATATCTCGAAGGAGTATCCCGAGATCACCTACGGCGAACACATCGTGGACAACACCTGCATGCAACTGGTCATGAATCCCTACCAGTACGATATGTTGCTGCTGGAAAATCTTTATGGTGACATCATCTCTGATCTGTGCGCAGCGTTCGTCGGCGGACTGGGCTTGGTGCCGGGCGCGAACTTCGGACACGAGTGTGCCATCTTCGAAGCGGTGCACGGCTCGGCGCCCGACATCGCCGGCAAAGACATCGCCAATCCGACCGCCGTGCTGCGGTCGGGCATTCTGATGCTGCGCCACCTGGGTGAAGAGAACGCCGCCAACCACATCCGCCTGGCGCTGGAGAAGGTTTACACCGAGAGGAAGCACATTACCCGCGACGTGGGCGGCGCCGCCGGAACCAGTGAGTTCGCCGACGCCATGATTGAGACGCTGCACGCTATTCCGCCGCCCCAAGCGGAGTTCCAGGAAGTGCAGACGTAGTTTGCGGCGTTGCCCAGCAGTTGCCTCTTTGTGGATCGCAGCCCGCTCCTCAGCAGCCGGTTTGGTACAATGTTGACACGAGCGCCGCATGAGGATCGGGCGTTCGCCGCAGCTTTGAGCCGCACCTCCTACTGAACTCGACATGAACATCCGCTCCACCAGTGACCCGTCACTTTGCGTGGACGCAACGTTTGACAGGAGCTAGTTCTGACGTCGCGACCTGGTCTGATTACTTACAATCCGGCGCACCATCGTTTCGCCGTATTTCTCGCGTGCGCCACTTTTCTATTGATCGTTGCGGGTGCCCTCGTCACCAGCCATGATGCCGGCTTGTCCGTCCCGGATTGGCCTACTTCTTTTGGTTCGCTCTACAAGATTCCTCCTATGGTCGGCGGAGTGCAGTACGAGCACACCCACCGCATGATCGCGGAGTTCACCGGCCTGCTGATCATCGTCATGGCGGTTTGGACCCAGCGTGTCGAAAAGCGCCGATGGATGCGCATCCTGGGTTGGACGGCGCTGGCGGCTGTCGTCGGCCAGGGGATTCTCGGCGGCATCACGGTGCTGGATCTTCTGCCTTGGGCCGTCTCCACGGCGCATGCCACGCTCGCGCAGATGATCTTCTGTATCGTGATTGCGATGGCCCTGTTCACCAGCCGAAGCTGGCTGCAGGACGAGCCGCCGATTCCCGAACGCGATCTCGCGCCCAGCACACCAACTCTCGCGACATTAGCGGCGGCTTGCGTGTGGGTGCAATTGATTCTCGGCGCCGCCTTCCGCCATTCCGGCATTAAGCTTCTGCCGCACCTTGTCGGCGCGTGTGTCGTCACTGCCGTGCTCTGCTGGATGATCGTTCGCCTCCTGACGCGCTATGGCAACGTTAATCACTTGCGCAAACCTGCCCAATTGCTGCTGGCCCTGTTGATGGTCCAGCTCGGACTCGGCTTCGCTGCATATCTGATTCGCCTGCAGTGGATGATGGACGCACCCCAACCGATTACCGGCATTGTGATCAGCACGGTGTCGCACGTCGCTGGCGGCGCGCTGGTATTGGCCACCTGCGTGGTGCTTGCCATCCAGACCCGGCGCATGATCAACGTCCACGCTGAGGAAGCAGCGATCCAGTCCGCATCACGAAAGGCGATCCCCGCATGAGCAGCGCCACCCAGCCGCTGGCTGTGCCACGCGAAGGATTTGCCGCGCTCGCGCGCGACTATTCCGTCCTGATCAAAGCGCGGATCACCACGCTCATCGTGATGACCGCCTGGGCTGGCGCATATTTTGCAGCCGCCAAGTCCGGCGCGTCGTTGCTCTCGTGGACGCTGCTGCACGCGCTGATCGGCATCGGCCTGGTCAGCGGAGGCACCGCCGCCATCAACGAAGTGGTTGAGCGCGACCTCGATGCGCTGATGCGCCGCACCTCCGGGCGTCCGCTGGTCACCGGCAGCATGGGCCTGATGCACGCGTCCGTGGTCGCCTTCGGCATGACCATCGGTGGCGTGCTCTATCTGTGGGTGACCACCAACTGGCTCACCGCCGCGCTGACAGCGCTCACCTCGATTAGCTATCTCACGGTGTACACGCCGATGAAGCGCGTGCACCCCATCTGCACGTTTCTCGGCGCCTTTCCCGGCGCCATGCCTTCGGTGCTGGGCTGGACGGCGATTCGCGGCCGCCTCGACCCGGAAGCCTTCGTGCTGTTCGCGATCCTGTTTTTCTGGCAGTTCCCGCATTTTCATTCCATCGCGTGGCTCTACCGCGAGGACTACGAGAACGCGCGCATCCGCATGTTGCCCGTCGTGGAGAGTGACGGCCGCTCCACCGCTTTGGCCATCATGATGTACGCCCTCGCACTTGTGCCGGTATCGCTCGCGCCCACCCTGATGGGAATGGCGGGATGGACCTACTTCGCCGGCGCGCTGTTGCTCGGCGGCGGCATGCTGTGGTTCAGCCTGCGCATGTGGACGATGAAGCTCACTCCCGCCGCTCCTGCGTCGAAGCCGCGCGCGCGTCACGTGCTGCAAGCTTCGGTGATTTACCTTCCGCTGCTGTTCGCGCTGATGATGCTCAATCGCGCGTAACTGCGAGCGGCCAGCTATCAGCTGTCGGCTATCAGCTATCGGCGCTCTATCATTCCCTCCTTGCTTGTCTGACAACTGACAACTGGCCCCTGACCCCTAGCCCCTGACCCCTGTTTCTTGTCATCCTGAGCGAGGAGCGTAGCGACGAGTCGAAGGACCCCTATAGCGCCAACGAGACCACGCTTTGACTGACCCCTAGCCCCTGACCCCTGTTTCTTGTCATCCTGAGCGAGCGGAGCGAGTCGAAGGATCTGCGGTTGTCCTTACTGACAACTGGCTACTGACTACTGCCAACTGTTTCTTGTCATCCTGAGCGAGGACGCGTTCGCCATGGCGGACGCGTCCAAGTCGAAGGACCCCTATAGCGGCACGAACGCGGTGTTCACTGTCTGCTGAGTGACCGCCGCTTCACCAGCGCCTCGGGCGCGCAAGATGATAGCCCACCGTTTCAACGGGGTCCCCAACTCGCGCCGCTGTTGCGCGAGTTGGGGTGGTTGAACCGTGGGTGGGCGTGAGAAAGAGGGTCGAGTCCCCCGGGGACGGCACAGGATTTTGTCTTGGCGTTTGCGCGGTACCGGGGGGTCGTGGTCCATCAACTAGGTGCCATGATGGCAGCCTGATCCTTCTGAACCAACCCAGGGTCAACGAGAGCCTTGTGCACCCGAATTCCGTGCTTTCTCGACAACTCCTGTGCATCACGCTGAATTCGCTCCGGGAGAGCCTCTGGACTTATGGCGACATCTCGCTTCTTTGCACGCGCCATCTCGAAAAAGTAACGCTCTGCGATGAGGTCGGCCATCAAGACTTGAGCGGCCAAAGTCTTCTTGTGACGCAGATTCTCGCCTAAGTAATGTCGAATTGATGGGAAGTTCGCGTAGATCGTGATCTTGCCCGTTTCCCGACTGTATGATGTTCGCTGCAAGGGTTCTGGATCATCCTGGTCGAAATAGGGTTCTCCATTGAACATCCCACGCCCTTTGGGGCGTTCTTGTTCCTCCTCCATGCGCGTTTTGACTTCAAGGAGCGCGAGGGTGGTTTCGGTCTCCGCTGTGACCATGGCTGTGACTTCCGGCTCGTCTCCCCAAACCTCGACTTCGTACTCAGCAACTTGGCGACGAGCGTCCGTTAACTTGACGGCGATTTCCTCCGGCTCGACGTGGACACTCTCATGGTCACTCTTCACTCTTATCGTGCTACCTCCCTGCACGACCTTGACATAGACTCGCAATGTGGCGCGACGTGTCCTGTTCGTCCTGACGGTCAGTGTCTCGGGGCGAAAGACTAGTACTTAGTTGCATTGAAAAGCGGTCTATGCCATGATGGGGCATGAGCAAATACCCCACTGCCCTCACATTGACGACAGAAGACCGCTCCACGCTGGAGAGCTGGGTTCGTGCGG
>Ga0116111_1001213_pt1 | contig 18721 bp, 19 predicted proteins | sample June2015DPH_8_10_FD_89720 | JGI IMG/M metagenome (GOLD analysis project Ga0116111, IMG submission 89720) | Peatland microbial communities from SPRUCE experiment site at the Marcell Experimental Forest, Minnesota, USA - June2015DPH_8_100 | ecosystem: Environmental > Terrestrial > Soil > Wetlands... | reverse complement strand
GTTGAAGCTGCTGCACCTGACCAAGAAGGTCCACGACGTGCTGCAAAATACGAAGCTGTACACCGTCTTCGACGTAATGGACGACGAGGCCGCGGCGATAGCTGCTTTCGGCAGCTAGTTCTTCCACGCCAGTGGCGAATTCGACCGTTGGACACTCTTTCGCGATTTCTGCGTGCGCTTGTTTTCCGTGACTTAACTGGGGCCTAGAGCGCCATTTGGAGCCCATTCGGCGCCCATTGCGGTGAAGTTTTTCGACGTCGATCAGAGCACACGTTTTCTATTCGAAGCGTGCTCAGGACTTTCTTCTCCACACCCAAAATCCTCACGGCAGTTGGAATCGCGGGGCATAGCAGATCACTAGCCCGGCATTCTGGGGATCCTTGATTATCTCTGAGGGAGACTGGCCAATCTGGTGGGGCCGTTCTCTGGTGACTCCAAGGGAATGCCCCGAGGATACTCTCCTAATGAATGCACCAAGATTGTGTCCGGTCTGCGCGGCCCTCACGAGAAGGGCGCCAAGCGGTAAGGAAGATAGACCGGCTCCCAGACATTGGCGCGGATGCGAGATTCCAAGGTCTGCTCACCAAGCGGGCCCGCAACGCCATCCTCGATTGCCTGGAGCGCGACCGCCTGAGCCACGGCCAATGACACCGAGCGAAGTTCCGAAACCGGCGGCAACAATCGTCCCGACTTAGTGCGGCGTGCAGGAGAAAGCTCGGCGAGACATTTGGCGGCAGCCATGAACATCGTGTCGGTCACGCGCCGCGCGTTTGCCGATAAGATACCCAACCCCATTCCAGGGAAGATGTACGAGTTGTTGGTCTGATCGATCGGTACTGGGCGGCCATTCCAGTTCACCACAGCAAACGGGCTACCGGTGCCGATGAGCGCGCGCCCTTCCGTCCACTTCAGCAAGTCCGTCGGTGTAGCCTCCGAGCGCGATGTGGGATTTGACAGCGGGAAAATTGCCGGCCTTTCGACTGCGGCAGCCATCGCGCGGATCACCTCTTCGGGGAAGGTTCCAGCCTGTCCCGAGACCCCAATCAATGTCGTTGGTTTGGCGTTCCTTACCACATCGAGCAGGCCGATGTGATCCTTACGCTCCAGCTCCCAGTCAGCCACTGCGGAACGAGCTTGCACAAATGGGTGCTGCGCCGGGCGTATTCCCGCCATGCCCTCCACCAGCAGTCCGTCTTTATCGAGCGCATAGAAACGGCCCCGCGCTTCCGCTTCGCTCAGGCCGGCGGTCTTCATCGCGGTCAACAGAAGCGAAGCGATGCCGATGCCGGCTGATCCGGCCCCGAAGAGCGCGATGCGCTGCTCGGTCAAGGGGGTGCCGGTAACGTTGATGGCGGCAAGCACAGTTCCCACGGCCACGGCCGCTGTGCCTTGGATATCGTCGTTGAAGGTGCAGAGCCGGTCGCGATAGCGCTCGAGCAATGGTCCTGCGTTAATGCCGGCAAAATCCTCCCATTGCAACAGCACGTGGGGCCAGCGCTCGATCACGGCGCTGACGAAGGCTTCGACGAAATCATCGTACTCGGGGCCGCGTACACGATGGTGACGCCACCCGACATAGAGAGGATCTGCGAGGCGCTCCACATTGTCGGTACCGACATCGAGCAGCACCGGCAAACACGCCTGTGGGTGAATGCCAGCGCAGGCGGTATAGAGCGCGAGCTTGCCGGTGGGGATTCCCATGCCTCCCGCACCCTGGTCGCCGAGCCCGAGAATGCGCTCGCCATCGCTGACCACGATCGCACGAATTGCGTCATAGCGGTGATGCCCGAGGATCTCGCGAATTCTATGCTGGTTGGGGTAGCTGAGAAATAGTCCGCGCGGTTTGCGCCAAATCTCGCTGAAGCGTTGGCATCCTTCGCCCACCGTCGGCGTGTACACCAGCGGCATCATCTCTTCGATATTGCGCACCAGCACGGCGTAGAACAGGGTTTCGTTCGTGTCCTGCAGGTCCCGCAGATAGGCATAGCGCCCGAAATCAGTTCGACGGTCGCGCAGCGCCTTGAGACGGCGCGCCGCCTGATCTTCAAGATTGCCGACATGTGGGGGCAGCAGTCCGTGCAGGGCGAAGTCGGTGCGCTCCTCTTCGGTGAACGCAGTTCCCTTGTTCAGCATGGGAAAGTTAATCAGGTCGAAGCCGGAGAGCGTGGTCTCCAGAACGCCCTCGGCTGTGATGCGATATTTCATGCCTGTCCACCGGAGGAAATCAACCATTCGCAAGCCTCCCCTGGGGGCGGATAAATGAAGATTTCTTGCGCAGCTACCGCGTGCAACTGGGGCTCAACATGTCTAGTTCGGTCACGTCCAGGCCAAAGTACGGATTGCCCTCCGGCTTCTGACCCGGTTCGCTCTTTCCTTCCGGCGGCGTCGATCCGGTTGACGGGTGCCCGGAAACGCTTACTACATGGTTCGCATGCTTGGCGAGATCGACCTGCTTGCTGGTGAGTTTCCACGTCCGTCCATTCTGGTCGGCGACATAATAACCACCCGTCTGGCTGCTCTTCTTCAGGCATCCAGTGACATTCACCTGAAGAGGTGTGGTGACAGTCCTCTGCTGGTTCATCTGACCGCGCGGCGCGTTGTCCTGCCCAAATAGCAGCGGCGAGCAAAGACTCAGAAGCAGGAGCGCGGCCCAACCCGAGGCCATTCCAGTTCGATGTGACATAAGTATGATTCCTTCTAATTATTATGATAGACGCATCGGCACGGCCCGTGCGTGAATGCGGGAAGATTCGAGTGCGTACCGACCGCGTGCGGTATGCAGCGGCGCGCAGCGCTGCAGGGTCAGAGCGCGGTTTCGGGGCGCGCGCGTGAGTTGCTCGTTTTCCTGGCGAGGCCCTGGCGCGTGCAAGAGGCGCCTGAAGTTACCGGCAGGTAGACAGCCTTTCGGATGTAGGCCGCGGGTAAACGTCGGGGCGTTACTCTGTAGTTGGCGGTTGGCTGTCGCGTTCCGCTATGCGGGCTGGCAGCCAATCCCGCAACGTGGGGGTCAGGTAGAAACGCGGAAACAAGAGATCGTCATCAGGGCTGATTACCCCATGCGCGACCGCCATACGCGCAAGCGGCGTCTGCGGGTAGATCCGCAGCCCCACCGTGACCTTGAGCGCATCAAGATGCATTCCATCCGCAAAGGCCAGACTTTCTTCGACCGAATCTCTGGTTTCGCCGGGCGCGCCGAGCAACAGGAATCCATGGCGCTTTATGCCGGCGTCGCGAAACATCGCGGCGATCGTAGTTACCTCGGCGCAGTCGAAGCGTTTGTTCAGTTGCCGCAGCACCGGTTCTGACCCGCTCTCGAATCCCAGGCTCACTTGCGTGCAGCCTGCTTTGGACATGAGTTCCACAAGTTCGGGATCAACCCACTTCGGATATACGATTGCCCACCAGTCCAGCCCCAGTTCGGCAGCCATGATTTTGCGGCACAGCTCCTTCGCGTACGCTGGCGGCACATTGAAGGTGTTGTCAACGAAATAGAACTCCCGGAACCCGCATTGCCGCAGTTCTGTGAGCCAGCGCACGACTGCCGCGGGAGACCGTCGGCGCACCGGTCTGCCTTCGATGATGCTGGTCGAGCAATATATGCAATCCAGCGGACAGCCTCGCCTGCTCTGGACCGGAATCCGCGCCGCCGCAGCTCCGGTTTGCAGCCAAAGGCGCGGTTCAGGCAACGGCAGCGCATCCAGACTGGCAGCGAATGCTCTTGGGGTTGGCGGCTTTGTCGGCAGATACACCGCAGGTGGCGCTGGCCCTTCTTTGCCTTGCTCAATCCACGACAGCAAGGCAGGAAACGCCGCCTCACCCTCACCCTGAATACCCATGTCAGCGCCGAGGTACGCCAATGCACTCTCAGGGAAGATGCTGTAGCCCGCCCCACCGAGCACGATAGGAGCTTGGGAGGCATTGCGACAGACCGCCACGACATGCTTGATGCTGGCGAGCAAGAACTGCGGGCTGTTCATGTTCTGGTCGTCTATGTTCCTAACGGAAACGCCGATGACCTCGGGGCGCAGTTGCTCGATTGTCCCCCGGATTCTCCCCTCGCCCTCGGCTTTCGGAGGCAGAGTCAGCAGTTGTACCTCGTGGCCAGCCTTCTGAGTTGCTGCGGCCACGCAGGCGATTCCGAGTGGCAAGGGCGTCATTGCGCCTGCCTCGTCCGCCGCCGAGATGAACAGTACCTGCATAGTTAGTCACATTCCGCGAGCTGCAGATGGGCTAAGGGGCGCAGGCCGGGTTCACAGCTGTTTGATCCAGTCGCCTGTCTTCATGACGCGGCTGAATCGCATCTGCTGAGTGACCAAGATCGCCCGATGCAACTCCTCGTCGGAGACCTCTCCCGCGTCGTTCTTGATTGCCAGGGTGCCGGTTGCGTCGGAAAGAAACTCCACTCCGAAGCCCAGGTGCATGGCCTGGCGTGCAGTCGTGTCGCAGCACATCTGGGTCATGTAGCCGGCAATGACAACTGTCTCCACACCGCGCTCGCGCAGCCACCTCTCCAGTTCCGTGCCGGTAAAACTGCCAGGCAGCGACTTGTGGATGAGTACATCATGCGGTCGCGCCGCCACCTCGACATGCAGTTCCCATTCCTCGCTCCCTTTGCGGAAGACGGCGGCGTTAGGCTGTGGTGACGAGTGCTGAATCGCGACCACCAGCACCCCGTGGTCGCGCGCCGCATCCATGGCGCACAGCACGTTCGCCAGACTCCCTGCGGGATATGTAATGGGCAATTTGCCCGTGAAGTATTCATTCTGGACGTCAATAACCAACAGTACGCGTTGCGGTTTCTCAGTCACAAAACCCATTGTAGGACAGCACGGTCATTGGAGTGCGTCTACAGATCGGCCGAAGCAGTGCCGTCACGCTCGAACAAGTGGCGAATGCTGCCCTTGTGGAAGCTGTCAGGTTGGCACGCGGTTCCTCACCGAACCCGCCGCATCCAGTCCATTTCCTGTGCGGTCATCAGACCCTTGTCCCACGCATCAGCGCGGCAGCAGATGTGAGCGTGCTCAGCGGCCAACCCTTTGTCGGGAGGACTTGATACCGAACCGCCGTCCGAATCCCTCTAACTTATAGTTTCGGCGCTGTAGCGTGCGATGAGGCCGGTATGCACGGCATATCGATACACCCGTGCAAAGAACCAGCAGGCAAGCACAATGTAGAGAACGGCAAGGCACGCCCCCCAAAGCAGCTCATGTGGTGCAGTCGAGCCGCGGGAGACAATTGCCCGCATGCCCTCGAACACATACGATGGCGGCAAGACGCGCGCGATGTATCGCATCCATCGCGGCAGGGTCGATAGCGGGTAAAACACCCCTACGAATGGCGAGATGATGGCGGGAATAGGCCAGACAAACCACTCCGCCGGCGGTCCGAGGCGGAGCACCAGGCCACTGCCAAGTATGCCGAGCGCGATGCCACACATAAACAGCACAAGAAAGAACGGCACGAGCATCAACCCGTAAACGAAGAAGGAAAGACCAAAAATCATAGTCGCCAAGACGACCATGACGACGAGTCCGACCGAGCTGGTCGCGATACTGGCGAGCACGAGGCCGCTGAGGTATTCCGATATGGAAAGCGGCGTCGCAAAAATATTCAGGAAATTGCGCGACCACACGTCCTCGAAAAACGCCATCGTCACTCCTTGCATCACGCGGATCAAGAAGTCCCACAGGAGAACAGCCCCGAGGAGAGACGGCACGAGATTGAGCCCCGGGGGGGTGACCGTATTGAGGTACTTGGTAATGAATCCCCAGAGCACTATATCGATGCCCGCCCACACGAAGAGTGGCAATAGGCGCGAGAGACTTCCACGTATGAGATAGAACTGACGAAGCACAATGGCCGCGATGTGGGTGAGATCCATGACGCTTATTCGACCTCAAGGGTGAGCGGTTCGCGGGCTAGGCTAATGAAAAGCTCCTCCAGCGATGCCTTGCTGTGCTCGCTCGGCAGGGTCTTGGGGTCGCCTTCGAGCAAAATCCTTCCCCGCGAGAGAAAGAGCACACGGCTGCAAACCTCCTCCACCTCATACATGTTGTGCGAGGTCCACAGCACGCCGCCTGTGCCTTGTGCTGCAAAGTCCCTGATCTTTTTGCGAATATCGCGGGCGATGGCGGGATCCAGCGATGCCGTCGGTTCGTCCAACAGCAGGAGCTGCGGAGAATTGAGCATCGCCTTGGCCAGCGATACTCGGGTTTGCTCTCCCGAAGAAAGCACGCCGCACTTCACATCTCGAAATTTCTCCAGATCGAACTGCTGCAGCAGCGCGGCAATGCGTTCTGCGAGATCCTTCACTGCGTACAGGAGCCCAAAGACACGCAAATTCTGCTGGACCGTCAGGTTTCCTGGCAGTGGAGCGTAGACGGCCGCGAAGTTCGTGCGTTGAAGCGCTTGTGAACGGTGCGTAGCCACATCGACCCCTTCGATACCGATCTTCCCCGAAGCCGGCGCGAGCACGCCCAGAATCATATTGATGGTGGTGGTCTTCCCGGCTCCGTTCGGACCCAAAAGCCCGACTATTTCGTTGCGCCCTACGTCGAACGAAAGGCCATCTACAGCGACTATCTCGCCGTAGGTCTTGCACAACTGCGTGACCGACAAGACTTTCGACATTGAGGCTATCTTACAGTGCGGTTGTTCGTTCGCTGGCCGATACTGCGGAGAGCAGGCGAACCAGCCTTGCCGAACAGACAAAGCACGCTTCTCAAGTCGATCTACGTCTCCATGCAGGTGAGGGTGATACCAGAACAGGCCAACGTGTTTCTCGGGAATTCTTATTTTCTAGGTGAACGTCTCGCCGGGAGCGATGTGAAGGAAAACATTGTCACCCTTCTTCAACGGCGAAACATCCAGGCCGTGAAAGTGCAGATTTGTCTCCACTGACAACCTAAAGGGATGGCCGATGTCGTTAGCCTGCGTGCCCGCCCATGTGCAGGTCATCACAAAGCTGAGGAGAACAAGGCGTGCTGCCCTCTGCATCTGCACTCCTTCCGTAGTGAATCGCGCATGCGAGAACCAGTGACCTACACGTAGTCAAACAAAGCCATGAAACCGAAATCCATATGCAATTGCTGGTGGCAGTGGAACAAGGTCAGTCCTGGATTGTTCGCAACGAAATCCACCGCGACCTCTTGGTATCCGCCAAGCATGACTACGTCTTTCATGATCCCGGCAGTCGGAGCTCCTGCCAAACTGGTTAGCTCGAAACTGTGCCGGTGAAGATGAATTGGGTGGACGTCGTCGCTCGCATTGTGCATGTGAATTCGATAGCGTTTTCCTGGTTGCAAGTGAAATGATGCAGGCGCCATTTCGCTGGCCATGGGGTAGGCAACTCCATTGATCGTCCAGCGATTGAACCCCTCCTCGGCGGCGTTTTCCTTAACAAAGGTCATTTCGAAAGTCTCGTCCTGCGGAGGCGCGCTGACACCGGATTGGGCAAAGCGGGCATAATCCCAGCGGAAACGCGGTGGGGCGATCCACTGCGGCTTTCCCACATGTCCCGCGTACTCCACCACGATACCCATGCCGTGGCGGCGGTCATCGTCCGCAAGATCTCCCATGATCCAGATGCCCGGATGGTTCATCTCTACCACCGCAGATACCCGCTCAGCCGTTCCCAGCCAAAGCCCCGGAACCGTCGCGGGATTGGGCACAGGGTTGCCGTCTAATGCGACCACCTTGAAGGAATGGCCGGGCAAAGCCAGACTGCGAATCTCCGTGGCACTGCCGTTTAACACATGGAACAGGACTCGCTCGCCCCGCTTCACACGAACGGGCTCGCCGTGCCCCAGCAGGCGGCCATTGATCGTGAATGCGCCATAGCCGACCTCGTATCCTTTTGGCATGCCTTTGGCCAGCGATGCTTTCATCGCCGACTCGCCCTGCTCTTCAAGGGCCTTCACGCGAGTTGCCGGCGACAGAAAGTCCATGGCCATGTCTCCGCCGCGGCTGAAGGTCGGTTCGAATTCCTTCAGCACCAAAAAGACCTCACGGTCATAGTTTCCGGGCTCGTGCGCTGGCTCGATGTATACCGGGCCGACTTCGCCGCCGTACTGGCCAGCGGACAGATTTGCACCCGCTCGATTGTGGGTGTGGTAGAAACGCAAGCCTGCCGGCTTCGGGGTGAACACAATCCGGCGTTTCCCATGTGCAGGAACGAAAGGCGTGCCCTCTTCCGCCGCGCCATCCACATCGACAGGGACCATCTGGCCATGCCAATGCAGTTGCTCCGGCGTATCGGTGTCGTTGTGGATATCCACTGTGACCTGCTGCCCCTCCTTAAACCGGAGCAACGGTCCAGGAAATTGACCGTTGTAGGTCGTCGTGGAGATGATGCGTTTGGGCGCAATCTCGATTGGGCTGGCGCCGATCTTGATGGTGTAATCCGCCGGACCTTCAGCTTGCGGTGTGCTCTTCGTCTGTTCGGAAGTGCCGGATTGCTCGGTAGCCGCCGGGAGCAGAGTGCTGCCGGCAAGTGCACCGGTAATCTTCAGAAAATTACGGCGGGAAAAACTCATGACGTTCTCACTCCTGAGTAGAGGCCTTGATCGGCAGATGACATCGCTTGCTTCCTAGCGGGAGCCGTTATCGGAGGCCGATTATAATGCTTCTGTTGTGCGCGGCAAGCATGGAACATGAAACCGATCGATCGCTGTGGTCCCGGGTGATTCGGCCAGCGTGGCGTTCGCAAACGGTGTTCTTGATCCGCTTGGCCGTCGGCCTCATCTTTTTCACGCAGGGCGTTCTCAAGTACATCGACCCCAACATGGGAGTCAATCGCTTTGCGAAAATCGGGTTTCCTCACCCCTCCTTCACTGCTCATTTTGTGGGCGCTTTCGAGACGGTGTGCGGGTTTCTAGTCCTGATTGGCCTGGTAACCCGCATCGCCGCCATTCCACTACTGATCGTCATTTGCACCGCAATTGCCACCACCAAGGTCCCCGAATTGGCCAGACCCAACCAAGGATTCTGGTTTATGGTCAGCGACGCGCGGACAGATTTCTCCATGTTGATGTCCTTGCTGTTCCTGATTGTCGCGGGAGCCGGTTCCTGGTCCGTGGACGCACACCTTGGAAGCTCAATTTCCGCCGAAGAGAAGAATCGATAATGGAAGGTCAGGAAGCAGGCCCAACTGCTGCCGCCGGCGCGCCCACGGCTGCGGCGTCACTCAAAGAGGTGGCACTGGTGTTTCTTAAGCTGGGTACCGTCGCATTTGGCGGCCCGGCAGCGCACATCGCGATGATGGAAGACGAGTTCGTTACGCGCCGTCAATGGCTGACGCGAGAGCAGTTCCTTGACCGTCTGGGAGCAGCGAACCTTATTCCTGGGCCGAGTTCAACCGAAATGGCCATCTTCATCGGCTACGAGAAGCGAGGCTGGCCTGGTCTCCTGGTTGCCGGCTGCGCCTTTATCCTTCCCGCCGCCATCATGGTGGCCGCCATCGCCAGTGCCTACGTTCGATATGGCACTCTCCCTCAGGTGACTGGAGTGCTATACGCTCTGAAACCCGTGGTGATCGCCGTGGTAATCCAGGCTTTCTGGAAGCTGGCGAGAACGGCGATGAAGTCAATTTGGCTGGGTATCGTGGGCAGTGTTGCGGCTCTCTTGTATGTGCTTCGCCTGCACGAGGTGCTCACCCTGGCGATCGCGGCGGCGTTGGCTGGAGCACCTGTCCTGTATCGGAGGGTGAGGAGTTCTACAGGTTTTTCCAGCCTTCTGTTAACGCGAATAACGCCGCTGCGCCTCTCCGGTGTCTTGGCTGCAACGGCGGTGCCGTTTGGTCTGTGGCGACTGTTCCTGGTTTTCGCAAAAATTGGTGCCGTGCTCTTTGGCAGCGGCTACGTCCTGCTGGCCTTCCTGCAAACGGACTTGGTGGACCGCCTACACTGGCTGACGGAACGACAGTTACTGGATGCGGTCGCCGTCGGTCAGGTCACACCCGGGCCGGTGTTCACAACGGCCACGTTCATCGGGTACATCATCGGCGGAGTTCCCGGGGCTGTCGTGGCCACGGTTGGCATCTTCGCACCCGGCTTCGTGTACGTGGCGCTAAGTGGATTGCTGATTCCGAGGATTCAGAGGTCGCGCGTGGCGGCTTCCATGCTGGATGGTGTCGTGGTCGGATCGCTTGCCTTGATCGGCGTAGTGGCCTGGCAGCTTGGACGGGCGGCAATCGTTGATGTGCCGACGCTAGTGATTGCAATTGTGAGCACGGCGCTATTGTTGAGGTTTCGTGTCAATTCGGCATGGCTCATCGTGACGGCCGGCGCGTTCGGATGGCTCTATCGCGGGTGAACGCGTAAGGTCAGAGAGCGCATGCTCACGTCCACAAAACTACTCCTGACGTTCCGCTAGGGGTGAGCGGCAGATAGTACGACCTTCAGGGCTGAAATCGAAGGCGTCTGTAAAGTGAACATAAAAATGGCTCCTCAGGTAGGACTCGTACCCTGAAGTCAATCCGCAAGTCCAATGCTATCAGTAACTTGTTGAAAATACTCAGCCGTACTATTCTCAGATTTCGCAGGATTCGCCTTCTTCGCAGGAAGCTAGTACAAGAAGTAGTACAAACCGGTATCAAAGAACATGGGGATTTTAGAGCGAGCCGGAATACATATCCTGCCACCGATGACCGCCACCGCAGCACAGGCCTCGGCCAAGATTGACCTCCGCAAGGTCGGCAAGGACATCTACGAACTGCTCACCTATCCTGGTCGACGCAACTTCAAGCAGCGTGCTCGTAAACAGACCGTGGAATTGAAGCCGGACAAACTCTACACCCCGAGTGAGGTTGCTGCGCTTCTGAACGTGAGCTACGACACCGCCGTCCGCCGTATGCAAAGCATGAAGGGTTGCGTTGACATGGGAACGCAGACGAAGCGGTACAAACGGGGCAAGAAGCTGCTTCGCATCAGCGGAAAGAATCTCGTCGCGTTTCTCAGAGCCAAGACGAGAGAGTAGGCGAGTGTGTCCTCCTTGGCCACAATTCGGAACTGTCGTCAACATCGGTGGTGATAAGGGCGTTTGCACTAGCGTTTGTCGGTACTGATCCGGCGGAAGAACGGATTACTTCTCGGTTGCCGGTCATCCAGACACCATAACTGCAACCGCCTCAGTGGCCTCGATCGCGGCCACAGCAGCGAGAGGACTGATTGCAGTTGCTGTTGGCCTACTCAGCGACGCCCTCATCCTCCTTTCCTCTGCTCCTCTTAACAAAGATGTGATACGTAACCGCGTCCCAGGCGTTATGAATGCCAGTGAAGAGCAGCAGCAGCGCAGCGCCTGCAACCCGTATGGTCAAAAATCTCAAACGCTTTGAAAAGGCTTGGTTTCCGGTCTCATAATTTCCTCGCACAGCTGCTTTCTGAAACCTCAAGAGCATGTACAATCCGGGTTCGACGATCAACTTTAGAGAGGCTCTGGAATGAACTGGGCTCGCATGCTGGCTTACATCACCGGCACCGTCGATCAAGAACTGCTGCTGAGGAACGAATATCTGGCTGCGGAGAACCGTATCCTGAAGGCCCAGATCAAGGGCCGGCTGCTCCTGTCGGAAGCTGACAAGGTTACGCTGGCGGAGATCGCTCACCGCCTAGGACGTAAGGCGCTGGAGGAAGTAGCCGCCGCGGCCATGCCGGATACCATTCTGGGTTGGTATCGCAAGCTGATCGCCAACAAGTTCGATGGGTCCAGATTCCGTCGTTCCGCCGGACGGCCCAGAGTCGATGAGGAGACGGAACGTTTGGTGATGCGGATGGCGAAGGAGAATCCCACCTGGGGCTATGATCGCATTGTGGGTGCCTTGGCCAATCTTGGCCAGCGGCTATCGGACCAGACGGTGGGCAACATCCTGCGCCGATACGGAGTCCCTCCTGCCCCCAAACGAAAGCATACGACCAGCTGGAAAGATTTCATCCGCGCCCATATGGATGTTCTGGTGGGAACGGATTTCTTTACGGTGGAAGTGCTTACGCTCAAAGGCTTGGTTACCTACTACGTGTTGTTCTTTATCCAGTTGGAGAGCCGGAGGGTTTGTCTGGCCGGAATCACGCCCCATCCGGACCAGCAGTGGATGGAACAGATGGGGCGCAACGTGACGATGCAGAAATGGGGCTTTCTGGCCAACAGCCGATATCTGCTGCATGATCGGGACACTAAGTTCTGCATGTCGTTCCGTCAACTGATCGAAGCTGGAAAGGTGAAAACCATGCCCCTACCAGCCAGGAGTCCGAATTTGAACGCCTATGCGGAACGCTGGGTGAGATCGGTGAAAGAGGAATGCCTATCGAAGCTCATCTTGTTCGGGGAGAGGCCGCTGCGCCGAGCCCTGCAGCAATATGTGGCCCATTACCACGAGGAGCGCAATCACCAGGGCAAGCAGAACCGGCTCCTGTTCCCCTTGCCGAATCGAGGGGCGAGCGGGGACAACGGAATTGTGCGTTGCAAGGAACGGCTGGGTGGTCTGCTGAAGTACTATGAGCGGGAAGCGGCATGAGCCTTCGGTCGGGGAAACCTCCCTTCCTCGGAAGCGAAGATGAGTTTTCTTACCATACAGGTTAAGATTAGGAGCCACCTGGAGGAAAACCAAATGGATTCACTGTACTGGATTGTGTTGGGGGTCGTGGGTTTCATCGTGCTCTACGTGATTCTGGCAAGCTTCTTCACAGTGAGCACGGCCGAGGTCGCAGTAATCACGCGATTCGGCAAGTTCCTTCGGACCGCCGAGCCGGGATTGAATTGGAAGCGGCCGTTCTTCGATTCCGTGGCCGGCATAGTAAGTCTGCGTGTGAACCAGATCACTCTGACCATGGAGACGAAGACGAAAGATAACGTGTTCGTCACCATTCCCATCTCAGTGCAGAATCGCGTGCGCCCCGAAAAAGTCTATGATGCCTACTATAAGTTGTCGGATCCGGTGGCGCAGATTAAATCCTATGTCGAGCAGGTGATCCTGGGACATGTTCCGGGAATGACGCTGGACGAAGTGTTCGCCTCGCAGTCCAGTATCGCAGCGGCGGTCAAGCAGGAGCTGGATGCGGATATGGCGTTATTCGGATACGAAATTGTCAACGTGCTGGTGACCGATATCGTTCCCGATGCCAAGGTGAAATCGGCTATGAACGATATCAACGCGGCACAGCGCGAACAGGTGGCGGCCAACGCCAGGGGCGAGGCGGAGAAGATTCTAGTGGTCAAGAAGGCCGAGGCTGAAGCGGAGAGCAAGGCCCTCCAGGGGCAGGGGATCGCGAATCAAAGGAAGGCCATCGTCGAAGGGCTGCAGGTCTCAATCGAACAGTTCCAGAAGGTGGTGGAGGGGGCGTCTGCGAAAGATGTCATGCAGTTGGTGATGGTGACGCAGTATTTCGACACCCTGAAGTCGATTGGCGAAAACGATAAAACCAGCACGTTGTTTCTGACCCACTCGCCCGCCGCGGTCAAGGATGTCTCCGATCAGATCCTCCAGTCCATGCTAGTGGCGGAGAGAGCGAACGGCTAAGAACGACGAAGCTAAACCCCCGTCCCCCTCCAAGTGGACGGCCTTTCGAGGTGACCTCAACAGCGCAGCCACGCCCTCACCCGGCTACGGCAAGATCGTGGCCGCATGTTCGCACATAAGTTTTCTGGCTTGAGGAAGATAATGCTCTCAGGATCCGGTTCTCTGCGGCCAGATATTCGTTCCTCAGTAGAAGTTTCTGGTCTACGGTTCCGGTGAGTTTCAGAGTTTCAGAAAGCAGGGCGAGAAAATTATGAGACCGGAAACCAACCCTTTTCAAAGCGTTTGAGATTTTTGACCACACGCCATCATGATCGCACCCTCGATCTCGTTGCGCAGTCCATTGGGATTGACCACTGCGCCACTCGAAGGCCTCCACGACGCGCTTGATTTAGGTGTCAGGGTATTTCGGAGGGCGTGCTCCGTTCGCATGTAATTTCGCCAGCGGCTGGCATCTTAATCTGTATCAACGTGAAGTTTGGATCGGAACGTAGAAGCATTTGTCGTTGAGAATCGAGGCACTCCAGTCCAAGCGCATACCTGTCACGGGCAACTGGGGTTACCTCCTTGGGGATTAGCCCATGCAGCTACGAAATAACCCATTACACATTGCCGAAGACGACCGCCTCCGCTCCTGCCACGTTCGGGAGCTCGTCCAAGACAGCGTTCCGATAGACGCACCATCTGGCGACGTCAAGATTCCCAAGCTCATCATACAGTTCTGGCATGACTTGGCCGCCCTACCCCCCGATGTCCGCGAGTGTCTTTATAGCTGGGAACCACTCACGACACACGGATTCAAGCGCGTCTTAATCGACGACAACGAGGCCCGCGCCTTTATCAGCCGACGATTTGGCCGTTGCTACGTTGCGGCATTCGACCGGTGTCGTCACCCGGCGATGAGATGCGACTACTTTCGCCTCTGCTACATCTACAGACAAGGTGGGTTCTACGTCGATGCGGATGAAGTCTACCAAGGCGGAGATTGCCAGTCCTTGTATCGCGACAACACGCTCAAGTTACAACCTCTGTGTTACGACACCCAGACCAATACGATGGTCCACACTGACGTTTTTATAGGAAAGAAGACCTACTCTCCCGATTGGACATTCTACGTCAACAACAATCCACTCGTCGCGCCCCCATTCCATCCGGTTGTTCGCTTGGCGCTAGCGCGCTCGACTCGCATTCTCTTGAGCCAAACAGGCGAACGGCTCGACATACAGTCCACGACCGGACCTGGGAACCTCACGGCCAGCTTAGTCCAACACTCTATCGCCTGCAGAGCCGCGAGTAAGCACCGGGATTTCTTGCTCCTGACCAATTGGGGAGCCATATCCACTAGCCGATGGCCCCTAAGCTACCGCGAGGATGAGCGGAACTGGAGACTTTGGAACCCCAATGCCTAACTCCCTCAGTGCCGCCTCACATTTATCGCGCACATCATTTTCCCCGCCGCTGTGCGAAGCTGTACCGTCGCGGCGCCTGTCCTGACCTAGGAGGATTGCTTCAGTACCCAATGAATACCGCAACGTACTCTGGACTCCTAGACCGTCTGCTGTATCGCCTGATACTCCGCTCGAGATACTTGGGGGGTAACCCAACCTGTGAATGCCTTGGCACTGGTGAACTGCTGGATGCCGTTCAGCGAATATACGTGATCAACTTGGACCGGCAGGGCTATCGGTGGCGCCAGATGCAGGGCGAGCTTCAGAGTGTACGTGATCGATCCGGAAGGCCCCTGACAGCGATGACCAGGCGCTTCTCAGCCGTCGATGCAAGATACCTCCTGGGGCCACCCGATAGTGAGGAACTTCAGCCCTACTATTCGCTGGCTGACCAACTATTCGTGGACCCACACCCGTTACTCGGAACAGTTGGGGGCAACGAAGGCCAGCGTATTCTGATGACGCGGCAAGAGGTGGCGGTCGCCCTCTCTCATATTGCAGTTTGGAAGACCGTAGCCGCAGGCAATCTACCCTACACGCTGGTGTTGGAGGATGACGTCTACTTCCGCCGTGGCTTCACTCGGACTCTCGATCGAGCATGGGCCGAACTCATGGCCGGGGACGGCCAGGCCGCTGCTTTCGATCTTCTGTACTTGTCATTTATGGAGGCCCGCATGGGTGCCGACAGAGTGTCGGTTTCCGAGTTGGTGTTTAGGCCCCGTCGAGGGTTGTGGTACTTATCTGGATATGTACTATCTGCGCGTGGAGCGCAGAGGCTTCTTGACTTGCTGCCCGTGCGTGGCCCTGTGGACCTTTGGATCAATCATCAGTTCGAAAACCTCGACGTTATCGCTACTCAGCAATCCATTATTGAGCAGCGCCTTGACTGCCCCTCTGCCAACTCGTACTCGATCCTCCCTGTTCTCTCAAAGGTTGGAGTGCTGACACTCGAGAGACCACTGCTGTTTAAGACGCGACCGTTACCCGGGCCTGTATTTGCATTCGGCAAGCAGGGCTCGGGGCTAACCGCACTTGCGATGGCACTCTCCATGCTTGGCTATAGATGTTGCAGTGACGTTACTGACCTGCCAGTGAGCGAGCGTGACAAACTATTCGCCAAGAAGAGAAGGAGGGTATTTGATGCGTACGTGAATGTTGGCTCACTTGGGCCTCGTGACTATCTCGAACTAGCCAAGACCTACCGCACGGCGCGGTTTATCATCACCGAAGAAGGCGAAGGAGACGAAGCTGGGCTGCAGGGGGGCGACTCTAAGAATGCGTTGTGCGGGGGGCGCTCTTCGGACGATGGCGTCGGTCTGCCCAGCGGGCTGGTTGATCAGCTCCAGCAGATCTCAAGGAATGTTCTGATATTCCCGACACGAGATCGTGACAAGTGGGAGTTGCTGTGTCGCTTTCTCGGATGCGACTACCCCACCGACCAGTATCCACAGTGTAAGGACGAGCCTCAAAGGAAGCTTGCCATGGGATGCCACGAGAACGGACGCCAGTTCTCGTCCTCCGCGAGACCGCTAATGAGTGATTCGTCACCCTGGATTGTTCCACAGAAGGATTGGCCTGGCATTCGGCTCTGTGAGGCCAGCGGTGATCCTATGGGCGGGTCCAGTAGAAGGAAGGTGTGTGAGCGCTTCCGCGGATTGGATCGCACACTGTGGGTGCTCCGTGACGACACGTTTCCTAGCAATCTCGCTCTCTTCAGGCCTGGCAACTTCTCAATTGGCCGTGACAGCGTCGCCCGATTGACGCTGCAGAAAGAGGGTACACCTGTGCGAGAGTACACATCTGCGTCAATTTGTAGTCGTGAGCGTTATCGCTACGGTCGCTTCGGAGCCGAAGTGAAGCCGGCGAATGTGCCTGGCTTGATCACGGGGGTATTCTTACACCGCAATTCACCTCGGCAAGAGATAGACGTCGAGTTCCTCGGAAGGGACACGACCAAACTCCTCCTGAACGTCTACTACAATCCCGGAGACGACGGTGCTCGGATGGAGTATGGCTATAGGGGCACACCAGTACTGATCGAGTTGGGCTTCGATGCATCCGAGACCTTTCATCGATATGAGATCGAGTGGAGTCCTGCTTCAATTCGCTGGCGCGTAGATGGGAGACTCGCATACGAAAGAGTCAATTGGGATCCCACGCCGATCCCACACCTGCCGATGCAGCTAAATGTCAATCTATGGCACTCAAGGTCAGAAGAGTTGGCAGGACAGTTGGCCGGTGGTGAACTGCCCGCACAGACGGAACTCAGGGCGATTGAACTTTTGGCCTAACGCAGAGCCCCGGCAAGCGGCTGCATTGGCGGTAGCGCTCTATGGTTGTGCGGCCAATTCACTGCAAAATAATTCAAACTCACTGCAACGCAATTCAAACATTACTGCAAGTCAATTCCAACAATTCCAAACAGTGTGATGTATTTATTTATTTTGCAGTACGCGGTCCGGCGCGGTCCAGCGCGGTCTAACGCGGTCCAGCGCGGGTCTTATCGCGCCCAAATTCGCCGAAATTCGGACCTACTTGTGCGGAATTGATTTTCAGTGCCGCGGGATTTGACGTACGTAACTTGTGCAGAATCAGCATGGGCTCTTTGTTCCTGTGGCAAATGATTGGCAGAGGGCCGACTCCATGATCCAACTGGCGCTATCTTATTGATTAATGACAGTTTCCACCCGAGGAAAGCTCGGTGCAGGACACCCTACGCGCGGCAGAAGAACGGCAGAGATCAAACGGCCTTTTAGTTAGGAACTGGAACCAGGAGGAGCAGGCCTCCTGAATCTTCGGACCACGCGGGGCGTTCGCAGGGTTCAGCCTTTCCAAGAACGGCCCCAGGCACTAAGTAGCCGCCTGCAAAGTTAATCCGCCTGAGGTTTCTCACCAGTTAGGATCCAGTCAATTGATTTCCGCGAGTAGGCCTTCAGCCGAAGAAGGATTTGAACCGTAGGCACACTCTGCCCAAGCTCATACTTTGATAGCTGCGTCTGCCCTATGCCGAGCATCCGCCCGAAGTCCACCTGAGTCAGATCGAATCCGCGGATCTCCCTAATCCGTCGGCCAATGGCCTTCAGATCGAGGCGGGCAGAAATATTCTTCACAGTGGTAGTCATTTAAATGGTAGTATAGCCTCGTAGCGATTACAGCTCGCCAGAAGCGACGTTTCGTCTCGTCCATGAGAGTAGAGCAACCTGGAGGTCATAGCAATGCCAAGTAAGGTTCGTGAGTTTCGCGGCTACCGTCGCCTAAAGTTCACGGCGGCAGAGCAGCAAGCGACTCGAAACGCGGAGCGCGGTTTCGTATACCGACCTGGAGAGATTGCGCAGAACCGGCCAACGCCGCAGCCGCCAGTCCGGCAGCGATGTACCTACCGTCATTGCAGGTACCCTCGTACTGCTGCTTATCCTCTCCTCGCTGCGTACCTGTCTCGCTCGTTTTTCTTTGAGGCTGCCAACTCTACTGCGGGCACGACGGCGGCAGCTGCAACGTACATAGAGTTTGGTTACTGTTCTGTGAGCGGGGCACGGATGAATGGGGTATGAGAACGTGGGCGCCGAACTGTGGATCAATAAGGAAGCTGTCAGAAGCGCAACCGGGTGGTCCGACCGAACTATCCGTTGGAAGGTGCAGCTAGCCTGCATAATTCATGTTGTTGAAGGCGCGAAAAGCCTCTTGTGCTACAAACATGTTGTCAAGACAGTGTTTGGAGCGACGAAAGAGGCTTCCGCGTGATCGACGATAGCACGACACAGTGTTT
>Ga0116111_1001202_pt1 | contig 18793 bp, 17 predicted proteins | sample June2015DPH_8_10_FD_89720 | JGI IMG/M metagenome (GOLD analysis project Ga0116111, IMG submission 89720) | Peatland microbial communities from SPRUCE experiment site at the Marcell Experimental Forest, Minnesota, USA - June2015DPH_8_100 | ecosystem: Environmental > Terrestrial > Soil > Wetlands... | reverse complement strand
TCCGATAAGAGCAGGGATCTCTGAGCAGACGCGTCCCGACGCGGCCAAAGAGCTGGGCTGCCTTCAAATCATTGACAATCGACCGTTCACCTCAGCTTCTCGAGGCCGGATGAATTTTCGAGGTTAAGTCTCAACAGTTCCACAAGGCCGACTACGTCGACACGTGCCGCGTGCCGCGTACCGCGTGCGTTTCCCGCGCCGGTTAGTCGGACGCGGACGCCTTGCAACACCCGGCCGCCACCATGATCGCGGCAAGCGGCACGGTCCGGAGCCGCGGCAGGATCTCTCGCCGGAACAGCTCCGGTTCGTAGACCCTGTCCTGATTCACCTTGTCCCATTCCGTGAGTGCTCGCTTCCGGGCCGAGGATCGCGATCACTGCGCCACTGCTATGGGCACCGCTGACAACAATTTCTCAACACAACTTCGCAAGTGGTGGCCCGCGATGGCCCCTCCGAACCTAACGACGGCATCCTAGAAACTGGTCCTGACCTGCAAGAACGTAGCTAGACCCCACGAGACCAAATTCCTCTGAACGGACTGCTGATCGTGTGCTTGAGAGTTCGAGTCTCTCCCCCGGAGCTCAAATGCGCGGCAATCACCGTGTCGAGCGCACGGCCCGCGGTCGCAGTCAGCAGGCTCTTACCGGTGCGCCCACGGCTGGGGCGCGTACGTGCCGTCGCTCCGGAGCGTGAGATCGTGCGCCCAGGTCAGCACGTTGTACGGGCCAACCGCTGCTACGTGCTGCGGGCGCCCGAACGATGCCCGTGCGGACTGCGCGTCCACGCCTGCCCACGGCGAGACGACGTTGTAGACGAGGAACTCGAAGCCTCCCCCGTACCACGCCGAGCTCGACAGCCTCGTGTACCGGACGATGTGCTGGCTACCGTCAAGCGTGACGACCGGCCGGACGACGACGGCATCGGAGGACTCCACAGTCACGATCGACGCGCTCCAAAAATCGCCGATGCCCCTGGTGAGATGGTGCTGCCCGAGGTAAGCAGCGAGGTTGACAGCGGGTTGCGCCGGTGGAGCAGTCGTGAGGGTGTTCACGAACGTGGTCACGTAACCGACGGCCACGAGAGCAGCGACTCCGACCAGCGCGACTTTGAGCCATCCGTCCTTCCCGCGCTTCGCGATTCTTCCGGCGAGGCGCGCACCAAGGATCGAGCCGAAGACCACCGCAGCCGTCAGGTAACGGCCGAAAGGGGCGACCGACGCGAAGGTAAACCATACGAAGGTGGCGCAGCCGCCGAAGAAGCCGAAGACGAGCACGTCCTCGAACCAGACGACCTCCCACCGACTCGAGTCGGCGGTCTCACCCGATACCGAGGCCTCGTCTCCGTTCATTATCGAGATCACCAAGTCGGTGACGATCGCAATGAGCCCGCCGACGACCGCCAGGACGACCAGAATGAGCCCGACCGCGTGCGCAACCCCTAGAACCGGCGGCACCCCCGGCGAACCGAACGGCCGCGATCCGACACCCTCCAACGCTGCTCCCCAGGTGATGACATGGACGATGTTGATGACCATCTGATGGAAGTCCGCCCGGGGATTCGCCGGGCCGATCGTGTAGGTCCCGATCAGCCAAGCAATCCGGCGCACCGCTTCGGCAAGCACGAGGCTTCCCAGCGCCGCCGAGAGCGCCGGAACAGCCGCTCTCCACCGCCGGACCCGGAGCGCGGCAGTGATCCCCGCCAGGCCGATCGGTGCCACACCGAGGACTACGGTCAACAGGTCTCCGAGCACACCAGCCGCGAGGAAGCAAACCGCCAGCAGCCAGCCCCAGCCGAAACGAGCCTTCCGTAGCGCCACGAACGCCACAAGGCACCAAAGCGTCGTCGCCACATGGAATGGACCGATGAGGAAGAACTGTGCGAAGGCATGCGTCGGCAAGCCGAGCAGCACGACGACGGTCCCTGTCGCAAAGATGCCGGCCCATCGACCGAGATCACGCTGCGCGATCCATGCGCCGCACCCAATGACGCCGACGGCAATGATCGCGGGCACGAGGTGCAACAGTTGCGGATGGACTCCGCCAACGAGGACGGCGATCGCGTAGAACGGCGCATCCACCAACCAGAACGAGTCGAGCGAGAGGGCCCAATGCGTGAGAGTGAAATTCCCCAGGAGCGCCTTTCCCTCGAGAATCACGCTCGCCCCGTCCGAGCTCCCCGGATAGGAGTGCACTGACGAGAGGTAGAGCAGACTCACAAGCACGATCGCGCCCACGACCGATGCGCACAACACGACGAAGCGCCAGGCGGTCCGGTCGCTCACGTCGTCCTCGTCGCCTCGATGTCGCACGGCCGGATGTTAACCAATCGTCGTCCCTGCCCCCGAACTGGAGCACAAATCGCCATCACACACTCCGCTTGGCTTCGTGAAACCGGTTACGCCACATCCGCGACGTGACCGGACCTGCTCGAGTTGGAGAGGAGCCCGCTGCACCCAAAATGGAATGCTAAGGGCCAGTGACAGGAGAAGATTCGAATCGCCCGGCGCGAGGCACTCGACGGCTTGGCGCTCCCTGTCTTCGGGCGTAGCATCCGACACCGTCAGAACACGCGTCAATCACAGTTCTAGCAAGGGCCCGTAGCTCAGTGGTCAGAGCAGGGGACTCATAATCCCTTGGTCGCAGGTTCGATCCCTGCCGGGCCCACCGATGAAAGGGGTAAGGGGATAAGAGGGGCAGTAGGAACCGGACCAGCGGTGAGACGGAGCAGGACAGCCAGCCAGCCAGCGAGAGTGACGGGAGACGGGAGGACTGGAGCACGGCAGGAGCCAGCCAGCCAGGACGGCGGGCGTGGGGGGACGGCCAGCCAGGCGAGAGGGAACGGGAGACGGAAGTAGCGGGAGGACGGGAGCCAGGCCAGCCGGGAGGGCGATCGGGAGCGCTAGGACGTGGCCGATGCGTCAAGGTAGCTCGAGTCGAGCAGGCCCCGACGGTCCAGATCAACGAAGACGCTCACGAGCTCTGGATCGAAGTCACGATTCGCACGTTCTGTGACGAAGTCAACGCCTTCACGGTGGGTGAGCTGGCCGGTTCGGTACCAGCGCCGGTGAGTGACGGCGTCAAAGACATCGCCAACAGCTGCGATGCGACCGAAGAGGGGGATATCGAACCCGTCCGTTCCGTCTGGATAACCTGATCCGTCCCACCGTTCGTGGTGCGCGCGGATCGCCGCCGCAAGAGGAGCTAGACCTGGCGAGACCGCGAGAATCAGTTCCGAGCCCACCACTGGGTGCTTCTTCACCTCTACCCACTCGCGCTCGGTGAGAGGACCGGGCTTGCGCAGGATTTCCGCCGACACCGCGAGCTTCCCGAGATCGTGCAGGATGCCGACCCAATTCATGATCTCGACGTCCCTCGGGTCAAGCCCCAGCGCCCGACTCATGGCAGCGCATATGTTTCCCACCCGCGAGGAGTGTTCGGCGGTACCGGGGCAGTGGACAGCCTCGGCGTCAAAGAGGGCCGGGAGACGATCGACGTGGCTCTTGAGTGTGGAGTACATGATTCTCTGATATCGGTCTGCGACCCGATGAACTTGACGTCCAGAAAACTCTTGCCGCTGGCCACGATGGGAACCATCCAGGACCGTGGGGACAACGTTGGCGAGCTTTGGAGGGCTCAACCCCGGCCCCAATATGCCGATAACTGTCCGGATGAGGTTCTCGTCCGTTCACCGCGCGCGTGTGGACGAGAAACACCACGGTGCCCAACTCGGAGTCGGCCTCATCGCCTCCTGTTCGGCGCTGGTCCTCGCCACCGTCTGGTTCCTGCCGACAACGAGCAACGGTCGATCGATCGCACTTGCTTTCCTGGGCGTAGGCATGGTGATCTCAGTTGCCCTGAGCAAGCTTCCCTGGGAGCGCCTGCCTGTCCGGGCGCTGCTCATCTTCCCGGCTCTTGGAATCGTCGGCATAACTATCAGTGGGCTACTGAACACAGGCATTACCCCTGCTTACACTGGCTTTTTCACCATAGCGATCTTCTTCATCGCGTCGACCCAGTCAGAAAGAGTGACGCTCGCCTCGATTTCGATTGCACTTCCCTGCTGGGTCGTATGCCAGGGCGGACTGACGGCGACCGTCGGAGTGAAGATGCCGGTCACGGTCGGAGTCTGGGTTCTCATTGGGAGCACTCTCGCCAGGAGAGCCGCGAGGAGCAATGCTCTAACCGACGAGCTGATTCGGGCAGCCGCGACGGATCCTTTGACGGGACTTGCGAGCCGAGGGGAACTCGACCGGTTGCTCGGCCTCGTCGAGGAAGGCGACGCCGTCGTGCTGATCGACCTTGACGAGTTCAAGGCTCTCAACGACGTGCGCGGCCATCAGGCTGGTGACGACGCACTGGCCGCCTTCGGCACGATCGTCCGTGAGGTGTTACGCGCAGGCGACGTGGCGGTCCGCTACGGAGGTGACGAAATTCTCCTCGTGCTCACCCGCGCGGGCTCGGCAGGTGCGGACGCCACGCTTGAGAGGCTATGTGCGCGTTGGTCTGGTGTGGATCACCCCACGTTCTCCGCAGGTGTGGCCGTCTGTCACCACAGCACCCCTACCGAGACGCTCCGGAGAGCCGACAGGGCGCTCTATGTGGCGAAGCAGCGAGGACGAAATGGCTGGTCCCATGCCGAACAGGTGGGAGCAACGGGGCATCTCAAGGTGGTTCAGTAGGACGACCCATTAGATCCCTCTGTGTCAGCATTGACCCGCCGCTACCGTGGTTTCCCAAGACGATGGCTCAAGTCTCTCAGCGCCCACCATCCGGAGGGCCGGGGGCACGGGCTGGGGACTAGGGACAGCGCTGGCGGCCACGGGCCGGGCCGGCGAGCGCGAGGGTGGCGAGGCGGAGTGGGTGATCCGTCGGCGGCGAGGTGCTCGTTCAGCTGGGTGGCCTGCCAAGGAAGTATCGCGGCTGTATGCGCTGATCCCGCTGTTCGTCGAGCATCGTTTTTCGGTACTCAGCCAGGGTGCGTCAGTACTCGACCTGGCCGAGAGCGTCTCGAAGCTCGAGGCGTAGGCGGTCCCTCTCCAGTTGGCTTTCCCTGAGCTGCGTCCGGTAGTCATCTAGTTCGTCCCACCAGAAGCGGCTCGTCGGTCTCAGGCGTAAAGCCCCCGCCGTCGGATAAGAGAGTGCCAGAGTGCCCATGCGGTGGGCAGCCGCCCACAGGGCCGCACACAGTTCCGGGCGACGCCGCATCCTCGTCAGTCGAAGGTCTCGTTGACAAGAGAGTCTTTCTTTGGTACACGCCTTTCATGTGCAACCTGCTACCTCATCATCGGCACGGTGTGCCCTGGGCTTGATCCGCTTCGACGGACAGGTTTCTTCAGTTGATTATGCCGCCTGACGGTCGGCGTTCTGGCGGATAGTGGCTTCGTATTGGGCGGGACTGCGATAGCCGAGGGAACTGTGCAATCGACGGGTGTTGTACCAACCCTCGATGTAGCTGAAGACCGCACGGTAGAGACCGGCTCGCGTCGGCCAGCTGCGGCGGTCGACGAGTTCGCGTTTTAGGGTGGCAAAAAAGCTTTCCGCGACGGCGTTGGACCGCGCCGTCAACTACGCCGGATTCCGGAGCTGAACGACAGACAGTCAGGGTGACCCATCCCTTCCATCCATGGTCAGGCCTGGAGTTCGTGTTCATCAGCCTGCGTCGCACCTGGGGGGAGGATCGGGTGTTCTTCTTCACCGGTGACGGCAGGCAGACGTCCCTGCCCACGGCGTGGACCGATGCCGCTCAGCCAGATGTCTTCGTGACGCTGGCGGATGGACGCTGTCCGTTCCGCATCGAGGATCTGCTCATCCTGGTGGACCTCGTGGATGGGCTTCACGCCGACCTCAGCAGCGGCGGAGTGTAAGGAAGATTTTGCCGATTGTGACAGGACGATTATGCCGGCAACTGTCCAACGAGCCCTTCTAGATGTTGAGGAGTATCCATGAAATAGGCCTAAGTAACGCCCGGATGCTTGACACGACTTAGATCATCGGCATAATGATACTTACATTCATGTCATTCGGGAGGTCGCCATGGCGAAAGGCAGGGAGGATCCGAAGGTGGGGGCACTGCGTGCCGAGCGAAGCTTGAACCCCCACCCGGAATCGGTCACCGACGACCGCTTTACGGCCTCGGACTTCTTCGACGCCAGGGATCTGGTCCAGGTCAAGTACGAGATGGTTCGCCGGGTCCGCGTCGAGGGCGACGCCGTGAGTCGCACTGCCTCCGCCTTCGGCCTGTCCCGCCCCACGTTCTACGAGGCGGCCGCGGCGCTCGATGCCGGCGGGCTGCCCGGACTCGTTCCCGCCCGCCCTGGGCCTCGTCGTGCGCACAAGCTCACCGACGAAGTGGTCGCCTTCGTGAGGGATCACCTCGAAGCCGATCCATCGGCACGGCCGGCCGATCTCGTCGAGCTCATCGCCGATCGCTTCGGGGTGAGGGTCCATCCCCGCTCGATCGAGCGGGCGCTCGCCCGGGCCCCCCACCCCAAAAGTGGAGGCTCCAAGTGAGCCGATCGACGACCAAAGCGTGGAGCGCTACGAGATGCTGCGAGACCATGCGCTCGACGGAGCGGAGTCGGGCTGGCGTCTCGGGCTCGCGCTGCTCCAGCGATCCGGCATGGCAGCTTGGGCGAGAGCGTCACAAAGCATCGACACTCGAGCACCCCTCCGACCGACTCGGGCAGCGGCCCAGCCCGACGCCGACGGCGATGCGATCGTCGCCGTGCTCACCGCCATGGCTCTGGCCTGCGTGGGAGATCGGTGAGTCGTGATCGCCGACGCCTCCTCCAAGGTCAACTCCTCGCATCTGGCGCGCACCGCTTATCTGTACGTCCGTCAGTCCACCCTGCGCCAAGTGATCAACAACACCGAGTCCGCCACTCGCCAATATGCCCTGCGCCAACGTGCCGTCGCCCTCGGCTGGCCGGCCGAGCAGATCGTTGTCATCGACACCGACCAAGGACACTCTGGCGCGTCAGCCGCCGACCGGGAAGGCTTCCAGCGTCTCGTGGCCGAAGTCGGCATGGGCCGTGCCGGGATCGTCCTCGGCCTCGAGGTCTCGCGTCTCGCCCGGAACAATGCCGACTGGCATCGCCTGCTCGAGATCTGCGCCCTTTCTGGCACCCTCATCTGCGACGAGGACGGCCTCTTGGAAGTCCCCGGTCAGCAGGTACGCTTGGCCGACAAGCTTTCGGCGCGCGCCATCGAAGAACTGGCTGAACTGCCCCTCCGAGGTCACGTTCTCCACCGCGCTCCCCCCTGTCGGCGCGTTCCACACTAAGTAACACGCCCGAGCGGTCGTGTTCGAAACAGTTGGTTGCAAGAGCTTCGAGGCGCGGTTCGAAGACCCGTTTCCCAGCCCTAGCGCAAACGGGTCCTGGCGGGCCCCGACTGAGGGTAAATGAGCTGATTCGCGAGCTCGATCTCGACGACTAGCTGAGTGAGCGCCCCCAAGTCGACACGCGTGGCGTCCGCTTGTCGGACGCGGACGCCTTGGAACACCCGGCCGCCGCGATGATCTCGACAAACGTCACGGCCCCGAACCTCGGAAGGATTGCCCGACGGAACAACTCCGAGTCGTCGAGCGCGTAACCCGCCATCCGGATACGGTGGCGCTCATGTTTCAATACGTCATCCACTGGCAGGACTCGGACAAGGCACCCGAGGCGCTACTCGCCGATCGCTTCGAGGACGAGGGCGACGAGTACGTCTTCTACACGAGCTTGGAGAATGGCGAGGAACAGCGGACGGCGATCCCGATGAGCGAAGTCGAGATCATCACCCTCGAAGGACAAGAGGGCGTCTGAGGTCGAGCCCGCGACCCGTGAAGCTGGTAGCGAGTGGGCGCTAAACGCGACACCCACACCCTTCGTCCACGATTTCAGGGGCGTAGAAACGATCGGCGACCAAAACTCCCGCGTCGTCGCGGTTCTCTCAACATCCCCACGAGCTGACCGAGGATCGCGAGCGCCCGTTCACGACCCTAAGCAGGGTTGGGACCGCTGCGGCAGGTGCACATCTTGACAGCGATCCCGCCGCACACCCTGCACCTACCCCAGTGCTGCGCTATTTGTTCCGGGGTGAGGTCAGGCTTCGTGCGGCCCACTGCCCGGCCAACGGAGAAAGACGTCAGGATCAATACCAGGGCGATCGCCACCACAACCCAGATCAAGACGCTCCCGGCGATATAGCCGTTGTTGATGATCAGGTGCATCGCTCCTCCTTCACGATCCCAACCAACTACTCTGACCCGTGGATCACGAGCAGCACCGAACGTCCCCGAGCCTGCCAAGCTGTTCAAGTGCGTGGTGCGCCTCGCAGTAGGCGGGAGAAGATTCCGTGCACTGACAAGGAAGCTTGCGAAGTGTGGCTGCCGCGACGGCCAGGCGGACGAGGATGTCACCAACCTCTTCGCGCGGGATGTCGACCTTGGCACCCCGGTAGTTGCTGAGGATCGACTGGATCGCTTTCGGGAGCCGTTTCGTGTCCGGCACGCCGTTCTCGAGAAGGTAGGGCAGTTTCCAGGTGTGGATTTGGTTCGCCGCGCCCACGTAGGCGAAGCACCGCGATGGAAGGTGATACTTGGGGTGGACCAGCCCCTCTGCAGGCGCCTCAGAGACTGAGCCAGGTGTCGCGTCCAGCAACCGCGTCAGCTCAGCAGCATTGGTCGGACCCGGTCGGTAGATGCCGTGCACCGAAACCCACCACAAATCCCTGGGAGCTTCCTCAACGTCGAGGGCGACCAGGACCCGGTCGTGGAGTCCGCCACCAACAACGTCAGCCGCGTAAAGCATGTGCGCGTCGCTGACGGCAACGGCCCCGACCTTCTGTTCCGCCGCGTAATGCCGAGCCTGATCGAGGGCCGCCTCCACTGCCCGCCGATGCCAAATAAGCGTGCCAGGACGTTTGACCTCCAGAACAAGCCTTTTGATGCCGAGTTCAGAGAGCACGACGTCGGCCCTGCCGACTTGCAAGTTCACGTCGGCGAGTGACCAGTCGAGGACCATCGTGAACAGGTCCTCGAGGATGTTCTCCGCGACCTTCTCTAAAGGGCTGTCAAAGAGGCCTTGTCGAAGTCGCTGTCGACGCCTCGCTGCGAAGCCGGCCCACTTGGTTTCGATCCGATCGACACAGTGACGGTATGAGGCCAGCTGCGTGAGAGCACTATCCGCCGTGCTTGCTTCGTCCCTGGCATTCATCTCTTGGCTCGTCACCTCCGCCAAGCCGACAACAAATCTTACGATGTCCGCGCTGTCTCGCGTGGCCCGGATCCCGCCGGGCGGTTGTCGACTTCTGGATGGTCTACGCGACGACCCGCGTGAACGGGCTCGGTGAGAAGTCCCAGATTGCTCCAACCCGACGAGCTGCTTTCGATCGGGCGCTCGCGGCGGCGCGAAAGAGCGATCCGAACCTCACGGTTGCGATGCCAATCGGGTGGCTAGAAGAGGGGCCAACATAGCCACAACTACATCCCTCGCCGAGGATTTCAGGGGCTTAGAAACGATCTGCGACCAGGAGTTTCGCGCCAGACCGTTGAACCCGACGGATATACGGTTTGCGTCGTGCCCGGCAGGAACTTTGTGCTGACCGCCAACCAGATCCAAGGACTTCCACGCACGACCACTCAGCCAGCAGGTGGTCGACCACGCGGCCGTGTACCGCGTGGTCGTGGCGCGTGAAGCCGTGGGTGGGCTGATGTTGGCCGATCGTCGTCACGTGTCTGCTCCCTTGCTTTCTCAGGTCGGCCCGCATATGTCGGGTTGTTTCCAGCCGTCTACCAGTAGTTTTGCCGACCTGGCTCGAAAATAGCCCGGAAGGAGCCACAAGACGGAAGGCACAGGAGAAGAGGGATACAACCACTAGCTCATAGGTAGTGGATCTACCCACCGACTAGGCATGTGTCCATGGGCGCAGACGCTCCTTTGAGCCACACAAGGCCCGCGCCCGAACACCATCCTGCTCAGCCGGCAGGCCTCGGAGAGACCTGGGCTGCGTCAGGGTCGGTTCGAACACGTCCGGTCACTCCGTGTTCGCTCGCCAACTCCTCCAGCGGGCATTGAACTCGTGCGACCACGACATCGGGGCGCGTCCGCAGCGCCGCGGAGAGCACGAGGTCTATCTGATTGTGAAGCAGGCGATAACGCACACGGCTAGGAATGACGACGGGTATTAGCACCACAACTTGCCTTTCATCGTTAGTCCGTAGCTCGTCGATGAACGAGATGATCGGGTCCACGACAGAGGCGTAGTCCGTACGGAGTATTCGCAGCTCGACGCCAGGGTCCCAGCTGGTCCAATGCTGTACGAGCGCACGGGCGCGATCTTCGCTCTCGCCTCCGTCGTTGAGCACCACGCTGACAGCGACCACGTCCTGGCTGAACGAGAGTGCCTCGGATATCGCGTGCAACGTCAACCGCGACACTGAGGTGACCGGCACGATCACGACGGATCGCCTCGCTTCCGGCTTCTCCTGGGCGCCGCCAACATCGAGCTCGCGCGAAGCACGCTGGTAGTAGGCATGGATCCGCACGAAGAGAAGTACAAACGTCGGAACTGCGGCTACAACCACCCAGGCGCCTTCGAGAAACTTCGAGAAGAGAAACACGACTGTCGCGATCGCGGTCATCGTCGCGCCAAGCCCGTTGATCGCCGCACGGTGACGCCACTTGGCGGGCTTGCTCTTCCACCAGTGAACGACGAGCCCGCTCTGAGCGAGCGTGAAGCCCGTGAAGACGCCGATGGCAAACAACGGGATCAATCTGTTCGTGTTGCCTCCTACGGCGATCAGCAGCGCGCCCGACAAGACCGCGAGCGCCCAGATGCCGTTCGCGAAGACCTGCCGATCGCCACGCAGAGCGAACAGGTGCGGCAGGTAGTCGTCGCGGGAGAGCAAGCTCGCGAGAACGGGCAGTCCGCCGAACGACGTATTCGCCGCAAGCGAGAGCACGAGGGTGATCGTGAGCGACACGACGTAATACGCCCAATGGCGCCCGACCGCGTCGGCCATGATCTGACTTAGCACTGTTTGACCTGACCGCGGCCCGATGTGCCATCTGCTCGCGAGTACCGCCAGCCCGAGCAACATGGCTCCGAGGATCATGCCCAGCAACAGCTCGGTTCTCTTCGCGCGGACCGCTTTCGGTTCCTTGAACAGTGGAACGCCGTTCGCGATCGCCTCCACGCCGGTCAGCGCGCTGCACCCGGCCGAAAAGGCCTTTAGCACAAGAAGGATGCTCACGGCCTCAAGGCCGTGAGTCGTGAGCAGCGAGTGGCCGGGCTGGCGCGCATGAAGGGCAAGCGGGTGGACCAGGCCGATCGCGATGATGGCGAGAAGCCCGATGATGAAGATCATCGTCGGAAGAAGGAATGCCCGGGCTGCTTCGCCGAGGCCGCGCAGGTTGAGCAGCGTGACAACTGCGAGGATGCCGAGGCAGATGGGCACCGTAACAGAAGACAAGCCGGGGAAGGCGGAGGTGAGTGCGCCTACTCCGGCCGCGATCGAGACGGCGACGGTCAGCGTGTAGTCGACGATCAACGACGCGCCGGCGACGAGGCTCGCACTGACGCCTAGGTTCGCTCGCGAGACCGCGTACGCTCCGCCTCCTCCGGGGTAGGCGTCAATCACCTGCCTGTACGAGAAGACGAGGACCCCGAGCAGCACGACGATCACGACGGTGATCGGCAACACGACGTGCAGTGCCCCGGCTCCCGCGACCGCTAAGACAACTATGATTGCTTCGGGCCCATAAGCGACCGAAGTGAGGGCGTCGAGCGAAAGTGCAGAGAGGCCTTCGACAGGGGTGATCTGCTCTTTCACCGCTTCGCTGGTGCGCAGCGGCCTGCCGACAAGCAGATGCCATGTGGATGCCACAGCGCTTCGCTTAGGCCTCAAACGATCTGGCACCGTTTCACTCTAAAGGGTTAATTGGGCCAGGCCCTGGCTCTCGTGCCGGTCGCAGCTGCGGCGGCGTCAGCGGAGGTGGGACACCTTTCGTGCACACTCCTTCACCGTCCAGATGCGGACAGCGCTCTCCGCGCCTCCTCAGCCGGTAACCCTTGAGCGTTAATCGGAGTCCAGGACGGATTGCCTGCTGAATCGGAGAACGCGAAGCCGGTGCCACGGTACCGGTACTCGCAGACCCTCCAGAGCTGGACCGAAATGTCATCCAGGAACGGATTCACGAGGCCAACGGTGATAGTGAGACAAACATTGACAAGTACACCAACGGCAAGTTACGGCACCATACCGACCAGCTCCGAGTCGAGGTACGCGACGCCAAGCTGGAACTTGAACGTTTCGAGTCTCTGCGCGAGGCCAATCTGTCCGATCTGCGCGGTTCTGAGCTACGCGAAATGCTCCAGTTGACTACGTCTCTCACCGAACGCGTGATCAATCTCGGTCCTTCTCTCGACGAACTTGAGCACAGAGACCCGCACTCTAAGTAGCACCTTCCTCGTCGGTTACGACCTCCCGCCTCCTGCTCCGACGCAGACGGTCTGGTGGATGAGCTTGGTCAGCTCATGGATCTCTGCTGTGAGATCCGTGTTCTGCTTCAACGATTCGGACAGCTTGATCTCCACCGTGTCAATCTGCTCGTCCTGGGCGCTGATGCGCGCGAGGGTCGTCTCAAGGTTGCGCTCAGAGCGGTTTGAGGAAGCCCCGACAAGAAACCCGATGTACAGCTCGGCCACAGTCGTGACGAGGTTGAGCGGGAAGTTGAACCCGGTGGAGGTGAACCACGTTGGCAAGAAGCTTCCGCTGGCGTTCACGAAGTGGAGCGCGAACAGCAACGTCCACCCGACGACGATGACGATCCATATCCCGATGTTCAGTGGCGTTCCCATTCCATAGCTCACCCTGTCGGCAATGCGCTGGAACAATGGCAGCCGTTCGGCGTTCGTCGTGGCTCTGGACGCACCGGGATCAACTGTTGTGTCGGTCATCATTCCTCCGCTTAGGTTCGATCATGGACGCTGCGACATTTCTCTGTACGTTGGCAAGCGTATGCGTCGGACTCGAACACCCCGTTACCACACGCCTGACATTGAGGGCGTGTGTTGCTGACGACGGACGGATCGAGCACGCTGCGCGAGCCTCGTTCAGGACTGTTATTACGTCGGATTATTCGCAAGCCGGTTTTCGACGTGCTCAGTTACGCGTCACATCACGAGCCCGTGACGAGGTGGCGGGCGTCGGCGGGTTCCGTCGGAGCAGTTCCAGTTCGTAGGCCGTGCGAGGATTGCCCGTATCCCAGAGCCTCAGCCGGACTTACGGGTTGGGTTGTCCACCAAGTCGGAAAGCACCGCCCAATGTCGTGATGCCGGTACCCGCAGGCCCCTCCGGAACTTGCTCGCCGGCGCCGTCGAGACGCCGAGCACCCCGGCGATCTCGCTGAGCGACCGGTTCGCGGCCTCGGCGCGATCTTCCGCGCGTACCACTCACCGTCGGCGGGAACCTCGCCGTGGTCGGATTCCCAGGCAAGTCGGGCATCTGGTGGCGGCGATTCGAATTTCGGGAGCCGCATGGGCCTCGGTGGTGTGTGACGGGAGCACCTCGATCTCGACACGATGCTGCTCGGCGACGACGTTCGCCGTCGCTCGCATCCCGTCGTTCAGCTCCGTCATGTTGTCGGCATCGGTTCCTTCTTGGGGAACGCCGAAATTCCACCGCTACCGTCCGATTCAACCAAACATTCACCCAACATTGCGGTTCACAGTCCGTCCGCCACCGTCCACGGCCGTCCCAAGGAGGAACTGCGCGACGCGTTCAGAGGACCAATCGCGAACGCTGTTGTAAGCCACAGGACTCTTTCGCAGGGTCAGTGGGGCCTCATAATCCCTTGGTCGCAGGTTTGATCCTTGCCTTGATCACCGACTTGCAACTCACGACGAAAGCGCAGAATATCGGTCCGGTCGCGGCGGGTCCCGTGCAACTGCCGACAGGTGAGGGCACGCCCGCGCTCAGCTGATCGTGGAGTCGACCACTTTCGGGTGCCCGGAGCTCTGAAAGAAGATGCCGGGGTAGGGTCTCGTCCAGAAGCCCGCGCTCGGGTTGTCGCCCAACTTCGAGCTCTCGATGGTCAACGTGCCCGTGTTGTCGTCACTGACGAAGAAGATGGCATCGCCGCCCTCGCGGGCATGATTGTCGCGGATAACTGTGCCCTGGATCTCGAGCGAGTACGTGTCGCCGTCGCAGTAAATAGCACCGCCGCTTCCGCCGCCGGGGGTGTCCGGCGCGGCCGGGTTTGCCCCGTAGCCGATCGCCTCGTTATTGGTCATGATGCTGTTGAGCACCACCCAAGAAACCCCGATGCTGCTGAGCGCGCCCCCGTTGGAGCACCGCCCACCTCGGAAGGTGTCGCTCGTGATGTACACCGGATTGTTGTGCCACTGGGCCAGCGCTCGAACTGCGGCGCCGCCGAGGTCCGGGCCGACGTGGTAACAACGGTTGTCCATGAACCGGGAGTTGACCACCTTCAGTTGGCCACCCAGGTCGAATATGGCGCCTCCTCCCCCGCCGCCGAAGCTGGTGCCCTTGGACTGACTGACCGTGGAATTGCCGTCCTCGAAGGTCATGTTCTGCACGATGAGCTCAGGCCATTCCTGGTCGTAGCAGTCCGAGGTGGTCCATTGCTGTCTCTTGTCGCAAGTGTTCATGTAGAGGATCTGGCGCTTCCCGGCGCCGCTGAGGCTGATCGTCCCGCCGCCATCGAGGACGATCCGGTGACTGGTGTTCACGACCTTGGCCGTGGCAGTCATTGTTATGGTCACGGGGCGCGGACCGCAGTTGAAGGTGATGACACCACCGCTGGCGACGGCACTGACGACCGCAGCAGACGTGCAACTGGCGGGCGTGCCGGTCCCGATGACACGGTCCGGGTGGTTGGTGCCGACCGCATCGGCGACGGGCGGTATGCGCGCATGGCCGGCCGGGTTGCCGAAGTCCGGCACCGAACGCGTTGATGCAGATACCGAGACCGACGCGCTCGCTACAAAAGGAGCGACGCCGCCCACTGTCAACGCAGCTCCTCCCGCCAGCGCTACAAGGAACCCGCCCAAACCACCCCTGCACCGCACGGCGCCTCATGTTAGCCCTGATGTTTGTTCGCGCCTGAGGGAGATGTTCTGGTGCGGGCACCTCTGGCAGGGCTACACCCTCCCGAAGGTAGGGCCCCCCAACTAGGCCGCCATCTCGCCTTCTCGGCGCTCCGGCCCCGGGTATTGGCTTGCGGCAGCAGTGGCCAGCCCTGTGGCAGAAGGCTCCCCGACATTCACCCGGGCTTGCCAACCCGTCCGACACCGTTCACACGTGCCCCACTGGACGGCTGAACGGCATATTCAGGGGGCCAAGTGCAGACGCTGTCGCACGGTGCCGGACGCTCCGGGACTGCTCAACGTGGCCCCATATCCCTTGGTCGTAGGTTCGATCCCTACCGACCCCAGCGACAAACTCCAGTTGGAGGTAGATAGGACTGGCGGGCCGCGACGCACCAAACCGCCTGGCGGAATTGAGGTCCTGCCCCTAGAAGGCCAGCGCGACTAGCCGTATACGCGCTCGTCGTTGCTGTTTGCAGCACTCCTCCGTACGGTTGCGGGACGTAACCCTCGGACCTTCGCCGCTACGTTCCGCGCGGATCGACGACGTTCGCGATCTGCCGTCCGACTGGCACCATCGCCCACTGGAAGATTGCCAACGTCGAGTCCAAGTGCACCTGGCAAGCTCAGACAACAGCCCAAACGGATGGGCTTGGCCTGATAGGAGCTCAAATCGGCCAGAGGCCGGACAAGCCAAGAGGCGGTGGCGTGAGGACTTCGTCAGTTGATCGCCACTTCGAGAATCACTCGGTATTGGTGAGGGCACACCGCCGCCGCGCATGCTCTACTGGTACGAAGATCGACCACAACGAGGACGGAGAAACGACATGGCAAAGCCAGAGGGGATCTTCATCTACATCGGCACCTATCCGAGCAAGGCCGCAGCACACGTCGACTACGAGGTCGCCAAAGACCTCCACGCGGCCGGCGTTGTCGGCACCTACGACACCGCCGTGGTCACGAAGGACGAGAAAGGCAAGGTTCACCTCGACGAGCACGAGCTGGCGACCGAGCGCGGCGCGTGGGGCGGCGCCGTTGTGGGTGCCCTCATCGGCATCGTCTTCCCGCCCATGATCCCCGGAACCGCGTTGGCCGGCGCAGCCGTCGGTGCGGCGATTGGCCATCTCTGGCGTGGGCTGTCTCGGTCGGACGTCAAAGAACTCGGGGAGCTCATCGACCAGGGCCAGGCCGCCCTGCTCGTTGTCGGAGAAGGCAAGCTGGAGCAGGCTCTGGACAAGGCCGAGTTGAAAGCCGAGAAGCACTTCGCCAAAGAGCTCGACGTGCTCTGGAAGGATGTCGACAAGGCCGTTCGGGAGGCCGCCAAAGAGGTCAGCTGACCAGATAACGCAAGGGAGTCGGGGTTCATATCCTCCCCCGACGCGAACCCCGCCTGTAACAGGAGACTCCCATCTGACTTTCGCCCAACATCGGGCTTCCCAACCTGCCCGGCACCATCCGCACGTGTCCCGTAAAGAGCCGCATGGCCTGTTCAGGAGGCCAAGTGCGGACCTTGTCGGATGGTGTGAGACGCTCCGGAACTGGTCAACGCCACCTGAAAGTCCCCCGGTCGCAAGTTCGATCCCTGCCGGGCCAACCGGTCAAGACGGCTTTGCTCCGGTCTCGCGAGCGGTCGCCACTTCGGAAATCAGTAAAGACTACTGAGGACCCATCGCCTCTGTTGTGGTCGACTGAGTCCATGAGCGCGGTGCTGTCCGTCCGAGTCGAGGTACGTACGGATCCCTACTGGGTTCGCCGGATCGCTGCCGACTTGGACGTGGCCAGATGGTCCTCTGCCTCGAGCGGACACCTCGCTGACGTCGCCGGAGCTTACGCCTGTGAGCCGTAGTGACCGCCGGTCTCATAGCTACCGGCCACCTGCAACGCCACTCATCGTCGCTCTCACGGCCATCATGCTCTTCGTGGTGGTCCTCCTCGGGCTGGACGTCATCACCTACGCGTACCAGCGCATTGGGCTCAGCCCGGGCTGGCTGTTCGCTGCACTGTTCGGTTCGATCATTGGGAGCTGGTTCGACATCCCCGTCGCTCGCTTCCCAGATCGCACCGAGACGCGCGACGGCGACGTCGTCGTATTCGGGGTCCGCTACCGGATCCCGACGGTGACGCACACCGGAACCACGACTGTGGCGGTTAACGTCGGCGGGGCGCTCATACCCTCTGCCCTGGCCGGTTATCTCGTCGTGCATGACCGTATTTGGATACATGCACTGATCGCCGTCGCCGTGGTGTCCGTGTTGGTCTGGCTGGTGGCCCGCCCGGTGCCGGGGGTGGGGATCGTTGCCCCGACCTTCGTTCCACCGATCGCAGCGGCGCTTGCCGCGATCGTTATCGGTGGGCACGCGGTCGCCGCCCTCGCCTACGTCGGCGGGACCGCCGGCACGCTCATCGGTGCCGACCTCGTCAACCTTGGGCGCATTCGTGACCTGGGAGCACCCGTGGCATCGATCGGTGGGGCTGGGACTTTCGACGGCATATTCCTCACCGGCATCCTCGCCGTCCTTCTCGCCGGGCTATGACGGTTCGGACGTCAGCGTAAAAGGAGAGACCAGAGCCTGAACGGACTGGCAGACACGCGTCCCACCAGCCGCTTGTGTGCTCTTGCCAAATCTTGAGGTCGCTTCGCTCAGCGTCATTATCGGTGCCTTGGGGTGCGTGTCACTGGCGAAGTCGCTCGAGACAGACTTTCGGCGCACCTCCGATGGCGGCGGAGGCCTCGTCACAGCTGGGTGCCACGCTCCACTAGCGGAGCCCAAACCGGCTCGCCAACATTCCGCCAACACCGCATCCCTAGACATGTCACGTCGACGACAAAGTTGACCCTGACGTGGGAGGGGAAATGAGAAAGAAGACCGTTGGTGCCGGGCTGGCTGCAATCGCGGCGGCAGTGCTTGTTCCATTGACGCTGTTCGCCATCTCGGAGCGCATCGGTGATGTGGTATTACGGGCACGCTGCCTCTGCTACCTCAACGTGACCGCCCTTCGCGGCAACGACATCGTGACCGTTCGCTTGCTGGCACCACAAGCCCTTGCAGATGGCGAGGCAGCCTCCTACCCGGAGTACGTGGCGGCGGCCAAGGCCACCCAGGCCTGGGTTGCTTGACGGGAGGAGCGCTTCGAAGACGTTGTCACCCTGGCCAACGAAGCGCTCGAACTTTGGGGGACCACGGTCGTGTCATACTCATGGTACTGGCTCTGTCTGTGGCCTCTCATCGCTGTGCGTCTAGCCGGCGGGCAGGTGGCCGAGGCGGTCGAGAACGGCCGACAACTGCTGGCAAGTCCTCAACAACGCCTTCCGTTCGAGCTCGAGTCCTTGATTCAGACGGCGATCGCAGCATGGGAGCGCGGAGAACCGCAGCTCGCCCGAGGAACTCTGGGCGAGGCAGTGGAGTTGGCGCAGCGGGTCCGGTACGCGTGAAACGGGGAGCGATGCGAACCTAATCAGCGGGCGGGATCTTGCCTGCGGGAATCGCCCAGCTTGTCCGCGGGCACGAACTGACACTTGCAGTCCTCATCCCCGTGTGAAACCGACATACCAAGAGCGAATCAGTACTCGGAACGGTGCACCCGGTAACCGACGACTGGTCCCTGGCCCGTTGCCTTGAAGCGACGAACGGCCACTCGCCTATTCCCGAAGCAATCGCAACACCCCGGCACGATCGCTGACGTGGAGCTTGCGGATG
>Ga0116111_1001201_pt1 | contig 18816 bp, 19 predicted proteins | sample June2015DPH_8_10_FD_89720 | JGI IMG/M metagenome (GOLD analysis project Ga0116111, IMG submission 89720) | Peatland microbial communities from SPRUCE experiment site at the Marcell Experimental Forest, Minnesota, USA - June2015DPH_8_100 | ecosystem: Environmental > Terrestrial > Soil > Wetlands... | reverse complement strand
GGACCTTTAGCTTCGTCCTTCATCTTATGGTATAGATACCATAAGAACGCAACAACAGCAAGGCCTTCTTGGGAATGCGAAAATAGGAAGGGATCAGGAGAACTCCGGCGGAAGCGTCGGACATGGCTTGCTTATTGACTTCACTTGCAGCGGTCCAATTGTCGTCTCCGAAACTCCTGGCCAGTCCCTGCCTACCGTTTGCCGTCTACTGTCTACTGCTTTCTTCCGGTTTACACCAGCACCTTATCCACCACATTGCCGGCGACGTCGGTGAGGCGGAAATAGCGTCCTTGGAACTTATACGTGAGCTTGGTGTGGTCGACGCCCAGGCAATGCAGGATGGTGGCCTGCACGTCGTGGATGTGGACGGGGTCTTCGAGGATGTTGTAGCAGAAGTCATCGGTCTTGCCGAGCGTGATTCCGGGTTTGATGCCGCCGCCCGCCATCCACATGGTGAAGCAGCGCGGATGGTGGTCGCGGCCGTAGTTGGTATCGGTGAGCTTGCCCTGGCAATAGACGGTGCGGCCGAACTCGCCGCCCCAGATCACCAGGGTGTCGTCGAGCATGCCGCGCTGCTTCAGGTCGATGACGAGCGCGGCGGAAGCCTGGTCCACGCCCCTGCACTGAAGGGCGATGTCGCGCGGCAGGTCGTTGTGCTGATCCCAACCGCGATGGTAAAGCTGGACAAAGCGCACTCCACGCTCGGCGAGGCGCCGCGCCAGCAGGCAATTGGCAGCGTAGGTTCCGGGCTTGCGCGAGTCCGGCCCATACAATTCGAAAGTGGAAGCCGGCTCCTTCGCGAGGTCCATCAGTTCGGGCACCGAGGTTTGCATGCGGTACGCCATTTCATATTGCGACACGCGGGTCTCAATCTCGGGGTCGCCATACTTTTCCGCGAGCAACCGATTCAATTTGGCAATACCATCGAGCATGCGCCGCCGCGTGGTGGGGCTGATTCCAGGCGGGTTTGAGAGATAGAGCACGGGGTCACCCCCGGCATGGAACTTCACGCCCTGGTATTTGGAAGGCAGGAAACCATTGCCCCACAAGCGCGAAAACAGCGGCTGATCAGGATTCAGGGCGTTGGCCTGGGAAATCATGACCACAAAGGCCGGCAGGTTCCGGTTTTCGCTCCCCAAACCATAGCTGACCCACGCTCCCATGCTGGGGCGGCCCGGCTGCTGGAAGCCCGTCTGAATAAAGGTAATTGCCGGATCGTGATTAATAGCATCAGTATAGACCGTCCGGATCAGGGCCACATCATCCACAATCTTCGCGTGGTGGGGGAGCAGTTCGCTCAAGTGCGTGCCGGAGCCCCCCGCGGGGGCAAAGGTGAAGATGGAAGGCGCCACGGGCAGGGTCGACTGGCCGGAAGTCATGCCGGTGATGCGCTGCCCCATGCGGATGGAATCCGGCAGGTCGGTGCCCTTCATTTTGGCGAGGTTCGACTTGTGATCAAACAGGTCGATTTGGGACGGCGCGCCGGACTGGTGCAGGAAGATCACCCGCTTGGCCTTGGGCGCAAAATTGGGAAAGCCCAGTTGTCCTCCCGTCTTGGGGTCAATTCCCTCAGCCGAGGCAAAACCATCACGCGCCAACAGCGACGCAAGGGCCGGGATGCCAAGGGCAATACCTGCCGTGCTGCGCCGGAAGAAATGGCGCCGAGTCATGGAAAGCGCCAGGTCTTTTGCGGTAGTTCTTTTGGGGTCCATCATGAGTCACTCTTTCGTAATCGTCTCATCGAGATTCAAGATGATGCTGGCCACGATTGTCCATGCCGCAAGTTCTTTTGGGTCGAGCTTGGGATCGCTCTTGGAGGCACCCACGTTGAGCAATGCCGTTGCCTCACTATTGTGCTGGCGGTAATCGGCCAGCGCTTCCTGCGCTGCCTCCACCAGCACGGCACGTTCTTGGGGATCGGGAATGCGCCCTGTGGTCAGGCGGAAGGCGTAGTCGATTCGCCCCGTTGCCGTTTTCCCGCCTTGGGTCAACATACGGGCGGCGAGAAAGCGCGCAGCTTCAACATAAGTCGGATCGTTCAAAAGCACCAGCGCCTGGAGCGGGGTGTTGGTTACGGAGCGGCGCGCCGTGCACTTTTCCCGGTCCGGCGCGTCGAAGGTGACCAGCGCCGCGGGCGGCACCGTGCGCTTCCAAATGGTGTACATGCTGCGCCGGTAGAGGTCCCTGCCGGTCGATTCCGTGTAGGTCTGCCCGGTGAATCCCGAGCCGAAGGCCATCTCTTCCCACAGGCCCTTGGGCTGATAGGGGTAAACGCTGGGTCCGCCGATGCGATTGTCGAGCAGGCCGCTGGCGGCGAGAGCGTTGTCGCGGATCAACTCCGCCGGCAGGCGGAACCGCGGGCCTCGCGCCAGCAGGCGATTCTCCGGATCGCGCTCGGCAAGCTCCGGCGTCACCCGCGAGGACTGCCGGTAAGTGGCCGAGGTTACGATAAGCCGCTGCAGGGGCTTGACGTCCCATCCTGTGCGCACGAATTCCGTGGCCAGCCAATCAAGCAGGAGGGGATTGCTGGGCACCTCACCCTGTGATCCGAAGTCTTCCGATGTTTTGACAATCCCGGTGCCGAAGTATTCCTGCCAGAAATGATTCACCGCCACACGCGCCGTAAGCGGATTGCCAGGATTCACGATCCATTTGGCGAGGCCGAGCAGATTCATGGGTAAGCCCGGCGCCATAGGCGGCAGAAATGCGGGCACGTTTGCCGTGACTTTGTCCTTGGGGTTGTCGTACTGGCCGCGGCCCAGCACAAAAGTCTCGCGAGGTTTTTTCATCTCGGCCATGATCATGACCGAGGGGATGGCGTCTTCCAGCTTGTCCTTTTCCTTTCGCTGATCTTTCAGTTGCGCGTAAAGTTGGCGTTCCTTCTCCGGCGAGCCGTATTTGAGGAAATACTCGGTCAGCCTAGTCTGACGATCTTTTTCCAGGATCTTTTCCTTATCTTCCTTGGTTTCGGCTTTGTCCTCCATCCCGATTTGGACTTCCTCCGGCGGCTTCTCGGGCTGAAGTGCGGCAATCTCCTGCGCCGGGCGACCGCCGAGCGCCATTAGCAGCGAACGCGCTGGCAGGCGAATGGCAAGGTCCTCCACTTCGGAATCGCTTAGCCTGCGATTGTAGACTCGAAGGTCGTCCATGCGGCCCTCGAACGGCGTTCCCAGGCTCTGGTCGCCGGCTTCAAGCAGCGCTGCGGTGCGAAAGTCGCCGCTCAGATGGTCCTTGAGGATGGCGGTTCCGACCCCCTTGCCATCCACGTAGAATCTAACGCCTGCGGCTTTCCCCGAGCCGTCGTATTCAATCACCAGGTGGCGTAGTGAGTCGATTTGTTGCAGGTCTTTGGTTTGGACTTCGATCGCGTCATCCGGCCAGCGGTTGGCCATGCGCACGACGATGTGCGCAGCGCGCGTCTGGCGCCCATCGAACACCGGCTTGTCGTCAGCCAGCTCCCATCCATGCCAATGCTCTCCGGCATCGCGTTTTTGCAGGATATTGGTCGCCATAACACCGCCGGGCCTTGCCCACAAGCCGAGCGTGAACGGCTTGCCGCGCTCTAAATCTCCGTTGTTGCCGAAAGCCACCTGCGTTTCGGAGCTGAAATCCGCCCCCCTGGCAACGGCTGCCTCCTCATAAACTACTTCGCCACGCGCCGCCTTCCCATCATGGTGGAACCCCGAAGCATCGGTCAGGTCCCCGTCGAGGGGATAGTAAGCCGCCAAGCCCTCGCGGGTGGGCTCGGGGAGGGAAGCGAGCGCCGACTTCTGCCAATCGTTCCGCTGTGCCAGGATTTCCCTTTCCGGCAGGGCCGCAAGGGTCCTGGCAATCTGCGCTTTGATTGAATCAAGCTGCTGTTGCTGCTCGTGCGAAGGCATGGGCAGAACCGGCACGGCGTTGCCCGTGAAGCCATCCAGGCCGCGCTCCGGAACCGTGTTGAAGAAAGCGAAGAAGCGATAGAAATCTTTTTGCGTGATGGGGTCGAATTTGTGATCGTGGCAGCGCGCGCACCCCATGGTGAGGCCCAGGAAGGCGGTGGACGTGGTGCTGACGCGATCGACCACGTACTCCACGTGATACTCCTCAGGAATGGCGCCTCCCTCGAGAGTGATCATGTGGTTGCGGTTGAAGCCGGAAGCGATCTTCTGGTCCTGGGTGGCGTCGGGAATCAGGTCACCCGCGACTTGCTCGATGATGAACTCATCGTAGGGCATGTTCTGGTTGAACGCTCTGATCACCCAATCGCGCCACGCCCACATGTCGCGCAAAGAGTCAATGTGATAGCCGTGCGTATCCGAGTACCGAGCCATATCGAGCCAAGGCATGGCCATACGCTCGCCGTAATGGGGAGAGGCCAAGAGCTGGTCTACGCGCTTCTCATAGGCGTCGGGGGAAGTGTCGGCGAGAAACGAGTCAATTTCCGCGGGGGTCGGAGGCAATCCTGTGAGGTCGAAATAGACCCTTCGCAGAAGCGTGGCTTTATCCGCTTCGGGAGAAGGCTTTAGGCCTTCCGCCTCGAGGCGCGCCAGAACAAAATTATCGATGGAATTCCGCAGCCACGCCTTGTCCTTTACCTCCGGCACCGTAGGACGTTTGGGAGGGACAAAGGACCAGAGCATATCCGACTTTGCTCCCTGGTCAATCCACTCCTTGATCAGCTCAATTTGTTTTGCCGTGAGCGACCGGCCGGAATAAGTCGGCGGCATGCGGAAGGAGTCATCCGTGGAGCTGATCTTCTGGTAGAGCTTACTCGGGGCGGCGTTGCCGGGAACGATGATGCGATAGCCGCCACGGTCAACAAACAAGCCTTCCGTGTCGTCCAGACGCAGGTTCGCCATGCGCTGGTTTTCATCCGGCCCGTGACATTTAAAGCAGGTGTCTGACAAGATGGGACGAATGTCGCGGTTGAAATCTACCTTCTTTACGGGCGTTTGTGGCGGAGTCACCGACGCGGTTTTGACGCTGTTGAAGAACCAGATAACGGAAGCGAAGATACCAAACGTAAGAAGCAGCCGTGTTCGCAAGCTGATTTCCCCCAACCCCAAATGGAACGGACACCCTGTGGTGTTTAAACTATACCGAAAAGGCTGGGGCAAATCCACTGCGACTTTATGTCCTGCCGAGCTGGCGCAAACTTGCCCGGGATGAAACCAAACCATCCCTTGCCGGGCTTCCTTCTGTTACAATGCCGCCGAATCTTTTTGTGCTTTGCTGCCGGGGAATCGCTCAGTGGCAGCAAGGCCTTCCAGCGGTTGAGGTGAGGCGTAGTGGAACAAGATTTGGATCTGCTTCGACGGTGCCTCGCCGGCGAAAACTCCGCCTGGGAAGGCCTGCTCAGGGTCTACACCCGAAAAATCTATAATTTTTGCTACCGCTTTACAGGCCGGGCGGAGGAAGCGGAAGATCTGACACAAGAGGTTTTCATTAAGATTTTTCAAACCCTGGGGAGCTTTGACGCTGCGCAGGGTTCGTTTTCGACCTGGTTGCATCGTGTGGCACGCAATCACTTAGTGGACCACTACCGGCGCACCAAAAAGGATCGAGTGACAGGATCCATCGAAGAAGACTTGGAGACGTTCGAGGAAAAGCCCAGCCCGGGGGCCAGCCCCCATGGCCAAGTGGAAGCCCGAGAGCGAAAGGAGCAACTCCAGCGGGCGTTGGACCGGCTTTCGCCGGACCTACGGGAGGCGGTGGTGCTGCGGGACCTGCACGATCTGGACTACATGGAAATCGCCCAGGTGCTGGGGGTCCCCCAGGGTACGGTTAAGTCACGAATAAATCGGGGTCGATTGGAACTTGCGCGGGTCTTAAAGCGTATGGAAGGATTGAGAGGCCCCGCAGAGGCGGGAAGCGAGCCATGACACACCTGGAGATTGAAAATCTCGCGAGCGATTACCTGGAAGGGCTTCTGGAACCCTCCCTTCGAGCCTCGGTGGAAGCGCATTTAAATGGATGCGCGGAATGCCGCGAGTTGATGGGGGACGTTCGCCACGTGCTGGAGATGTGCCGGGCGGCGGAAGATGTGGAACCCAAGCCCTGGCTTGTTTCCAAAATCCTGCAGGCCACCATCGGTGAGCGCAAGCCCACTTGGGGAGAGCGGATCTCCGCGTACCTCCGCCCAGTGCTGCAACCCCGGGTGGCATACCCCATCGCCATGACGGTGTTCACTTTTTCGATTCTCGTGAACGCCGCCGGGCTGAACTTGAGAAGATTGCGATTTGAAGATCTAAATCCCCGTACCTGGGTTGACCGGGCCAACCGCCAGGGACACCTGATGTACGCGCACGCTGAAAAGTTCTATTACGACCTGCGCGTGGTGTACGAGATTGAGTCGCGCTTCCGGCAATTGCGCGGCCAGTCGCATGGTCAGGAGGAAGTAACTCCCAAACCTGCGGCGCCCGCGGGCGGTTCCTCGCAGGGCGCGCCTGTAGACCAAACCATGGCCTCCAACGGGGGGACGTGGATCGAGGTGGCCACCAAGAACGAACAGGCTTTTCCAACTGAAGGGAACCGGACCGGATTTACCGGGGCGAGAAGGAGACCAATCCCATGAAATGTGCCAATCACCCACTCAATGACGCCAACGTTTATTGCGGACAGTGCGGGCGCGCACTCTGCAAAGACTGCAAACGCGACGTTAGCGGAATGGTTTACTGCGAGAGTTGCCTGACCGCCCGCTTACAAAGTCCTCTTCCCCCTTGGGGGGGAGTCGGGGGCGGGCCGAGTCCCGGTTTGGCCCTGGGGTTGGGATTTATCCCCGGCGTGGGGGCTATTTACAACGGCCAGATCACTAAGGCCATCATGCAGGTCTTGATCTTTGGTTCCCTCATCGCGCTGGGTGACCGTGTCCACGGCCCCTTGGACACGATCTTCGGGCTTGGCGCGGCGGCGTTCTACTTTTATATGGTCATTGACTCCTTCCAGACCGCCAAGGCGAAGTGTATGGGCAAGCCTGTGCCGGAGTGGTTTGGACTAACTGAGGTGAAAGTGAATGCTCCGATCGGGGCGGCGTTACTGATCGGGCTGGGAGTTCTCTTCCTGCTGGACAACCTGGACGTGCCGGTGTTCAGTCAGATCAGCAAATTCTGGCCCATCCTCCTGATTGTGGCCGGTTTCCTGGTGTTGCAGCGTCGAATGGCGGGGCCCAAACCCCAATCTCCGGTCAGCCCGCCCCCGCCGGAAATGCCCGGGGACGGACCGAGCAATATTCCCGGGAAGGGGCTGTAAGGAAGGTGTCAGGTGCCAGGTGTCAGGGGCTAGGGAAAAATCATGCAGCCAAACGCCACCTGCACTAGCCGGAACTACGGAGAAGAGCAAACATGGCAGCATTTGGCATCATCATTGGGTTGATCGGCGCGGCCGTGGGCATCGTGATCGGGGTGGTGGGTGGTTTGGTGGGAATGGTGTTGGGGTTATTGGGGGGCTCCCTCACCCTGCTTACCCACCTGTTCCCTGTGGTGCTGGTGGCGCTCGGAGTTATTTGGTTAGTAAAGGGATCAAACCCAGGAAAAGCGGCAGCAATGACGGATCCTGATGTTGCCAACCGACCTCAAAGCCCCCGCAACCCGCAGTAATGTCACCGTCAGTGTATTCGTGAAGCTTGAACCATCTGGAGGAAAACATGGTCTTTAGTCCTTTTGTCGTTCCCCTGGGAGCCTTTGTGATGGTGGTCATCATCGTGGCCATCGGTTCTATGAAAAAGATGCGCGAGAAAGAGTTGGAGGCGCATCAACGTCTCCGCATGCAGGAGATGGAACACGAGCGCAAGTTGAAAGAGATGGATATCGAGAAAGCCAAGATTGAGCTGGAGAAAACGCGCGCCGCAAAGTAATGGCTGAAATCCACGCCCGGCGCCACCTGATTGCAGCAGTCCGAGGAGACTTATGAATATGGATATCAATCCGATGTTGATTCCGATTGTGGGAACGATTTTCGGCACGGCTATGATCGTGGCCATTGTCGGCATCGTCCATTGGTTTAAGGCGCGCGACAAAGAACTGCAATACCACCAGGACTTGCGCATCCGGGAAATGGAACACCAGGCCAAAATGAAGGCGCTCGAAATCGAGCTGGAAAAAGCCAAGCAGAAAAATGCCTAGCACCTCCCATGTCGAGGCGGAATGGGATGAGGAGGGAACGATGCGCGATCTTGTGACGATCCTGAGTGGCAACGGAATGTGGGTGATGATTATTGCCGTGGTGGCCGTCGGCAGTTGGTTCAAATTTCGCGAGAGGGAATTACGCAGCCACGAAGAATTGCGCACCAGAGAAATGCAACACCTCCACAAGATGAAGGAGCTTGAAATCGAGCTGGAAAAAACCAAGGCGCGAGCTTCTTCGGGCTTGGCCGCCTGAACGACGTGAACACGGTCCTAATGGGATAGGAAATTAGAAGCAGACGGAGGTTTGAGATGGAACACTTCTTGTCCCCAGCCCATCTATTGGTTCTATTGCTTATTTCAATCGTCGTGATCGTCCTGGGCACAGTGGCCATAATCGCCTTCCGCAAGACACGCGAGAAGGAACTACAGTACCACCAGGACCTCCACTCTCGAGAAACGGAGCACCAGGCCAAAATGAAGGCGCTCGACATCGAGATGGAAAAAGCTAAAGGACGTTCTTCCACCAGATAATCCACGCGACGAGTGTGGCCGCTGCGGCGGATCGGGAGGTTATTGCTTATGTCACCATTTCTTGTTCCTTTAGCTGTGTTCGCCATGGTCGTGGTGATCGTTGCCATCACCCAGCTCGCTGGGATTCGCGACAAGGAATTAGAGGTCCACGAGAAGCTCCATATGGATGAATTGGAGCACCAACGCAAAATGCAGGAACTGGAGTCGGAACTTCAGCGTATAAAGCAAGGGACCTAACGCCGCTCGCGGCGTACGACCCGCAAGCATAGGAAAGAAATTATGGGAGCGACACCACCATCACCGGTCTACTTTCGAGGCGGACTCATGTTTCCCGTTCTCCTCATCGTGCTGGGAATCATGTTTCTGTTGGATCAACTCGTACCCGGTTGGGGAATCAGCAAGACCTGGCCGGCACTGCTGGTCGTAATTGGGATCCTAAAGTTGATCGACGTAACCCGGCCACCCCGTCCTCCTGAGGGGCCCAGGGTCTAAGAACGTAGTAGGCAGTAAGAGGTAGAAAGTAAGCAGAAGGCATTAGGCACCAAACCGGAGGAGGGACCGGAGGCAGCACAGACCAGTTCTTCGGGCGTGCGGCCGTGAAGATCAGTGGCGGGTGACCGGCTCACGTGCCACTTGTCACTGGTCACTGCTCTCGGGAGGCAAACATGAGCGTCTACACTTATCGTCGTGGATCAATATTCTGGGCGCTGACCCTGATCGGCGTGGGCGTCATTTTTCTCTTGCAGAATTTCAATCCCTCCCTTCACCCCTGGCAACTGATCGCCAAGTACTGGCCCATCCTCATCATCTTCTGGGGACTGTCGAAGCTCATCGATTACGTACAAGCGCAGGCCCATCCTGAAACCACCCCACCCCCACTTTTTTCCGGCAGTGAGGTGGTGATGCTGGTCCTGATTCTCGTGCTGGGCACGCTCATCTCCAAGGTCGTCCTGCACCCCTGGCAACAATGGGGATGGCACGTGGACGACGATGACATTTCCACCCTCTTTTCGAACACCTATACTTACGACCAGACCCTTTCCCAGCCCGCCAAGGGCGAGCCGCAACTGGTGTTGGACGACCAACGTGGCAGCGTGGATATCCGCGGCGCTGACCAATCCAGCATCGACGTGATGGCGAAAAAAACCATCCGCGCCGAAGACGAGGGCGCGGCCAAGAAGATGTCGGACGCTCTGAAACTCGAACTCGTGGACGAAGCCGGGCACTACCTGCTGCGCTCGAATCGAAGGTCTTTGGCTGACGATGGCCGCCGCATCTCGCTCGACCTGAGCCTGCGTGTCCCCAAAGCCACCAGCAGCCAGGTCAGTTCGGAGCGTGGTGATATCCAGGTGGACGATTTGAACGGCACCCAGACGCTCTCCACCCAGAAGGGTGATGTGCGCGCCACCAATGTCCAGGGCCTGGTGAAGATCCACAAATCCGGCAACTCCACGGAAGTTCGCGGAGTGAAAGGCAGCGTGGAACTCGACGGTCGCGGCGACGATATTGAGATTGCCGACGTCTCCGACACCGTCACCGTGCACGGCGAATTCAGCGGCGCCATCCAATTTCGCAATGTGGCCAATACTTTGCGCTACGATTCTTTACGAACGAACATGACCGCGCAAAAGCTCTCCGGGAGCCTAAACATGGAAGTTGGTTCCATGGAAGTGAATGGCATCGATGGCCCCCTTGAGGTGACGACCCGCCAGAAGGACATCACCGTCAACAATTTCAAACACACCTTGCGCATCACCGACAGCGACGGCCAAATCACACTGCAAACCTCCACGCTGCCCACCCACGATATCCAGGTGGAATCGAAAAATGGCGCCGTGGAACTGACCCTCCCCCAGGGGTCGAGCTTTCAAATCGAAGCCGGCTCGCGTCACGGCGAAGTGGAGTGCGATTTTTCCGGGCCGGGTCTGAAGGTGGTGAAGGAGGGCGAAATACCTTCCATTTCCGGGAGCTTCGGCAAAGGCGGGCCCATGATCCGCATCAATACCGAGTACGGCGCCATCCGCATCCAGCGCGCCGGCCGACATCCCGCCGAGCCGCCTGAGGCCCCGGACCCTGACGAGCACCCTGGCAAAGCCCAAACCTCCTCGAACCACCCGAAACATCCGTACAGGCCCGTTGTCCACGTGCACAGTGCCAACAGCGGCTCGCGGCCCGACGGTCTGGTGAAAATTGGAGAACTGGTGAGGTCTATTTCAGATTTCTGAGGACGAGGAACTCTTCAAGGGGGACGGATTTTCCCGCTTTGATCTCAGCGTCCAAGGCCTCAAGCAGATTCAAGCCGGCTCCGCCTTCGGAAAAACCTTCCTCGATTTGCTTGTCCCAAGCCTTGGCGTCCAGTTCGTTGAGCCAAGCAGCGAGCGAGGTCTTCTCACCTTCAGGAAGCTCGGGTATCGCTTGTTTGATGGCTTCTAGCGTCATAGGTCCAGCCTACCTTCTATAATTCATGAATGCATGCGGACTTGAGTTACGGCAGTGGCTAATATGACCCCCTACGGGAGTTCCGAATTCGGGATCACCCCGCCACGCGTTGAAGTGTCTCGAAGAAATCCGGAAAGGAAATATCGACGCAGGAACTGTCCTTGATGACGGTGGTGCCTTCCGCCACCAGGGCGGCGATGGCGAAGGCCATGGCAATGCGGTGGTCGGCGTGCGGATCGATTTCGGCGCCGCGCAGTTTTTGGCGGCCGGCCACGCGCAGGCCGTCGGGAGACTCCTCCACCTCAGCCCCCATGCGGCGCAGGTTTTCCGCCACGGCCGCCAGGCGGTCGCTCTCCTTCACGCGCAGTTCCGCAGCACCCCGAAACGTTAACCCCTTCTCGGTTTGCGTGCCCATGACGGAAAGCACCGGCAGTTCGTCGATCAAACCTGGCACGAGTTCTACCGGAATCTCACCGCCCGCGAGTTGGCTGGAATCGACATGCAGGTCGCCCAGCAGTTCCCCATTGAGGATTTCGAGGTTCACCACCTTGGCGCGCCCCCCCATGGGGACGAGCAGGTCGAGCAGCGCTGTACGCGTGGGGTTCAGGCCCACGTTGTGTAGCATCAGGTTGGAATTCGGCACTATGAGCCCGGCCACAATGAAAAACGCCGCGGAAGAAATGTCGCCAGGAACGTAGAGCTTCTTCCCTTCCAGGCGCGCGCGGCCGCGCACGGCGATCGTGCGCTGGTGGCGGCCGATGTCCGCTCCCATCAACTCCAGGGCGATTTCCGTGTGGTCGCGCGTGGGAAGTTTCTCCACCACCTCGGTTTCGCCTTCGGCAAACAGGCCCGCAAGTAAAATGGCGGATTTCACCTGCGCACTCGCCACCGGCATTTCATAGCGAATGGGCGTTAAGTGGCCGCCTTCAATCTCGATTGGCGTGCAGCCTTTGTCCGCCGTCTTGATCCGCGCGCCCATCAGCGTGAGCGGGTCGGCCACGCGCTTCATGGGGCGGCGCGAGAGCGATGCGTCTCCCACCAACACGGAGCGAAACGGCTGCCCGGCAAGTATCCCGGAAAGCATGCGGACGGTTGAGCCGGAATTCCCCGCGTCGAGCGGCGCCGAAGGCGTGCGCAGACCATCCAGGCCAACCCCCGCGATCTTCACGACGTTATCTTTGCGCTCGATTTTGACGCCCAGTGACTTCAGGCAGTTGAGCGTGGATTGGCAATCGGCACTCGAGGAAAAGAAATGGATTTCACTCTCCCCCGAGGCAATGGCCGCGAGCATCGCATAACGATGGGAAATGGATTTATCCCCGGGGAATTGCACCGCGCCTTCCAGCTTCTTCGCGGCGCTAAGTTTCTTCGACTTCGAGCGAAATAGGCTCATCGCATTATCATACCGGAGACAGCTAGCTGCTAACAGCTCACAGCTAACAGTCCACAGCTCACAGTAAAAACGGCCCTCCGGTTCGCTGTCGACGTTGAGGCGTGAGCTGCGTGCGGCCAGCCGCCTCCCGCGGGCTTCCTTTGTGCGGCTCATATGGCTCACAGCTTACAGCGAAGAGCGAACAGCAAAACCAGCGGCCCTGCTGTTGCCTGTCGGCTGTCAGCTGTTGGCTGTGAGCTGTCAGCTGTTAGCTGTCAGCTGTTAGCTGCCTTTCCTCTGCGCCGCTTTCTTGCCGTCCGGCTTCGGCATGAAGATGTCCTGCCAGGTCAATCCGCACTGCTTGACCATTTCTAAAGCGTACTCCATGCGCCCCAAGTTGGGGTCGCCATTATTTGTGCCAAAGGAGAATTTCACCCCTGCACTCTTTGCGCGCTGGATGAACGCGGCGCTGGGAATCCGGTAGCGGTTGTTGATCTCAATCGCCACGTCGTTGGCTTTGGCGGCATCGATGACCTTCTGCATCCTTTCCGGTGTCCACAGGCGATCGTAGTCCTTCGCGATCACATCCGGCAGGAATGTGGGATTGGCGTGGATGTCGATGGGTTCGTGATTGAGGATGCCAAGGATGCGGCTCACGAACATTTCCATGAACTGCTCGGGGTCGCGAATCTCGCCCACCTCTTCGGGAATCCACATCCGCCTGCGCACGCCTTGGTCATCGGAGAAGGTCATGCAATCGGTAAAGATGTAATCAAACTTGGCAATGGCCTCCCGGGAAAACAGCGTTACCCACTCGCGGCCTTCCCCCTGTAATCCTATAAAAGCGGGTGTGCCTTTCATACTGGCCAGAAAATCGAGCACCCCGGCGTCAGTGGTGATGGGAAATTTCAGGCCGCCGTTGACGGCGATTCCGTACATGATCCCGAGGCGCCGCGCGTTGGCCAGCGCTTGCTCGAGCGTCAGTCCACCCTTCAGGTGAGTGTGGTAATCCACCACGGGATATCCGTCCTGGTTCATTTGCAGCAACTGGCGGTACACGTCATCCACCCGCGGCAATTGGTCCGGAGGTGTCCGCAGGTCATCGGGCAAGGGCTTTATCACGAGATTGCGGAAAGAAACCTTGGGTACGTCGCCACAGCATTCCAGCGCGATGGCGCCCCCGCGGAGTGATGGCGCCACAGCAACCAGGGGTGGGTCAGGCTCGATGTAATCCACGATCTGCGTGCCGTTCAGCCAAACCTGCGCTTGCTTATCGCGCACTTGAGCGCGCACCTCGAACCACTCATCGTCATTCACCATGGCCTTGTAAATGTCGCGAATGCCGTAAAGCGAGCCGGTCTTGCGGCGGTCGCGATCATCACCCTCGCCGGCATAGGCGTTATTGATTTGCACCTTGAAGCCGGTTTTGAGCGGGCCGTGCGATTGAAATTCCGTGTGAAAATGAATGCCGGAACACGCCCCCGGGCGCGTCAGCACCTCCGCCTTCAGATCGAAGTTTTTGAAATTTGCGTTCCCGCCGCGGCCGGTGTAGAAAAGGTGCGCACGGGGTCCGGCAGCCACGATATTTCCATCTTCAACTCGGAAGGAGTGGCTGTGCTCTCCGGCTTTCCAGCCCTCAAGCGAATGACCATTAAATAGAGGAGTGCCTTCTTCGTCGCCGCCACGCAAGGCGGCGGGCAAAACCAGTAATGAAGCCAAAAGATTACGCCGGGAAATCGAAACCATTGAACCGTCCTTTCTGGGCTGCGGGTCGAGGACTGACAGTATAAACGTGTGCTCTCGCGACGCCAAATCCCGCCGCGTTGGGGAGAAGCTTCACCACGGAGGCACAGAGGTCACTGAGAAGTACTTCTGCTTGTGCGAATGGAGATGACGGATCACTAGTTTATCGAATCGCGTTTCTTTTCTGCGTCTATTCTCCGTGACCTCTGTGCCTCCGTGGTGAACTCCTCCTCAGATCAGCGGGGTCAGGCGCACTTTCCGAAACTGGACTTTGCCGTGATCCCCCTGGAGCAAAATCGGACCAAGCCCTTTTTCATTGGCGTCGAGTGCGCCACCCGTTATGCCCGGCACCTCGCCGTTGTCGATGATCTTCGTCCCGTTCAGGATTACCGTCACGTGGTTGGCGATCAGGGTGATCTCATAGGTCTGCCACTCGCCGGCCGGCTTGTCAGCCTTTGCGGATGGAACGATGAAGCCGTAGAGAGCCCCCTGGCTATGGACATCCATCGGGCGGTCATAGCCATCAAGAATCTGGATCTCGTAGCGGCCACGGAGATAGACCCCGCTATTGCTCTGCGGATCGACGTTGAACTCGACGTCGAGCTTGAAGTCCTGGAACTTTTGCTTGGTATAAATGTTGTTGGCTTCCTTGCCTTCGTTCATCAGGATGCCATCTTTAACAAACCAGCCCATCGGCCGGCTGGGGTCCTGGGAAAGCCAGCCGGAAACATCCTTCTTACCATTGAACAGGTCGACCGGTTTGCCGGGCTTTCTTTTCGGCGGAGTCGCAGGCCAAACAGGCCCGCGCTCTCCGCTCCACGAAAATGTCTCGCCATTGACGAGAGTCGTCCCTTGCAGGCGCGCGCTTTTGAGCGTGGCTTTCCAGACCTGCTGGGTTTGCTCCGGCGGATTTCCGTTTGGGTACCCGAAGCTCAGTTCGCCATTTTCAATCGTAACCTTAGGCAGATCGAACACCGCGCCCCCGCCGGCATTGAAGCGGCCTTTGAGCACTCCACCGTCCCGCGTCAACTCCAGCCAGCAGAACCTCTGCCCTCCTGATTGGGAGCCCGTCGCCGTGATATCCCATCTGCCCAGGAAAGCATCGTCGCTTTCCGGGCTCGCGAATGCCATGACCGCCCATACCGGGGCGATGAATACCAACATTAAGACTACTGCGAACGTGCGTGAACGCATAAATGTACCTCCTGGAATTGTAACTATCGCCGTGCTTGCTACAAGCCGATATTGACCAGCGTGTAAGAACGCGGCGGCAACTGGAATTTCATTTCCGCGCCGGCTGCCGGAGCCTCTAGATTTTGAGGCGCCACGCGCTTGGGGTCTGTGAATGCATTCACGGCCTTAAGATCAGACCCCGTCAAAACGTGGCACGTATTCACCCGCCGGGGAACAACTTCATGCCATGAGACAGTGAGATCGCGCGCCGTCTCCAGGTCACGATTCAAGATGAACAGGCTGACGCTGTTGCTTTGTGCGTCGATAGTCCCTGCCAAATCGAGGTAGGGCACCGTGATCTTTTCGCCCGCTCGATTCCCGCGACGCGTGAAGGCCGTCACTTCATATGTGTCCGACTGGGGGACCAGATCGAGCGCCTTTCCGCGGGCATATTGAAGGGCCCAGACATATGGGTAGTAAATCGTCTGCCGGAAGAGGCCGTCTTCATTGGTCATGATCGGGGCGATCACGTTGACGAGTTGCGCGAGGCAAGCCACCCGCACGCGGTCCGAGCGTCGAATCAGCGTATTGATCAGCCCCCCCACCAGCAGGGCGTCTTCAAGATTGTAAATCTCTTCCAGCAGGTGCGGTGCTTCCTGCCGGTGGCCATCGTCGAATTTCGGTCCCCGGGCGCGATACCAAACGTTCCATTCGTCAAACGAAAGCCACAGGCTCTTTTCCGACCGCTGGCGGCCGCGGACCAGATCGCAAACGGCGGCAATCTCTTTGATTTGCCGATCCATCGCCAAATTCAAGGCCAGGTATTTGCTCGAGTCGCCTCCAGTTTCCTCGTCATTCCCGTAATACCGATGAAGGGAGATCGCGTCCACTTCGTCGTAGCACTGTTCGAGCACTTGCTGGTCCCAATCGAGGTAAGTTGGCATGGAGGTGTTGCTGGAACCGCAGGCGATTAACTTCACGGTGGGATCGATGGTCCGCATTTGGCGTGCCGCGTCACGAGCCTTGATGCCGTATTCCGTGGCCGGAATGTGCCCGACCTGCCAAGGGCCGTCCATCTCATTCCCCAAGCACCAATACTTCACGTTGTGCGGTTTCTCATAACCATGGGCGCGCCGCAGATCGCTCCACTTTGTTCCCTTGTCGACATTGCAGTATTCGAGCAGGGCGGCGGTCATCTCCGGCTCCTCGGTTCCGAAGTTCGTCCCCATCAGCGGCTCAGTCCCCGCCGCCCGGCACCAAGCCATGAACTCGTTGACGCCGAATTGATTGCTCTCCAGAGCATTCCAGGCGAGGTCCAGCACGCGCGGCCGCTTTTCTTTGGGCCCGACAGCGTCAAGCCAATGGTACGACGATACAAAATTCCCTCCCGGATAGCGGATGATGGGAACGCCCAATTCCTTGATTTCCTTGAGCACGTCCGTCCGAAAGCCGTTCGCGTCCGCGAGCTTGGAACCCGGTTCGTAGATCCCCTCGTATACTGCGCGCCCCAGGTGCTCGATGAATGACCCGAAGAGGTTCCGGTCGATAGCGGAAATTGATCGGTCGGGGTCAATCGTGACGCGGGCCGCGCTTGCGTCGGCAGGCTGAGCGGTTAGCTCGCTCCCCGCAAGCGACAACCCGCTGATCGACGCTCCCGCGGCCAGCGTGTTGCTTAGGAAATGACGCCTGGAAAAGTGCCTCATTTGTCCCCTCCCGCAGTGGCTTCATAAACGGAGAACCTACACTTTAAGCCCTGCATTGTATCCCCTAAAGGGTAAGCGCTGGTACCACGAATATCGGGTTGGCGCAGCGGATTCGAAGACGGAAAAACTAAAAGAGCTTCCATGCCAAGAGGCCGTTGATTGTGTGTAACCGGGTGATATTGTAGAACGTCAAGGTTGACAGACTGCATGATATCTTCCGGGAAGAGGAGAACGATCATGAACACCAATGGGGCAACCCTGAAACGCACGGCACTTGTGATATTTGCAGTGCTTTTCATTTGCACCAGCCTGTTTGCAAAACCGAAGGAAAAATTGTTCAACAACACGCCGCAGGAAGTGTTCCAGGCCGCCTTGCGAACTGCACGAGAGCGCCATGTCGTAACATTCGTCGACGAGAAGAATTTGATGGTGGCATTCGAGACCGGCGCGTCAGCGCTTTCGGCGGGCTTCAATGCGAATGCGTCGGTAGAACAAGAGGCGGATGGCAAGAGCAAGCTCATCATCAATGTTCAGAAGAAGGAAGTCGGCAATAACGGCGGTCCTTCATTCGGCGCGGGAGATCGAATGGCGGACAAGTTCTTTCAGCAGGTCGAGGAAGAGTTGGCGCGCCAATCGCAGCAGAAGGCCGCGGCCAAGCCTGAGGCGCCGCACGTCGAGCCGCCGCCCGATGCCCGCCCCACCACGGCAGTTAACGATGGTCCAGGTGCGGTCGCTGTATCCACAATTCCGGACGGGGCCGACATATCGGTTGATGGGAACTTCGTTGGGAGCGCCCCCGCCACCTTGAAACTCACGCCGGGCAAGCACCTCATTTCAGTCAGTCAGCATGGGTATAAGGCGTGGAGCCGGGAGTTATCCGTGCTCCCCGGCTCTGACGTAACGCTCAAGGCCACGCTGGAGAAAGAATAGGCCGCACTCTTCCGCCGATGGCGTGGTCCCACCTCCACGTCGTTTGTCCGAGAAGTCCACGCTAACAGGCATGAATCTACTTCCAGCACATCTTCAGGAACTCAGCGAGTCCTCTTTGATTCCTCAGATAATACTCCACCGTTCCTGAGTGGCATTGGTGTCGTGGCCCCATAGCCCTACCTGAGGCAAACCCTTTTGATTCTTTCGGAAAAATCCGGTTCCGATGCGCGCTCCTGTCGGCTGTATTGAGTACATCCCCCCGTATTTAGAAGGAGGGCCGGGCTTCCACTTTTCGAATTCATCCGAGAGCTTACGGCGGGTGATATCCCGAGGCTGCGAGCGGCCACCGAGCTCAGTGCGTCAGCGCTCAGCGGCGTGGAGGACAGTTGATTCCTAGCGTCTGCGCCAGCCCGCAATTATTGCTGAAGTTCGAGATATCCCAAGGTCAACTGGGTGTTATCCGTTTCTATTACCACGGCCCGTGTGGGGTCCACAAAATAAAGGGTGAAGGCGTCTGCCGTGGTGACGGACGCAGCATCGAGGCCGGTGAAGGCGCCCGTGAAGACTCCGTTCGCTCCGGCGGTGAAACTGCCGGACACCGGGTAGTCTATGGCTCCGTAGCCGAAATCCACGAATCCTGTCAGGGTGTTAGTTCCATTGCCCGCTTCGACGTTAACCGGACCCAGCGCGGTGGTCACTCCTAGAAATCCGTCCGGGAACCCGGGGTTTTCAACCGGTAGTTGGCGTGGCGTGATTCGCGGGGTGGTGTGCGCACTCAACCCGCTACGCCCAAGCTGGCTCGGGGCGAGCGAAGAGTCTG
>Ga0116111_1001194_pt1 | contig 18894 bp, 26 predicted proteins | sample June2015DPH_8_10_FD_89720 | JGI IMG/M metagenome (GOLD analysis project Ga0116111, IMG submission 89720) | Peatland microbial communities from SPRUCE experiment site at the Marcell Experimental Forest, Minnesota, USA - June2015DPH_8_100 | ecosystem: Environmental > Terrestrial > Soil > Wetlands... | reverse complement strand
TGGTGGCGGGGAAAGCGCCCTTCGGTGCGAGGCCGGGTCGGTCAGACGAGCGTTCTTGGACTCGGACTTCGAACCGTACGACGAAGCGGCAGCGATTAAGGACCATCTCAGCCTCCCTTTGGAGGGGGATCTGGATCGCATCCTGCGCTACGAAGCGTCGATCCAACGCCAGCTGGCAAACGCCATCAACCAACTGGAGCGTTTACAACGGGCACGCAAAGGGGACCAAGTACCGGCGCCGGTGAGCGTTCAGTTCTCGAGCGATCAGTAGAGTTCCGCGGGGCAGTGCGACCGGGCACCTTGGGTCGCCTCCGGGGCGAGCGCACCCGTGACGGTCTAGGACCGCGGACCTCAAACTCGCCCTTTCAGTTCTTCATGGTGCGAAAGGTTCCCAGACCCAGCAAAAGGTCGTCGCTAGTCACCAGCGTCAAGTCCATGACCTGAGCCGTAGCAGCGAGAAACCGGTCCGCCGGGTCTCGTGGGCAGGGGCACCTGCTGGGCGGCCAGCACAATCTCGTGGGTGAAAGGCGCTGCCCGCAGCGGTGCTGTGGCTTGCGCCACCCACTCTGCCAGATGGACGGGGAGGCGAATCCTGCCCCTGGCATTGAGCAGCAGCGCCTCCCAGGTCGAGATGGGAAAAAGCCACAGCTCGTTGGTGCGGTTGCGCAGCTCTGCTCGGAAAGAAATACGGAGGCGTGCCTACGCATGAGCTTCCTCGACGTGCTTCAGCGTGGGCAGTCGGCTGATCGATTTTCCCACCTTCTTCTGTGCCATGCGCAGCTCGTAGAGGCTTTGCAGGTTGAGCCAAAACTCGGCAGTCGTCCCGAAGAAATGAGCGAGCCGAAGAGCGGTGTCACCTGTGATCGCCCGCCTGCCGTTCAAGATTTCAGTGACACGATTGGTGGGCACATCGAGCTGACGAGCAAGTTCAGCAGCGCTTATGCCGAGTTCCTTAAGCTCTTCGGCCAGATGTTCTCCAGGATGAATCGCACTGATTGCCACGGTGGTTTCTCCTAATGATAATCAACAATCTCCACATTTAATGGACCAGACGCTCCCGCCGGCCACTCAAAGCAGATTCTCCATTGGTCGTTGACGCGGATACTATACTGACCCTTCCGGTCACCTTTCAAAGCTTCGAATCGGTTGCCCGGTAACGCACCAAGATCTCTGAGCTCGACAGCTGCCTCCAAACGATCGAGCTTGAGCCGGGCCGAGCGTTCAAACCCCGAGAACGCTTTGACCCGCTTACCGGATGCGAAGGTTCTTGTCCGCTTGTCCCGGTAGCTGACGATCACGCTTAAGAAATAGCAAACTGTTACGTGTTACGTCAAGCGTAACCAATGACCAATAGACCCGGGAGGTTAAACGCTGTGGCCAGCCACCACCTTCCAGTAGTCCCGCGCCATATTGTGGACGCCACCATCCTGCACGCGCCCAGCTCGACCAAGAACCGGGACCAGCAGCGGGATCCGGAGATGCACCAGACGAGGAAGGGGAAGGATTGGTATTTCGGGATGAAGGCGCACGTAGGCGTTTATCAGCCTTTAGCCGGAGAGTCCCACGGTACAGAGTTTTCCGCTTCGATGGATTCATCTAATCATCTGATAACAATTGACTTATACCAAAAGTTTAATAACTAACAATAAAAAGATAATACGCAGCTCATATATGTGTAGCCCAGCGCTGCGGTCAACCAGCCGCGGTTGCCTGGACCAGATTAAAGACGGAGGAGAACATCTCATGCAAGAACTAGAAGAACTAAGAGAAGCAAATGTCCAAGTCGCCAGCGCAGACAATGAACAGCGCAGTGATAAGCAGCAGGAACTTGAGCCCTCCGACGGCAACGGCGGAGGACGCGATGCACATCCGATTTCGCTGGCGAAGCTGGCTGCCAACCGTCAGAATGCCCAGCACTCGACGGGACCGAAGACCGAAGCAGGCAAAGCCCAGTCGCGGCGGAATGCGCTCAAGCATGGCATCTTCGCGGCGAATATGTTCGTGTACGGAGAGAACCCGAGCGAGTACGAGGAGCTGCTGGGTGTACTTCGCGAAGACTTGGCGCCCGAGAGCGCACTGGAAGAGTTGTTGGTGGAGAAGCTCGCAATCTGCGTTTGGAGAGGGAAACGCGTTTTGCGCTGTGAGGGAGGCTTGGTTAGAAGTTTGGTGGGCAACTCGGAAAAAGACATGCGTGATTCGAGGGCGCTTCCTATTCTCTCCGAACATCAGATGGATCGCGTCTTGCGCTATGAGGGCATGATCCAGCGTCAATTGTCCTCCACGCTGAGTCAGCTCGAGCGCTTGCAGCGGGCACGAAGGGAGCGGCAAGCGGCTGCAGCGGTTAGTGATCACAACGCAGACGACCAGTAGCGTTTGGGCAAATCGGGTGGGCTTTGGTGTTGCGGTACAACTGGCACACCAGCACGCGGCGGCTCCGCTGCTGGAAGTTCGGCATGCTCTCGTCGCACGAATTCGTCTGAGCGTGTTCCTGCGGTGTCGCCGGAGCTCGCTCATTCGGAGTGAGATGACTGATTTCGACTTGCTCGCCACGCAGATGCAAACCGTGTGGTCCCCGGAATTTTGGTGGGGGAGAGGGTATCATTCGCTGGGTCAAATCCCGGCCATTCGAGAACAGCGGCCGGTGGTGAAAATCTGGTTCGTAGCACAGCAAGACGGGGACTATGCGCGAAGAAACGCGCCCATGGCAATGCGGGAAGCGCAAGCAGCGAGGCCCAAACACGCGTGCTTCGACCACGGGGAGTTGCTCCTACGGCCAGCGGTGCCCGTTCTGGGCTAAAGCCCTTGTCCCAAACGCCGCCACATCTCGACCGCGTTTGGTGCCTTCATATGATCGAGTGCCTGGGTGGTTGAGTCGACCTGATCGTCATAGTTGGTTCCGGGGAAGCAGCCCGTAGTGCGTCTATTGCTGTGGCGGGCGACCCTTCTGCATCATGCTGCCCACGTCCATCTTGGTGTAGCCGGCAGGAATCTGGAACAGGCTGGCGGCGGGCTCGCTTTCCTTGATGTTGGTCAGCGTCCAGGTTGAATCTTCGGCCACGGTCTTGATGGGGAAATGAATCTTCCGGTCAATCCAGACATCGGCCACCTTGCCGTTCTTGTCGGTGATCTGCCAATGGTCGCAGGTGCGGCCGTTGATCTGTTCGACGCCGAGGTTCTTGCAGGTCACACCGTGTTCGCCGGCGCAGGGGTTGCTAGGGTCGCGGAGTGGCCTGAGCATCATGGCGGGACGCTGACCCTGCATCTCACTAGCCTTGTACTCCATGTACATGTGTTTTGCGGGGATGAGGATGTCGGTGGTCTGGGTCTTGAAGTCGGTGATTATGATGCTGCCACCGCGCGGGCCAACCTGCATGTCCCGACGCAAGTGTCCGGCGGCGAAGTACATCTTGCCGGTCATATCGCGCTTCATGCCGCCTTCACCGGTGGAGGTGAATTGCACGTCGGCCGAGAACGGCTGACGTCGCATGGGCGTTTGCGCGGTTGCAAGCTGAATCAGGACGAGAAAAGCAGCGGTTGCCATAAGGATGATTGCAGATCGGGATTTCACGGGGGCTCCTTGTGCACGAGTTATTGTATTTGTTTTCTTGTGGGTTGGTGCCGACAATCAGGAAGTCTTGGAGGCAGCCAACGGTACGGCGTATCCGCCCTGGCTTGCCTCAAACAACCCGATCTTTTGACCGAGAATATCCGGCCGATGACGAAGCAGTTCTGACGTGACCGCGCCTCAGTGTGAAGACACGATCCGTTTGCTCGCCTCGACGAGCTGGGTCTGAACTTCTGGATGACTGTTGGCGTACACGATGTCAGCTTGATACATCTGCAGGTATTGAACAGGAACCGTTCCGTTCTGCGCGCCATACAAGTGGCCGTAGGGCGTGCCGGCGAAGAAGGCCGTCAGGGCGTTGGCGAACGCCTGCTCTAGCGTGAGGTTGTTGCAGCCAGCCGAGGCCTTGTCGTTGCTCGAGCAACCCTCCCTTGTCGGGTCCCTGGAAATCGCAGTGCCGAACTCTCCTCCGGCCAGGACCCGCGGATTGAGCCTCGCCACCGACTCCATCACCGGTCTCATGGCCTGAGGGTGGGACGCCGCGATCCCGTTGTTCTGCGTTGCCTTCGCGTTTGTTCCCAGTGGCTGGCGGGCAAAATACGTCGCAATCTCCAACGTCGAAGCCAGGTGTTCTCTCGGTGGACTGAAGGGAAGACCGGCCGCAAGGGTCAGGGCGAGGGTGACATGGCTGAAGATCTTTCCATAATCGTCGATCTCCGCCTTCCACTCCTCGACAAATGCCTTGTTCGACCGGTGGTATGACGGATCACTGTAGAACGCATCGAGAAGCTGCGCCCACTTCTCCTTCTCGCCGGATCCATGAAACGGCATGATGATTTCTTCGGATTGGGACGTGGGGCCTGCAATCGCGATCGATACGAAGGCATTGCGCTGTCCAAACCTCTTGGCAAACTCCACCAGAAATGCGTGCCAGTGTTCCTTGTACACGGGGTTCCAGGGCAGCGGTAGCTCGTGCACCTCGCCCTTGTGGCTGTAGCCTTCGGGCAAGGCGAAGGTTGCCTTTCCGCAGGCGGGCGATGCGGAGCCCCTCCTCTGGGCTGTCACTGGCCGGCCGTCGCAGGACGTGAGCTTGTCCAGGAGCCAGGTCGGTGTCCAAAAGCCAGGAACCACGACGAGCTGCAGGGTCTTGTGCTTCGACTCCGCCATCACGAGCGCTTCTTCCACCGGACTGAAGTCGAATTGGCCCTCCTTGGGCTCAAGGGTCGCCCAGTGGAAGTACAAGAACAGCCCTGAGATCGCGGGATTCTCAATCGTGGCGGTGTACGAGCGCTGGCCGGTGTCCAGGAAGACGCCGTAAATGCCCCTGGGCTGACGAGTGGTGCTCTGGGCCCCCGCCTGCTGAACCATCGGAGCTGGCGAGGCGGGCATCTCGCTCCCCGCCGAGGGACGCGCAACGACCTCGCGGATGGCGTGCTCCCAGGCACGCGCCATCTTGTCGTACCCAACGGCTTTCGGATGAAAGCCGTCCGCGTAATCGGCTCGAGAGAGGATGTTCCGCATGTCAACGATCGATACACGCGGGCCCTTGGAGGCGGCGATGGTTGGAATCGCAGCATTGTAGGCCCGATGGGCCTCATCGGTTCCGGCCGCGAACGGAATGATCTGCGCCACGATCACCCGAACCTGTGGCAGGCGAGTCAGAATATCGTCGAGCAGGGCGGAGAGCTTCTCGGGCGCCGATGCCGCACCGCCCACGCGAGGCCGAAGATCGTTCGTGCCGATGTGGAGCAGAATCACATCGGGCCGGTAGGTTTCGAGCCACCCTTGTGAATCAATGCCTTTCTGGATCTGCTGGATTGTCCAGCCTGAATGCCCTTCGTTGTTGGCCGACGGGGTGACACCAGTCCCACTCTGCATGGACCCAACGAATTCGAAGCTGTACCCATCGTTTGCCAGCAACGTCCCGAGCAAGTGCCGGTAGCCCCCGTAGTCAGGGTCCTTCAGGCCCCAGGTGATGGAATCTCCAAGTGCCATTATCTTGAGATGGGCTGTTTGCGAAGGTCTCTGGCCAGAGAGGACGACAGTCTTCGATGGCACGTCCATGCAGACGAGACAAAGAACGAGAAGGACGGGAACAATCGGCGACGCTGTTGGTCTGCGGTCGCGGAGTCGGACGTGCATCATGACGACCTCCTCAGACGCTCGGGTCGAACTTCGTCGTGTGGTTGTATCGACCAACGATAGTTCAAGTTGGAGGCGCTTGCAATGGAGCGGCGGCCTTAGGCGACCTTCCGTCGTTTCATGCGACTTCCTTGCTCGGACTCGTGGGAGCTCGTGTCGGCCGCCTGGTGCTTCGCTGGTATGAAGTCGAGAGGATAGAGGATGGGAGTGACGTAGAACCAGGCGGACAGAACCACCTGCAGAATGTGCGTGACGTCTCGGCATCGCCGAGTCCTTAAGCTCGTAAGTTCGCGGAATGGGCGAGATTTGGAACCGCGTCGCTGCGATGCGCGAGCTGTTCGCGCAATTTTGCAGATACGCTACAGCATGGGACAATGCTTTTATGCTTAGATCGTTCAACCTGCCAATAAGTGTCGTGGCCGCCGGCATGATGCTGCTCGGAAGTGCCTTGGCGCAGCAGAGCCCAGCCACGAATACCCAACAAGCTGCTCCGGCGAAGACCGGACAGGCCCCCGCGGCAGGAAGCCAAAACAACCCGGCCCTACCCACGCAGAAAGCCAAGCTCAGCTACGCGATTGGCATGAGGGTTGGAAAGGGACTGCGCGGCCAAGGCTCCGACATTGGACCGAACCCCACTCTCATCTTTGACGTGGATCTGCATTCGATCCAATCCAAAGGCCAATAATGTCTCAATTTCCTTTATACGTCCTCGTGCGTTCGGCTCCGTTCTGGCGATGCCAGGAGTCTCTCATGTCGGCACTAACTAATGGCCCTCGTTTCGTAGACATTGAAACGACCCAGACAGGCGGCCGGTTTCCGCCGCCAAGCATACGCTGTAAGGAGAAGAGGAAGCTGTCGGCCCGGACCTAAATCTTAAGAAACCCGTCGCTTTCCCGACGAACATACCGGGTTGCGAATGAAGGATGTACGCGCCAGTTTGAGGCTGTGACCGCGATGAAAAATCGTTTTGCCAAGTCGCAAACAGATGAGATAGGCGTACAGAGGTGCCGTTCTTGAGGTCAAGAAGGAAATTCCGGCTTATGTACCTTTCATGGCTTCGCTGTGCGATTCGGGTTCTGCTTGGTGTGTGTTTTTTGTCATGGATCCTGCCGTCGGCTCATGCTCAGCCCAACGGCGATGACGTCAAGGGCCGGCAGCCGATTCCGTGTGCATCCACCGCCGATGCAATACCCAGCGGACTAGCTGTCGTTCTACCGACGGGAGACACCAGGGATCAATCGGTGAATCTACAAGCTCTGAATAATTCGTTCATGAGTGGCGTCGCCGTGCAAATCAATTGGCGCGACATCGAGCCGGTAGAAGGAAAACCCAATTGGTCGAGGCTGGATGCGTTGTTCGCCGCCGCAGAATCATCCAATAAATGGGTACGCCTCTCCGTCTTTCCCGGTTTTTTCTCTCCTGCGTGGGCCTTGGAAGGCGCAAAGACCGATGTGTTCGAGATTCAGTATGGACCTGGCCACGGGACGCCGGCGAAGCTGCCCATGCCGTGGGATCGGGTGTACCTCAGCCGCTGGTTCGCATTCATGAGACAGGTCGCCGAAAGGTATGGAGACTCGCCGGCTTTTAGAGCAATCGGAGCCGCCGGTCCAACCTCGGTTTCCGACGAAATGACCTTGCCCGTTTCCCGGCCGGCTATACAGAAATGGCTCAGTGACGGCTATACGCCGGCTAAGTATTTAGACGCATGGGAAGAAGTTTTTCAGGTCTATGCGCGCTCCTTTCCCAATCAGTGTGTTTCACTCTCGGGTCCGGACCTGCCCATTCTGGAGAGTGGAAGATTGAATCGTCCTGAACGTATGCGCGCAAAGCAAGATATCGTGGAACGGGCGATGCGGGCCTTTGGACGCCGGCTTGCCATTCAGTCGAACGATCTTCACGCTGGGCATGCTGCGGTGGAAGCTATGGATAACACCGATTTCATCAATAGCTATAGCGGACGAATCATCACCGGCTTCGAAATGCGCGGTGGTTCGCAAGGTCCCATTGCCAGCCAAATCATGGGCGCCGAGGGCAATCCTCCCCTGGCTTTGAGGAGGTCGATCGATAAAGGGATGGCGCCGAACAGTGTCGGCCGACACATCAATTACCTGGAAATTTACGAAGGAGATGTGCTTTCGGCCGATATGCAGCCTGTCCTAGAGTATGCAGCGTCGCTGTTCCACCAGTCACGCCCCTGATGAATTCGCGAGCCTTGCTTCCACATCCCCGCGCCTCATTTGCTGCCTTAACCTAGCCATCGCTTGCTGGCATCATGTTCACCCGTGCCGGTGGCCGGCACCAGGCACCTCTACGGTTGGGCTGCAGGGTGGTTCTTCGCATGTGAAGTAAATTCTCGAAGCACAAACCCCGTGAAATCTGATCGTGAGTCTGCTGGCGGAAGCTCTCTACCTTTCCCGTGGAGAGCTACCACCTTCCCCAATGAAGGGGGAGAGGTGGGAGAAGACAGGAGGTCGAGATATCGAAGCTCGAAGAGAATTAAACATGCCCCTACCACGACGTGCAGCAGTAACCCTGCGAACCACAACCGTACCAGTGCACTGGGACCTAACACAAGTAGGAGAAACAAGATGGCAGTTACTCATGATGACGGCTATAACCAAAACATCGCCATCGCCAGGGACCGTCACCAACGGAGTGCCATCGAACTTCAGAAGATGTTCCTTAACCAGGCGCCACATCATGTCTGACGTGGCCGCCAGATGCGCTCCGTCGCGGAAGCGCCCTGCAATGTGTTTCGAGTTTTCACCTGGTTCCGGCGCTCAGGAGCCGGACCCGATGCGCCGGGACTGGGACTCTGAGCGTGTTGTTCTGGGCAGCCAATACATCGCCGCTGACGCCGTCTTTCCAGGTTCCACTGATGTTCGGGAAGTTCACAGCGCGCGGCGCGTCGGACACGTTTATAGCGGTAAGCGCCATCCCTTTGTCGCTGGTGAACCGCCAGCCGGCAGCTTCCGGGAAAGGCGTACGGACCAACTCCACCGAGCTGCCGTGATCAACGAACGGAGCGAGCTTCTGTCTCGCCGTCAATAACGCCTTTACGTATTCTGCTGCTGCCGGAGCTTTCCTGCCCGCCAACGTCTTATCGATGGCCGCGGCGCGAGGGCGCAACCCCTCGAGCACTCCACGCAGCGTCTCGCTGTTCGAGTATAAGTGCTTGAAAGGGTCGGGCACACCTTCCATCTGTTCCCAATACCTCGGGAGGATATCATCGAGGCCAGGCATTGTGAGGCCAAGCATCAGACCGGCATTACGCCATGCATGCAGTCCCCAGAACGCGTGGTGGGCAATGTGTTCCAAATCAACCCGCTTTTCCGGCAGATCGTTCTTGAGAAACTCCCCGAGAAACTCTTGCGCTGAGGAGCTGGGCGGAGTCTGTAAGAACTGGGACCCACAGCCGAGTTTGGCGCCGATAGCCAGGATCTGGTTCCAGTCATCGAGCGAATAGCTGCTCGTCATCGTATCGGTCTTTCCCTGGTCATCCCATAGCCAGCGCCTTACGAAAGTGTCGATGCCCCACTCGAGAGATCCGTCGGTGTGCTCGAACAGTCTCATCATTTTCGGGCCCTCGGTGAATATGATGGCCTCCGAATTTCCTTCGCGCAACGCGGCACGGGCCCGGCGGACGAGATTGGCGCAGCCGTTGTTGAATACCTCCGGATCTCCTGGGGGATGCCCATGCTTCCTTGACATGCACTTCCACCCCTTCTGGAACCCCTGGGAATCGAAGAAGATTCCATCGGCGCCGTATCCACCGATTCGCCGCGCGACGCCCTCAACATACGCGAGCCATCCTTCCACCCCTGGGCACGGCTTCCAGGTTCCAGGATATGGTTGTTCGGGAGGACCGTTGGGCCCCATGATCGACCACTGCGCTCCATGCGTCGTGCCGACATTTGAATCTTTGTTGATGATGAACCCTTCGACATACAGGATTACGCGCCCTCCCTGGGCGTGCAGGGCGGAGATACCGTCCTTGAGCGCGGCGGCGCCGCCCATGTCAAGGCGAGGAATGTAATCTCCCTTGTTCGTCCAGTAATTGAATGGACGCGCCCCCGGCTTCCCTTCGAACCAATCCACCAGGTAGATTGTGCTGGTACCAAGTGACCTCGCCTGGTCGAGCAGCGAGGGAAGCTCGCGGAAGTTCTTAATCAAGGACGACAAGAAGGTTATAAGAGGAAAATCAAGCATGCAGGCGCCGGCGCTGACGGTTGACGGGATGTACCATCCTGGGGTGTTCCGCACCCAATCGGGAGAATTGGCGAACTTAACCTTGGCCCCCTGGCCGCGATTCGTTGGCAACCAGAGTTGCGGTTCCGGGGAAACTTTAACCGGGGCCGATTCGCGCTTTCGCGCACCGCGAACCGGTAGTCTACCCTGGCCGTAGGCAGCAAGTGCGTTCCCCGCCAGGACCGCGGCAAGGAACTGGCGTCGGGACAAATATTTCGTCATTGTTTTTCTCTCCTGGCGGGCGGTGGCTGCGTTCCTCTTTCTTGCGCATGACATCCTCCTCGCAGCAAATCCTCAAGCGTCCAGACGTGGTCCGTTAGCCCGCTCTTCATCGCAGGGGTCACGCGAAGCGTTTTGTGCGTCCGGCAGGGGGCACGTCATCATGCGGTCGTCGATGCTGCCCTTCCCTGGTAGCGGTAGTTTCCAAATCCGAGGATGAGGTAGCCGATGCCGCACAGAAGAAAGAGCAGAAGGAACCCGAACAACGCGCTCTGACCGAAGGCCTTAGCGATATCAATGGCCACCACAATCGCGATCACGATATTCACCAGCGGAACGAAGTAGAGCAGCAGCCACCATCCGGGCCTGCCTGCAATCTTCAGCAGGATGTAGACGTTGTAAACGGGAATTAGGATGGCCCAGCCGGGCTGCCCCGCCTTCTCAAACACTTTCCATCCGCCGATGATGACGATCACCAGCAGCGCCAGCCAAAACAGCAGCATCCCGCTGCTGAAAAATACCCCCAAAGGATTGCTGGCCTGATTCTGCAACTGCGACAACGCAAGCATCATCATGCTAGGCTCCTTGTCCGAATCGGACACTTTCTCATGGATTGCCCGGAACCACGGCCCCTACACTGTATACCTGTCGAGGGATTCCATCGCGCTATTTTCCCTTGATGGAGGTCCTTCAGCGCAGGAACCTCATCGCCATTTTCGTCCGCCCACGACTCGCGCCAGCGAGCGCGGACAGGCACGAAGAAAGTATCCCCGTAGGAAGTTTTGTCCTCAAGAATCTCTTTCATCATCAACGGGTCTGTGATGTGGGCAAACTCTTCTCGTGGGACTTCGCGCTTACGACAACTCCTAAAGAGGCCAGCAAACCGTTCACGCTGGTTCAGAACTGGACCGAGGACCTTAAGAAATAAGTACAACGTGCGAGCAGGCGCGGGCGTCCCAAATCCGTTCTTACGAGAGTTTCGATTCAGTAAATCTCGACACGGACGATGACTTGTTTCCCGCAGCCCCAAACGAGGGCAAACGGGGACAGTACGACAAAGACGCTGCCTGGCCAGGGAACCGGGCATACTTTACGCCAAGAAGCCAATGGCTAGGAACAGCAATAGCCCGAAGTACGCCAGCGGATAGGCCCACCGTCCCGCGCTGTGTACCTTCACTGCCAAGGCTCTCCGCCCGTCCTTTTGCAGGAGATAAACCAGCGTAATATCCAGGATGGCGAGAAAGCAGAACGCGAAACTCGCGATGAACATCGCGTCCAGAAAAGTAAGGTACCCGACTCTTGGAAGATCGCGCACCACGGCGAATTCGAAGGCGACAATGGCCAGCAGCATGGTCAGAGGCACTTTCAGCAACCAGTCGAACTCCTTGGGGTCGATCCAGAAGACGACCCCAGGGATCATGGTCATCATCAGGAGTGGCAGAATAATCTTCCAGACATAGAAGCCTGATCGGCGCTTAATGCCAACCTGGAACAATGCCTCGCGAGTTGCGGGAGCCACACCGTCGCCAGCCAATTCTTCGCGCGAGTACCGAAGATCTTGCATACGCCAGGCAGCCAATTCAACGTGCTGGTCGGGGCTGATTGCTGTGGAAGGCAGGGCCTGCGGGGCGAATTGAACCTCGGAAACCGAAGAGAGGAAAGGCTGAAACTCAAACTGCAGGACTTGGGAGTCAAAGGGAAATCTCCTCAAGGCATAAAGATTGGAGAGCACCGCATCGAAGCTTTCCACGTAGGTCACGGTGCCATTTCGGTCAATGACCAGCGAATACGAGTTCCTCTTGTGGGAAATCGAATTCGCCGCCTCAATCGGCGGAGTCCAAATGTCTTCAACTTGAAACACACGCGTAGCATTTGTTTCGGCCCGGTCATCGGCAGTCCCGTCGACAGGCAATGCGAGGCGAGGATCGTTCCATCTGGTGGTGAGGTACCCGACCACTTCAAAACTGTCCCGAGTTTCATCGACGGCTACCAGATTGGTGATGTACAGCCCGACAGAAACCTCTACTGGAGTCTTACCGCCTGTCGGATGTTGGCGAAGGTTCGCGTCGAGCGTCAGCCTCGCGGCATGCGGTCTTGGGTTTGCCGCAACCGCAACCAACGTCATTGCCGCTACGCAAAACATGGCCAAGGTCTTACCCAACCAACTGCATCGCTGGCTCAAGCTCACCTCGTAAGAAGCGGCCTCACTGTAGCACAAAGGTTATGCTTTCGCCGATTCTAGCTGGCTGACCGGCAAACCGGAGATTGGTCGGATTAGTCAAGAGTTTCGCATGGCCTGCGTCCCACCCATAGATATGAAAATTGAGCCGAGTCGCGGGTACGATCAAGCGGGCGTGGGACGGTTGAACGTACTCCTTTGACGTTGGCGCGTTCCGCCCTACAGGCCCTTTATGGCTGTTGGGGCTCTGCTGCACAGCGCGTTCCGCCTTCTTTCTGTCGGCTCCCAAGTGGCCCTCGAAAACAGAAGCGCCCCGCTCTTACGGCCCGATAGGACGCAACGGGTTAGTTTCCGCCCGGAAATAAGTACGTGGCCACTACCAACAGCGCGCCGAGGATATTAAGTCGAATTCGTTGGTCTCGAATGGAAGGTGGTGTTGGCAGCAGTGAAGAGGGAAGTACAACCAACAAATCAGAAGCGCGAGAAAGCAACTCGCGATTGACCGTAGTAGAGAAAGCCGAGTCCCGAAGGGACAGGGCAACATTGCTCTTGCTCCACTTTGGAGAGCGCGAAGCCGCTGATGAACTATCTCAGTGTCCTGACCGGACGGCGTCGCTGAACAGAAACTTGCCTAGATACATGGGCCGCGATGTCGGCGGCTTAGACGAAGCCGTGTCAACCGGATATGGACCCTGCACCAAGGTTGGGAATCCCCAGATGTCCCCGTTTCGCATGTCGATCACGACCTTGCCGTACACCTGCGTTGTGCCGTCAGGCTTACGGAGCAGAGTATAACCCGGCTCGACGTAGAATGGATGACCTGCGTCGCCTTGCGCCAGGACTGGTGCAGGATGGAGCACAGGACGGAAGACAAGAATCCCGAGAAATACTGCAATTACAACTAGCATCGCTTTTACGAAGCGGTCCAGTTCCATAACTCCTCCGGGGCGCAGCCCGGCTTTCCTATGCGGGAATAGAATCCGGACTGGGCAACATATTTGCCACGAATCTCCTTTTTGACTTCAAGGAACGGCACTCATTGTACAGCCAGCTCGCCTGTTCACGACATTGTGAAACGATTTGTCATCGGAAGCACTCGCGATGACAAGAGTTTTCGGATTGACGCTGCCGACAGATAGAAGATAAAATCCCGCAAAGCCCTGTGGAGGAGACTAGTGGAGCATCCCCTTCCCGCAAGGAATGCCGCGATCCTAGCTCTGTTGGTTGTGGCCAGCCTGGCACTCATCGTTCAGTTTCCGACCAAACCTGTACGGGCCGCCCCGCCGCAGCAATCGTCAGCGCGTTCCAACGGATTCCTAGGCGCATGGTGCGCGCAGGGAAACCCTAGCAAGCACTGCTCCATCACCAGCGATGGTGTTTTTCTCACGCTCACCAACGAGATTGGCAATACCTCGCCCGGCACCTTCCAGGGCATGGGACAGAATGTCATCACTGCCCCCGGATGGCAGTTCGTGAAGGGCACGCTAAGTCCCGATGGCAGCCAGATCAACTGGTCCAACGGTACCTATTGGGCACGATGCTCAGGAAGAGGAGGAGGAGGTCACCGGCCGAATCTCGATGGCACTTGGTATCGCAGCGGCAAACAATCCATGTCGTGCTCCATTCGCCAACGCCATGGCAATCTCACGCTGCGCAATGAACAGGGCCAACAAGGCACGGGCTACTTCGACAGCAATCGCCACATCACGACCAACTGGTCCGGCACGACGATCGGCGGCGACATCAGTCAGGACGGCAATACCATCAACTGGAACAACGGAACTTCCTGGACTCGATAGCCGGCCGGCTACAGATTAACAGCGAACACGCTGACCATAAAAGACGTCGAACCCATTTGAGAATTGCCATTACGAGTGTTGAATGGGCCTGCGGCCCACCCCATAGCGATGACAAACGTGTCCGCCCCAGGGGTGTGCCATGAAGCGGGTAACTGGAACGAACGTTTCGCCGGCTTCTCGTTCGCCAAATTCGACGGCCCGCATCACCGGTGTTGGGAGGAACACCTGATGGGCTTTAGTTCGGCGTATCAGGCTTCAACTCCACTGCGATCAGAGTGGCAGACATTGGGATGCGGGACAAGTTTTTGGCGCCAGTGACCCGCCCAACATGAAGCGCACCAGCGATACCAGCGGACAAACCTTCAATCTAGAGTGCATTAAAGCTTTCCTAACGAGAGTTCCTCATTCTAGCTTGTGCTCCCGTGTAGGCTCCTGCTCCTCCCGAATTACAGATAAGGTCGTGGGTCCAAAGGACCCAGGTACATACTGGTGCCAACAACAGCGTTGAAAATCTGTCTGCTGAATCGTTTGGAATCCCGACCATTGCTCTTCTTGCAGCGAGCGCTGAACCCGGTTGAGCGCCGTTCGCAGCAGCATGGACACGTTATGGAAGAGTGGTCGATTGTGCTGCAGTTATCGCGTGGCGGCTCGAATCGAAATGCCAAATGCAGCTATGTATGCGATGAGGCCGGTGTGACGATCGAGTCGACCGAGTGGCGAACTCCGACTATTGCCAGCCGGTTCGCCTGGTTAGCTTGAGGGCATTGTTACAAGGATGCTCTTCGGGCCATGGCAGCGAGCATGATGCTTTCCCTGCAACCAGTTCCGTTTCCCAGCGGCGAGCGCGATTCAGCGTGAAGTGTTATTGGGGTTGTTCTTTTTCGGCGCGGCGCGTCTGGTCAGTGGTCTCGGTGCGCACGGATATGGATTCTGCAAAGACAACCATGATGTTCCAGGCAACGCCAGCGGTCAAGCAGGACTAGGATGGCAGCAAGAGCATGGGTTCGCGGTTCGCCGAGACTCATTCAGGGAGGAGGCATCATGCGTGCTATGACGACGTTTCTCGCCTTGCTTGCATTTGCCTCGCCGGTCGTTGCGCAATACTGCCCGGTTGCCGTCGGGCCCGGCTGCGACAGGATCTGGCTCGTCGAGAACGGCGCGCCGCCCCAGGGAGAGGATCGGGATCCCACACTGCCGACGCACTTCCGCCATTTGCCGGAGGTGGGCTTGCGAAGCCTCGGTGAATCCGGCTCCGCGCAGCCCACGGCTAACGGATACAGGCAGATTGCATCCTGGCTGCGCAAGACCTATCCGCAGGTGAGCACGGTGGCCGTGTTCGACTTGCGCCAGGAGTCGCACGGCTATGTCGCCGGCACGCCGCTCAGCTGGTACTACGGGCGTGACCAAGTCAACTGCGGAAAATCCGAATTGGGCATGGCTCAGGACGAGGGCGAGCGGCTAGCAGCGTTCAGCAAGCAGACGGTGGTCCATCTGTTTGGCCGTACAACCCCCCCGACAGACGCTGCGTGCAAGACGGGTATTGCCCCGCGTACGATCCCCGCCCGCCTTGTTCAGTCGGAAGCCGAGGTTGTGGAAGCGCTTGGATCTTCCTGGCGCTATTATCGCCTGCGCATCGCCGATTTCCACGCGCCCAGCGACGACACGGTGGGTTTTTTCGTCGGCGTGTTGAAGACCCTGCCGGAGAAGAGCTGGCTGCACTTTCATTGCGCGGCCGGCGATGGCCGCACCACTACCCTGATGGCGATGGCTGAGATGATGCGCAGCGCGCGCACGACCGACCTGGAAAGAATCATTGCCGGACAAAGGCAATTGGGTCATGGCGCCATCGACCTCGGCGAGTACTGCAACATTCCCAAGTGGAAGAGCGACTGGGCGCGCGACCGGCTATGGTTCCTGCGGCTCTTTTACCAATACGCCAAGGAACAATCGCCGGGATTCGAGCTCGCTTTCAGCCAATGGAAGGCCAAAAACAGCGACTTGGTGAAGGACTTACGCCCGCTTGAATGCCCTGCAGGCGCGCTCCCCGCCGCTCCCGCAGCGACATCACCAGATTGCGACGACTGCCCGAATCCGCGCCGCTAAACCAGCCGAAGAAGACCGCAAACAGCAGTACACTCGCCACGAGCGGCGCCACGAGGTTTATCACTCTGGCTGGCATTAATATGTCTAAGGCTGCCGGCGCCCGCCCCTCAGCATGTCACTCCAAAGGTAAAGTATCGCGGCCAGTCCGATAACAAAACGGTGCGCGAAGGCAACGCTGTCCCGCGATCCCAGATTTCTCTATGCCGATCAAGCGGAAGGTGGGGTCTTGCTAGAGCAGAGCTGGTAAGCTGTGGCCGGATTGCCCGCTCCTGTTTTATACGGCAAGTCAAGTCATAGCGTGTGCGCCGTGGCAGATTCCCGCGGAGGCAGTGAAGAGTACAGCCGTGCAGAAGGCAGCCGCAAACATCAAGAACCGGGCGAGTGTTCCACCAACTCGAAACGACTCAGGGCAAACGCTCTTACTTTTAATGAGTTAGCGAGGTGCAGCAGAATGTCACCGGATCGGGCGGACCGAGAAACAAGGCGTCTTCGTGCCGGGCGATGAAGGCGCCGGTCGCCAGATCGAAGACCAGGCTGCGATTCATCTTCTTTATTGAAGGTGAAGTCGAAGTTGTCGAGGGTCTTCTGGGAGTCGCGGAACTGGGCCTGCTTTGTCCGCCGCTCCAACAAGCGCTCGCCACGCCGGGCCAGTTCGTCAGAGACCAGCGTGCGCCCTGCGGACTGCCTCACCGTGGCTCGATCACCTTCAGCCCTCTTATCTGGGCAAAGTGACGTTTGTTGAATGTAGCTACGTCACTGCCGCGTTCCAAAGCCGTCGCTCCGACGATGAGGTCGTAGAAGCCAATCATTTTGCCGGCGGACTCCAAGGCAGCCCAAATGCGCGCGTGTTCATACGCCGTCTGCTCTGTATAGGCAAGGATTGGCAACGGTGCCAAAACGGTGCGAAGATAATGCTCGCGCTTGGCCTTATGTGATCCTGCAGCCCGTTCCACTCCATGCCAAAGTTCGGCCACGGTGATGGCCGCGATCTCGAATTGATCGTTCGGGCGCGACGCCACCCAGTTCTTGAGATCGAAGGTCCCTTTTGCACCGCGAATGACAACGTCAGCGTCAAGAATTATCGCCATTTATCACCCGGAGCTTTGAGGGTTTTGCGGGCGGCCTCTAAATCACGACGCCATGCCCTGGCTTCGTCCTCCGGCAACTGGGTTTTGCCCAAAACCAGGGCCAAGTCCCGGCCGGAACAGAGCTTCTCATCATCCGGCACCAGTCGGGCAACCGGAGAGCCATTCCGGAGCAGTACAAACGTGACGTTTTGATAGTGGGCGCGGTTGACGCAATCGGCAAAATTTCGTGCAGCCTCCGTCACGCTAATGCTAGTTGTTTTCATACAATAAGATTATCAGATTTTTTGCAGATTAAGTAGCGCTGCGCTCCGACCTCAAGAAGAAGCTTGAGTTGGTTGGGGCATTAGCGGGAAGAAGCGTCGCCCGGATTTGCGACGCATTTCTCCGAACCGGATTGATTGCTTACGGCAAGGAAGGCTCGAAGTACATCCAGCGATTCTTGGCTCGACGCAGCGACCAGTCGCAACACCGTTAGCAGCCTGTGGTGCAAGTAGCTGATTTCGGGCACGGCCAGCGGCATGTTCGGCTTCGTGGTCCCGCTCAGGATTCCGCGCCGGACATCTTGTTTCGGCTTCTGTAAAGCCGATTCCGAGCCTCCCGGCACGTGAAAATAAACGAGCTGAAGAAGCATGCCACCGCGGCTTCTCCACCCGCGGCGTGCCCGCACGCAGCAACTGGCGCAGGATCAGGCTCAGATTGAACGCTCCCGCATCGATCAACTGTCGCCTGTGAATGTTCTCCCACCCGCGCAGGTGGGTGCGCCTTATGCCGCCCGTCTCGTAAGGTGTGTCAATTGTTCTGTGTAAACGACCAGGATTTGTTTTTGGGCTAGGGTGCAGGGAAGAGGGCGATTCCCCTTACCCAGCGCATTGATGTCGAAGCATTCTGCGCTTTCATGATGCCTGTGCCGCCGCTGGAGAAAATTATTCCGCCCAAGTAGATATAGATGTTGGCCGATACGCGTCCGTGTTATCCGCGGACGGCCAACGATGCGCTCTGCACAATCCTGCATGAATTCGTGAGCCGCCGTTCCGCTCCGGTCGCTGGAGTAGTGCGTGACGCAGAACTTTGTGTCAGCATCAATCGCGGTCCCCGTCGACGAGTCACCCCAGACCCTCTGCTCCTGCTCAGGCGTTACGTTCTTTTTTTTTGACCCCGATGAACTGCCAGATTTCGTCCCGTTGCAAGCGACGGACCCGCACATTGCGAATGTGGCGGTGATGATACGCGGCCCAGGCGCAATCCATATCAACCGGCGACTTCGTGACTGTATTGGATGTGATTGCGGATCTGACTCCGGACGACCGGCGGTGAGGAATGTGCTAGCAAGAACTCCTGACCCGTGGCGACCCATGCCGAATTAGAGCGGCGCATTCCCACAACGGGAACAGCGAATTGGTGGGACTTTGGCAAGCCGCAAACGACGAGATGGGGCAGTTTGGCGCCCTTGAGTGGCATGCCGGCAGACTGTTGGTGCTCGCACGATCCAACGGCAGTACCGATCGCTCCGTCGGGTAGCCTACCAAGTAAACAAAATTCTTTCAAAATAAC
>Ga0116111_1001192_pt1 | contig 18902 bp, 19 predicted proteins | sample June2015DPH_8_10_FD_89720 | JGI IMG/M metagenome (GOLD analysis project Ga0116111, IMG submission 89720) | Peatland microbial communities from SPRUCE experiment site at the Marcell Experimental Forest, Minnesota, USA - June2015DPH_8_100 | ecosystem: Environmental > Terrestrial > Soil > Wetlands... | reverse complement strand
CGCCCCGGCTTCGCGTTATCCATCAAAAATCCCCTCGGCCGGAAAAGGTCCTTACTCAGTGTGGCTGTGAAACGCATCCGGCCTGGTAGGCGGAAAATTGGATACTAATTCTCTTGATTATCCGCTCAATAATTTCATTAAATAGTGTATGAGCAACTCTCAAAGGCATACCATCTCAAAAGTCTTCGAGCGGTGTGTCATTGCGATTCGGAAAGGCGTTCTGATCGAACGTGTCAGCAGCACCGACAAGGAATTCCATTTCCAAAACTGGTTCGAGAAACGCCTCCGGGAAAGGGCATTCAATTACGAGATCGGCGGAAGAAATACCTATCCGGACTTTCGGATGGTTGCAACGACCGAGGGGTATGAATTGAAAGGGCTCGCCTATCCCGGCCGGGATGCGAGTTTTGATAGCAACAGCCAGGTGCCGACCGGCTTTCATAACGGAAGAACAATCTATTACGTATTCGGAAGATATCCCAAAAATCCTGACGGCAACAGCTATCCCGTCCTCGATCTCGTCATTTGCCACGGCGACTTTCTGAACGCGGATCACGAATATGTCCACAAAAATAAGAGCGTCAGGGGGTTCGGGAGCTACGGCGACATACTGATACGTGATAGAAAAATGTATGTTGTCCCTACGCCTTTCAGAATTGCCGAAGGCCTGGCGCATCAATTGACGCTCATTCTCCCTGCTGAAACGGAGGCCAAGGCTGGTTTTATTGAAGTCGGCAACCTCTTAAGAAAGGAAGCGGCAGACCTGATTGTCGGATATTCCTTCGATCTGAAGAATAATGAGCTGAATCCTGACAAGCTACCTAACCCGAATGCAGGGCGAGAACATCTTTTTCGTGCCTGGAGGTTGCCGGGCAGCCCGGTTTCGCCTGTGGCCATGCGCCGAATACAAGAAATCGTCATAGATGATAAAGACAGCGAAGATGGAGAAACATCTGAGTAACAACCGCTTAATCGAAACGGATGAATTCCCCTTCGAATTCATTTCCCTGCTTGCCGAAAGGGAGAGCTGGCGCAAAGAGGTTCATCGGCCTATCTACCATATCCATAAGTGGTGGGCAAATAGGCTCGGCTCGGTCTTTCGCGGTATTCTGCTTGGCTGCGTGCTGCGCCCGGACGAGGACCTGAAGCGACTGTTTTATAAGAAACATGCTTTTTCGGGTGTTTCTGTCTTTGACCCTTTTATGGGGTCCGGCACCACTATCGGCGAAGCACACAAGCTCGGTTTTACTGCCTTTGGCAGGGATATAAATCCCGTTGCCGTTGAATCGGTGAAGGCGGCTTTCGGACCATTGAATCAGAAGTCGCTCCACAATGCCCTGACCGGGCTTTCCGAAGGAGTCGGCCGGGAAATCAGGCGGCTCTATCGTTCCAAGGACTCAAGGGGCAATGATTCTGACGTGCTTTATTTGTTTTGGGTGATGCAGGTTGATTGTCCAAACTGCCATGACAAAACCGATCTGTTTCCGTCCTGGATCATTGCACGGAATGCCTACCCTCAACGGAACCCCGAAGTGCAAATCCTTTGTCCTTGTTGTGGGGATATCTTTGAGGGCATTTCCAGTCAAGAGAAGGCCAAATGCAACGCTTGCGGTCATAATTTCTCGCCGGAGGCGGGTAGCGTCAAAGGCCCCAAGGCCACGTGCCGGCACTGCGGAAACACCTTTTCTGTAGTGAAAGCGATTTCCAAAAGAGGAAAGGCGCCTGCGTTTCGCCTCTATGGAAAACTCATGCTCACGGGGGAAGGGACCAAAGAATACTTAAAGGCTACAACAGAAGACATCGACGAATATAGAAAGTGCTCTCAATTATTGAAGAGTGAAATTCAAGAGAAAACAATCTCGCTCCCTGCACTCAAATTGGAGGACGGGTATAATACCCGGCAGGCCATAAATTACGGTTTTTGCGAGTGGAAGGCGTTTTTCAATGATCGGCAGTTGCTTGCCCTTGGTCGGCTCCAGTCAGCAATAAGGAAAATCGAGGATGAATCAACACGGAATGTGCTTCTCGTCCTGTTCTCCGGCCTGCTGGAATTCAATAACATGTTTGCATCATATAAGGGGGAAGGGACAGGAGCGGTTCGCCACATGTTTTCTCATCATATCCTCAAACCCGAACGTCTGCCCATAGAAGCCAATGTCTGGGGCACGTCGAAGAGCTCCGGCTCTTTTTCAACGTTGGTCCGCCAGCGGCTCATCAAGGCAATCGAGTACCGTTTGAACCCCACTGAGGTTAATGCGTCGAAGACCGGAAAAGGCGTCATTTCTGCCTTGCCATTCAGCGGCAAGCTCGAATCGGAATGGTCCTCGAATGGATCTACGGTGAATCGCGGCATCTATATCTCGCAGGGAGACTCCTCTGTTTCCGGATTATCCTATTGCAGCGTCGATCTGGTGGTTACCGATCCACCTTTCTTTGACAACGTGCATTATTCTGAACTGGCTGACTTCTTCTTTGCCTGGCAGCAAACAGGAATCAACGGCGCTTCGCCCGGAACAACCCGCAATCCCGCCGAAGTGCAGGATGCCGATCCCGAAAATTTCTCACACAAGCTGGAAACGGTGTTCCGCGAATGCAACAGGATTCTGAAAGATGATGGCTTACTGGTGTTTTCTTACCATCATTCGCGGGATGACGGGTGGAAGGCCCTATCCAACGCCGTTCTTACCGCCGGCTTCATTGTCGTAAACTCTCACCCGGTTAAATCTGAAATGTCGGTTGCTACGCCCAAGGCACAGGCAAAAGAACCGATCCAACTTGATATCATTATCGTCTGTAAGAAAGCCGACAAGCTCAATGACCGCCATTCCGTTTCCCGGGAAAGAGCTATGGGGATCGCGCTCGACAAAATTCACAAGCTCCAGGCCTCCGGCTTCTCGCTCTCCCTCAATGACAAAAAAATAGTGATATTCGGCCAACTGCTCACCACACTCACGTCGCCAGAGGATATTGATTTAATCGTTGCATTGGTGAGGCGAGAGTTGGAGCAGACACCGGCGAAAAAATCGGCTCTCCCCTCGGCACGAGTGTAAGGGGGGTAGGGAAAGCGGCGAATGCTGAAATGGCACAACATTTTCCTTGTAATTTCACCCATATTGTAACTACTATAAGACTCAGAAGGACAGACGAAGGAATTTGCGACGAACGAAGAAGGCAGTGTGAAAAAAGTGGCCTTTCCCCTTTTCGCTTTTCGAGGAGACAGAGTAAATCACGTTGGTCAACTACGTCCCCGAGGTGCGTGCAGATTCATTTATTCTGCTGGCATTGTCGCAGTATCGTGAGCATCTCACCAGGATCTGAGAGTATATCTACGTTGTAGATACGATGGTACTTGAGGGGTTTCGTACAAAGCAAGCTTTTGAGGGGACCGTCTGTGGTCAAGAAATAGTCGTAATAGGCCAAGGCCGAGGCGGCATGCTCAAAATCATAAAAATCGTCCTCATGGTATTTGCGGCTTCTGGTACATCTCACCGCAGCATATAGTCCTGCCTCTATCTGAATCGATGTTAGATGCTTTCTATCGAGCCTTCCGTGTTTGCTAGTATTGCAAATTAGATTTCGCAGATCCTTTCCACTGGTCTCGAGCTCGTCAGGCTTTGGCAAGTCGGTGTTGCCGTTTTTGTTGTAAAGGCGCAGAAAAACCTGGCTGAGGAGGCCTATTTCATGAAGCCCACTTACGAGACCTTCGAATTCGATGCGATAAGCACTTTTGAAGTCCTTGATTTCGTCAGCATGTTTGAACTTACCTTCTGTAGTTGCCGCTGCTGTTGCTCTGTAGTCCGGTAGTGGCATTTGCGCAGCATTAGGTCCAAGCGTCCTTAACATGTCAACCAGTCGAAGAGAACTATAATAGTCATACCATTGCTTTTGAAGGATAAGCTTCTGATTCTCCGGCGGAACAGGCAGAGAAGGGATAAACTCCCCATCAATACAAGGTATTTTTGTCCACACCAATTGTTTTATTGGCGGTAAATGTCCCTGTCCGAGCAGAGATTCTAGAAAGTGCCCTATTTCAGCATACAGTCGTACAAAACGCGATTGAAGCGCAAACCCGAGACTGAGTTCATCGATTAGCGAAGCGGTTGCGTATCGTCTATCGTCGCTCTGTTGCTTGAAGAGCTCGGTAAAGACCGCAGGGCCAAGAGGACAGACAATCATACCGCGCTGTACCAAATCGAGAAATAGTGTGTAGACACAGTAATAGGGATGACCCGCAGCTTCTTGCTTGGCTTGGCGCAGATGAATCCAGACGCTTTTATCGAGATAAAAGAGCTTCTTCTGTAACAGCTTTTGCCCGTACTGCATCTTTTGTTTCTCGATATATTCCTCTATATTTTCTTCACAGGTCGTTTTCAATTTGCTCCCTAAAGTCCTTGCTAATGACGAGCCCGGATTTAGCTACGCCCGTTCCCGATGGACAATGGCCACACACGCAATCTCGGTCAACTTAGGGGACGTTGGTACAAAGTGAACTTTAGATGTAAGAGTCAAGATCGGTTGCCTCCATATTAGCCATCAGGTTGACCAGAGAGGCACTCACTCCCAGGAAGCGGGCCACAGAGGCGCCGGTATAAAGGAGCCTCTTGACGGCAATCCGACAGGGGAGGGTAAAGGGTCCTCGCTAATAGGAAATTTTGTCACCTTCTCTTTCACCGAAGCCTCACAAACCGGTATTCTTCAGCCTTCGCTATATTCCTTAATGACGGCCTGAAGGTCCGCCTGTCTGTAATCCTCATTGTCAACCATGCCTTCGCTTACCGCTCTATCCCAATATGTTCGAGCCTCTTCATAATAAGGGACGTGCAAGCGACGGATGATTTCAGCAAGTTCGTCTTGATCCACCACCCCTTTTCTCTTGAAAAGATTGAGTAACATAGATAACCCGTCATTTCCGGTGAAATATATTAAGTGATTGTCACTAATCTCGGCGCGCTCAGGGTAATAGCAACGGCGCCCAGAGTGTACGATCCTAAAGCCGTGTGCCGGTTTCTCAAGATCGTCGTACCATTCAAGCCATCCATCGTCAATCTTTTCAATAAGTAGACCGCATTGATCGCATATGAACTGCTCTAACGGTTTTAGGCTCATCTTTCCACCAGGGCTCACTTTTGGCAATGCTACGCCAAGCTCTTTTCACCGACCTCATCACGTATCAAGCATAGTCTATTCGCCGCCCAAAATCCATCTGAGGGGTTGAAAGCTTACCATTCGCAAAAGGCGAGCATGGGGCAAAGGGGGCAGCGATTGACAAGGGACAGAAATCATAGAAAAGACCCACAATATCGCTATCTTGTGTGCCGGCCCTTTCCGATTCGCCCTTATCAGGGGCTGACCCCTTCTGCTCCGTTCGTCCGTGACGAATCGTTCCCGGTTGACGGTTTATCCAAGAGCACTGTGCTGTATCCATTCCTTGCATTGGACGGGAGTATGGGGGACGCCCTTCGGATTTTCACATTTTCTGTCATTGCAGAGAATACCCCCTGTCTTTTGCCACCCTTTCTCCTCGCCGAAGGAATGCATGTGGGGTCTTGCAATCACACTTTCCCCTTTCTTTTCTCAATAGAATGGTAACAGTCCCGGTTCACAACTGAAGGGCGGCGTGACGGCCTGGCGATCGGCCTCGGCTTCCCCTCCATAGATATGCTCCATGGTTATGGTCTCACCCGGGGGGATCAGGATAAAATCCCGGTCCCAGGGGCCGGTCAGGAGCTTTTTGATATAGCGGAGCGTTCCCCGGATCACCTGAGGCGTGAGCCCGAGCTCGCAGCCGATATCCCGGGCCCTTTCAACGATGGGGTCGAGTTCGTAGGCCCCGGTGTCGATGATGCCCAGCCTTTGATAGTGCCGGAGCATCGATTTATAGATCCTGGCGGCTTTTTCTTTTCCAAAGCGCTTTGCCGACGCCTGGTATTCGACCCATATATTCCTCTCGTAGTCGAGCCATCCCTTCGTGAGAAAGTAGGTCCCCGACTCGCGGGATATCTCGCACCGTTTCTCGCACGAGCCCAGCATCAGGGTGATACAATCGTCCACGCGGGGGAACACGAGCCGGAACTCCGGCGCCCTGAGCCCGAGCAGGGCATTGCCGCAATAGCCGAACGCCAGGAGAGCCTGCCCGATATTGCCTACGTGGTCAATCTCGTCCTGTAGACGTTTCTTGAGCGCATCAGGGCTGATGTGCAGGCCCGATTCTATCCAGAGTATGGGGTGCCGGCATCCGGTTTCCCGCACCGCCATGTTCAATTCGTCCGCAATGGTGCGGCACGCGATAATCACGCTATCCATTCTTTCTTTCCTTTTTCTGCTTTATCGACTCCCCGGGTCCGGGGACACACGATGCCTTGGCAGAGATCAAGGCCGACCCAAGGATTTGACATGGGGGACGCGCCCTTCACATTTTCACATTTTCTGTCATTGCAGAGAATACCCCCTGTCTTTTGCCACCGTTTCTCCTCGCCGAAGGAATGCATGTGGGGTCTTGCAATCACACTTTCCCCCTTCTTTCTTCAACAGAATGGTAACAGTTTAGTCCCTTTTCTGTACGGGCGGTAGGGCTTGTTTCCTTCCGTACATTCTCACCGGCCTGCCGCCCTTTCCGCCGCCGTCTCCCTATCCTCCATTATCGGATCTTCTTTGTTCACATCCGGTCCAGAGCTTCAATGTAACGAGACGTAACCGTTTTGAAATCAACCACCGTCTCGGCAAGAAGAATCTCTAGGGACGTTCGTTCCTGGCGTGCATTACTGTTCTCCGGCCCCTCCTTCCATCCTCGTTACCGCCCGGCTCACCGACGAAGTGTTGACCCCGACCTGCCGTGCAATGTCAGCGGCGGAAGCTCCAAGTTCTCGAACACACCTTGCCGCGATGATTGCCCGAGCCTGACTGACCCCCCAAAGGGAACGGCCGATTTTACGTGGCCCTGGAACCGTCTTTCAGCCAGCGAAGAGCATCCTCTCGGGAAGTAAACACTCCGATTTCGAAAGGGAGGTCCGCTGCATCACTTCGATACATGTTTGCAGCCACCCTTTGGAGTTCACGGGAAACGAGAAGGGCAGTCTTGTTTCCGACCATATCCGGGGGGCAAAGGCTCTTTACCGCCCGTACAATTTCCGCATACTCCTCAAGACTCACAATGGCTTCGTTAGAAAAATACCAAAGATCGCACCGTTCTTTCCGGGGATCTTTGCCGGCAATTTCCTGGATTGCCTGGAGGATTTCCCGCCGTGACGTAGGATTCGACACATGAACCTCAAAGATCGAGTCAACTTCTTCTATTCGGTATGGCATTAGACCTCCCTTGAAGTCCTTAGTAATGATTCGGGCGGTAGGAACATTATTTCCTTCTGTACCTTCTCACTCACCTGATCAGCGCGTCAGCCTTTCCGACTGCCATGTCCCTATCCTCCATTATCAGAGAAATACCGCAAAATTACAACAACTATATTCAGGCTTTCCGGGGGGCAAAGGGGTCAGCCGTTGACAAGGGACAGGGCCTCCTCAATCCCTCTCATCTCCTTTCTCAGAATCCCATCCTTCTCCATCCTTGGAGGACGGCGGGGATGTTGTTTCATTCTGGAGTGGGTCATGGGTCAGCCCTTGACTGAGGACAGGAATCTTAGAAACGACCTACAATATCGCTATCTTGTGCGGGGGCCTGGTCGACTGGAGACCTCCAGGCAGCCCCCGTTTTCTCTCAGCTTGCAGCCGCCTCACTTTCGTCGATAGAGGAGAAGTTTGTAATTCTTACCGTACCGTCGGGGAAATGGGCAACGATGTCGAGAGTCCCACCCATTGCCTCAATTGTCGCTCGTAGCGTCGAAATGTAGATATCGGTGCGCTTCTCTATCTTTGCTACATTTGGTTGTTTGATGTGTAGCGCTTTAGCAAGCGTTTCCTGGGACATTCCGCGCGCGCGTCGCAATTCGTGCAGTGGCATCTTCGCAACCATTTCCCGATAGCGCACGTCCGAGCGGGCAACTGCCTCAGCCGACATTTTGGCTTCCAGTTCAGTAAATTTATGAGCCATCTTTCAAGCCCTCCTTGCGCAATGCTTCCAAGTGTTCATTATAGAGCCGATCTGCAATGGGCACATATTCTTCGTACCAGCGATCCTTTCCGGTCTTTTCTCCGCCGATCAGCAAAACCGCGCAGCGACGAGAATCAAAGGCATAGAGCACACGATAAGGTCGGCCGGCGTGCTGAATGCGCAACTCATGCATGTTGCCGTGCTGGGACCTTATGACGCCGCTGGAATGGGGAAACGGAAGATTCGGGCCAAAATCCCTCAAAAGCTTTACGCTGGCGCGCACCGATTCCTGCTCTCCCTCTGTCAGGCCGTCCCACCAACTGCCGAACTCATCGGTGTACTCGATGTCCCATTCCACGTTTAATAATATACCTCATAAGGCATATGCCGTCAAGGGTATAGAAGAGTTTCTTTTTCTGTCTGGAGAGGGAATGCATTCGGTTATCTCGATTGATTCGTAAATCAAGACCAGTTTCAGGACTTTTTCAAAGCCGTTGTAACAGTGATGGATGAAGGTGGCCAGAGCCGCCAGTTCCGGCGTGGAGTAGTCTGACTTCCCGGGAGCCATCAGAGTGACAATCTCCGCGAGAACAGTATCGATGTTTTCATACTCAGCATCGCAATACTCTCTAAGCTGCTCTTTTTTCATATATGAGTTTTCCCTCTCTCGCCACGATGCTCTTGAATTTATTCATCTTGCCGGAAAGGTCTATCAAATCGACGCTTTTGGGCATGGCCATGTACAGCTCGCTATAGAATTTGAAGAAATCCCCCTCGGGGACGCCGTCCACTGCAAAGTCGTAGTCATGGGCCTTTTCGGGCTCTCCGCTAAGGGCGGACCCTAGGAGATACAGTTTCCCGACCCCGTACTTCTCTGCAATTTCGACGACCTTATCAAGTTCCTTCCTTGGCAGCATTTGCCCCCCCTCATCGACTAACCGCTTCACCGCGCCGAGTCCCGTGCGGGCGGTACGTCCGTTGTTTCCTTCTGTACATTCTCATTTACTGGGCAGCCCGTCGGCCTTTCCGACTCCCGTCTCCCCATCCTCCATTGTCAGGGAAATACCACAAAATCACAACAATTATATTCAAGCGTTGCCATGGCCGATCTATTGCACGATCTTTTCGATCTCCGGTTTGATCGCAGGCAACTCTTTCTTGATCACTCCCCAGACAAGCTCGTAGTCGATGCCAAAGTACTGATGTGCGATCTTATCCCTCATCTTCGCCATGTCTTTCCAAGGGATGGATCGATATCTCACCCTGATCGTTTTGGGTAGGTTCTTCGCCGCCTCTCCGATATTCGTAATCTTCCAGACCACAGCACTCTTGGTCTTCTCGTCCATCTGGAAAGCAGCATAGTCCATATCCCCTATGAACGCTTCGATATCGTTGATCGCCTGCAGTATATCTTTGATGAAGAGGCTATAATCCCTGGTCACAAGTAGACGACCTCCCTGAGAATGTGGTCCTTCAGCTCGGGGCGCAAGCCTTCTTTCCTCACCAGATCGACCTTTCTGCCCAGGAGACGGCGCAAGTGCTCCTCTATGCGGACGAACTGCAAAAGACCCGGGACTTCATCAAACTCTACGAGGATGTCTACATCACTTCGGCTACGTTGTTCACCTCTGGCAAAGGAGCCGAATACCCCTAAGCTCCTGATGCCGTAGCTTGCGGCGAGTTTCGGCTTATTCTTCTCAATGACTTCTCTTATTTCATCGAACGATCTTGCCATTTGTTCCTCCCCACATTGGGGTGCCTATGGGGCCACGGGGGCAGTAGGGCTTGTTTCCTTCCGTACATTCTCACCGGGCTGCGCATCAGCCTTTCAGACTGCCATCTCCCCATCCTCCATTATCAGAGAAATACCGCAAAATTACAACAACTATATTCAGGCTTCGAAACGGTAGAAGACAAAACCTGCCGCGAGTATGATGAGTCGGCTGCATCGATTTGTCAGGGCCGTTTCTGATTTCAAAAATGTCCTTGCTTGAGGACTTTGTCCGTTTCCGGGTCGGCCTCATCCACCATGCTCTGGATCTTGTCTATCATTCTCTGGAAAACATCTTCACAGTATATTGCAGTCTGGGGTTGCGGAGAAGCGCTTTCAGCTTGTCCAGATGAGGTGTTGGCAGTTTAGGTTCTGATTTGTGCATCTATCGGTCTCCATTTTCTTTGACCATCATGACACTTGTTCTCGTCTGGTAGTGCGAATACTGTGAACTGTCAAAATACGGCGTCCCTTCGGTCAGGTTTACCCGGTCAAAAGCTTCCTGAAGCAGTGCAGAATTCTTCTCGGGGACGATTGGCAGCGAGGATTCGAGAGCGCCATGGGCAATCGCTCTTCCCAGGGTTAATGCGGTTGTCTCATAGCGCGCACGGGGCACCCTTTGCAGGTTAAGGATATCTTTCCGTATCTTCTGTCCGAAGCGGTTAAGAAAGAGGCGCTGTTGTCGGAGGACAACGTCAAATAGCCCCGACTCCCGGGCTATTCGCTCCAGCATATCGGCATTGTAGAAAGGGACGCCAAGGACCCTTGATTCATGGCCCACGATAAAAACCGCGCGGCCATTTTTCTTGATGACTCTGGAAAGTTCCTGAACCGTGTGAGCCATGTCCACGCAATATTGAACGACTGTGAGAAACCGGTTTCCCCGGTTTGCCCTATTGGACCCGATCTCGGACCTTGCCACACGTAGGGTATCCCATCCGAGAAGCTCAACCGATCGCCGATAGTTTTGGTGGTAGTTGAAGACGTTAATGTACGGTGGAGACGTGATGGCGAAGTCAACTGACCCCGGTTCGAGGGGAAGGGCTCTCGCGTCTTGCAGGTCTGCCTTGATTGGCTGCTCAGAGTATGGAAGCTGCAAAACGAGATCGGAAAGCGCATGAAATTTGCTGTGAACCAGGCTGTTGGTAACGGGATTATTGTAGACATCGAGCAGCACGACAAGGGCATTACACAGGATTTTCGCATAGTCGCTTATGAAATTAGCAATGCAGGCTATTTTTGTCTCTGCGACATTGGGATCGACCTGGTCGTCCGAGAAGAGCACGAACGGGAACTGCCTGTTGAGATGATCTCGCAGCTCGTTGAGTGTGTGCCCCCTGCGCTCCTTGTCAGTGTTCGTGAACTCATAAAGTTTGCTGAAACACCAGGCGGCAGGGTTGATTTCAAACCCATACGCAGGCAAGGACATCAAAGCAGCCTCAAGCAACACTGTCCCGCTTCCGGCGAAGGGATCGAGAACTACGGACCCCGGAAGACAATAGGCGTCAAGAAGGCATTCAACTAATTGGGGGGAGAACTGGCCGCGCCACGCAAAAAGGTTCGACCGGTTTTTCTCCTCAATATTCAAAAGGCCAGATTGCAGTTTTTTTGTGAAATCCTTCATCGGTATTCCTGATTACTCCTGGGAGGGCACAGGGGGACGACCGTAAGTAAGTAGATAACTCCGACCCCCGCAAACAAAAAAAGGACACGCTACTTTTTTTCGCCTTGCCTTCCTCATCTCCGATCCCGCCACATCTGTTAATCATTACCACCTGCATCAATACAGTGCAAGGAAAATGTCTAAATCCTCTCTTCCAGGAAGAAGGTAGGGACAGCTCCGGGTCCGGCCACCGGCCCTCTGGGGCCATGGTGAAGTCATGTTTTCCAAAAAACCGCCTCAAGTGCCTTTTGTCATCTCTGGTTGTCATGCCTCCTTGTCATGCCTGGTTGTCACCCCTCCTTGTCACTTTGACAGGAAGCGGGAAAAGGAGGAAAATCTTAAGAGACCGGGCAGTGATGGGATATAAGCCCGGCCCGTTTCAGCCGGTTCCGGGAGATTCCGGCCCCGTTCTTTGACAATTGAGCCTCGACGGTGCCCGGGTAAGGGTCCTATTCCCTTGCCCGGTTACGCCTTCGGACGTTCGCCCCTAATTGCCGCCGACCCCCTTCGCCGGTCGTGATCGTTCATTCAACGTTAATTTATAATTCACAATTTATAATTCAACATTTCTTTTCCCCCCCTACCCCCCCCTTAAAATCGTGCAGAATCGTGCACTTTCGTGCACCCCCGTTCTGAACATCCTTGCAAGAGAAGGGAATCTAAAGGGGGCGGCGGTGAGGCGGTTGGTGAAAAGTGCACGCTCGGGGCGTAAATAAAGGGCAAAAGGCAATAAAAAATGGCAAAAACCACCGTTTTTGCATTAGTCCGTGCACACGCCCCGGTGGGGCTTGCCCCGGAAGACTTTAGTCCGGAGACCGGGGTCCGGAAATACGTAAAATCCCGGGGGTAAAGGGGTCACCCAAGGCGGTTCAGCGCGTGCAGCCCTTCCCCAAACCGCCTGTCAGGGCCGAACCGACCATAACGATTGTCTTCAGGATGGAATAGGGGCAATCACGCGCAAAACGGGGAAGATCGGCCTCACTCCGCATCGGGATACTGGAGGGCCACGTTCCTGAAATTGGGGAAGGCGGCAAAAAAAGCCTCGACGACCTCGGGGTCGAAGGCCCTTCCCGATTCGGCCCGTATCTCGTCAAGCACCCGTGTTTCTTCGTACGCCTCTTTATAGCATCTCCGGGAGCAGAGGGCATCGTAGACGTCGGATACGCTCACGATGCGGGCAAGGATAGGTATCTCCTGGCCCCGTTTGCCCCTCGGGCGTCCCTTCTCGCTACCCCCCTGGCCGTTTATCGCCTCGCCGGTTAGCAGGTCTATGTGTCCGGGGTACCCGTTTCCATCCCACCGCTCGTGATGATTACCGGCGACGAGGAAGGCCACCTCGTCGAAATCCGACTGCTTCTCGAAAAAGAGGCTCGCGCCCAGCCTCGCGTGTTCCTTGATGGTCCTGAATTCCGATTCATCCAACCGGCCCGGCTTTTTCAGGATGGTATCGGGGATGCCTATCTTTCCAACGTCATGGAGCATCGAGGCCATTCTGAGGACGTCCTTGGTTTTCTCGACGCTCGCCTTGTCGACGTCTCTTGCCTTCGCCCATGCCTCGTAGATCTCGACAGCGTAGCCCGCTACCCGGTTTACGTGGGCCCCGGTCTCTTTTGGGTCGTGCATCTCGGCCATCTTGATCATCCTGAGAATGATGGAGCGGGTCAACTGGGCACGCTCCAAGGCGGTCGCGGCAATATTCGCGAAATAGCGGAGATGGAACTCGACGTCACCGGGGAAGGGCACGGTCTCGCCCTCCGGGCTCTTCGCGTTGATGAGCTGCAGCACGCCCACGATCTCGTTGTTGCTCTCCAGGGGAAGGGACAGGACGGAAGTCGTCCGGTAGTTCGATATCCTGTCGAATTCGGCGTTGAAGACATAGGGGGAACCGGGCTGCAGCGCGTACGCGTCCGGGATGTTGAGCGCCTTGCCCGTCGTTGCCACGTAGCCGACGATGGAAGAAATGCTGAGCGGCACTGTAAGGCGCGTATGTACGAGCTTTCTTCCAGGCCCCAGCCGTTTCTGGAGCGTCTCGTTCTGTACGCACTTGAAGGTGAGCCTGTCGTCCTCTTTCACGTAAATCGATCCCCCATCGGCATTGGTGAAGGCCCGTGCCTTCGCGAGGATGCTGTCGAGGAGCATATCGATATCCTTCGTCCGGTTGATCTCTGTGCTGAGGTCTATGATCTCCTTCAGTCCTGTATCCTCTTTACTCATGGAGTGGTAAGTTGATACCTCACCGGCGCCCCAAAGTCAACATCAAAGTCCCGATTGGGCAGGGCAAACGCATTTGGGAATCCCAATTTAGACTGGAGCGTATTGCGCCCTTCCTGAGCACGTATGCGGAACGACAGTGCGCACAATCCGATGACAAGACGGGTTTGCGCCTTTATAATAGAGAGAGACGTCAAGAACGACGAGAAGGAGGCGGTGCAATGGTCATCGGTGTACCCAAAGAGGTCAAAGTTGAAGAAAAGCGGGTCGCCCTTGTGCCCGGGGGAGCGGAAGCGCTTGCGGCCCGTGGGCATAAAGTGCTCATTGAGACGGGCGCAGGTCTCGGAAGCGGCTTCGATGACGCGGAATACGTGCAGGCAGGGGCAGAGATCGTGCAAGGGCCATCGGTCCTCTACAGCCGATCCGACATGGTCCTGAAGGTGAAGGAACCGCTTCCCGCCGAATGCGACATGCTGAGAGAAGGTCAGATCCTCTTTACCTATCTCCACCTTGCCGCGGCCGAAAGCCTCACCCTCAGCCTGCTCCGGAAAAAGGTGACCGCCATAGCCTATGAAACAGTAGAGACCGACGAAGGTTTTCTGCCCCTCCTGCGGCCGATGAGCGAGATCGCCGGCCGGATGGCGCCAATGGAGGGCGCTAAATACCTCGAAGAGCATTTCGGTGGTCGCGGCGTGCTGCTCGGCGGCGTCCCCGGCGTCCCTCCCGCGAACGTCGTCATCTTCGGCGCGGGGACAGTGGGGTCTCAGGCGGCCCGCATTGCCCTCGGCATGGGCGCCTCCGTCACGGTCCTCGACATCGTGCCGCAGCAGCTCCGGGTGATCGACGACACGTACCAGGGCCGGGTCGTCACGATGATTGCGGACAATTACAACATCAGATTGGCCATCACCTTTGCCGACCTCCTTGTCGGCGCGGTCCTGGTCCCCGGGGCGAAAGCCCCCCGTCTGATCACGAAATCCATGCTCAAAACCATGAAGACCGGGGCGGTATTCGTCGACGTGGCTATCGACCAGGGAGGCTGCGCCGAGACCTCAAGGCCCACGACACACGATGATCCCATCTACATCGAGGAAGGAATTGTTCACTATACGGTGGCGAACATGCCCGGCGCCGTCCCGCGGACGGCGACCAGGGCGCTCACGCTCAATACCCTACCCTATGTGCTCGCAATAGCGCAAAAAGGCTGGCAAAACGCGGTAAAACAGGACAAGGTCCTCGGGAGGGGCGTGAACCTGGTGAATGGGGCCGTTACCCACAAAGCAGTCGCGGAGGCTTTCAATCTCCCCCACCGCCCGCTCGATGACGTGCTTTCCTAGAGGGCGTCACTTTTTTGCCCGTCAGTAGCCGCTCACATGTCCGCGGGCGCATTGTGCGGACATGTGATGAAACGTCTCCCCTCACATGTCCGCAAAGCATCTCAGCCGCCTTGCCCTCGTGGGATGCCTCAGCTTCCTCAACGCCTTTGCTTCTATCTGCCGTATCCTCTCCCTCGTCACCTCAAACACCTGACCTACCTCTTCCAGGGTATGGTCACATTTTTCCCCGATGCCGAACCTCATCCTGATCACCTTTTCCTCTTTCGGCGTAAGGGTGGAGAGCGTCCTGTCGAGGTGCTCGGTGAGATCATGAAATATGACAGAGTCCTGCGGCACGGTCGCGTTCTTGTCTTCTATCAGATCAGAGAGATGTGTGTCTTCGTCATCGCTCACCGGCGTTTCGAGCGAGATGGGCTCCTTCGTGATGCGAAGGACTTTTCTGATCTTATCAACGGAAAACCCGATCCTTTCTGCGATTTCATCAGGAAAGGGCTCCCTTCCCAGGTCCTGAACCAGCTCCCGCGAGACCCTGATGATCTTGTTGATGGTCTCGATCATATGAACCGGAATCCTTATGGTTCGTGCCTGATCGGCAATCGACCTGGTCATCGCCTGCTTTATCCACCATGTGGCGTACGTGCTGAACTTGTAGCCCCTTCTGTGCTCAAACTTCTCCACCGCCCTCATAAGGCCGATATTCCCCTCCTGCACGAGATCGAGGAGAGATAAGCCCCGGTTACTATACCTCTTCGCAATACTGACCACCAGCCTCAGGTTCGCCCTTATCAGCTCGTTCTTTGCAGCGACGCATTCTTTGTCGGCCTTCTCGATGCGCCGGAAAAGCTGCGTCAACTCTGCCGCTGCGACGCCTGCTTCCTTCTCGATCCTCTCGAACCTTTTATACAGCATCTCACGGCCCTTGCTCCCGCCAAAGCCGGCCGCCTGACTTAGCCGCTCAATCTCTCTCTCAACCTTTTCGATTCTTTCGACAGAGGCCTGCATCCTGCCCTTTATCCGCTCCACCAGTTGTCTGCTGAACCTTATATCGCCGGCGATCTGCCTCATTTCAGCCCGGCACCGGTCTTTTTCTTCCTTGTTTTCAGCCCGCTTTAACCGATTGTGGACCTGCTTCAGCGCTTCCAGCAGACGGACGATCCTTTCCCTCTGTGCCCCTTCCTCGCCCATCCCTTCCTCGTCTTCCGCATCCGTTGCTATCTCCGAAAGACTCAGCTCGGACATCTTGAGACCGGAATATACATTGAAAAGCTCCCTCACCGTTCCCGGATACGACAAAAGGACATCCTTGATCTCCTCCTTCGCTTCCTCGATGCGCACGGCGATTTCTTTTTCCCCTTCCCGCGTAAGAAGCCCGGAGGACCCCATCTCCTTGATGTAATGTTTGATGGGGCTTGTCAGCTCCTCGTCGTAGATACTCTCCAGCCCGTCTTCAAAACTATACCTCTCCGTCCGGATTACGCTATCCTCTCCTTCCGCGTCCATATCGAAGAGGTCCATGTCATCGAAAAAACCTGTCTGATCCTCGCCTGCCGGCGCCATCAAGAGGTAGAGTTCACCGACTTCCCGGCCTTCATCGTAGGGGAAAAACAGCTCTGTCCTGTTGAAACCAAGCATTTTCATCCTGCTGTCCGTATCGTCAGACATACCTACCTCACTTGGCGGATTTATTCTTCATGGCTGTCAACACGTTTTTCTTTCTTTCGAGCAGCTCTCGAAGCGCCTCTTCGTCGCCCCTCTTCTCAGCCTCTACCAATTTTTCAGTAATTTCCCTGCCTTGTTCGCGGATAAGCTTGTTTTCCCTATGGCAGAGGTAGTCCGATACGATCCTCCCCACCTCCTGCTCATCACACTCGGCCCCACCAAGCGCCGCAGCCACCGCCTTTTCCCGCAGCTCCGGCCTTTCGAGCACGTTCAGGAAAAGCTTGATATCCGGATCCGGATGCTCTTCTTCGTATTTAAGCAGCCTGGACAGCACTTCCCCCAGGTCTCTATCCCCGATAGTTGCTTCCACCCCCGTTCCTTTCACAAGTCTTAAAAGCTCCGGCCTGTTCATCACAATGCCAACAACCTTTTCTTCTATAGCGCTCCCGGTTTCCTCCCCTTCGCACCTTTCTGTTTCTCTGCGACCATCCCTGAAGGTGTCCCAAAAGCGATATTCCTCCACACCCGTCAGCTCGGCCAGCCGCTGAATGTACAACCTCTTTTTGACAGCGTCCCTCATTCCTTCAATGTAGGGGACAACCGACCTGATAAAGGCCATCCTGCCCTCAAGCGTTCCCATGCCGTGTTTCTTCACGTGCAAATCAAAAAAATAATCGAGGAGCGCCTTCTTCTCGCCCATCACCCTCTGGAAGCCCGGTAAACCGTGCAGCCGTATGAAGCTGTCCGGGTCGTGCCCTTCAGGCAGCACCACCATGGTCCCGTTGATCCCCATTTCGGCAAAAAGCGTAATAAGACGGAGCGCACTCTTGACACCTGCTTCATCGCCGTCCAGCATGAGCGTGATATTCTCGGTGTAATTCCTCAAACGCGAGATCTGTTCCTCCGTGACCGAGGTCCCGAGGGTTGCCACGCTATTTTTTATCCCCGCCGCATGGAGCGCAATGAGGTCGAAGTAACCCTCCACGATGATCGCCTCGTCCTTTTCGGTAATCTCTCGCTTGGCCTTATCGACGCCGTAGAGCACGGACCGCTTGGAAAAAACAGGCGATTCCGGCGAGTTGATATATTTTGGCAGAGCATCTCTCACGATGGCGCGTCCTCCGAAGCCTATGACCTTTCCGCGCATGTCCGAGATAGGCACCACTACCCTGCCCCGGAATATGTCATACACCTCGCCGCCGTCCCTCATCTTGAGTATGCCTGTGCTGAGAAGCAAATCCATAGGGATGCCGAGACGCTTCGCAAACTCCTTCCCATAGATGCTTCTTTCACTGTAACCCAGCTTGAATTCAGCAATAACGGGACCCTTGATCTGCCGGTCGTCGAGATATTTCACGGCAGGGGCGTAACGCAACAGGCTCTCGTGATAATAGTCGGCCAGTTTGGAAAGGGCATCGATTACCGGCGTTCTCCTGGCGCTCAACCTGCCGGCGGCTTCGATACCCACCTCGTGCGCCAGCGTCTCAAGGGCTTCCGAAAAGCTCGATCGCTCGTATTTGGCGAGGAAGTTGACCGCGTTGCCGCCTTCATGACAGCCGAAGCAATAGTATATTTGTTTTTCGGTATTTACGGTGAATGACGGTGTTTTCTCTTTATGAAACGGGCAGAGCCCTACGAAATTCCTGCCTGTTCTTCTCAATTTCACGTACTGGGACACGATGTCCAGGATGTTCACCTTCTCCAGTACTTCATCAAGAACGGAAATCATAGTAGTTCTACAGTTACTGGGGCTCAGCGCCCCCTCCACGAGCAAGGCTCGCGGAGCCTCCCCGCTCATAAAAGCTCTACAATTACTGGGGCTCAGCGCCCCCTCCACGAGCAAGGCTCGCGGAGCCTCCCCGCTCATAAAAGCTCTACTATTGTCACACCCGAGTTTGCTTCGTCCTTTTTCACATCCTTTACGTAGCCCGCTTCCGAAAGATGCGTTCTGATCGCCTGCATCAGCCTCCCTGTGCCGATGCCGTGGAGTATCTTCAGCCGGGGCGTGCCGTGCACGATTGCCCTGTCCACGAACCTGTCGACCTCAACGAGTGCATCTTCCACTCTGAGGCCCCGCACATTGATCTCGGGCACCGCGATATCGGTCACGTTCACCTGGATAGACCTTTCGTGAGGGGGAACGACCCGCGAGCGGATGCCCGGCGAGCTTTGCTCGTGGAGGGGGCGCTGAGCCCCAGTAACTGCGCGCCCCTCATT
>Ga0116111_1001185_pt1 | contig 18969 bp, 16 predicted proteins | sample June2015DPH_8_10_FD_89720 | JGI IMG/M metagenome (GOLD analysis project Ga0116111, IMG submission 89720) | Peatland microbial communities from SPRUCE experiment site at the Marcell Experimental Forest, Minnesota, USA - June2015DPH_8_100 | ecosystem: Environmental > Terrestrial > Soil > Wetlands... | reverse complement strand
TCCTCTTGCTTCTCCCGCTGCTTGCGCGTGCCCATTGCCATGCGCACATTCTACGAACCAAGCCTGTGGATACTTCAACATTTTTTGCTCACGCATCTAGACTTGCACCACAGGCTGCTAGGCGGGGTTTGGCGTTTTGAAGCGGTGTTGCGGCCAGTTGACAGGGCGCGCGATCTGAAGCATGCTCCCTATAAACCGACGCCCACCGCATCAAGTGAAACGGTGGGCATCGCTGTTTCCAGCGAGATTTTTCGTGGCAACTACACGCGCTTGGTATCCACTTCGCGGAGGCGGGCGGCCTTGCCCCGCAGCTCGCGCAGATAATACAGCTTGGCACGACGAACATGCGCCGAACGCAGCACCTCGATCTTGTCGATGACCTTCGAATGGGTGGGGAAGATGCGCTCGACGCCCTGCCCAAAGCTCATCTTGCGCACCGTGAAGCTGGGCTGGTCTCCGTGGCTCTTGCAAATGACCACCCCTTCGAACGCCTGCAAACGCTCTTTGTCGCCTTCCTTGATCTTCACGTGGACCCGGACGGTGTCGCCGGGCTTAAAGTCGGGCAGATCGGTGCGCCGCGTCTTGGCGAGAAGCCGGTCAATGATAGGTGAGTTGTTCGACATTGTTCTTTTCCTTCCGTGTCGCACGCCTCGCGGCGGCCAAAATAGCAACTAGCAATTAGCAACTAGTAATCCTGTCATCCTGAGCGAGCCCGCCGCGGCGGGCGAGTCGAAGGACCCCCTATGCTGGAATCTCCTCGCTCGAACTTCACTCTCTTTCCTGCTCCGCCGCAATCTCGGCCAGCAGCTTGCGATCCTCTTTGCTCAGCTCGGCATCGCGCAACAAATCGGGACGATTGCGCAATGTCTTTTGCAGCGCGCTACGGCGTCGCCACTTGCGAATCTCGTCGTGGTCCCCGTTCACCAGCACCTCGGGAACCAGCATGCCGCGAAACTCCGCTGGACGCGTGTAGTGCGGATAATCCAGCAGGCCACCCGACCCACACGTTGAACTTGGCGGCTCGCCTGAAACCTTTTCGTGTTCCGCCACAACCGACGCGGTAAATGATTCCTGCTGCGTCGACGCTGCGTTGCCGAGTGCGCCGGGAAGCAACCGCGTCGTCGTGTCCACGATAATGGCCGCCCCCAACTCCCCGCCGCTCAGCACGAAATCGCCAACGGACATCTCCCGATCAGCAAGGTGCTGGCTCACCCGCTCATCCACACCTTCGTAGCGCCCGCAGATAAGCACCACGCGTTCGCGCGTCGTCAAGTCCTGCGCCACCTCCTGGGTGAACAACTCGCCCTGGGGCGAGAGCAGCACCACGGTCTCGCGCGAATCGTCGCGCATCCGCTCTTCACGCGGCGAGACACCAAGCGATTCGAGACATTCGAAGATGGGCTCAGGCTTTAGCACCATGCCCTCTCCGCCGCCGAACGGCCGGTCGTCCACCGTGCGATGCCGGTCATGCGTGAACGCCCGCAGATCGTGGATGCCAATTTCAATGAGCCCGGCTTCACGCGCCTTGCGCACAATGCCGTAATCCAGCGGCCCACGAAAAAAGTCCGGAAAAATCGTCAGAATCTCGAACTTCATTCGGGCCTCCCCAATTCGCGCCCTAAGGCGCTTGGGGATTTGATCTCATTTCCCTCGTTTACGGCGAACCCCTGCCGATCGTGATTCGTCGGCTTCGGTCTTTTGCCGCTGCTTCTCTTCCCCACTCAACGGGGAGTCCAACGCCACCAGTCCCTCGGGCAACTCCATCTCGATCCGCCGCTGCTGGAAGTCGGCAGACTTCAGAAACTCTTCAGCGTATGGAACCAGAATTTCTTGCTCAGCGCCAATCTTCGCTCGCACAACCAGTAGCGGAGCTTCGCCTGCCCCGAACTGCACTTCGCTGACCGTCCCGAGCAGTTGCTGGCCGTCCGCACTTCTTGTCCAAACTTCGCAGCCGACGACGTCGCTCACATACGTCGCGCCCGCTTCCAACTCGGCGCGCTGCTCGAGCGGAACCTGCAACTCCAATCCGACAAGCTGCTCGGCATCGCTGATACTCTCGACGCCGGCAAACTTCAGCACCACGCCGCCCTTATGAAACCAGTGCTCTTCAACTTGCAGTTCACGGCGGCTACCGTTTGCCGCCAAACCTGACAACTGCCGTCGCTCCTGGAAGCGCTCAGGAAAATCCGTGTGCAATTCCGCCATAACTTCGCCGCGCCGTCCTTGCGGACCGAGCACACGAGCGATCGTAATGAAGTCGCCGGCTATTCCACGATCTCCAACTGATAGCGCTTGCGAGTGCGTAAGCTGGCCGCATTCACAATGGTGCGCAGGCTGCGGGCCATCCGTCCCTGGCGGCCAATCACCCGCCCCAGGTCGGTCTCGGCCACAATCAGCTCCAACACCGTCTGGCCACCTTCTTCAAAGGCTTCCACCGTCACCTCGTCAGGCGCTTCCACCACCGCCTTGGCAAGATGTTCCACCAACGCAACCATGTTCACGCTGCTTGTCATAGCTCAGGCGGCTCCCGGTGTTTGAGGTTAGCTTCGAACTGCACGTTAGGCAGCAGTTGGAGCTGGCGCGCTGGCAGCGGCCTTGTCCACCAGCTTCTTTACGCGGTCAGACAACTGCGCGCCCTTGCCGGTCCAATAGGCAATGCGCTCGCTCTTCAACACCACGCTGGCGGGATCGGTACGCGGATTATAGATGCCGACCACTTCCACCGAGCGGCCATCGCGCGCACGGTCCTTCTCGATTACCACAATGCGGTAGTAAGGCTGTTTGCGCGCACCGCGGCGCGATAGGCGAATCATCAACACAGAAGCTGTTTCCTTTCCTGCTCGTCAATGTCCACACGTGTGCGCATTCCCTCCCCAAGCTAGAACCACGGATTTAGTTGGGAGCGCTGGGAAGCGCCGGTGGCACAAATTCCCTCAGGCGAGATGATCGAAGTCCCCGATAAGCACGCCGTTCGCGCCTTTCGGGCGGGTGCTCCAGCGAACCACATCTTCGCTCCACACCCCAACGAACGCAGCCAGGCGTTCCTTGGACCCCCGCTACTTACACCCCATCAAGCACAACTGCGCTGCTTGCCAGGGCCCCGCTACTGGAGGCAAAGATCTATTATTGCTGATCGTTACGCTCTTTGGCAAGCGCGAGCTATGAGTTCTTCTACGGCCCGACGCCGCCGCTGTGGCAATCGGAGCAGTTCACCCCGGTCAGGTCTCCGATGTCAACCGGGTGCTTGAAAATTTGAGCTGGCACCGCCGCGATCTGCGTGCCACTTTCCTGCTGATCCATGACCGTGTGGCAGGAGTTGCAGTCTTTGCTGATGACCTTGCCGTCCTTGCTCACGTGGTTGCCATCGTGGCAGCGGAAACAGCCCTGATAGTACATGTGCCCGATGTTATTGGGATGCGTCTTCCAGTTCACCTTCATGTAGGGAAAGAAGGTGGTGCTGTAGATGCGCTGCAATTCGACGACAGCACCCTTGACGCTGTCCGCCTTGGCCGACGCGATTTGCGGGTACTTGTCCTGGTAGAACTTTGTAATCGTGGTGGCAATCGCGTTTTGCGCCTCGTCAGAGGTTTTGTAGTCGGCCGTCAGCACCGCGACGCCCTGCTGCTTGATGAATGGCAGCGTGGCATCGATGGCGCGCCCGGTAATCGCCTGATCCACGGAAGCATCGGGCGGCACATAGATATGCGACGGGCGGTTGTGGCAGTCGATGCAGTCCATACGGCGCTTATCGGCCTTGTCAATCTGCGCCGGGGTGAGGGAGGCGTCTTTCGCCAGGTACTCGGCCACCCGGCCATTCTTGTCTTCTATGCGCACCCAGGGAATCACCTGCCGCTGTTCGTCGCTGGCGATGTAGGTGACCTTGTTCGCGATATTCATGTGCCAGTGGATGCCTTCCCCGGCCTGTCCGAGCCGGGGATCGCCGCCACCGACCTTCATCAGCATGCGGAGCACGCGCGGCGTATTCTGCTCATCGTCGCCATAATGAGTGAAGGTTTTGAGCTGCGCGCCCCAGAATTTCCTCGGCCAGTGGCATTGCTCGCAGGTTTGCTGCGCGGGGCGAAGATTATGCACTGGCGTGGGGATGGGACGGGGATACGTGCCCAAAGCGGTGTAGTAAACCTGCCGCATGCCCGATAGCTTGGACTTCACGTACCAGCTCGCGCCCGATCCGACGTGACATTCCACACAAGCCACACGTGCGTGAGGCGAGGCCTCATACGCCGTGAACTCGGGATGCATAACCGTGTGGCACAACTGGCCGCAGAAATCCACTGAATCGGTAAACTCGTAGGCCTTGTAGCTGCCCACGGAACTGACCAGCGCGAAGATCACCACAAAGCTGAGCAGGAAGGCAAACGTGCTGCGTTGCGCGGGATTGTTGAGATCGAGGCTGGGAAAATGGGGCGGCACACCTACCGCGCGCAGCCGCCGCCGCCGTTCGACCACCATTCCGATGGGGACCAGAATGAGCCCGAGAACCAGGAATGCCGGCGCCACCATGTAAGCGAGAACGCCTATGTAGGGAGATGAGCGGCTGGCCAGGACGTCAATGAGAACCAGCAGAACGATGTTGGCGACCGCGACCCCGGCCAGCGCCAGACCGATCAGGCTGATGGGATTTCTAATGAGATTTTGCGAAACTGGCGGATGATCGCGTAGAGGATCCACCCTCTGCGTGTCCTCAGTCATTTATTAATAGTCCCTTCTTCGCCTCACCCCAGTGCAAGTCACGCACCTTCAGTGTTGCAGAACTTACCCCAATAGAGCGCATGGCAATCAAAAAACCCGAGAGTGCCGCTTACCTAACCCCCAAGGCGCCGGGCTTTTTCCGGCCGGTCCCTAATTCTTGGTTGCGACCGTCTCCTCTTGCTCCTTCACGGCCGCCTTGACCGGCTCCGCTTCTTCTTCCTCCGAGCCCTTGGCCCGCTCAATCGCAAGCAGGTCGAGAGGATGCTCATGCTCATAAGCCTCAACCGACATCTTGCCATCATACCAAGCCCAATTCATGGGATAAGCATCGGGATCGAATATCACTCCATAGAAATGCCATACGATAATGGCCAAGGTGGCGAGTATGGCTTCATACCAGTGGATGGCGAGCGCGACATCGATCCACCACCCCGGCACTCTTTCGCCCACCCCAACTTTAAACCACACCATCAACCCGGTGTTGGCCATCACGAACATGCCCCACACCAACGCCCAGTACTCAGCCTTCTCGGCGTAGGTGAAGCGGCGGAACAGCGGACGCTGCTCGCTATAACCCAGGTAGTAGCGGAAGGCGTCACGTGCGTCGGTGACGTCCTTCCAGTCGGGCAGCATGTCCTTGATCAGGCGGCGGCCATCCGGGGTCTTGACCACATACCACAGATGGAACAAGCTGACCGCGATCAGCACCACTCCGGCCACTCGATGGACGATGCTGCGCACCGCTTCGTTGACGAACAACGTACCCAGCCACGATGACGGATAGCGCAAGGCAAAGCCGGTCAGCACCAGCGTGAAGAAGCTGGCGAGCAGGATAATATGCTGCACCCGCTGTCCCCGCGTCATGCGGAACAAAATGCGGGGCTGTCCGATGCGGTGCAAAATGAGCTTCTTGCGGAAGATGATCAGATTATGCAGCACCATGCCACCGATGACGCCGATGATCATCCAGATATAGAACTTGCTGATGTAGCCAATCACCTTGCTGCTGAAGTCGGCTTTCGCCACCCCGTCAGAATGCACCTTGAAGCTGATGAATTTCTCGTTGGCCCCAGGATGACATTGCCCGCAGGTCTTCGCCAGGTTGGCATGATTGATGGTGGAGCGCGGATCACGGGAAGGCAGAATGTTATGCACCCCGTGGCAACTGGCGCAATTCGCCACCGTCGTTGAACCCATCTTCGATGCCATGCCGTGATAGCTGGACAGGTAGGTGTTGACCTGGCCCGAAGGCATGCCAAACTCGTTGGAGAGACGCACGCTGCCATGGCACTGCGCACAATCGCTGCCGACATTCGCTGACGCCACCGAGGAACTGGGGTCCGTGGGGGCTTTGATGGTGTGAATGCCGTGGCAGTCGGTGCACACTGGCGCCTGCCAGTTGCCGCGCGCGATCGCCTGGCCGTGGATGCTTTGTACGTACTCCTGCCTGATATTGTCGTGACACTTGGCGCAGGTTACGGGAACGTTGAATTTGCTGATCGGCGACTTGGGATTGGTGGCGGCCAGGATATCGTGCTGACCGTGGCAATCCGTGCACACCGCAGCCTTATCGGAACCGGCAGCCACGGCTTTGCCATGAACACTCTGCTGGTACGAGTTGAAGGGAGCGGAGCTTATGCCGCTCGATGCCATCACGAATTTCTGTCCGTGACAAGCGCCGCAGGTTTGCGGAATGTTGCCCCGAGCTACTTTTGACTTGGGATCGCTGGCCGGCAGAATTTCGTGGACGCTGCCATGGCAGTCCTGGCATTTCGCGACATTGGTGTTACCTGCCGCTGCTGCCTTGGCATGAACGCCATGGTCGTAGGCCTTTTGCTGGTCGGCATGGCAGGTGACGCATACTGGCTTCGCGGGCGTGGGATCGTGGGGGAACGCCTGGATGTCCTTGTGACAATCGGTGCAACCGAAGACGCCGTGAATTGAGGCTTTGAACTTCGCGTCGTCGACATGCAAGCTGACTTGTTTGCCGTTCTCCTCTTTGCTGAGAGTGGAATCGTTATGGCAAGCCAGGCAGTCCTCGTTGCTCATCTTGGGAGGGGACTTGGCCACCGCTCCCGTGCAGAGCAGCAAGGCAACAAAGGGAACCACCGCGCAACGCTTCACCGCAACCCTCGCTTTCGCCGGACGCGGCAGCTATGTCGCGTCACTCATAAACATCGCCGATGAGGGTACAGAGGGGCAGTGAGTGGACTCACGGGCGGGTGTGATTGAGGTCACACCCCGGGCGCTTCACACCGCAAGACGTGAGCGGTATCACCAACCGGAGGCCCATTGACGGCGCGAAGAATGGTCCAATGTTCACGGGCCTTCGGGGCCCCCGGTTAGCGCATTCCAAGAAAGGCTGAGGCCGTATTGGGCTCCGGAATTCCCGCCGTCAGGCCCAGCTTTCGAACGTCTGTTCGGGCCCGCGGAGGACCACTTAGCCTTCACCGCGCTTCGCGAGCCGGTCTTATTCCACGCGCGCCCCGAACAAAAAGCCCGCGAGAATATCGCGGGCCGACGGGGCAATGCCTGGCCTAGACCAGCAAAGCACGGGGGCGAAACATAATGCGGGGCCGGCGCGTGCGTATCATGCCAATGGTACGGACGCGCTCGTAGGCCCCATGCAGGTCCTGGCTCAACATACGCACGATTTGCAGGCAGACCTCGCGATGTTCCCGCAAGAACTTCAGCAAATCTTTTCTGCGCACGAAAACGACTTGCGAGTTGTCCAGCAATTCTGCCGTGACCTCGTAAGGGGTATTGGACAGGGCAGCCCCCAGTCCCAGCACTTCTCCAGGGCCGGCGATCCGCAAGGTCAGCCGTTTTCCAGTATCGGAGCAAATGGACAGCTTGGCTCGGCCATCGCACAAAATGTAAATGCCACGGACCGGCCGCCCTTCGGCGAACAGGACCATGCTCCTGGGGTAAGCGGTGAGCGATTTGATCTCGTCGAAAGATTTCAACGACTCCGCGGGCATGTCGCAAAAGAGCCGATCGGGACGGAAATCGCAGGTCAAGCAGCTCGACTGAATCATGCTCTCCATGATCGAGGTAATACGTCTCCGCAGCCTTGCAATGCAGTGATTGCAGTCACCGCTTTCCGTGACCTTGTTCACACCGCGTGGGTCAATTGTTCTTCGGGGCCTGGTCCGGAATAGCAGCAGAAGCCATCAATCCCCGTCCGGACGTGCCGGCGCGAGGCCGCAATCGGCAGTAATCACAACCCTTTAGCTCACTGCGTAATCGCCAGTGCCTTCAGCGCTGCCTTGTTGCGGATCAGCAGAGTCGACCCTTTCGCCTGTACAATCTGGCGGCGTTTCAAATCGGCAAACAAGCGCGTTACGGTCTCGCGGGAGGTGCCAATCATCTGCGCGATCTCCTCGTGGGTCAGGGCCAGCTTCACCCGCGGCTCCGCTCTGGCGGTTTCGCCGTTCTTGGCACTCCACTCCAACAGCAGCTTCGCCAATTTCTCTGCCGCCGAGTGCGAAAGACCGAGCGAGCGAATCTCGCGGCACGCGGTGTTGTACTTTTCGCTCAATTGCTCGGCTACCCGCAGGCAGGCATCGCTGTGTTCCTTGAGAAAACGCAGGAAGTCTTCGCGCTTGACGAAGTTCACCTGGCAAGGATCGACCGTTTCGGCGGTCAGCTCGTAGGGCTTCCCGCTCACCGTGGCGCTGAGGCCCAGCACTTCTCCCGGTTCGGCAATTTTCAAGATCAGCGTCTTGCCGTCGGTTGAGCAAATAGAGAGCTTGACGCGGCCTTTGCACAGCACAAAAATGCCGCGCGGCGTCTGGCCCTCGACGAACAGGACCGCACCCTTCGGATAGGCCGTAGCGTACTTGACGGATTCAAATGTCTGCAAGGCCGCAGGCGGAAGATCGCAAAATATGTGTTCGGCCCGCATCTTGCAAGCCAGGCAGCTTTCTATGATGTCCAAGCCATATGGTGTAAGCACGACGACCCCCTCTACTTCAAATCGTATCCCCGTGTCATACGGCCGGATTGCGCGTGCAACGGCGCTTCCGGGTGGAAACCCTGCCCTGCCCCCTTACCCCCCTGCCCGCACTTGCGTGCGTGTCGGCGGTCACCTAACGAGGTGATCAGCTAAACTGCGGAGAACCCTCATGTTTAGCGCTCCGGGGCGTTCTGGGACGTTTGCGGCAGTCAAGGGTTTACACCAGATACACTCCAGCGGAACACTCCTACCGCACACCCAACAAGTACACAGATCACAATCGGTTGTGACATGTGACGGCCGGCGTGCCGGCGGCGGCACAATAGTGCCCTTAACGTCCGCAACTAGGAGGCAGCGCCCCTAGGGCGCGATTATGGAAGAGCTTCACACGGCGGCGGGTCAGTGGGCAGTGACGCTCTCCGCCTAGAGCACAACGGGAATTGCGTGGATTACCGATGCGATATGCACCATTTGGAATATGAATTAATGCTGCTTTGTTTCTGCCGCCGTGCAGGCCTTACAGACGCCCTGCACCTCAATCGTAAACTTTTCCAGCCTGAAACCCGAAGGAAGTTTGCCGCGCAGTTTCACCGGACCCAGCGAATCGAAGTCCAAATCGGTAATGGACCGGCAACGCGTGCAAACCAGATGGTGATGAGGATGGTGATTGGCGTCGATGCGCCACGAACCGTGATGCGGACTGACCTCGCGCAGCATACCGGCGTGCACGAAGGTCTTGAGGTTTTTGTAAACCGTCGCGAGTGAGATCGACGGCAAGTCTTGTTTTACCTGCACGTAGATCTCCTCCGGCGAATAATGCCCGGGTCGTGACACCAGCACCTCGTAGATTTTTTGCCTCTGGTGTGTCGCCGCCAGGCTGTGCTTTTGGCACAATCGGCGAAACTCGTTGTAAGTCTCCCGGCGCATACTTATCAGATGATAATAGTTATTAAAGGATTCAGAATGTCTGTGTCAACAATCTTCACCACGGAGGCACCGAGGACACTGAGCAGATTTTGACATTGTCATCCTGAACGCAGGAGGAGTCCGCGACAGCGGACGCCGACGAAATCGAAGGAACCTATAGCTGCGCAAACTGTACAATCAATCCCTTCATGCTCTTTCGTCGCCTCTGCGTTTTCTGCGGTTCCTATACGGGCCGGCGTCCGGTTTATCCCGCGGCTACCGAACAGCTTGGACTGTTGCTGGTCGAGCGCGGAATCGAACTGGTGTATGGCGGTGGAAACATCGGCCTGATGGGCGTTCTCGCCGACACCATACTGGCGCGCGGTGGCCGCGCGATTGGCGTGATTCCCGAGTCGCTGATGGCGAAGGAGGTTGGCCATACCGGCCTGACGGAGTTGCGCATTGTGAACTCCATGCACGAGCGCAAGGCGCTGATGTCCGATCTCTCCGACGGTTTTATCGCGCTGCCCGGCGGCTTCGGCACGCTCGAGGAGTTCTGCGAGGTCGTGACTTGGTCGCAGCTCGGTTTGCAGTCGAAGCCTTGCGGCCTACTCAACGTAGAGAACTATTACGCTCCCCTGCTGGAATTGTTTGACCACGCTGTGAGGGAAGGCTTCTTGCGCGAAAAGAACCGGAGGCTGGTGCTGGATGACGACGATCCGCAACGTTTGCTGGAGAAGATGATGGCGGTCCGAGCTGAGCCGGCGGAGAAGTGGATTGAGCGGGAAGACTTGTAACAGCTAGCGCTCCGGTCCAAAGTCGCTAGGCCTTCTGCAGCACGTCCGCCCACTCACGCCGCTTCTCGGCCTCGGCATTCGTGAACACGCCCGCAATCCGCGTGCCGCAGTTTTCGCAGCAGCCGTTCTTCAGACGGTTCGACATCACCGAGTGCCACGAGCGCGTGATGACGATCTGCTTGCATCCCGGACAGATCGTGTTGGCGCCATCGGAGAAGATGTTGCCTTCATAAACGTACTTCAGTCCCATCCGCATGGCCAGTTTCCGCGCCCGATGTAGCGTCTCAGGGGGAGTCGCCGTCTTGTCCTGTAATTTGAAATCGGGATGAAACGCGGTGAAGTGCAGCGGCACATCATCGCCCAGGTTCTCCAGCACCCAGTCGCACAACTCCTGGAACTCGGAGTCGCCGTCGTTCAGCGTTGGAATAATGAGATTGGTGATCTCAAACCACACGCCGGTCTCGTGACGCAGCCATTTCAAGGTGTCCAGCACCGGCTGCAAGTGGGTCAGCGTGATCTTGCCGTAGAACTCTTCGGTGAACGCTTTGAGGTCGATGTTGGCGGCGTCAATGTAGCGATAAATATCGAAGAAGGCCTCGCGCGTGATGTAGCCGTTCGAGACCATCACCGTGTTCAGGCCGGCATCGTGGGCCTCGCGCGCGATGTCGACGACGTACTCGCCCCAGATGGTCGGCTCGTTGTACGTGAACGCGATGTGGGGCGCGCGATGCTCCAGCGCCACTTCGACCACGTTCTCCGGACTGAGCGTCAGCGCGTTGACCTGGTCGGACTTGGCCTTGGAGATGTCCCAGTTCTGGCAGAAGGAACACCCCATGTTGCACCCAGCGGTACCCATGGAAAGGATCTTCGTGCCCAGAAAAAAGTGGTTGAGTGGCTTCTTTTCGACAGGGTCCATCGCGACGGCGGCAGGCCGCCCGTAGCCGAGTTGCAGCAGGTGTCCGTTTTCATTCTTGCGGATAAAGCAGAAGCCGCTCTGGCCTTCTCCGATGTGGCAGTGCCGCGGACAAAGGTAGCAGTGGAGACGGCCGTCGGCCATTGTCTCCCACCAGCGCGCCTCGTGTACCTGGGGCTGTAAGCCTGTTAACTGCATGGTAACTACTTCTTCTCATTGTAACGCCGCCCCGGGGCAATTCCAAGAGTGGATGTCTTCTTGGGTAGTGCGGGAGATATGACAATGCGGAACCGCTCTAAACACTCAGCACACGATCCGCCCTCCGAGACAATCACTCCACCGGGTGATACGGGTCATACCGCGACGCGCGACAGCGGACTACATTCGTTTTGCGGAGATCTTCGCATCCGCAACGCGAGGGAAGACGACTATGAGCACTGCCGTAGAGGAACTGCCGCACACTCGGACAGCAAGCGCTGTTGTCCTGGATGGACATTCACTGAAAATCGAGGACCTGGTGGCTGTCGCCCGTGACCGCCAGGCCCTCGGGATGCATCCGGACGCCGTCGCTCGAATCAACAAGTGCCGCGATCTTCTGGAGCGGAAGATACGCGCGCGCGAAATCATGTACGGCGTGAACACCGGCATCGGCGAGCTGTCTGAAGTAATTCTCACGCCCGAACAGGCGGAGAAGTTCCAGAAGTATCTGCTCTACTCCCACGCCGCAGGCTGCGGAGAGCCGTGCGCGGAAGAGGACGTCCGTGCGGGAATGATTTCCCGTCTCAACACGCATTGCTGGGGGCATTCGGGCGTCCGGAATGAGATCGTGCAAACCCAGGTTGCGATGTTGAACCAAGGCGTCACGCCGGTCGTCTGTCAGAAAGGTTCGGTGGGCGCCTGCGGCGATCTTTCGCCGATGGCGCAGATGGCGCTCACGCTAATGGGCGAAGGCGAAGTGTTTTACCAGGGCAGGCGGCTGCCGGCGAAGCAAGGCATGCAGGAAGCGGGAATTCCCACCGTCGTCTTTCGCGAGCGAGATGGGCTGGCCACCATCAATGGCTCCGATCTGACGACCGGCATCGGATGCCTGGAGCTGTTCGACGCGATGCGCTGGCTTAAGACCCAGGAAGTCGCACTGGCGATGACCTTGGAATCGCTGAATGCCAACATGATGGCCTACGATCCACGCATTCATGCGACGCGCGGTTACCCCGGAGCGCAGGAGTGCGCCGAGAACATTCGCCGGCTGACTGAGGGCTCTGAGCTGTTGAACTTGCCCGGCAAGAAAGTGCAGGATGCCTATTCCCTGCGCTCCAGTCCGCAAGTCGTCGGAGCCGCCAAGGACGCCTTCAAGTGGGCACGCTACATGCTGGAGATCGAACTCAACCATGCCGCCGATAATCCCACCTTTTTCCCGGATGAGGAGTTGGTGCTTACCGGCGCAAATTTCCAAGGCACGCCGATGGCGTTCGCCCTGGAGCTGGTCGGCATGTCGGTCACCACGGTGGCGGCACTCTCCGAGCGCAGGCTCAACCGCTTGATGAACCCGCACCTATCCATGGGCCTGCCGGCATTTCTAACCAGTGGCGCCGGAATGTTCTCGGGGTTGATGCTCTCGCAGTACACTGCCGGAGCATTGATTTGCGAGAACCGCGTACTTAGCCACCCTGCCGCCACCGGCTCAATACCGGCCGCCGCTGACCAGGAGGATTTCGTCTCCATGGGCATGACCACAGCCATCAAAACGCGGCAGATTATCGAGAACGCGTGGACGGTAGTGGCGATAGAGTTGATGGCGGCGGCGCAAGCCTTCGATCTGCGAGCTCCGGTAAAGCCGTCACCCGCTTCGCAGGCGGCATACGACGTGGTTCGCCAGCACGTCAGCAGGCTGGATGAAGACAGGCCGCTGTATGAAGACATCAACACTCTGACGCGCGTTGCGAAGGAAGGGGCGATACTGCAAGCGGCGGAAGGGGTTGCCGGAAAGCTGAATTGAGCCAGTGCTTGCTCGCACAATACGCCGTGGATTGAGGCTTCGTCGCGAATGCCGGCTCGCGGCGGAACTGTGCCAGCAGTTGGTTATCTAAGAACGAGAGGGTACAAGAATGTTCCTCAGACCACGGAATATGCGACTGTACGTCTTCCTTGTTATCTCGCTGTTGTTGCTCAGCTCGGTGGCGTACTCGGCTGCTCCCGCCACCATGCGTCTGGATTACTATCACACCGGCAATGCCACGGCGGAGATGTTCGGCCTTGATCGCGTCGTCATCGAACCCCTACCTTGGCCGGGCGATATGGCCAAAACCATCGACAACAGTAATCTGGGGAATTACTTCTTCGAAGTGCACGATCAGGCCAGTGGCCGTCTGCTGTACTCGCGCGGCTTCGGCTCCATCTTCAGCGAGTGGTCGCAAACCGAGGAAGCGAAGAAACTCAATCGCACGTTCTCCGAGTCACTACGCTTTCCTGCTCCCACGGCCCTTGTGAAGATCACCCTCAAGGAACGCAAGGAGGGCAAAGAGGTCAGCTTCCACGAAGTGTGGAGCACGACCATCGATCCCAAGGACAAGTTCATCGACCGGGCGAATCCGCCATCTCCGGGGCCGCTTATAACCATCCAGAAGATGGGCGAGCCGGCAACCAAAGTCGATTTGCTGATCCTCGGTGATGGATATACCGCAGCCGAGCGTAGCAAGTTCGAACAAGATGCCAAGCGGGCTACCGAAATCCTGTTCTCACGTTCGCCATTCCGCGAGCATCGGCAGGATTTCAACGTTTGGGCGCTATGTCCGCCAGCGCAGCAATCGGGCATCTCGCGGCCTTCGACAGGTGTGTATCGCCACTCGCCCCTTGGCACTTCGTACGACACGTTCGACAGCGAGCGTTACATCATGACCAACGATAATCGCGCGCTACGCGATATTGCCTCGTACGCTCCGTATGAGTTCATCGAGATCCTGGCGAACGCGAAGACCTACGGTGGGGGAGGAATTTTCAATCTGTACGCTACCGTCGCAATCGATAGCGAATGGGCGCCCTATGTTTTTGTGCACGAGTTTGGACACCACTTCGCTGGACTGGCCGATGAGTACTACACCTCCGAGGTGTCCTACGTTCCTGCAACCCAGCGCATCGAGCCTTGGGAGCCGAACATAACGGCGCTGTTAGATCCCGCGATCCTGAAGTGGAAAGATCTCGTCGCGCCCGGCACACCGCTGCCGACGCCTTGGCACAAAGCGGAATTCGAGGCCTACGAGCATGAGATCCAAGCCGAGCGCCGCCATCTTCGCGCCGAGAACCAGCCGGAATCAGGGATGGACGCGCTGTTTGAAAAAGAGAAGAAGCACGAAGATGAGCTACTGGCGACTGATCAGTATTCGGACCGCGTCGGCGCTTTTGAGGGAGCGAACTACGAATCTCGCGGCTACTACCGTCCGCAAGAGAATTGCATTATGTTCACCCGCTACGATAAGTTTTGCGCGGTCTGCCGGCGTGCCCTCAAGAGGATTATTGGGATGTACGCGGCGCAGTAGAAAGAATCAATCCATACAAGATGGACGGTGGGCGCCGGTTTGTGTTCGGTTGGGTTGCGGCGCCCGCCTTGGATTTGGGTTACTGGTATAGACGTTGCCCGGCGCAAAAAGTTCATCCCAGCCGCGAAATCAGGCCAGTTTTTACAATTCTTTACAAATACCGCCGCTTGCGCGGCTGTTCATTCTTGCGATCGTTGCTAACTCCCAAATGCTATGTGCTAATTGCTAGTTGCTGCCTTCCCGTCTGGCAGAATGATTTTCTCCAGATACTCGATCGGCAGTGGCCCCTGGTTGAGCGCGCGATTGTGGAACTCCTCCAGGGTGAAGCTGCTGCCTTTCGCGGCCTGATATTTCTTGCGCAACGACCACCATTGGCGGGTGCCGACAAAATACGTCGGAAGCTGGGTCGAGCTCAGCTTGGCGCGCACCAGCTTGCCCTCGGCTTCGGCCTGTGTCTGGAAGGTGTCTTTCATCATCAGATCGAGCGCCTGCTGGTCGGTCATGTTCATGGTCTGCAGGCGAATGTCGAGGATGGTGTTGGCTACCGCGCGCAGCCAAATCTTCAGCCGCACAATCCGAAACTTCGGGCTGAAATTGAGATAGCCTTCCTGCGTCATCACGTCGGCGCCGTACTCGGCCCACCCTTCGACGTACGGTCCATTGCCGAAGAGGTTGCGCAACACGCGCCGCGTGGGTGGCTCAACGTCGTCGGCATGCTCGGCCTGGACGTAGTGTCCCGGCAACGCCTCGTGAATGGTGAGCCACTTCAGCGCGTAGTTGTTGTACTCGCGCAGTTTGCTCTCCGCCTTCGTCTCCGGCATCTTGGGATCGATGGGCGTCACCCAGTACTGAGCTTCAGCCGTAGGCTCCAGCGGCGGCGCGGAGTGAAATCCCGCCACCGAGAAAATCCCGCGCTCGAACTCAGGCGTAGGAATAACCTTCAGATTGTCGCGGCTGCTGAGCGAAACAATCTTCTTCTCGCGGATAAACTGCTTGATGCCGTCGAGGTCAGCCTTCACCGCTTCGATCAACTGATCGCGCTGCGGGTGTTCGTCGCTGATCTTATTGAGCACCGCGGCGATGATCTTGTTCTCACGCTCCTGGGCAGGCAGATTGCTGTAGTCGTCCTGGCCGGGATACATCTGCTTATAAAGTGGCAGGGCCAGTTGCAGCATTTCGGCGCGAACTCTTTTCAGCTCGGCCTCGGCGTCGGCCAGCAACTGCGCAGGCTCGATGGAAGTCTCCATCACGTAGCGGAACTTGGGCGCGTACCATTCTTTGCCCAGCCGCCAGGTGCGGCCATTCGTGGGACGTTTCGCCAGGTCGTTCTGCATCCACGCGTTAAAGTCGGTCAGCGCCTTCTTTGCCGCAGGCGCAACTTTGTCATATTGCGCTTTGAGCGGCGAACCTGCCGGGATATCGGCGGCCACCGAGTCCACCAAATTAAGATTGCCTTCGTTCTCCCCCACGGCGGTGGAGATGAAGATGGGATCCGAGTCCGTGAGTTGCAACTTGGTCTGATCGAGGAACCGCGGGATCTGGCCGATGCGCGAGATCACGTCGCTTACGCACACCTCCTTCGACGCGTACTCCTGCGTCAAAGGCAGAAATAGTCCGTTGCCGATTAGCTCCACGTACCCCGTAGGATTGTGCTTGTAACTCTGGATGTGCTCGAACTCCAGCAGGTTCAGCGCGATCTGGTCGTCGATCAGGCGAAAATCGGCGGCACCCTGGGCATTCAAACCTGCGACCGGCGTCTCGGCCTGGAAGCGCTGTCGCCACTCGCGATAGAACTTCTCCTGGGCGGCAATTGCCTGCGCACTAACGTCGTCGAGTTGCGCGTCGAGGGCAATCGTCTTGCCGGTCTTGGGGTCGAGATGCTTGTGGTAGCCAGCCTGCGACGCGCTCACCGGAGAGAGCGCCAGCGAGTCTTTGACGAACTGGTCCGTCATCTGGGCAAATTTCGCGCTCGCTTGACTGGGATGGCTCATTGGGTTCGTGGATTGTGCCATGCTGAATGTGCAGATAAGCGAGAAAAGCAAAAGAATGCGCAAAACGTATTTCATAGCGCCTCGGAAGAATGAAAGAGTGTGAGCGGGCCAGTATAAACCCGTAGGCCGGGGCGTTTTTCAGAATCAGTTCAGTCTGGGTAGCGCACTTCTGTGGGTCGCGACAAACGGCGCACTACCCGTCCTGCCGCATACACCAACTCTAGAACCGCTCTAGCGATTGGCACCTCTAAGATGGGGACACTGTACAAAAGAAAACGGCAGGGACATGTACGCTGAATTTGACGTACACGGCCCGCCGTCTCAATCGGTTGATGGTCCTCAGGACGACTCGCGCGCCCTGAGCAATTTGGTTTACTGTCGGGCTTGCTTCTCCGCGCGGCTTGCCGCGTTGTCAGCGAATTTTACTTCTCCGGTCTGCGGGTCGAGGATTACACGGTCGTCCTGACCTTGGTTGAAGTCGAACATGTTGTTGAGTGGCCCGGCGATTGCGTCGAAGGACCCTGGTATGCGCTGGCCACCGAGCCAATTGTCCTCGATGAAACGCACGATGGAGCTTTGATCGGTCATGGTGTGATCGACGAAGTTATGCCGGGCATAGGGAGCGACAACCAGCAGCGGCAACCGGGGACCATAGCCGCAGCGGCCTTGGGCGTGGGGTCCCGTAACCCCAGCAAGCGTCGGCAGCGCCCTTCCGCAAAGTCCGGGTCCGTTGAGCGCATCCTGCGAGGTCTGCGACTGATTGACGATCTGCCCAAGCTGGTGATCGTACCATCCGTCCGAGTCGTCCCAGTTGATGATGACCGCGGTGTCCCGCCAATCCCGCTGCTGCTCGAGAAAATTGATCACCTCGACGACAAAGGTTTGTTCGTCGAGCGGCGTCGAGTAGCCGGCGTGTCCATCCTGATATCCCGGTGCTTTCAGGTAGCTCACGGCGGGGAAATTCCCGGCATTCACGGCGTCGAAAAAGTCGTGGATGTCGTACTGGTGATTGGCGGCGTCGCCATTATGCCCGATCATGGCGACTGAGGTCGGACGTGTGTGCTGCAAATTAGCGGTTGAAGTGTAGTACTGGAATGGCTGGTGGTGGGGGATGTAATCCACCTTCGGCGTCCCCACATAGACCGAGGTGTGGGAGCGGTGGCATCCGGTGGTTCCGTTGGGATTGGTAATGGTCAAGTCAAAACCACCTTCAAAAAATCCCCAGGTAACGCCCGCGGCGGTCAGCAGGTCGCCGATATTTTGGCCGCCCATCTGCACCTGCGAACTCCCCGAGCAAACGTCATTGTATGGATCGGTATCGCTGACCAGCGAGAATCCGCCGTTGCCATCGGGAACTACGGCATAGTCGGAGTTGATGTTCTGGATTACGCCGTCGGTCTGGCCGGAGACAACGTTCAAGGCCCCAGGCGTCGATGGACCGAATGTCGTCCCGTAGGAGTTATCGTTCATCGCATAATACTGGGCATAATTCCACACGGCCGTCGTGGTGTTGCCGTCGTAGTAGCCCAGCACCAACCCGGTGGTATCAACCACCGGCGGACCGGAGTACGGCGGAGGTCCGGGCGTCCCTACGTTAAGTGGAAACAGGTCCATCACGCCGCCATCGAACGCTGCTTGTTCCGGTCCATAATCATGGTCCTGGTCGGCGGTCCAGGCCTGCGAGCGATCCAGGCGAAAGGGATTTGTCGCTCCGGTGCCGTTGGTGGGATTGAGGTTGGGATTACTGTTCAGAAGCGCCGGCGTAAAGCCGTTCACGGTCGGCGTATCGCGCAGAGGATGGAACCTGGGTTCTCCCCCAGGATTCAGGGCGTTGGGATATGTTCCGAAGTAGTGGTCGAAGGAAACGTTTTCCTGAAAGATAATCACCAGATGTTTGATCGGCGTGGACGTCCGGGAAGCCCCGGCAGTGCTGGCTTGCGGGGTTGCCGAAGCGGCATTAGCGTTTACCAACGGCCCAAAAGCCATTGCGGCCGTTAACGTAGCTGCGAGAAATCGACGCATATTCTTCCTCACCTTTCTAGAGCATTTTTAGAGATAGTGTAGACTGTTGGTGGCGATTCTCCGCTCCACCCGATGGCACGACCCTACGCGAATGATTTGCGGCGAAAGTTTTTGCAAGCCTATGAGCAGGGCAAAGGGA
>Ga0116111_1001182_pt1 | contig 18978 bp, 15 predicted proteins | sample June2015DPH_8_10_FD_89720 | JGI IMG/M metagenome (GOLD analysis project Ga0116111, IMG submission 89720) | Peatland microbial communities from SPRUCE experiment site at the Marcell Experimental Forest, Minnesota, USA - June2015DPH_8_100 | ecosystem: Environmental > Terrestrial > Soil > Wetlands... | reverse complement strand
CCCCAGGAAAGCATGTCGGGAACGGTGGATTGCGTACCGTTGGCTGGCCCTGAAGGGCGGTGTTTCATTGTGTGGCGCTCCTGTGAATCAATCGCAGTTGTTGGCGTACAAGTCTTAGGAGCGTCTTGTGCCATCAAGCAAGGAAGGCAGAAGGCTGCTATTCCGATAACTCCCATGGCGCGTCTCATCGTTTCCTCCTGTGTGTGGAATTGGTTTATGCAGTGTTGCCAGCCCCCATCATTATGGCCTGCCAGCAGGCACCTGAGCAGCAGTCCCCTTGCCCCGCAACCAACAGTCCAGGTTGTCTCGCATTTCCACTCTTCCGGCCAGCGGTCAAGGCTCAGGTCCCGACATCCTTACCTTGAGCGGGCTGCTCGAATAATTCTGCCAGCTAACGACCCGCCCGTTGCTGAAGTAAACGCTGGAGAGACCGTAGCCCCATTCGGTGTCGCTGAGGTGCGTCGGCGTCCCTTGAATCCGAAGAACGTCGGCTTTCGATGAACCAATTGTGAGGAACCCGGCAGGTAACACCGAATATGGCGGCTCGGCTGATGGCTCCGTGCTTTGGTGTTCGCCAACAGTGGGCGGATGGGAGCCGAGTCCCTGCGGCGCCTCGGGCATCAGGGTAGACAGGATGACCTGCGAAGTTCCAGGACTGGCGAGCGGTACGGTCATCTGTGGCAGTGAACCAGGCTCGGAGGGCTTGTAATTCGCTGTCGTCGATGTATCAACCCCCCGCTGTTTTTTCTTCGGTCTGATTTTGACGGCCTCGACCCACGTCTCACCGCTCTTGCAGGAATCTGGGACAAATCCCAGTTTCTTATCCTCTTCTGTTACCGCACACCCCGCCTCTCGGGCAGACACCGAGACAGCATGGTCCTTGGAAGGGCCAGTACCCCGATTGCCCTGTTGAGGAGAAACAGTCTGGATTGGACCCTGGCCTTCCGTTCTGGCGACTTCAGATGTTGGTCGCTGAACTGCCTGTCCAGGTTTTGTAGCCTCCGTTTCAGCAATGAGTACGATTGCAGCAATGAGCAGCATAAATGCCGATGGCAGAAGTGCAGGCATCGGCCATCTCATTCTGACCTTGACAACGCAAATCCATAGAACGATGGGAGCACCCGTGAAAAGGAAGGAAGAAACGATGAAATCCGCTGCATCGCCTCCGTGATTTAGCAGGTACGAAAGTGCTGCATTGACACCGCCCCACACCACACAAAAGAGAAATACCATCCATAAAATGCCTAAGAAACTGAACCTTGAGGAAACCGGTGACTGCGATTGCGGTTGAGTTGCTTGTTGCTGTTGGTTGGGGGGAGGGGGAGACGACTGCAAGGAGGCACCACAAAAGGTGCAGAACTTATCTGTGGTGGGTGCGGAGGGGGGCACGGCTTTATGGCATCTTGGGCAATATCGTGATCTCGGCGGTGGTGGTGGAGGGGGTGGCGGAGGTGGCAGTGGCTCGTAATACTCCTCTGAACGAAGCATCTCAAGCGCAGCATCGTATTCCGCCCGCTTAGCCTCGTCCCTCAGCGTGTCATACGCCTCCTGTATCTCCTTGAACTTATCCTCAATCAGCCGCTGGACAGCCTTATTCGCACCTGGAGTCTTGTCGGGATGGAATTGCATCGCCGAGCGCCGATAAGCCGCCTTGATTTCATCGGAGCTCGCTGTCGTCCCAACTCCCAAGATGTCATAGTACGTGGTCATGGCTTCAGCAGCCTGCTGGCGTTCGTGATTGCCTGCTCCAAGCCTTCATCCGAGGTTCTGATAGACAAATCTGGTCTTGACCGCAGCTTTTCGAGGAACCCCCAATCGGCGTCTTCTGTCCCAATAACCAAGATTTCTGTCCCTCGGTCCTTCAGCTGCCTCCCATTGCTCAACGCTGTAATCGCATTGTCAGGCTTGCCATCGGTTACGACGACCACGGTCTCCACGAACGGGAATTTGCCGTGGAGCAAGAGCGCCAATGCGTCGGCCATATTCGTGCTGCCCCCGCTTAGAGGGTGATGCTCTATCGAGGAAATCGCATTCCTCAGGGCTTTCTTGTCGGGGGAAGCGGTGTGGTATAGCTGAGCAGTCGAGCCGAACAGGACTATTCCAACCATCTTGGTTATGAGCGCCCTATCGGTAAATCCCTGAACCCCGGCGAGGGCGACCTGGAGCTTGGTTTTGAATTTGGCTGATGTGCCCGGCTCGACCAATAACACAGTGCCGCCGTCCGGGCTAGGCTTGGTGGTGCCCGTTAGCTGCGCCAATTCCGCCTTGGGACCGACGAAGAAATTCATGCTATCCGACAGGTCAATCAGCAGGTAGACCAAGCCCTTCTTTCTTAGCTCAATTGCTCGATTTCCGATGGTGGGCTTCCCGTTCACCAGCCTGACGATTTCTTTGCTCATGATTACTTCTTCCCCTCGCGACAGCCTTGCCTGCTGGGTTTGATTGCACCAAGCCATCAATAGTGAGCACGCCCCCACACCGGCATACTCGTTGCTATTGGCAGCTACCGGTGGTTCGCACCCGACGCCACATGAGCGGTAGAGAAGACCCCTCCATCGGTCGATATGGGTCCAAGATAAACGTCGAGCATGGCACGAGTATACGCCCCCCAGATTGGTTTTCAACGCAGATGGCCTTGTGTCATTTCCGGCAGTCCGGGGAAAGCGCAAAACCTCGGAGCCGTAGCCTCGGGAAGGACCGGAGCTTCTCGCCCGCCGATGCATCGCGGGCGTTCATGAACAGGCAAGATTTATCCCAGAGAGAAAGGAGGCGAGGCTGGAACAAACCTATCTGTCAGAGGCCAACGGCAGTTGACCTGACTCTTCAGCCGCATCACGACGAAGTCGAGCGGAAGGAAGTCTTGCCGTGCGTACACGGCATTAGGGGCTCGCCTTTCCCCGCAGCCATTCGAACACCGCCCACGTGGCCGCAAGGTCTTCCTTGTTGTATTCCAGGATTTGGGCCATGCGGGCATTTCGCTCGCCTTCGTCTGCCGTCTCAGTTGCCAGGATAAACAGGGCCATCGCCCAATCGCCGCCGTACTCGTCCTGCTTGCGCCTGAAGCCGACATATTTCTCGACGACCTTGAGACTGTAGCTGGGAAGCGGGAGGGCGACTGCATCCTTCGTGATTTTCAGGAGGTCGAGCACGTTTCCAAGCACACGGGCTGCGATGCCATCCGGGTCTCCGTACCTGTTGGCGTACTGGGTGACGTGGGTCCTTTCGTAGTGGTGCCAGTGGACAAACGGGATGTCGCCGTACTCGCTGAATATTCCGGCAGCGGCGGCGAGAAATTTCTCCCACCCCTGCCGGTCGCCAGCGGCACCGAAGCCCGCTGTCACGCCATTGAATGCGCTTGGGCGCTTGCCGTAGACCTGCATCCCCCAGAGGTAAATCTTCTCAAGCTCGTCGAGGTGCGGCGGCATGCCCTCCAGGTCGAACATCACGTAATTGTCGTGGACCGGGATGGCGGCGGGGCCGAGAATGCGCTCATTCCCGCTGCACCATACCTCGGCATAGACAAGAATCTTGTCTGCGCTCTTCCCGACTCTCCGCTCTCCCTTCCCCCATGGCCGCTTGAAGTCGCTCAGCCGTTTTGCATCAAAACGTGCGAGCAGTTGCTGGGCTGATGCGACCCCCGCCGCTCTCAATGCTCGTGCGAGCCCCTGGTCGACTTCCATCACGAGCGACACGTCCTGGCGGGCCTCCGCCTGCGGCCAGCAGCGGCCGCAGTATCCGCAGCCGTTGCACTTTGTCCAGCCCAAGGGCTCGTAGAACTCCACCCCGAGCTGCTTCAGCTCCAGGATGCGGGCAAGCTCGGCGAGCGCTGCGGCTCCGCCGTCATATGGCACGTCCACGATGTCGCCCCTGCCGGTGTGTACCTGGAGGCGCTTCGCTGGCGCGCCGACCGCCTGCTCATAGAGCCACCCGTACAGTTGCAGTTGAAGGGCGATTTCAACGTGGTGCTCCTCGTCCACCCGCAGGGACAGCTTCGAGTCCCGGATGAGGTAGCCGTCGCCGTCGAGAATAAGGAAGTCCGGGCGACCGACGATTGTGACCGGGACACCGCCAAGGGTGGCGTCGAGGGCAAACTCGCCTTGGTAGATGGCCGGGGCGCGATTCCGGATGGCTTCCGCCGTCCGCCGAGCCCGCTGGTCTGCCGGGACGCCACTCAGGTCTTCATAAGGGCCGAGCGTGGCGAGGTGCTCTAGCTCGTGGCGCTCGCCGAGCGTCTCAAGAATCTGCTCAAACGCGCTCGGCTCGGATTCCTTGACGCCTTGCTGGCGCAAGTACACGCGGAGCGGGCACGGCGTTGGGCGGTTCAGGGTGATGATATCGGAGGCTGTGAGCCGCATTGTCATATTCACTCAGGTCGCATTGTGGGCGGGCGAATGGCTGCTCGCAAGGGACCGAAAAGTAACCTGCCATGCCGTGCAGGTCGCGTCAAGCGGTACTCGCCTGTGCTTCCGGCAGCTCGGTCGCGGCGAGCGCGGGTGCGGTCGGGGGTTCAAGTGCTGTAATTGCGGGTTCAAGGCAGTCGTACTCGACCCGAAGTTCGCAAAGAATGGGTCGGCGTCCATGGAGTCACGCGAGGAAGCAAATGTGTGATCCCGTCTTGGGCGATTGAATCGAAAACTGTGGCGCGAATAATCTCATTGTGTGAGTTTCTGCTCTCCGAGTAGAATGTGATCCGATCATTCCATCACCATTAAGTGGGACAGCATGAGTTACTCTCAACTTCTCACCCCACGCCCTGAGGTTCTGTCGGACCAAGGCATCGACGGCATTATCGACTTGGCCAATCTTTTCTCGAAAAAGAAAAGGGCGCTTGAGAAAGATGCCGAGCGGTTTCTGGCTTTGACCTATCCCACTGGCGACATCCGGCGAGTGCTTGAAGAACTCGACCGCCGGTTCAGCACCGAAAAGACGAGTTCCGGGTTGTTCCTTTTCGAGGGGCTCAAGGGCACCGGAAAGTCCCACCTCCTTCTGTTGATCTACCATCTCCTCCAAAACCGGAAAACCAGCGCTGCTTGGCTCAGAAAACACAACCTGCAATGCACGCTCCCTGAAGACGCGACGGTCGTCCTCAACAAGTTCACGGACCTTCCGTTGGTATCAATCTGGGATTTCATCCTCGAAAAACTGGAACTACCACGGAAGGAAAAGCAGGTTGTACAACCGAGCCAGCCAGAAGTGGAAAAGATTCTCGCTGGCAAGCGCCTTATTCTGATTCTCGACGAACTTGAGCAAGGCATCAGGGTCATCAACGACCCCGCGATTCGCGACCAGAACATTGCATTCCTTCAGATGCTTTCCGAGTGGGGTAATCGGTCCGATCAAGTTACGCTTTTCGCCAGCATCTACAGCGTTGAAGAGGAGCCAGGAGCCACACTCAAAAGAGTACCGTGTTGTCGTGTCCGCTTCACCCAGTTCGAGGACCGCGAGAGAGTCGTCCTTCATCGCATCTTTCAGAATGCGGATGAACTCGATCAATCCAAGGCGGGCTCTGTAGTCGAAAGCTATGTCAACGTGTGGCGGCGGCAAGCCAGCGTTCCCGACACGTTGGTTTCCAACTTCCGCAACTCGTATCCCTTCACAGCCGACTTAATGGACCTCTTGCTCAGCCGGGTCCCGGCACGCGGCGGCTTTCAGGGCGTGCGTGGTGCCTTGGGTTTCTTGGGGCATCTTGTTCGCCTCACTCATGGGAAGGCCGATGTGGTCTCGCCCGCCCATGCCATGCTTGCGGACCCGGATGTTCGGACGTGGCTTTCCGACCTGGATGCGAGCGCTGACTTGATCGAAAAAGCCAGCACCGATTCTCTGAACGTGGCGACACGATTCCCGCTGGCAGCCCAGATTGGCTCTTCTGTGTTCTTGTATACGGTTACCAGCCCAACTGGCAGCAAGCAGAGAGGCTCCACAGCAGACGAACTGAAGCGCAGCGTTCTTGGTCCTGATACCGACATCAACGACTTCGAAAATACGCTGGCCGCTTTCGAGAAATTTGGTGCGCACTTCCATTTTCAGGAAGGCCGCTACTATTTCGATGAGGAAGAACAGCCCGACGCGAAAGTAGAGTTTCGGTCACTGACCGTTCCAGATCACAAGGCCCGCGAACTCTTGCGCCAGATATGGCTCACGGATGTTTTTCGGGACGATGGATCGACTACCCTTTATTCAGACACGGAGACATCACGCCGTCAGCTAGGCGAAATCGGAAAAGACCATCTGCGTTTTGTTCTGGCTCCAAAACGCTTGACGGCAGCACAGCGTCACGGACTTTTTGACGGACTGGAATTCCGAAATCAGGTTGTGCTGCTTGAACCCAAGGATGCTGACTTTGACCTTGACCGGAACCCGGACCTTCTGAAGTGGGCGAAACGCCAGGTGGCGGCTCAGGAGCTTGCTGCCTTCAGCGATGGCTCGGAGCGGAGGGATATCTACGAGCGAATTCAGAGGGCGGACAAGGGACACTGCGTAACCGCAATCCGCAAGGCTGGCCTAACCCTGATTCGTTGGGAAAAGTTCGGAGCGAGTGAGTCTGAGGACACCTGCGAAGAGGAAATCGTCTCAGGCAAGGACATGAGCAGGTCGGACGTGCTTCTCTTCCTTACGACAGCGCTGTTCCCTGAACAGGCGTTTATCGACCACCTATCCGACCATCTTGTGTCTCTCTACGGCCAGACCGTAAAGGTGATCGAACGGGATTACCAACAAGCTCTTGGATATCCTATTCCGGTCGGCGAACTGGTGTTTCGTGCTTTGAAGAAGATGTGTTCGGACTCGCGCATTGGCTTGCGCCACAGTCGTGAGAATTTTTGTGGGAGGATGCCAAACCTCACAACGAGCGAGCTTCGTGAGGCAACTGTGGATGCTCCATTTGTTGAAGGCGGAGGCATTTTATCTCCACCCCCCAAAGGACAACCAACGGAGGTTCCCCCTGCCCCACCAGTTCCCGGAGAGGAACCGACAGCACTCCCGCGAATTACCGTTCAGGACGTGCCCTGTCTGCCTAAGCAGAGTGCGGGCGAAATACGAATTGAAATCGCCTCACGTCTGGCATCATTGAAGGAGTTCTGGGTGCAGGAAATAACCTTCAAGATTTTCTTTGAATTTGAAGCTGGTGACCTGAGCAGCCTGCCGTCGGCATTCCGAGGCTCACTGAGCGGCTCTGGCTCTGTCACGTCGGACATTCAGATCAAAAAGCAGGGTCATTTTACTAAGGCAGAGGTCGAGCAAATGGCCGAGGCGTTGCCCGCCTATGCGGGCGCGAGATATAGCGCTAATCTGAGAGTCGTAATCACCCAGGAAGATGCTCACCATGCCTAGGGTTCTGGAGCAATTGTTCCCGACGCTTACTTCCCCCACCTCGCGGCTGCCCACGATTGGTGAATGGTTGCTCAATGAAGTTTGGCAAGCCGAGAATTACCCTCACCCTGAACCCGCCACGTTCCTGCGCTCAGGTGAGGAAAAAGTTAACGAGCTAGAGAGTGCGCTGTGTGCGGCGGCGTGGCGGCTCTACGATGAGTTCCAGGCTCCCCCTGACGATAACCGTAACTTGCTCAACTTCCTCACAGGCCAACGCCCGTGTGCAGCCGTCGTGTTTGACGGACTTTCACTTCGAGAAGTCCCGGCTATCCTGCACTTAGCGAAAGAGTCCGGCTTCACGGTTTGGGAAGTGGGTTTTTCGCAGTCCGCCATTCCAAGTGAGACCGTTGATTTCATCGAGGAACGCCTCGGTGTACTTAACACGTCGCCTTCGCAGTTGCCCACCCGCCAAGTCCTGCGAGAGCAGGGAATCGCGGTCCACTACTTCCCGCATCCCAACCATCGCGAGCAATTCGACCCCAATTCACCTGCTCTGCTCATTTGGTCGGCGTTCCCCGATGTCACCTACAAAGACAGTGGTGCCCGCTTCGCCGATCACTTTACCCAACTAAACCAAACATTGAAGGCTGCTTGGACGAACACTGTTCAGCAGATTCCCAAGAATCGGCCCGTCCTTGTAACGAGTGACCACGGGTACGTGTTCTTCGGACCAGGATTGAGCCTACCGCGACAAAACGCTGAACTTACAGAGATCACCCAGCGGTTTGGAGGCCAGCGGTTTTGCCGAGTGGAGGACCGTGACGCCATACTTGAACATCCTGATGTAGCAGTATTGAAGAGTCATGCCGGTAAGCCGGTCATGATGCTCCGGGGCAGAGTGCAAACTCATGTTCCTGGTGAGCAGGCCAACCGTCTGTATAAACACGGTGGGCTGTCGCTGATGGAAATGCTGACACCTTGGATCGTGCTGGAATGACTCTAGATGCCAAAAGGGATGCACTCCTGAATTTTCTAGATGAGCAGGTCTTCTTACCGGCCCTGAATGCAGGTTCGGCGCTTTACGCAGACGCGGGGGACAGGAAGCTGCTGGCGAACGTGAAGAAACGTGTAGCGCGCACTCGCGTGCGATATCAAGACTACGCTACTGCAACCGAAGTGGCCGCCAACTTTCTGAAGGACCTTGATTCCAAGTTTGGTCAGGACTTGGCCGCCGACATGTGGTCCCTGAAGCTGCGACGCTTCGAAGATATCCAGCAGCCCTTCCTGAGTCTCTGTGCCAAGTTAGGAGCCTGAACGTGGCTGTCAAGACCGAACTGCATCAAGAACTCTCTCCGCAGGCTGCAAAGCGCGCCATTGAGGAATCCTTCCCCATTGTTGAAATCAATCGACTGGCGATTCCTGAGCGCAACGCCTTCAAGCCAATCTACCAGATGCACAAATGGTTTGCTCGCCGGGCCTCCTGTGTGTTTCGGGCCATCCTCCTTGGAGCCTTGAAGCCTGCCGGAACCGACATCATGGAGGAGTTCTACAAGGACCACACCCACGACCCAGATACGACCGGCAAGGTCATCCTCGATCCGTTCATGGGCGGTGGCACGACCGTTGTCGAGGCACTTCGACTAGGCTGCAAGGTCATTGGCATTGATTTGAACCCGGTTGCTTGGTTCATCGTCAAGACCGAAGTCGAGCCAGTTGATCTGGAGGAACTCAAAGCGGCGTTTGATCGGCTGGCTAACCGGAAGACCTCCTCGGGCCGGACAGTCCGCGAAGAACTCCTAAGCCACTACAAGACCCGCTGTCCGGCTTGCGGAAGCGAAGACGCCGATATTATCTATGCGTTCTGGGTCAAGTCAGCCATCTGCACCAATCCCGAATGCAAGAAGCAAGTGCCGCTCTTCTCGGATTATCTTGTCGCTCAGAAGTTACCGTCCATCCGCTTTTTCAGCGATGCTCAGTGTCCCCACTCGACTTGTGGGAAGTTGTTCGATTGGGAAATTGAGCCTGCCGCGATGGTAGGGGAAAAGCGCTTGATGCTTGCGAGCGCCCGCGACGGTGCGGGAGAAGGCCGAGGGAACCGCCGATGGACTTATTCCCTGCCGGATTCCTCTGCACATTGCCCTTGGTGCAGCAAAAACATTGTTCCGAAAACTCAATCTGCGAAGTCACAGCGAAAAAAGGTTCGTCTTTCGATTTTTCACTGTCCGCACTGTGCGTGTATCTTCCAGTACCGGGGAACTCCGCCGGAAGAGATGGAGTGCCCTGGCTGTCTAAATTCCTTTTCCTGGGAAAAGGGCAACGTCCCCGAAAAGGGGAAGTTCCATCACCAGAATTGTGGGCACGGCGATGCCATCATTGAATCCATTCGCCGTTTGCCTAAGGAACAGTTGCTCCCGGCGCGCATGTATGCGCTCGAAGGTTACTGCGCAAGTTGCGCAGGGAATGACGAGGTGGATGAGAACGAGAGTGAAGACCAGCAGCAGAATTTCTTGAGAGAGTCGAAGGCTTCGGCACAGGAGAAGCAGTGTGAAAGCCGAAGGCCCACAAATCTCATCTGGAAGAATAAAGGCAAATTCTTCAAGGCCATCGATCCTGCGGATGAGAGGCTCTATCAACAAGCTTGCCAGCGCTGGGAGCGTGAGAAGGAAAGTCTGCCTTATCCCAAACAGGAGGTTCCCGTCGGCGAAAAAACCAAGTCGGGTCTATTGGCCCACCATTACCGCTACTGGCATCAGATGTTCAATCCTCGGGAGTTGCTATGCTTGGGGATATTGGCCAAGGCAATTCTGGCAGAGGGGCAACCGCTTTATCGCGAGATGCTCCTGATGACATTCTCCGCCATTCTGGACACGAACAATATGTACACCCGCTTTATGGCCTCCCGTGATTCACAAGGGGGAATGACTGCACAAGGTGTTTTCGCCAGGCATGACTTTCAACCGAAGGCGACTATCGCTGAACAGAATGTTTGGGGCGCGGATGAAGGGGGCATTGGAACTTGGCGTCGTCGGTTTGACCTCTCGCTAGCGGGTAAGAAGTATTGCACGGAAGGATGGGAGGTTCGCTATGAATACTCGAATGGAAAGAGGAAGCGAATTGAGGTTCCGACCGAAGAACTGTCGGCGACACTCACCGATGAGCCGAGCGACCTACTTCACCATGCTTCAACCACAACGTGCCTCCTCGCTCTCGACAGCCGAACACTGCGCGATCTTCCTCCTGAATCAATCGACCACGTGATTACCGATCCTCCATACGCGGGTAATGTCAACTACGCAGAACTGACGGATTTTTACTACGTTTGGCTCAACGCAATGCTGGGGCAAGTGGTCTCGGCGTTCGCGCCTGAGCAAACTCCAAAATTGAACGAGATTATCGTCAATCCTGTCAGAGGGAGGACATTCGCCGATTTTGAGAATGACCTGGCAAACGCATTCAGTGAATGTCATCGTGTCCTAAAACCCGAAGGGGTGCTGGCTTTCACCTATCATCACTCTGCCATAGAGGCGTGGGATGCTTTGTTGCGGGCGGTAATATCGAGCGGCTTTGAAATCCAAGCTGTGTACCCTGTTCAAAGCGACGCTGAGACCTCGACCCATCTCGCAGAAACTTCAGGCATCTCATATGACTTGGTGCATGTCTGCCGCAAGCGTGGTCTGAATGGTGCCGGTGAAAGACGCGCCTGGGCAACGGTCAGAAGACAGGTTCGAAGTGAAGCTCGCAAGGAAATTGACCGGATCGAGGAGGGCGTCTACGGAAACAGCAAAAATCTTTCACCCGCTGACAAGTTGATTGTGCTTATAGGGAAGTGCCTTCAGCTTTATAGCCGCCACTACAACGCTGTCGTGGACCATACAGGGAGAGATGTGCCACTTAAAGAAGCCCTGAAAGACATCCGCATGTTGGTAGACCAACTGGTCTCAAAGGAACGTCCGCTGCCCGGCGAACTGGAGGACATTGACCGGTTCTCTTACGTTTATCTCAATGCTCTGTCTGAGAAAAATGAAATCAAGAGCGACGAAGTTCACAAAGCAACACGGGGAATTATTGAGGTCAATGAGCTTCTTGAAGCGGGCTTGATGAAGAAAGGCAGGGCAGGCCGAGGCCGAACGTTCGAAGTGAAGACCCCTTCCGAAAGATTCTCGACGCTGCTGGAGAAGTTCAAGGACGAATCGCCAGTCATCCAGAGTCAGCTTTTCGATTACCAGCCTTCCGTTCCCGGCAGCGGCAGTTCGCTCTTCATCGACCGGCTACACTTCTTAATCGGCTTGGCCGAGGGCAAGGAAAACCTGAGACCCTGGATTGAACGCTGGGGTGGCGAAATTCCTCAGATTCGTGCCGCGTGTGAATATCTGCTCGAACGTCGCAAGGAGGTTGCCCCGGCACTCAAGAAGATTCTAACCATGATCGATGTAGGAAGCCTCGGATTCAAGTAGAGGCAGGCTTCGGCCTGCCAGAGTCGTATTATGCCCGGCTACATTTTGATTTCTCAAAGCGAACTCTCACCGCCAAGAGCACGGGGGATGTCGCGCTTCACGGAGTCTTTGGGAATGCTGGACTTCCTGCGTGAACTGGAGCATGAGGTAATTCCGTTCGCCCGAAATGCGTGCATCCGGGTCGAGGGTCTGGAAGAGGTCTTGTACGCCGTGCGGCCTGACTATCATGGCATGGCGATTCGAATTCGAAATCTCCTCAACAAAGCGGCAAATGACCTGTCGAGGAAGCTAATCACGGTGCAGATGGTTTTCAAAGGCAAGTTGGAACGGGGAGCCACGCTCCGCTCGCTCTATCGGGGCGAGGAATTGCCCATCCACATTATCTTTGGCACGCCTACGTCCTCGGAGATCGACGGCAGCATGGCGTATCGAGTTCCCTTCAGCCTCACGACTCCCTAATATCGAGCTATGGGCGACACCAATACGGCCATCGAAATCAATCAGCGCGTGACCGTCGAAGGTAGGCCAGACCTCGGGGTAGGTGAAGTTGTGCGCCTCCAGGAAATAGGTGGGGCGCAGCAGGCCGATGTGATTTTCGAACGCGGTGGCAGACGCCACATCGAGACCACACTAGTAGAACGCCTCCGACCGGCACAAAACCTCTGGGATCGTCTGGAATCGCATGAATTCGACCCACCCTTAGACTTCCTGCTCAAACAATTGGCCTATCAGTTTCCCTTGCAGAACGCCGGAGGCGAACTTTCCAACAGTCGCACCCAACTGTTGCCCCACCAGATTCTCCTCACTCATAGCTTGGTTAATGCCACCCGGCGAAAGTTCCTCATCGCCGACGAGGTGGGGTTGGGAAAGACAATTGAGGCGGGAATGACAGTCCGTGAATTGATTGCTCGCCATCAGGCCAACCGCGTCTTGATTATCTGCCCGGCTGGGTTGACCAAGAACTGGCAAGGGGAGCTGAACGATTGCTTCCGGCTCGATTTCGAGATTCTGGGCAGGGACTTTATCGACGACCGGCCAGCGGCTTGGGAGCGACACGGCCGAGTTATCGCCTCTATCGACCGACTCAAGAAGAGTCCGCGCATGGACAGGCTCCTCGCCGGTCCCAACTGGGATGTGGTCATATTCGATGAAGCTCATCACCTGACGAGGAAGAACAAGGGCAAAAGCATTACTCAGAACTACCGCTTGGCCGAATCCTTGCGCGGGCACACGCGGGATTTGCTTTTCTTGTCAGCCACGCCACACCAGGGTGACCAGTACCAGTTCTGGTCCATGATCCGTTTGCTGGACGAAGAACTTTTCGAGACTCCTGAGGTGATGCTCGATCATCGTGGCCTGCTCAGCCGCGTAATGTTCCGACGTGCCAAACGGGAAGTGACGGATGCACAGGGCAAGCCGATCTTTATGCGGCGGCAGGTCCATTCCCAGAAGTTTCCTCTGGGGACGCGCGAACGGGAGTTCTACGAAAAGCTGACGGAGTACCTCCGGGAAGGCTACGGCGTCGCAGGATTGGGGGAGTCGCGGACTACAACCGAACAGAGGGCAATTGGTTTCGTAATGGCGACTTTTCAGAAAATCATGTCCTCCAGCCCCCGAGCTATCAAGCAGGCGCTGCGTCGTCGCCTCCTTGCGCTACTGGCTCGAAGACATTTGCAAATGGAGGCCAGCCGATCTCGCGGATTGTTTTCAGAGCAGGGTGCGCGTCAGTTGCTGGACGTGCTGGCTGAAATGCGTCAGCTCGCGATTGAAGTCTTGCGATTGCGTCCGTCCGCCAGCCGGGATGCAGAGGCTGACTCGTACATTGCCCAGATCAAACAGCGCTTGGCTCGGCGATATGAAGAAGAAATTACTGAGTGGGCGCTTGATTCGGAGGAAGAGACGGAGGCGGCTATTTTCGCTGATGCGGAAATCCCGGACGAAGCCGATAAGGTACGCACCCTGCTTCGCCTGGTCCCTGACGGAACCGACCGAAAATTCGACACGTTGATTCGGGCCATCGAGGATATCCGCCGCGAATTCCCACAGGAAAAGTTCCTCATTTTCACCCAATATCGCGAAACTCAGGAATTCCTTGCCGAGGAATTAAGTTCGCTTTATGGCGAGGAGAAATTGGCGCTTTTGCATGGAGGCCCGCTGGAAGACAAGATCGAGGCGGTCGAGCGATTCTGGGAGGAAGACGGGGCTCAGTTCTTAATCAGTACGTCGGCGGGCGGCGAGGGCATCAATCTGCAAGTCTGTCGAGTAATGTTCAACTACGACCTTCCGTGGAATCCAATGGCAGTCGAACAGAGGATTGGTCGCATTCATCGGTACGGACAGCAAGACACTGTCCAGGTGTACAACCTCATAGCCCAAGACACGGTCGAGGAGAGAATCTACGTTCTCCTTGAAGAAAAGCTGAGGGAGATAGCGGCTGCCATCGGGAAGGTAGACGCGCGAGGCGACGTTGTCGAGGACTTCCGTTCTGAAATCCTCGGCTTCTTGGGGTCATCCCCAAACTACCAGGAACTGTACAAAAAAGCCCTTGTGGATCGAGACTACAAGCGGACTGAGGCCGAGATCAGGCTAGCGATTGAACGGGCGAGGGAGGCAAGCGAGGCGCTTCGCTCATTGACCCAGGATTTGGAGACATTCGACCTTGAGCACTATCGGAAACTTCGCGGCCAATTCAGCCTCGATGACTTGAAACTGTTCATGCAGAAGGCTGTGATTAGGCTTGGCGGAACCTTCATTCCGATGGGCAGCGAGATTTATCGGTTAGACACTCCCCAACCAGTGCGCGAGTTTCCATCAGTGGCCGCAAAGTATGACGCAGTTACTTTCGACCGTGACTCGGCAATGCGACGGCGCAAGGTAGAGTTCTTGGGTCTAGGTCATCCCTTAGTTGACGCGGTGATCGGGTATCTGAGGTCCCCAAAGTGGCAAGGAAGCATTTCTGCGTTGCCGGAGACCAAGAACGGAGCTACCGTTTCGGTACGTTGGTTGGTCACCGTCCAGTTGGAGAATGGCAAAGAGAAGCAGTTCTACCGCCACGTGTCTATCGACAGCCTCGGGTCTACGATGGAACTCAGTGAACGGTTTGACGTGGATGTTCTGAAGATTCTGTCCACACAGCCTTCTAACGGTCATCCATTCCCGACTGAAAAGTTGAGGCAATCCGCGCAATCCGACTTGGAGTATTTCGTCGCCCAACTAAGAGCGAATCACGACGGCGTCTTGGCCGTTCGGCCCGAGCTGGTCGGCATTGCGGTGTAGACTTGAATAGTCTCAGGACAAGATTCTTCCTTGATCAGTCAACTAAAAGCGTCAAACAGGCAGGAGATTCGGAATGGGTTTTATCAGAGACTTCACTCAGCAAGAGGGACATGCTCCGCCGATTAGGAATATCGAAAATGCACCACCGCCGATGCGTCAAGAACTCCTAGACGCAGTGTGCTTGGTGGCGGGTCACACCAACGGCAGATTGAGCACCGACGGTGATCTTTACTTCTCAATCTCCCAGAGCCTCGGGATAGAGGCTGCCGCGCATCCAATGGCTGGCAGAAGACAGCGACTTGGCCATGACATTGCCAATGTTGATTGGTGGAGAGTGTACGATCTCACCATCCGCCTGTTCCCTGAGTTTCAGCGATTCGGGCTTCATGAAGTTTATCGAGGAGAAGTCAACCGAGTATTTGCTGCTCACGGTGTTGCCTGGGACTTAGGAGAAGATGGCCACTTGCACCGTGTTCTGCCACCGGCTGCCGTGGCTCAGATCAACGCGGCCTTTGCAGAACTTAGTGATCCCCGCTATGCACCCGCCCTCGCCTTGTTCAATGCGGCTAGAGACGCCTACGATGCCCGGCCCCGGCGTGAACGAGATGCCTGCGCAAACGTATTTGACGCGATGGAATCCGTAGCCAAAGAAAAGTACCGAATGCCGCAAGCGACTTTTGGGAATGTTCTGGCGCACATCCGCGACACACACGCTCTAAATGAGCAAATAATCGGCGTGCTTGAACCAATCAACACCCTCAGGAATCGAAACTTCGGTCATGGCATGGTAACGCCATTCACCCTAACGCCTCCCGAGGTGGACTTCACTTATCTAGGGTGCATTGCCGGAATCCTGATGTTCACGCGAATTCCCTGATTCAGTCCGCCCCACCGCGTTGGTCTGGTTCATGCCCAGTCTTGGACATAACAACAAGCGTCTCCGGCTACTCATCTCGGCAATCGACATGGGAACGTCACCTTCCAACAACTGCACCCGAGCGGGAAGGTGTGTGGCTCCCGCCGCTACTGGTTTGATGGCGAAGCTTGGCAATGCTGGTAAATCCCCAGCCCGGAACCTACGCCCTCGTGCTCGCATCGACCACCGCTGCGCCCGTCCACGTCGGGCGGCTTGGCAGTCTGCGCCTCCAGCCAGGATTCCACGTCTACATCGGCAGCGCCCACGGCCCTGGCGGTCTCCGCGCCCGGCTCGCGCATCATCTGGTGCCAAGCAGCCGGTCCCACTGGCACATTGACTACCTGAGGGCGCACGCCAATCCTGAAGAGGTCTGGTACTTCCATGGCCCCCGCCCGTGGGAGCACCAATGGGCGAAGTGCCTCGGCACGCTGCCGGGGGCGTCCATCCCCCTGGCGGGGTTTGGGGCGTCGGACTGCGCGTGCGAGACGCACCTGTATTTCTTCAAGGACCGCCCGTCAAGGACTGCCTTCGACCGCAGGCATTCTCCGGTAAGGCTCTACAGGCTGAAGTAGATTATTCGTGTCCCCTCGGTGGCAAGCTGGGGGAGCGAGGCATTGCGGCCTTCCAACAAGGGCTCCTGCGCAAGCGCGTTTCCAGCAGGGCACGAATGCCACCGTGCTAGCCCCGGTCGGCGGCAGGCTGACCCCGGCTCTTGACAAGGAAGGCTCTTCCTCCGAAAGGCAATCTATCGACGTAGTACCCACTCTCGATAGTCAAAAAAAATGCATCTGATTTGAAAGCAGGGTTTACTGCAGTTCCGGTCGTGCCAGAAACTGTGAAGCGTTGGTGACGGCTTTTGACGACGACCTTTAGTCTTGCGAACGTTCCAGTTTGACGCACTCACATACACGCGTCCCTTCGCGGACAGGAATCTGCGCCACGCTCGAATCGTGCCAGAATTCCCCATCCGGGTGTGAGTCGGATTCAGAATCAACACGCGTTCGGCCCGTACCGCGTCCTGTAGTTTCGGCGGAGCAGAGCAATGGAAGTCGACGTTGGTTCTGCCTTGGATGACTGTAATCTCTCCGCAGACGAGGAGAAGCACCGGTCTGCCGGAGAAACGGAATGAGCGCTTAGACAGTGCATTAGCCAAGCAGGTCAGACCGCTAGGATGCTTATTGGTATCGTCACGCGTGGCGTAAAACTGTTCGCCCATGCTAATTGACCGACCGTCCCGGATTTGGAAGCTGACCCGTGGGCTGTTGGTTTCAAGCACTGCGACCGTTCCTGTTTGGCGCGTCGCATCCTTTATGGGCCTAAGCGTCTTCGTACAGGGAACCGAAAACCCGGCGCACAGCAGGAGTCCCGGGCTCCGCCGCCGGATGATTTCAGCGATAATGTGGCTGTTATCTCGCAACGCGCCGCTTTTGGACACAGGAAAGGACAAAGTCCCCACTATCGTCCCGCGTCCGGCGTTCCGTTCCACCGCAGGAGGCATCCCGCTTCCTTCCTTCCCCCCACGGACGACAGAAGCATCAGTGTGTGGGGGCGCTGGACGCCCAAGCGGCCGACGTATGGGTTTCTTGGATGACAACATGAACTTATAACCTCGTCACTGTCATCGACAGGGTGTATTCAAAAAGCGTCACATCGGGCACTTCTTGAGCCGCCAACCTGAGCTCAGGGCTAATTTCCTGTGCGACCACAAAAATCCGAACCTTGGCGGCATTCATCGTCTCTTTGATTTTGGCCCGGTAATATAGGCATTGACCGATGGTGCGCTCATGGCCGCGACTGACTTTCAGTTCCACAATGACCGGAACGGCGGCATTGTCTCTGGCAAGAATATCAATCCTTCGACCTTGGACTGCAAATTCTACCGACCCCAAATCTGAGCCAGTCCACAAAGTCAATCCGGGTTCCAGAATTTGGAGGTTTCTTGCGAGGTAATCGCGGAGGTGCTCCTCATAGGCGAATGTGGTCCCATCGTTCTCCTGCGATTCAACTTGGCCTCCCACTGCTTCCTGCTCGGGCCGCTCTCCGGCTGGAGCGCCGTTGTCCCAGGCTCCATGTTTGTCAGGGTCGTACATTTCGTAGCGACTGTTCCCCAACGCGAAGAGGAACCGTGGGAATCCTGGATGGTGCTCGATGCCTTTGGGATTATTAACGCAGCAACCGTACAAATGGGCGGTCAACGTACCGGACTTCCATCGGTCGGGATAGCGCTGCTGAATCCACGCGGCAATATCTTGCTTGCTGCCAATTCCGCCAAGCGACTCAAGACATTCTCGAAGCGCTGCAGCACAGGTGGAAGCGTTTCCCTCTTGTGTAGGCACGCGATTGTGCTCCTTTGCTGAAAGAAAGCGTATCAGCCGCAGCTTTGACCTTAGCTTCCCGGTGTGCGAGATTATACCTTAGGCTAGCGTCGGGACACTACCGAGCTTCTGCGAATGCCGGTTCCATTTCTGGCCGAGCAGCCGCTCAATACAAGGCGCTCTTCTCTCGCCCAGCAGCCAATTCCATGACCCGGCCGCCGAATCGCCACATCGCCTTCAATTTCCCCCCGGAAAATTGGCCGCTTGAATGTATACCATATATGTGGAACCCCTCCCCGGCATCAAGCCCCGAATGAACTCCGTCGATTTCGAGAACCGCCCAGGCGACTTGGGGACCACCGCCATCGTTTTGGCCGATGCCACCGGGGCCGCACTGGAAACCCAAGCCTGCCGTCCGGCATAAAGGAGAATCTCTGATGGAACGTGTCGCAATCTACGCGAGAGTCAGCACCCCCGACCAGCGTGTCGAGAATCAGCTTTACCAGTTGCGTGAGCTGGCCGCACGCCGGGGCTTCGAAGTTGTCCAGGAGTACACCGATGTCGGCATCTCCGGGTCCAAAGCGAGGCGCGGAGGGCTGGACGCCCTGCTGGCGGATGCCCACCGCCGCAAGTTTTCTATCGTCCTGGTGGCGGCGTTCGACCGCGTCGCCCGCAGTGTCAAGCATTTCCTCACCCTGTTGGACGAGCT
>Ga0116111_1001180_pt1 | contig 18998 bp, 25 predicted proteins | sample June2015DPH_8_10_FD_89720 | JGI IMG/M metagenome (GOLD analysis project Ga0116111, IMG submission 89720) | Peatland microbial communities from SPRUCE experiment site at the Marcell Experimental Forest, Minnesota, USA - June2015DPH_8_100 | ecosystem: Environmental > Terrestrial > Soil > Wetlands... | reverse complement strand
GGCGGGTTTTGTGTTTCTAGTGTCTCGTTTTCTCCTGAAGATCGTGAGACGAATCGCGGCGAACCACTCGCCGCGTAACGGCGAATGCTGCCTAGATTTTTGATTCGTGTCGAGAGTCTTGTGTTTTTTCGCCAGAATTACCGGCGCGCCTGCGCTTTATGTACCACGGGGCAGGGGCGCGTCAGGGATGGAAGCCCGAAGGGCGGAGACGCGCTTGCACGACAGCCCGACCGCGCACTTGCGCGCGGGGACGCCCAAAATTCGGCGAAGCGCCAATATGGAACGTGGGGGACCGTCCTCAGCCAGAAATTTTTACAGCGGTCTGATATGGTCGCTGAAACGATGCTTGGCCGTTGCGAACATTCCTCCGCAATCAGCTCGAACACTACAGCCCGCACACTGCGGGAAATACTCTCGTTTCCAGTCACTTATGGACTTCACGGCAAACTTCCAGAGTCGCTTGTCGAGCAAGCAGAGCTGGAGATTGTAAATCGACGTGCGAATTCCGAAGGCATCAAGCGTGGATACGGCGTCGTAAAGTTCATTCTGATAGTCGATTGGGTCGATCCAAAGCTGATCTAAATTTGCTCTAGTAAATCCAGAAATTTCCAGCCCCATGAGGGCAACGTGGTCAACAAACAACAAATTGCGTGTGATGAAGCGCGCAAGTTCGGGCAATCTCTCGAAAGTCCGCTGATGCAAGACAACGCGAATTTCCACCCGCTGCTTGAGGCGTTTCAAATTCAAAATTCCACGGATCGTCTCGTTATAGGCACCATCAGCTTGGACGACATGGTCGTGGATTGATGAAATATCGGAATAAACGGGAATCCCAACCATCAAATCTCGATGCGCAATCGATGCCCACCGCTCGGCGAAGGATGGGTCCGAAAACCTTCGCCCGTTCGAGAGAACGTGGATCGCAGCATCTGGTAATCGGTCATTGCAAAGCTTCAGGAGCTCAACAAATCGATCATTTAATGTTGGCTCGCCACCGGTGAACCCGAACCCACCCGTCTGTTCATCAAGAAGCCGAATGACATCGAACAGCTCATCCAGAATCCAGTCGTCGTTGGCTGATTTGGGTGGCTGAGAGCACATCAGGCAATAGTTGTCACAGCGCTCCGTGACGAGAAAATTGTTGTGGTCTGAATTTTTACGATAAAGAATTCGAAATCGCTGTTTTGCAATCTCGAACCTCACCACATCGCCGGCGGTGACATGATCGCAGTCGCGCGGCAATTCGATAAACGTAGATGCTCCAGATGGCTCGCAGCCCGATCCCTCAACAGCGACGGAAAGGCACCCTTCAGGGGCCTTTGAAGCTGGTTCAAGCAGCAGAGCAAAATCTGCCGACCGACTTACGGCTGCTGCTCTATCCATGGTAAGTCTTCGCACGAGCCTTTCGGACAGCTTTTGTAAGCCGAATGAGCGCTTAAAGTTGCCTTGCAAGGTAATCATCGGGTCGCCACCCACGACCGGAATATTCGCTCGATTTCTGGCGAGTTTTCCATGAGCTCAATCAAATGGCGAAAGATTTCCATATTGCGCGTGCAAAAACCTGATGTTGGTTTATGGCCAACCGGGTCTCCCTGGGTCGCGTGATGGAAGACCGGCTCCGCACCACAATAAGGTTCAAAGGCGCACTCCGAGCACATTGGCACGCTGCCAGTGAACGAGTCCTCGATAGGGTTAAGCAACGCGTCCGAAAAAATGATGTCCTCATAACTATTTGTCATCGCATTTCCGAGGCGGAATGTTTTGTCTCCCATTTCTGCGAGCATCCGCCCCTCATCGGAAGCGTAAATGTCGCCGTCGTAGTTATAGACGAGAGCCTGCGTGCCAATGCCTGCTGGCGACATCAAGTCAACATAGCCTGGGTTGAAGGGTGTAAGCATCTTGGTCAAAATGATAGCGGCGTATCGTTCGACGAAGCGTTCCCCATCCAGGTTCAACTTGATGACATGATCGAGGCCTTCCTTGTAGAATTGCAGCCATTCGGCGGCGTCATACGCATTGATTGACTTGGTCTTTACCGCAAAGCCGTAAGGCGAGAGTGCTCGAAGAAAAATCTGGTCGAATCCTAGACGACGGTATTCGTCGATGATCTCTGATGCCCTCTTTAAGCTAAACCTAGTTGTGGTCATCAAAGCGCTCACGCGGTCATGGCCGAGGACCTTTCGTGAGAGTTCGATTCCTGCGATTGTCCGTTCATAACTGTCTTTGCCAGGACGAGGTCGATTCTGGTTGTGAAGGTCGCGAGGTCCATCAAGCGACGTTGAGATAAGGATTGAATGATCATTACAAAAGTCTAGAATATCCTCTGTTACAACGGCGAGGTTAGTCGCAATCACAAAGGCAACTTCGCGCTCTTCCCTAATCGCACGTTGTTCAGCCTCCAATACGATTTGCTTTATCAATTCAAAATTGAGGAGCGGCTCGCCACCCTGAAACTCGATTTTGAACGCCTTCGCAGGGGTGCGGAACGCGAGGTCGAGAGACTTCATCGCGGTCTCTAATGACATATCAAAGGCAATCTTATCGTCACTCTGCCGAGACACCTGGCAGTAAGGACAAGAATGTTCACACCGAAGACTGACGACGAAGATGTGGAGTGACGTGAAATGCGCGAGATGTTGGCTTTTAGTCCTGACTTTTAGCGCTAAAAGCTCTTGCGCCACGCCAGAGTCGTCATCCTCGATGAAGTGCCTGCTTTTGAGTTGGTCATATATGGGACTATCTAAAGGTAGTTGGTGTCGGACGATAAGGCCAAGAATATCCCGCTCCGCAACGAGATATTCACCGGCCATATTGGTGAGAACAAAGCTGTTTCCACGCAACGCGGTAAATCGGAATGGCAGCAACCTATAGCCGCCTTGCCGCGATTTTTGATAGTGTTCGGCGGGCAAAAATCGCTTAGCCACAGCGGGAAGTCACCGGCGAAAAGGCAATGGCGAGGATGGCGTTCCGTATTGCTGATGTTTCGCGCCCAATGCTCTGTCTTAAGTCCTGATCGAGCACTTCATTCCGAAAATCGGCTGTGATTTTCGCTTGCTCGGCCTCCGGCACCGGAGGCGAGAACGATATGTCGCAAATAATCTGAGCTGGCGCTGTCCAGATATGGACGGATATCTTGTCCGATAATCTATACGCCGCCTTTTTTACCGCATCGAGATTGTAGGCCGCGTCGTCGAAAATAAGCTGCATTGCTGCGTTTCCCACGACCACACGCTAGTTCGATCAGCCTTCGTCACTGACCTGACGCATGCGAAGCATGGGAGGCGTGCGAAGAGTGCGAAGCATGCGAAGAGTGGTCAGCGAAAACTTGACCGTCAGCCTTGTATTCAAGCACAAAGCCGAAGAGCTCGCTTCCTATCTTGTATGTTGTGATCGGCCTCTGGGCCGCCCCGATCATTGCACGCTTCGCGGCGAGCGCGGTGTTAGCCTGAGAATCATCAAGTCGCGGCGATGTATTCTGGTCGGCTACAGTTGCTTGCGCGTTCGATGAAAGCGCCGAAATTGCCATTGCTACCGGAACAAGGAATGCGCGTTTCATAGGCTCTCCCGACTTAAATGCGTGACTTTAACGGTCTGCTTTTTCGTATCTCTTGTCAACCGCTACGGAGAAACGGTAGTGCCTCAGTTCAAGATTAATAGGCTTGCCCCGCCTCGCGTTCGGCCGGCGATCCCTATATGCTTAGCGGAGGACAGGGGAGCGGCGGGAGCCAAATTTATCCTTGGTGTGCGGGTGTATGCCCCTTCGTTGGTATAATCGCGAGCGCGTGTGCAGCAGGCGTGTTCGATTCTGGTTGAAGGAAAGACCCTGGCTTTTGCATGGTAGCTTGTGCCGCGTTTTTTAAACGTTGACATGGAACAGCAACTCAGGAGCGAGACATGGCAGTGAAATTTGGCGGTATCATTCTTTCGACAATGCTTGGATTGATCGTCTTGTCCTCTGGGGCGATCGCTCAACAGAAGACGGTCAAAGCGTGCCAGGACGAGTGGCGGGCCAACAAGGCTACAAATCAAGCAAACGGCGTCACTGAAAGGTCTTATGTAGACCAATGTCGCGGGCGTGCAGCACCAATCCAACCCGCCGCCGTTCCCTCACAACCAGCTCCGGCTGCTCCTGCTCAGTCGCCCGCTCCGACTCCGCAACCGGGACCTTCTACCGTCGCGCCATCGCCGGCCAGACCTGCACCGTCTGCGCAGACGGCACCTGCTGGCGTGAACCAATTTGCTGTTGAATCCGAAGCCAAAGCACGATGCCCATCTGACACTGTTGTTTGGGTCAATCTGCCGTCGAAAATCTATCACTTCAGCGGAAACCGGAATTACGGCAACACGAAAAGAGGGGCTTATATGTGCGAGGCAGATACCGCCTCAATCGGTGCTCGCGCGGCGAAAAACGAACAACATCCGTGATACGCACATCGCCGACTGACAGCCGCCACCTGTTCATGTGGCGGCTGCCAGCACGCCCGGGCGGGTCGCAATACCGAACGGTTCTCGCGGTCGGTTTCGAGGTGTCGCCGCTCGAACCCCTCACGCTTATGGCGACGTTGGCGGATATTCAGGCCGCGACGAAAAGCGCGGCGGCGGGGTAGGGCAGGGGGCCCGTCCGGGAGGGAAGCCCCGCGCGCGTGGGGAACTTAATGGACAAAAACGCTATAATCCTGTATATATTAGATAGTTATGAACATGCGCCGGTAAGCCGATGACGATTACGATCGAATTGCCTCCCGAGATTGAAGCCGGTTTCGCCGCCTTGGCAGCGAAGCAGGGCGTAGCGTTGCCTGACTACCTGCTGCATTTGCTTGAAGAGCGGATGCCCCCCAGCAAAAGCGCCTCGCTGTCACCGGACGAGCGCGCGCGGCTTTGGCGAGAATCAGCCAAGGGCATGCCCTACACGCCGCCCCTTTCGGATGCCGCCGTCAGTCGTGAGAGTTTCTATGGCGCTCGCGGCTAAATGAGCGTTCTCGTAGACACCAACATCCTGTTACGCCGCGTCCAGCCTGACCACGCGCATCACGCTCTGGCGATCGACAGCGTGGCGCGCCTCCTTGCTGCGGGTGAATTGGTCTATTTCACATGGCAGAATATTTCCGAGTTTTGGAATGTGATGACGCGCCCGACGACCGCCAACGGTTTGGGCTTCTCTCCCGCCTTCACCCTGCGCGAAGTCGGCAAAATCGAAATGGTGATTACGCTTCTGCCAGATTCTCCGGCGGCTTATGAAGAATGGAAGCGCCTCGTTACGACCCATGCCGTGAGCGGCGTGAAAGTGCATGATGCGCGGCTCGTGGCGCTCATGAATGTGCAAGGCGTCCGCCAGATTCTCACGTTCAACACAGACGACTTTGTGCGCTTTGGGGTCGAAGCTCTTCATCCCTCGGCGATCGCCGCTTAGGGCAAAGGCCAAAATTCGTGGAAGCGCCATTATGGAATGTGGATTACCGCCTAAGCAAAGACGAAGCCAATTTGCTAGTATCCACACCTAACCTGATTTAGCATATGCACCATGAACGCCGACGCAGGCGGCGGGGCAGAAGGGGCCAAATGTTAGTTACCCACCTTGTGTTGAAAAATTGGCGGAATTTCCGCGCTGTTGATGCTCCATTACGCGAGAGCACATTTCTGCTCGGTCCAAATGCTTCTGGAAAATCTAATTTTTTAGACGTTTTTCGTTTCTTGAGAGACCTCAGCAAAGCTGAAGGAGGCAGCTTACAGAAGGCAATCAAGGATCGAGGAGGAATATCAAAGCTGCGCTGCCTGCATGCCAGAAAGGAGACTGATGTACGTATTGAGGTTTCTCTCTCCGAAAACTTAGATGAGCCAACGCCAGACTGGAAATACATTCTGGCATTCAAGCCGACTCCTAGTACACACACGCCATCCGTAGTCTGCGAGCAGGTATGGAAAAATGGAAAATGCATACTTAGTAGGCCAGATAACTCAGATATTGAAGATAAGGAACAATTAACAGAAACGTATATAGAAAACGTCAGAACAAATAAAGAATTCAGAGAGATTGCTGAATTTTTCAGTAAAACTACATATCTACATCTAGTGCCACAGCTATTAAAATTCGGAGAAAGAATCTCTGGTCAGATTTTGGAGGATGATCCTTTCGGACAAGGTTTCCTTGACCGAATTGCTAAGGTTTCGACCAAAACAAGAAGCGCCCGTCTTAAGTGGATTGAGAAAGCTCTGACTGTAGCAATTCCACATTTCGCGGAGTTGGGTTTCGAGCGTGATGATGCTGGTCACCCGCACCTGAAAGCACTCTATGAGCATCATCGACCAAAGGCTGGATGGCAGCGCGAAGAACAGTTCTCGGATGGGACGTTGCGCCTTATAGGCTTGCTTTGGTCGTTGCTTGAAGGAGATTCTCTTTTGCTGCTTGAAGAACCGGAGTTGTCGTTAAATCAGTCTATTATCGAACAAATCCCCCTTATGATCAGAAACCTCTTGGCCGACAGGAAGAAGAAGCAGCGACAAATAATCACGAGCACTCACAGCGAAGCTCTTTTAAGTAATCGTGGAATTGATGCAAGAGGTGTTCTCATATTGGAAAGCAGCCACGAAGGAACAAAGGTGCGCACTATCAGCAAACCAGAAAGAGATGCAATAAACAGCGGATTTAGTATTGCAGAAGTTATTTTGCCGAAAACTAGGCCTGAGAACGTTAGCAATCTAGGCGAAAATTTCTAATATGCCGTATATCCATATCGCAACAGAAGACGCGCTAAGTGAGGCGGTTGGTCTCAAGCTTATTTCTACATTTCTCTCTGGTTTCGACGTAGGCGTGATGCTCAGAAAAAATGGAAATGGGTATTTGAAAAGTAAAATAGCCTCTTTCTGTCAAATGGCTAGGCATGCGCCGCTGCTTTTAATTACGGACTTAGACAATGCAAATTGTGCTCCTTCGCTAAAAGCTTCATGGCTTAGAAATATTATTCCGCCGGACGATCTGATCTTTCGAGTAGCGGTGCGTGAGGTGGAGGCTTGGCTGTTAGCGGATCACCGCACAATGAGACGGCTAATTGGCGAACAGGCCAGACGATTACCCCCTGACCCCGAGAGTGTGTTGAACCCCAAAGAGCTTTTGTTGACATTAGTAGCTCGTGGGGCTCCAAGAGATGTCAAAAGGGATTTACTGGTTAAGCGGGGCTCAGTAGCTTCCCAAGGCTTGGGGTACAATCAACGGCTCTGTCATCATGTGAATGCCGCGTGGAATCCTCAAAAAGCAGCCGAACGATCAGACAGTCTTGCCCGCTTAATCAGAAGGCTAAATGATTTAAGCGAACGTCGGTAGGTAGGCAGGCTTGAGAAGAGAGAGACAGGCGGACTGACGAAGCTCTCTCATGTCGCTAGCCGTGAAATCGTGCTGTGGGAGACATGTGAACGCCCCGTGCCTTGGCGCGGGCGCGCTCAAACGAGAATCCGCTCCACCTCGTCGAGCGTGACCTCCTCGGCGCGGCGGTCATAAAGCTGCGTCGTGCGTGTCGAGGCATGGTTCGCCATCTGCGCGGCCTTTTCAAGCGTGCCGCCATTCTTCAGGTAAGCGGTGACGCCCGTGGCGCGAAAGGTGTGGTTGCCGACATGCGTGGTGATCCCGCCGGATTTCGCACGGCGCTGAATCATCGCATAGGCGTTGGCTTGGGGCAGGGGGGTGCCGGTAAGCTGGCCGGTCGCGCGGCTGTAGGTCTGAAACAGCAACGCCTTCGGCTCCTTCGCCAACCCCGCGCCGTCGATATATTCATGCAGGTAGGTCTCTAAATTATGATGGCACGGCATGGCGTGCTGCTTGCCGCCCTTCTCATGCAAGCGCACCCACAGCCGCCGGTTCTGCGGATATACGTCGTCGACCCGCATGCCGATCGCCGCGCCGATGCGCGCGAAGGAATAGACCATCAAGCCGATCAGCGCCCGGTCGCGTAGGCCGATGATGGTCGTCGCATCGATCGCGTCGATGAGCTGCCGGGCCTCCGCCGGATCAAGCACCGGCGTCTTGCCGCGCCGCACGATATGACGTGGCCCGCGCACGGCGGCGGCGGGATTCACCGGCATGATCTGGCCGATGACAAGCCAATCGAACAAATGACGCAACGCCGCCAAGCGCAGCTTTGCCGTCGGCGCGGATCGCGCCTTTTGTAACTGCTCGATATAGGCGGCGACGTGCACGCTCTCGACGGCGGTGATGTGCGTGACGCCGCGCGTCTCCAGCCAATCGAAGAATTCGACGGCGGCGCGCGCATAGGCGCGACGCGTGTGCGGATTGCGAATGTTGGCGGTGAAGAATTCAAAAAAGCGATAGGACGCGCGCTCGCCGACGGCGGCGATGAGGGCAGGGGCGCGGTCGGCGACGACCAAGAGGAGCTTAGAGTTTGACACCCGTCCACTCCTCGACCTGCTTTTTGACGAGGCCCTTGGCTAAATCTTTTAGCAAGTCGACTGTGAACCCTCCCGCAGCTTCGGCCCCTTCCTTGGTTTTCTCCCAAATTTTCGGGTCTCGAACAGAGTCCAGAAAATCATGGCCTTCCCAAGTTAGTTCGATCATTTCTGGATAGCGCATTCCTTGCACGTGAAGCGGTTTCGACCGGATCAACCCGGCCTCCTCAATCAGCTTTAAGTGCCAAAGAGCCTTCTCGGCTTCATCATTATCGGTCGTGGTCACGATCGCCTTCCAAGAAGCCCTCGGAGGCGCAGCTTCGATTTTAAGAAGGAGCTCCCTGACCAAATCCATGTCACGTTTCATTGAAATGCTCCCTCAATGTGTCCACTCGTGGATCAGACGCGCATCCTCTGTGCGCTCAGGCGACAACTGACCCTTTATCGCGGCAGCCTTATCCGGCCAGCCGACATATCCGCTGTTGAGTTCGACGACGCAGCCAGCACCACGCAATCGTTCCGCTGCATTTTCGATTGCTTCGCCGTCACGGTTGCCCCACCCGGCTTTTGCCGCCGCGTCCATCAGTTCATTCGCGGTTGCATAGTTGGGAATGCGCGCTTGGCCGCGCGCGCCTTGAATGCTCCCATCCTCAGGGCGACGCCATACAAATCGATATCCGTATTGGGTGCCGTCATCGAGCCTGTACCGGCACCACTGAAAGCAGAGTTGCCAATCGCCAACGTCGCCAGAACGAACCTCTCTCAAAACATCGACGCGAGCCATCAGCTACCTCATTAATGCGTAATGTGCATGCTGATCAGCATACAGATTAGCGCAAGAAAAACAAAGGCCATGAAATAGTATATGATAAAGGATATTATCACATACTAATCAAACGAGCAACGCTGCCGCCGATGCGACCAGGCGCGGAATCTGGTAGATGGAATCCGACTGTTGGGCTGTTGACCCACACCGAAGTTACCGAAAACCCGGCGCTATAATATGCTACCTCCTGAAAAACTCCCGTTGCAGAAATACGAAGAGCGTTACTGCGCATTCGTAGACATCCTAGGGTTTTCGGACCTCATCAATCGCCTAAAGAAAGGGGAGACGGACTTCACCGCAGTTCGCGGCTTACTTCGTGTTATCCACGATCCACCTTTCATGGTTTTCAGTGAAGTTGCCGAGAAGAGCGACTTCCGCGCCCAACAGATATCTGACGCAGTTTGTATATCCACCATTTGCAACGCCGCCGGTCTCAATCACCTTTTCGCGGCACTCACGGAGATGAGTATGCGACTGCTGCACGCGGGATACTTCGTTCGCGGCGCGTTGGTGAAGGGGATTTTATATCACGATGACGATATGGCATTTGGTGACGCCCTCATACAAGCATACAAATTGGAGCAGGGGGACGTCCGCTATCCTCGCGTCATGATTACCAAGGACGTTGCCGCAGATTTGTCGGCCATGACGAAGCGCGACAAATTTGGATATAATCTCAGGAACTCTGTGGCTTTGTCCGACGATGGGCCACGATTTCTCGACGTCCTTTTGCAACTCGTCGTCAACTTGCGCGACAACAAGGACGAAGAGACCCGTCTCAATGCCCTCGCTCGATATAACGAGACGGCTGCAAAAATACAGCTCTGCTTCGAAGATTCTCGTGACAACCCGCAGCACTTCGAGAAAGTGCAATGGTTCGCAAGATATTGGAACCGTGTTGCTGTTCCGTGGGGAGTGAAAGCGATCACGCGACCCGGCCCCGATGGTGTATCGACCGTGCACGTCTAGCGGACTTCTGCACCGGACTTTTGAAACGAAAACACCCTACAAAATCAAGGTCAATCGTCTTGTTCCGATTGTGGCGAGTAGCCCCGGGGAATCGCACCCCGAGGCTCTCTCAGAACGGAACGTGACACTCTCGCGTCATTCCGCTCCCATCAGGCATACGCGCCGGACGAGCTTAGTTGCCAATGCACAAACAGGCGCGGGATCGCCTTGCAGAGGTCTGCAATATGCATTCTAGCCCGCGTTCTGTTCTTGCCCAGTCGCTTGTATTTTCGCATTGCCCACCTCACCAGTGTTTGATTCACATACCAGTAAAGCGGGTTCATCCCAGAAGAACTAAAGCGCCCATAGTATTGTATGGCCCTAGCGTCACACATTGATGAGCGGATCATTGCTGCTGGTCTGGCGCGGCAAGAGGACATGAGCGGATTTCGATAAGCTAATTTAGGGAAGCGGCATGGGAAAAGTACCGGACATAGGCCTGAAACGAGCAAAGCGGGCGCTTTCGCAGATGGGCCACGAGGAGCGGCTTGCCTTCATCGCCGAAGGCCTGCCGTTGATCCTTGCGAGTAGTCTGGGCTTCTGGAACGCGGCCCGCACGCTTGAATCAGCCCCGAGAGAAGCGGAAGTGCTCGAAGGGTTCGCAAAGGAAGAGGCTGCGAAAATCCTTATTCTGATGGATGCCGTGCGCTGTCCTGCGCACCTGTTGCCCGGCAGGATCGGGAAGATCGTCGGATGGTTCTATGACCACCACGTGCGGCTCATTTTGGCGGAGGCCGCCAGTTGGCGGCCTGTCGATGTGTCGCAGCTGCGCGAATATGTCGAGCCCTGCCTGAAGTCACATTACGTCGAAGGAAGTTGCGGGGAGTACATCCTGCCGAATTGGACTCTGTATCAGCGGGAAAGCCAGCTTTACGTGGACATAGAAGAGCGCGATGACGGCACGCATGGATGGAGCACGCCGATGGCGCATGCCCAAGCGTTCGGTTTTCTTAAACCTCCGGCGTTGGCCATTGCGGAGGCCATGTCGGCACTTGGGATGTTCTCAGTCGGCGGACTGACGGCGGTTTCTGAAATTTGGGGCGGGATGCTCTTCACCGGCATGGAAAGCTATGCCGATGCGCAAGCGCTCACGGAAAAGCTTCTGAAGCGGCTGCTCCTAGAAAAACTCCCGAGCGAGGAAGCAAACCAAGAGCACGTCAATCGTCTTTATCAGGATTGGCAATTGCCGATGTACGACTTCGACCTGAAAAGGATCGAAGTCTCGCTTGAAGAGCTTCAGGCCGAACAGGAGCGCATCTATTGGAATGAGGTTGGGTAAAGCCCGAAGGGCGAGCACTCAAGTACCGTCCAAAAACTCTCGCCTTCGAGAGCATTATCCCGCGTCGATGCCTCTCTCAAAAGCCCCAATATGTCCAATCGTGGCATGGTGCATTTCGCTTGATTAATGCGCACATGCCACGCCTCTGCGGTTCTTAACAATACTTTAACAAGTAATAGTTATGATTACCCAAAGTCATTTGCACAGAAAAGGCCGATTATGACCGCAGCGGTGGAAACAAACTCTCCCCTCAAATCGCGCGCAAAACGCGGATTTACGCTCACGGAACTGGCGATTGTCCTCGGCGTGATGGGCGCGATCTTGGGCGCGATCTGGACGGCGGCGGCTACGGTGTCGGCCAACCAGAAAACCGCAAAGGCCGTCCGGCAAATTCTGGTACTTGTCGAAGGCATAAAATCAACTTACAGCACCGGTACGATCCCGGGCGGCGGACAATATCTCACCCCCTTCGCCATCAACAGCGGCCTTCTTCCCAACGACATGATTCAATCCTGCACGGGAACGGTTTGGGGGGCAAACTCCGGCGCTTTTTCAGGAACGGCGGGGTGCGCCGTCGGCCCTTATCAAAACCAATTTCTTATCGTGTCACAGTTTGGGTGGTGGTTTCCCGCAAATGCGGCTGATTTTGAACTTTTCACGGAAAGCGCCAGCATGACAAGCGCTCAATGCATCGCGTTTCTCGGTGCCTTGGTGCCGCAGGCCGTCAATGACGGGCTGATTAACGTCGCGATCAATGGTGCAGTCACCGCAGTAAACAACACCACGTCACCGACAGCCGCGTGGATTCAGGCTTGTCCCGCAGGCGCAGAGATTGCTCTGCAATTCCAGCTGTGACCGACACAACGGCGTTTTTGATGCGAACGGCCTTAGGGCGCGTGCCGCTGCCCAAAGTCGGATAAGGGCCAATACATCAACCCGCGCCCTGCACAAATGGCATTCACAAAACCGATTGATAAGGCTAGGCTATCGGCGTTTCGATCACCTTCCTGTTTCGGTTCTTCATGTCTTTTGGGTATCCCTCGCGGGCGGTTCGCGGCGTCGCGTTGCCGCTCTGTCTTCTCGCGCTGATCCTGTCGCCAAGACTGGCCGCCGCTGGCGATCCTCAACCCGGCGACGCCTGCCCCACCGGTGAGGCTGCGCATTCGTTCTACTGGGACATGGGGCCGATCAGCGCCGGAGGCACCGGCATCACTTACGCCCTCTTCTGCGAGAGCGGCACTTGGGTCAGCCCCATGATGCTGCGAGCGGACGGCAGCGTCGGTATTGGAACGACGAGTCCCGCCGACACGCTCGACGTCTATGGCACTGGCATTCATATCCAGAGCGGCGTACCCGGCTCGACTTCGATGGCCCTGTACAACAATTCTGGCACTCTGACGTGGAACGGCAGCGCTATCGCCACCGGCTCGACCATTTCGGGAACGACAAATTATATCCCTGTATTCACAGGAGCATCTTCTCTCGGCAATTCCGCGCTTTACCAGAGTGGAAGTAACGTCGGCATCGGGACGACGAGCCCTTCGACTGCTCTGCAAGTGAACGGCAATATTTCTTTGAGCGGGTCGCAGTTTTTTGGGTCTACTCTTTCAGCGACCGCCCAACTTTACCGTAGCTCAACGCTGGGGCTCGTTGCGGCAGGTAACGGCAGCACCAATGATTTCACTTTTACCAACTCTTTGGGCCAGACCGTGATGCAAAATCCGACCGGCACTCAAATCGCCGCGTTTGCAGGCAATGTCGGGATCGGGACGACAGCGCCGGCAGCCAAGCTCGATGCCTACGGTTCCGGCACTTATTCGTATTCCACTCCGGGGCAGACCGTCGGCAATATTCACATACATCCCGCCGACAATACGAACGACAACAGCACGGCTATCACCTTCGGTGGAAACACGGCTGGCAGCGCCGATTCCGTGGCCGAAGCCGGGATTTATGTTCAGCATTCGAACATCTACGGCACGAAAATGTATTTCGGCACGACGAACAATTATACCACGGGATCGCAGGCCAGAATGATGATCGACAATGCTGGCAATGTCGGCATCGGCACGCCGACGCCTGGCGCATTGCTGGATGTTGCGGGAGGAACCTTCTGGGTCAGAGGACTCTCCGCTGGTTCTCATCACGCTCAAATCGCGGTTACCGATAGCGTATCTGCCGATCTTTCAAGCAATTATGGTGCGTTGACTTTCTCAACTTCGACTACAAACGGAGCAACTCCTTCCGAGAGAATGCGCATTGCCCAAAGCGGCAATGTCGGGATCGGGACGACGGGGCCGACATTGCCTTTGCACGTTCAATCACCCTCCACGACCGGTGCTAACACGCGCTTTGCGACGAATGACTTCAACGGCTCAAGCACTGGCTCGAGTTTGCAGATGAAGTTTGGGGCAACAACCGGCAACACCTATTCCAGTCTTCAAGCCTTTACGGCGGGTGAGACGGCCTATGGTAGTCTGATTTTGAACACCAACGGCGGCAACGTCGGGATTGGGACGACATCGCCGAACGCCAAGTTGGATGTGAACAGCACAAGCATCATAATCGAGCAATCAAATACGCCCGCCGATAATGCAACATGCACGGCGGGAACAATCTGGTGGGATGCCAACTACATTTACGTTTGCACGGCTTCGGGAACCGTCAAACGCGCGGCGCTTTCGACCTTCTAAAATGGCGCGGAGCTTATGCCCTAACTTGGGTCTGAAAACCGGTAGTTGCAGTTGCATGCGGGTTGAATCCGCGCGGCGTCCATTGCTCGCCGGACTCAAGCTGCGACGCGTCAATCTCGATGGCTGTATCCTTGAGGATGCAACCACCCATCCTTTCCGCACCTTCGGCGGTCGCCATGCGTTTGGAAATCATAGGATGGTCAGTCACCGCATTGTAAAGCTGCACCTTGTAAACGGTCACTTTAGTCATGTCGGTTCTCGTCGGTATGAGCGGGTAAACTCGGCTCGACATGGGAAGCGGTCGGCCTCCTGTCAAGGTTACGCGCACGCCGCGCGCCTAAAGAACAAAGTTGCGCCGCGCCCTCGCGCGGCGCTCCGCACGCCGCAAAAATCCGCCACCTGCACGGCAAGGAAGCCGCGCCTGTGTGGGGCGCGGCCTCTCCCTCGATCAATCCTTACGCGGCCTCCTGCATCGCGTCGGCGGGCGCGGTGTCGGCCTTCGGTTGCAGCCCGTTGAGATAATCGGCGGCCTTCTGCGCATGGCTGGCGGCGGTGAAGATCGCGCGCTTGTCGTTCTTGAGGACTTGCAGCCAAGACGCGATATAGGCGGCGTGGTCGTCGCGGGTTTCCGGCGTGATGCCAAGATCGGCGCACAGAAACGCCGCGCCGATTTCCGCGACAAGCTCTTCCATCGCGTAGCCCGCATCGGCAAAACGCTTGCGGCCTAGATCGCGATCAAGGCGGCTGCTGTGGCGAGTCCAATGGGTCGTCTCATGGGCAAGGGTGGCGTAGTAGCTTTCGGCGTCGCGAAACGTGTTCAACTCCGGCATTTGCACGATGTCGCGGTCGGGGCTGTAAAACGCCCGATTGCCGCCGTGCTGAAGGGTCGCCTTCGTCGCCGCAAAGAAACGCTCGGCGGATTCAAGGCGCGTGATGTCGTTATCGAGCGGCGGCACGGTCGCATAAAAATGCGCGGGCAAACCGTCGATCTGCTCGGCGTTGAAAACCGTGTAGCCTTTCATGAAGGGGATTTCGGTTTCAACCTCCGCGCCCTGCTCGTCGGTGCCTGTCTTGGTGAAAGTGTTGGGTTCCGAAACTGCCCCGCTAGCCCTTTCCGATTCCCGCGCTGCCGATTTTTAAAAAGCTCTCTACGTCGATCACTTTTTCATGCTGGCATAAAAACATGCCAGCATGAATTCACTTATGGTTTGATCGGCTTCGAGCGCGGCGCGTTTGATCGCCTTGGCGTCGGCGGCTCCGATACGGATTTGCAACGGCACTTGCGGAGCCTTCGGAGGCTTCGCCGCTTTCGGCGCGGGTGATGGCGCGGCTTTCACCAACTGCGCGGCGCGGGGCTGTTCAACGGGGGCGGCAAGAGTGTCTTCGGACAGGACGAGGGCTTTAGCCATGCTTTTTCACCGCTTTTGGCTGCTGCATGCTTTCATGCAAACATGATTTTATGTTTTCCCACAAGGATGCAATCTCTTGGGCGGCTGCGCCTTTCGGTTCCGCCTCCGTGACGGTCTGGCCTTTGGCATAAGGAGACTTGTAGCCGGTTCGGTCGGAAACAAAGGTTTCGGCCACCTGTCCATGCTTGGACAAGATCGCGGCGGCCTGAGCGGTAATGAGGGTGTTCGGCTTGACGCGGGTCAACGCGAAGACGAAAGGAACGCCGCAACCTTTGAGATTCTGAACGGTGACCGGCGCGGCGGTTAAATCGTCCTCGCTCGGCTGAACCGGAAAAATCACAAGGTCGGCCAATCTGAAAAGCTCCGAGGCTATGTCGAGTCTCCCCGACGCCGTGTCAATGATGCAATAGGCCGCGCCATGAGAGCTCAAAAGCTCGAGCCCCTTTTCCATCCCCACGAACGGCAAATCGACGCGCGCGGGTATCTCCGCGTCGCGTTTCGTGTGCCACGCCGTCAACGTCCCTTGCGGGTCGGTGTCGATCAGAAAAACGGGGCCGTCTCCGGCGCGCTCGGCTTCGACGGCGAGATGCTTGCAAAGCATGGTCTTGCCGCTGCCGCCCTTTTGGGAATTGATTACGATTGTTTGCATGCTTTCATGTTTCCATTATTTTATGGCTTCATGCAACACACTTTTGCATGAACCTATGCGGTCATGGTGACATGCAAACATGAAGAAATGCTTTCCATAAAAAGTTGTTTTTATGAATTCATGCGCTCATCTTTTTATGCAGTCATGCCTGCATGCAAACATGATTGCATGAAAGAAAGCAACAATCTTGCGCCGATTCCTGCGGTAGTGCGCGACTAATTGTGATACAGTAGTGCGCAACTGAATGGGGAAAACACCATGCCACGGACAAAGCGAACAACAGGAACCGAGGACGGGCTGAGCAAGTTTCAGCGCTACCGCAAGAGCCAAGAGAGCAGGGGCATGAAGCTCCTGCGTATCTGGGTGCCTGATCCGCGCAGGCCGGAATTTGCCAAGGAAGCCGCGCGGCAAGGCAAGCTGTTGCGCGGGCGTCCAGAGGAAAAGGAAGCGATGGCCTTCATCGAAGCCGTCGTCGAGTGGCCTGAACCGTGAAGCGGGGCGATATCGTCACGGTTTCCCCGCCCGGAGATTATGGGAAGCCCCGTCCCGCCGTTGTCGTGCAATCCGATTGGCTCAACACAAATGATAGTGTGCTTGTCGCCCTTTTCACCAGCACACTGACCGACGCGCCGATTTACAGGCTTTCGATCGAGCCGACCGAGACAAACGGCCTGAAAATGACCTCGCAAATCATGGTCGACAAAATCATTCCCGTGATGCGCCACAAATGCGGCAAGGTCATTGGCCACCTTGATGAAGGTTCCTTGATCGCCCTCAATCACATGATTTCGGTCGTCGTAGGAATCGCCGACTAATTGGTCGTCAACCCCATTTTCTTCTTCGCCTAGCCCCTTTGTTGCCAAAACACGAGTTATCCAACAGCTCGAAGGATGTTGAGCTATGAAAAAGAAAATCGATACGAAACCTCCGCTTCCCAATGCTGAAACCGTAGAAGCCATGAAGGCTGCGCGGCGCGGCGATCTGGCAAGCATCGGCGCGACAGAAAACCTAATCCGCGCTTTGTTGGATAACGCCAATCACAGGAAAGACGGCGGCGCATTGAACGACGCTGCGCATGACAAAATCATCGTGCCCGATCTCGACTGGGGTGAGGACGCCGAACTAATTAAGGAGCTTCGCGCCGCCGCCAAAATCGGCACCGATGCTTTGGAGCGCGGCGACTTCAAGGAGTTTGAAAACGCCGTCGAACTCGCGGCCCATCTTCTCAAGACGACTTAAATTTCCGCTCTCGTTTCTTCCGCGCCCAGCCCTTTGTTCGACCCGCCGGAGGCGTGGTCGAAACCGCGCGGCAGCGCGGGCAGGGGACGCCCTTCGTCCCGACGCAATCCGAACATCACGGCGGAGAGGGCAAATTGCATAAGCGATAGCGTTGCAATAGGCGGTTTTTCCGTCTTCGGAAAAATGCGCCATAGGCGCAAGCCGGTTGCCCGTGCCGTGATAGGCTTGGCGCGGCGGGAAAGAAGCCCGCACGGCCTTGGTCGGTAAGGCGCGATCGCGCCGCCCCACTTCTTTTTCGCTAAGCACCTTTCGACGCGCTCTTGCGCGTCGGTGCGCCCGCGCCCCAAAGGGGCGCATATGGCGCACGGGTACAGGCCGCGTTCTTACGCGGCTCCGCTCTTCTTTTCTCGTGTGGGTTTTGAGAGGGGCTAGATCATTAGAAATAGAGTCCGGTTAGGATTCATGGACAGGCTGGCAACCCGATAAAACATTGGGTTTTAGCCCTTGGCGGCAAAGTTGCGCCCCCAACGCCCCAGCGCCAGCGCCAACGGATGATTCTCGTCTGACTCCAAGGCGCGAACCATCGCGGGCGTGCCCTGCGCCTTCTCTTGGCAGGCAAGGGTGATCGCGTCGGGCAGGGGGGGATGATCGCCCCATGTGCCGGATTGCGGCGCGGGCGGCTCCGGCGGCAATGTGTAGCCGCGCCATTGCGTGGCGGGCAGGATGCCGTAGGCGTTCGTCTTCTGCCTCAACACAAAGCGCCCGTCCTGCCAATCCTCGGCGCAGCGGCGAAGCCAATTCACCACGCCCGCCCCTTTCAGCTTTTCCAAACCGCGCGACACGCTGCGCGCGCTGATATTGGCGGCGTGGGCGATAGACGCAATCGACGGAAACAACACGCCGGTCGCGTAGTCGAGGAAATCAAAGATCAGCGCATGCAAAACGGCAAGCCCGTTGCGCCCAAGCGCGCCGTCTTGACGGCCTTTCGGCGCGGCGGCGCGCGTCATGCGCTCGAAACGCCGCGCCTCGTGATAGAGCTTCACCGCCTTCTTCTTCGGCAAGGGCTGAAACTTCACCTCCTTGCGCGTGCTGTCGCGCCAGACGGGCCATGTGGCGCGCGCCGTGCCGGTCAAACCGCCGACAAACGCGCCCAAGGGCAGGGGGGTGAAACTGCCGGAACGCGCATAAGAAAATTGCAATTGAGTCATAGACATAGCTTCTCCTTTCGGGGGTTAAGTCCCGCTGCGAAAGGGCTGGAATCCGGCGCAAACGCTCCCGTTGGCAAAAACGACGTTTTTGCCTTGACACTCGGTGGCGATTCAGGTGGAATGAGTTTGCGAGAAACATTTCACCTGCCTGCCAAACACCCGCCCTTCGTGGCGGGTTTTGTGTTTCTAGTGTCTCGTTTTCTCCTGAAGATCGTGAGACGAATCGCGGCGAACCACTCGCCGCGTAACGGCGAATGCTGCCTAGATTTTTGATTCGTGTCGAGAGTCTTGTG
>Ga0116111_1001172_pt1 | contig 19071 bp, 29 predicted proteins | sample June2015DPH_8_10_FD_89720 | JGI IMG/M metagenome (GOLD analysis project Ga0116111, IMG submission 89720) | Peatland microbial communities from SPRUCE experiment site at the Marcell Experimental Forest, Minnesota, USA - June2015DPH_8_100 | ecosystem: Environmental > Terrestrial > Soil > Wetlands... | reverse complement strand
TGTGCGCAGGAATGCCGGCCAAGGTTTGGATAGCCGATGTTCTGCGCAGTTTTCCACAAGCGACTTGCATCGATGCTGGTTCTTCTTTCGACGCCCTGCTGTATACCACTACCCGGACCGGGCAGATCCACCAGTGGGAATTGGAACCGTTGTATTCCGAGTTTGCTCCAAAAGTCAACGCCATTGTCTTCACGATGGACCGCGCAATGCAGCTAGACGCGCATCTGCGGAGCATGAAGAAGTTCGCCCCGCATCTCTATCCTCCTACGGTGATGGTGAGGACCACGTATCCCGAATCTGAAATTGCCTATAGCAAGCTGAAGGGCGATTTTGCGGACGTAACATGGACAGGGCAAGCCGACTTCAAGAATGATTTATTGAGGCAGATCGACTCAGGGCGCCCTCTTACGGCCCTTCTATGCGATGACAGTGTGTTCTATCGACGCCTCCCGCAGTGGTTGAGCGTACCACCAAATACCTGCTATTCGATGAGATTCGAGAAGCAGACAGGCTATTGCATCACGCCTTCCTACACGGGGATGGGCGGTTACTGCGTCGAGGGAAACGTTCATCGCACGCAGGAATACCGAGAAGCAATTCGGTCTGTCGAGTTCACGAATCCATCGAAACTCGAAGAAGCGTTGAACTGGTCCGGCAAAGCAGTTCCCGTAAGAGAACGCTTCGGATTCGAACGATGTTTGGTAAGCATCCCACATAACAAAGTCCAGACCGATTTTCCAGAGAACCCGTCCATGGGCGGCAGCGCAGCAGAACTGAACGAACGGTACTTAACGGGTGAGCGCATCGACTTGGACGCTATGGACTTCTCCAACGTGATCGACGCGCATCAGTTCATCCAGTACAAGTTCAAGTTGGCGCAATGAAGATTCTCCTTCCAGTCATCAGTTATTATTACCTGACCGGCGCGGAACTATACGTTTTCGAACTGGCCAGCGAATTGATTCGACGCGGACATGAAGTTACGGTTGTGGCGATGAGAATCGGCGGTGCGCTGGAGGGACCGTCAAGAGATGCCGGTATTCGTGTCTGCGCGTTTGGGGACCAACGCGCGGCTGGAAACTTCGATATGATCCACGCTTCCGAGCCAATTCCGACGAACTGGGCGCTATCCGCCCATCCGTTCGATCCGTTGATCTGCACGATCCATTCACAGTATCCGTGCGAGCAGCCGGTTATCAATCCACGGATTTTACACTACGTTTGTATCCGCCCCGAGGTTCAGCAGAAAGTAGTCAATATAGATCATATTCCGGCAGCGAAGACGAGCATTATATTTAATCCCGTCAACTTCCAGAGGTTCCGGCCAATACCGCCCGCACAGCCTCATGCCGGGAAGCGGATTCTGTTCTGCGGAACCGTCGATCTTCTACGGCGTCAAACTATCGTCGAGTTGATGCGCCAAGCCGAGCGCGGAACGTTCGAATTATGGATTCTCGGGCTGAAGGCCGATAACTACGCTGCGGCTGGCGGTTATATCAACACGTTGCCGCCGAACGTAAGATGGTTTGACCAGGACTGGAACACCGAGCGGTTCATCAATGAGTGCGATGAAACCGCCGGTATTCTGTTGGGACGGACCACAATTGAAGGATGGGCGTGCGGAAAGCCTGGGTGGATCTTCGATATCGACCTCCAAGGGAATATCCGCTCCCGTGCTCTTCACCAGCCTCCGGCGGATATGACGCCGTTTGATTCGGTAAAGGTGGTTGACCAGATCGAGGCGCTGTATCGGCGCTATGCATACAAAGGGACTAGATGATCGACGTTGTAGTTCCCAACTACGTCACTGAGCAGTCTCTCGCCATCGTGCTGCGCTGCCTGTACTCTGTGCGTCAGTTCTCGGAACCGGACGCCCGCCTGATATTCGTGGATAACGGTTCACCGGCGCTCGATGCGGTTCTGCCGGAGCTGAACATGCACGCGGGCGCGGTCAGGATTCTGAATCCGTCCAACCTCGGATTCGTCAAGGCCGTGAATCAGGGGCTCCGGGCATCGACCGCCGATTACGTTGTGCTACTGAACAACGACACAGAGGTCGCCCCGCACTGGCTTGAACGGATGCGCGGGGCGTTTACCGGAAACGTGGGCATCGTAGGGCCGCGGAGCCAGCCGAACGGCACGATATCCGGCAGCCTGCCGCACAAGACGGCCACTATCCTGGCGCAGGGCGACATGCTGGTGTTCTTCTGCGCGATGATATCGAGGGCGGTGATAGAGCGCATCGGCATACTCGACGAGCAGTTCGGAGTTGGACTCGGAGATGACGACGAGTATTGCTGGCGTGCGCAGCAGGCCGGATTCGATCTCTGCTATCTGGGCGACTTGACGATATTCCATCACCACAAGGTCACATTCAGGCAGCTCTACACCGGTCCTCAACTCGGAAAGATGGGTTGGGACGCGGCAGACATCTTGCGTCGTAAAACGGCGGGATCGTCGGTGACGCCGCAGGCCATTCGATACGCCATGACCAGACCGAACTGCTTTAGATAGGAGATTAAAGACATGAAAAGATTGTTCGGGTCCATTTTCATCGCACTCGTAACAGCCGCGCTTCTGTCCGCGCAGCTTTCGCAGGTCAAAGTGGGGACCTGGAATAGTGCTGGAAACTTGCAGTATATTTGCTCCGCGACCGAACCGTACGCGCTTCCGGCGCCGGTTCCGATCACGGCCACGTTCGTCCATAGCAACGCTACGCTGACAAACGTTGTAGTGACCGGAGGTAGCGCGGTGGCTACGGCTCCAGCACACGGTCTCTGGGTCGGTTCTCACATCACCGTCACCGGCTCAGCGACTACCGCCCTGAACAACTCCTACGCGGTCACCGCCGTCACCACGAACACGTTCACGTTCACTACGACCGCCGGTAACGGAACGTACACGGACCCGACCATCACCACCATCGATCCGATTCTATCATCCCCTGTGTGGACGATTCAGGTACTTGTCTACGATGGTTCGAACCGGTGGGTAGGATCGTACTACGCGGGCAGCGGATTGATGAATCTCGCCTGCACGAATCAGGGGAACTACTGACATGAGACGATTGATTCTATTTTTCATTTTATCCGCTGCTGCGTTCGGCCAGTGCAAGCCGGGGTTCGACCCGATCTTGGGGCAGATAACATCATGTGCTTCTGCGACTACCGTAGTGGCGGTCAACTGGCGTGGGGCGTACGCTGGCGGAACGTCTTACGTCACCAATGACGGGGTAAGCTACAACGGATCATCATACGTCGCCCTCCAGAATTGTCCAACCTGTGCTCAAACACCAGGCATCGCTCCGGCCTATTGGCAGGTAGTGGCCGCCGGCGCCGCCGCCCCCTCTCCCTACACGGTCAGCATAGTCTCTCAGACGACCACCACGGTCGCCGCCAGTACGCACGGTCAAGGCGCAAATCCGGTCGCTTTCTGCTTCGATAGCGCCACGCCGCACAACTATGTCACCTGTGGTTATTCAGTCGATTCGAGCGGAAACGTCGTGTTCGCATGGAACCCAGCGTTCACCGGGACTATCGAGATTATGGCGGCTGGGCCAGGGCCAGCGGGAACGTCGGTAATAGCCAGCGGATCGCAGGACTTAAGCGCCGCCGGGGCCATTCTGTCCGGAGCGTGCTCCGCCGCTCTAACCAACACGGCGACCGGCGTTACCACTTCGGATTCGATTATCGCCAGTTTCGCGGGCGATCCAACCGGCACCGTTGGGTTTTTGCCGCTCGTAACCGGGATGCTCGCGGTCATAGCCTATCCGGACGCCGGCGGCGACCTGGTGGACTTCAAGGTCTGCAACAATACCGCCCTGCCGATCACGCCGGGTTCTATATCGGTCAACTGGGAGGTCGTACGCTGAGGATGAAAGCGCCCCTGTTTGCCCTTTTCGCCGTGCTTGCGTTCGCGCAATCCCTTCCCTTCCCCGGCCCCGGAAACGCTTCCCCACCGCCCCCTGTGAGCAACTTCATCGCGGCCCCTCTTACCGACAACACGACGCCTCCCCCGCAGACCGCAGCGGCATCGAGCAGTTACCCCGGCTTTTTGCCGTTCAACGCTTTTAGCGGGCATGGGACGACCGATTACTGGATCGCCGATGCGAACACCGGCTGGATTTCCTACGATTGCGGCCCAGGCTTCAGCGGCGTGCTGGGAACCTATGCGATTACGATTGACGCTCCCGACAGCGTATCCCGCGCGCCAAACACATGGCAGATGCAAGGCTCGAACGACAACTCCATCTGGACTACCGTTGACACGCGAAGCGGCATCACCTGGAGTTCCGGCGGAACCACCAAAACTTACACGGCGGCCACTCAGACCACGGCGTATCGCCACTTTCGCCTGAACATCACCGCCAACAACGGCGATTCTTATATCGATATTTCGAATCTCGCGCTCAATGGCGTCATCGTAAACCCGGTCCTGAATCGCGCATCGGGAAGCATGACGAGCGACACGGCGCCGCCGCCATTCGTCGCGAGCGCGTCTTCGAGCTACGGTACAGACCCTCCGTGGCAGGCTTTTGACAACACATGGGCTACCGCTTGGGTAGGAACGGAAGCGGGAACGGACTGGCTGGAAATCGACCTTGGCGCCGGAAACGGAATCGTGGTTTCCGCCTATTCCATCTGGAGCGCCGATGCAAATGCCCGCGCTCCGAAAAACTGGACGCTTCAGGGATCGAACGACAACTCTACCTGGAATACGGTGGACACGCAAACAAACGGACCAGCCATCGGAAGCGGGACTAACGGCAGCGCACGGACCTACGTAGTCGGCTCACCTGGCGCAGTTGGGTACCGCTACTGGCGTATCGACATCACGGCCAACAACGGCGACCCTACCTACACTTCGATTGCATGGCTCCAGTTGTATGGCGTCAAAGCAGTAGCGTCCGCTCACTACGTCACGCTCGCCTGGACCGACAGCGTAAACCCCGCGCCACCCGCAACCCTGTACCGGGCCTACCGGGCCGACGCGAGCGATTGCACCGGATCACCGTCGTTTGCGCCCATCGTTTCGGGAGTCGTTGCCAAGACGTACAACGACACCCATGTGGCGAGCGGCGTGAACTACTGCTACTACGTGACGGCGTACAATACCGTGGGCGAAAGCGCGCCCAGCGGGGCAGCGGCCGCGGCTATCCCATGACGACCAACCGCAATCTCACCACGCGCGAAATCGAACTTGTGAGCTTGTTGCTCAAAGGCAAGGCAAACAAGCAAATCGCTTTTGAGATGGGCCTAAGCATAGGCACCGTGAAGGTGTACTTGCATAGAATTTTCATGGTGTTCAAACTCCAGAGCCGCTGTGAACTCATAGCCTTCTGGTACCAGACCATGCACGCACCCCCGGAGGTTCCGATAAGCCCACCCCGCCGCAAAAGCCCACCCCGGCGCACGAATATACGCAATTCTCCTGAAGTCTCAGATGAAGAACTGGACCGCCGCGCTCTTGCGTTAGGAGTATAATCGCCGTTTATGAAACTGATTTTTGCATCGCTCATCGCCGCCGCCCTAACTTTCGCGGCTATCTCCATCACGGGGACCGTCTTTCGGAACTTCGGTCAGGGGATCGGCTTGACGGGATCGCCAACTTTGACCAGTACCGGCAATACGCTCTGCTTGGATGGGTACTACATCAACGCACCGTCTGGGACGCCGACGATCACGAGCGACTATAACACGTTCTCGTGCTACAGTTCTACGAATTTCGCCAACATCAACGGCACGGTCTACAGTTACTCCCAGTGGAAGGCATTGGGCTACGACGCACATTCAACGCCGTGAGTTAGGCACTCTATTTATGAGCAATCGTTACCTCAGCAGTTGGAGGGAATTATGAATAAGTTCTTGATCGGATTCCTGGCGATTTCGTCTGCGCTGGCGCAGCGGTCCGTCAGCCCTACGACCTCTGTAAGCACCGTAGACAACCACGCGGCCCTGCATACCCTTCCCGACCGGACGGGAACCGGGTCTCCGAATGCCCGTGACAACTGTTCCACGGTCGGGGAAACGTACTTCCAGACGGATGCCACGGCGGGGCAGAACAAGTGGGCCTGCACCACGATAGGAACTCCGGGAACCTGGACGCTGCAAGGAGGCTCGATGGTCTATCCCGGCGCGGGCGTACCCATCTCCACTAGCAGCGCATGGGGAACGTCGCGCTCGGCTTCCGATCTGGCGGTGAGTATCCAGGACTTCGGAGGTAGCCCAGCGGCCAGCGGATCGAATAACACCTCCGCGTTCACCTCAGCAGCAGCAGTTACCGGCAGGGTATACTTACTTGGCAGCAATAACTGCATCAACAATCCTGGCAGTTGCGCTTACGCATTCACTTGGCCTTTGGTAATCTCGGCGAATGTCTCCGTCTATGGGGATGGTCCAGGCAACACGGTTATCTTCAGTACCGGCTCCGTTGCGACTGTGGTATCCATGACGGGCGCTAATTCAAATCTCCACAACGTTGGCATAGTCTGCGGATCGGGTACGGGGGCGGTCGGAATCTCATCTACAAACAGCAATGGCGAACTATGGAACGTGTCTGTTACCTATTGCACGACGGCAGGCTGGTCGATTTCAGGATCTAACACTGATTGGCTGACGGCGCACAACTCATCGTTCTCGAAGAATGTCGGAGACGGCGTGCGGCTCACCGGAGCTAACGCTCTGAGCCTGACAGATAATACGTTGCTGTTCTTCAACGGTGGACACGGCCTGAACGTCTTATCAAGCGGCGCTGGGGTCAACGTTTCATGCGTTTCTTGTTCTATCCAAGATAACTACTCCACAGATGCCGTCTTGGGTAATGGGTCTAACTACTTTTTCGCAAACGCATATTTTGAAACTGGGCTGAGTGGCGGCTATCTCACCAGTCACGCGATTGACGCAACTAACGCCACGTCAGTGCATATCACTGGAGGCACGCGCTTCAAAAATTATCAGTCTCCGATTTATGCCGCTTCTCCAGGTGTAATTGGATTACAGGTGGATGGAATGACCGAGTTCAATTCTTTTGGATTGGGGGGAACTAATTATACTGTATTACTTGCCGGATCAGGTTCTACAAATGTTTGCATCTTTGGAATCGTGGATGATCAGAGCGTTGGTATGAATCTAGGTACCGTGGTTAATGAGTGCCCAAATGGTCCAGGAGGCGGAGGGCAAATAGACCTCCCGGCTTTCCAAATCTGCATTACGGCAGGATGCGGCTCCGAAGTATCGGCCACCCGCTATCCCATCAAAACCACGGCAGGCATCACGCTCACCGATTGTAGCCTGAATATGGCTATCCCTCCGACCGGCTCGTCGGTGATCGTGGACATTCAGACGGCGGCGGGTGTGTCGATCTTCAGCTCCACCAAGCTCGTATTCACCACCTCGGGGACCTCTACCACGGTGGTCCACCAAACCGGCATGACCGGGATGCCGCTGGCGCTAGACACGCTGCTAAAGGCCGTGGTGACGCAGAACGACTCGAATGGCGTCGGGCAATTTGGCTATGTAGGGTGTCACTAATGCTCAAAACTATTCTGAAGATGCTTGTTACAACTCTTTTGCTGTGCTGGATTGCGGTGTTTAGTTACAACACTGGACACGATAATGGATTTTCAGCGGGAGCAAAATCGCGGGACCGGGAAGTGGCGGATGCGAAATCGGACGCGGAGCGGTCGCGGAGCGCCTTGCTGAACTCACCCTATGGTCGCGTCGCGCAGATTAATTCCAGATACCACGAGATCCTGGATAAGTACGGCATCGACCCGAACAAGGAGGGCGTGTTCAAGTGATGCGTAAGCTACTGCTTGCGTTACTGTGCTGCCTTCCTGCCCTAGCGCAGTTTACTCCCGTGGGGTCGGCATACGCTATTTCCTCAAACGCGAATACAGCCACCACATCGGCCACTAGCACAGTGGGGGCGACTTTAATCGTGCTGGCAGTCACCTCATACCAGGGGTCGGCTGGCATCACCCCCACCGATTCAACTGGGTCCAACACCTGGACGCCCCTCACGGAGCAATCATACACTGCGTACATGCGGACGCGACTCTGGTACTGCATCAACCCGGTTACGAGCGCATCGCAGACATTTTCGGCAAGCCTGACCGGCTCCTACCCCTCCATTGCGATGTACGCATTCTCTAGTGGAACAGCAACTCCGGCGTTCGACCAGCAGAACGGAGCGGCATTTGGAGATCAAGTTACCGCGAACCCAGGAAATGTGACACCAGCCTACGCCAATGAGCTAATCATCACGGCGGTCGGCCATAACAACACAGCAAACGCCTGGGCAATCAACTTAGGATTTTCTACCCCAGTGGGAGGGATGGAAATCCCCGCTAAAGGGTTTGGATTGTACGAATCCTATCTCATTGAGACAAGTATCGTGTCTCAAAATCCCGAATGGCAAACTACCGTTGAATCCTATGCCAGCACCGCCGTAATCGCCACATTCAATTCTGTCTCGTCTACGAAAGCTCTGTCGATCACTGGCTGTACCACCGGGAGTTACGGCGTTGCCTCAGCGACTTGCACAGTGACCATCAGCAACGCCACTTTCGATGGAGTGCATTCGGTGACAATCACCGATTCGGACCATACCGTCAAGCCGGGGACCTTCACCTACTCCTCTACTCCTTACGTTGGGGCGTTCACGGTGACCCCGGCGAACCTGGCGACCACCTTCACGTTCACGTATACGCCAGCCGTAGTCGGAACTAGGGCATTCACGACAACCAATACCTTCTCGGCCTTTATCGACGCGACCTCTACCTATACGGCCACGTCCGCGCAGCCATGTACGTTCACGATGACTGGCAGCGGGACGCAGAGCATTGCGGCGACTACGGGGTGGACCTCCACTGGCGGTTGCGGGCATTCCTCGCCGACGACAGGGGACGCCCTGGTTGCGACGGCCAGCGGCGGCGCACTGACCATTACCGTACCCAATGACGGCGTGACCCACTCGCTGGGATCTTGCCCGGCAGCCAACACGACGTACGACCTTCAATTGACGGCGGCAGCGGCGGGGAGCGCCGTGTTCGACGTTCAGCCGGGAGCGAAATTCTACTTTTGCGGAAACAAGTTGCTGACAGCTCCGGTGACGGCGGCGGGGAGCACGCCGACGTTGTGGGCAGACTTGAAGTACGAAACGGGCGCAATGGTCTACGAGGACGAGGCCCAGGCTTCTTACGCGCACAGGACGATCTCGGCGGCCACGGGAGAATGGAGCCGTTTCCTTTGGGGCGCATCGACGGACACCTGCACGTTTGGTCCTGGAACGTCTTATACCTGCCCCACAAATGTCCAGGCCGTCAACGCCGGGTCGGTGAACCCCGTCTTGTACGATGTCGCCTCCACCACCGACGCGGCGATCTACAAGATATACGGTACGGGACTCAAGACCTGTGGCAGCGCCGCCACCGGATGTCTCAACTACGCCACCGATGGAAACTCTTCGCGCAATAACTACGCCGATGCCGACCTGATCGCTCTCGGAGGCGATGTGTTCGACACGACCGGCGCGGTGCAGTCAGTGGGCACGGGATTTGACAGAACGACGCAGTTGCAGATCGTCGGGAACCATTTTGTGAACGATCTAGCTGGTTTTGCAGAGTTGAACACCAATACTGCGACGACATCCAAGTCCTGTACGATAAGCGGGAATTATTTCGCCACCGGGGTAGGAAACCCCAATCTTGCCCTGTCCCCTTGTGCGTTCACGGGCAACGTGTTCGCACACGGGTTGCCAATCGGCGGATTCGGCGCGTTCCCCTTGACGGCGTACAGCGGCAACGTGATCTTCTGGGACAATGCCATCGGCGATCCCTATGTAGACAGGGTGGTGACAGCGCCAATCGTCAACAACTATCTCGCCAACATCACGAACGCTGGCTCGAATCACGGGTTTAACACGGGCACGACGAACGATTACTATAGAGGGAATATCTTCGAGAGCCCCATACCGGGCAGCGGCGAGGGGCATTGCTCGTCTTCCACGGCGACGGGCACGAACACCGTGATTGCTCTCGATAATCTGAGCTTGCCCGCCGCGAGCGGCGTGAACACCTGTCAGTTGTACGGGTGGACAGGAACGGCGCTGGGGACTCAGCCGGTGTTGTGGGCCGATCACAACGGAGGATACGGGGCCGGAGCTTACTCCTGGCTGGTTTGGACCGGGCACACCACAGCCGGATACCCCGGCAACCAAGTGCTGCGTTCGTTCCGGGCGAACATCGGATGGGCGCCCTCGGTTAGCGGCGGGAATCTGGGTGTGAACTCGGACCAGGGCGGCGGCGCGATTAGCAGCGCTCCGAATAACAACGTCTACGTTGCGCAGGAAACGAACAATGCTTGGTACAACGCTACGTCGTCCTCAAGCTTTGGCTCGGGCGTGAACACAAACTGCAATCCTTCCACTTCGCAAGGCACTCCTTACGATCAATGCACGGCGAGCGGTACGCCGGGTCTGCACGATGTCACCGCGAATCCCAAGCTGCTCGATCCCACGCGGGGCCTGTTCAAGTGGGCTTCCGTCATGCAAGGCCAGGCGGCATCGCTGGCCGGTGCGGAGGCGGCGCTCTTGGGGTGCCAGAATCTGCCGTACTGCATCGCCCAGCTTGAATGGTGGGTGAAGGCCGGATACCAGCCCACGAATCTTGCACTCAAGGGCGCGGCGCACGACGGCGGCGTGGTTGGAGTGACGGGGACGCCGGGGAGCGGTTATTCGGGATCGTGCTCCGCGGCCGTGACGGTGCAGGATGCGGACGACCTTGGGGCCGGGGCCGTCCTGACGTGCAGCTTTGTGGGGGGCGTGCCGGTCGTCGCCGTGGTGAATCCGGGAATGCACTACAGGGTGGCCACGCCGGCGACGGTGACGATCACGGGGACGGGCGGAAGCGGTACATCGTTGAATGCTCTGGTTTCACCATCCGACATCGGTCCAGTACCCATCACCTCGTTCGCGGGGGTGGGTTTGTGACCGCTCAAGAAGATCCCGGTCCGACCTTGGGTCACTTTCTACGCTGGAATCCGGATAGCCAAAAAGAGTTCGTGTGGCGATCCCACTCGGCATACCATTTCCATTGTGCTAGCCATTCGTAGTCGGCTGCATCAACAATAGCGACTTTGTTTTGGCGGGCATGGGATCAGTCATGCTTGTCGTCCTCCTGCTTGGAATTTGGCGAGAGCTTTCGCACACTCTAGCATTCCACCGATGGCCGCAACAGAAGCCGCATTATGCACTTGGCAAGGGTGCGAAGTCGTAAGGTGAATGGAGCGAAAGTTATTCCTCGCTGTCTCCAGCGCCACCTCCAGTTCCTTCACCCGCTTCTCTCGCCGTTCCAGTTCGGCGCGGCCCGCTTTCGTGGCGTTCATCTTCAGGGTTTGGTACTCCATTTCTGGAGTGACTTCTTCTCGGTCGGTCATCGGTTTCATTTCACCTTCTCCAGTTCGGAGTAGCGCAGCGTTCTCTTCCCGTATCCTGGTGATGATCTTACACGCCCCCATGCCATCCAAGTCGAACTCGGCCTCCCTGCTTTCCGGTGGAGAATTAGGGCAGAGGGCCGCTGCCACGTTCTTAACGATCTGCTTGTATTCGGCTACGATTTCTCGCAGCCTTACGTAGTCAGTCGGCAGCCCTTCGGCGGTGAGGGGAAGGTAGCGGGCGTTCTTGGGGCGATATCCAACAATCGGATTGACCATCCCGACTTCGGTTGTAAGCAAGGTCATGTCGGGATGCCCTTCTTTTACAAAAAGCCACAAACCGAAACCCTCATAGAGTGGGTGTTCCTTCGCGTGCTCCGCCACCTGCTCGGCGCTCGGTGGTCCTTGAATCCAGTCAGTCATTTCCAGTTTCTCCCTGTAAGCCAGCAGGAGATAGAATAGCCCGCGCTTACGCCGGAACGGGCGCAGACAATCTCCTGTCCAGTTTCCGCATCATGGATAACCGTCAGAGTGATCTCTCTCGGCGCAGTTTCCATGTCCTCTCCGTAGATATACTGGAATCTTGGTCGAGGCTGTGACGCCAAACTCAGGCCGATTACTGCAATCCATAGGTATTTCATCGTTACTCCTTCATAGCCCGAAGATTATCGGCGCGGTTCTTTCGGGCGATGGTTATCCATGCAGGAATTGCCCGTTCGTCCATACGTTCCGCTTCCTGTGCGCGGTTCTCCAGAATCAAGTACAGCATCCGATTCGCAAGGCGCGGGTTGCACACGTCGTACTCGTTAAACAATTCCGCGATACGTTCACCAATCTGCTCTCGCAGGTTATTGGGCATTGCCTAATCCTCCTTGCATCCAAGGCAGATACGGTGGCCGCATTCCCGGCACACCAACTTTCGCCCGCGATGGAAGCACTTGCAGCAAGTGATCGGCTTCATCCGTACAAGCCGATCCATACGCGCAAGCGCCTGGCGGTACTTGCGCCCCCTCTTGCTATCGGCCATCGCGCACCCCGCTTTCGTCGCTGGCGTTTAGGGCGGCGCGCATTGCCTCAATAGCTTTCATATAGCAGTCGGCTTCGTGCTCTACGTCGGCAGCGTTAGCCCGCTTTCCTGATCCGTCCATCGGGGCGCATTCAGCGCACTCCCAACCGCTGTTGTCTCCGAGATATCCTGGGACACCAGCGAGTTCGTCGGCTGCTAGTAATTTCTCCGCCGCTTCCGCGATTGCGATGAGCCGGGGCAGGGCGTTGATGGCGGCAACGATGACCTTGCAGTTGCTCCACCAGCGCCGATTCCTTTTGTACGGAATGCTGGCGATGCACCAATGATTTCCCTTGTTGTCATCTCGGCAGATTGAATAGTGATCGCCTTCATCAGCCCACGCCTTCCACGGTCCCGGCGTGGCCGCTTTCATCAGCCGCTTGAGGTCTTCGAGCCAGGTCATCGAGAACCTCCGAGGCATATAAGGACTACGCACAATGAAAGCAAGACCACGACTGCGCAACCGAGTGCGAAGCCCGCTAAGAAAGCACCATTCATTTCGCACCTCCGATCACGGTGGCCAGCGCCATCGTTTTTTGCTCGGCACTGGCGTGGATTGCCCACCAGTGTGCTTTTTTGGTCTGCTCTCTGGAAGAACTGAGCAGCCGGTCATAGTCTGACCATTGCTCCAAGGACAGCCGCTCCTCAACCTCGCGGAGCCGGTCGAGGTCAAGGGTGCAAGGCGTCCAAACGCATTCCATCTTCACTATTGGAGTGGATACCCACCATCCTCCCGGAGAAATGCCACGCCACGGACGGAAGTCCAGCGGCAAGGTGGCAGGGCAGCGCTCCATGAACTCGCACACCGCTTCTAGCGCTTCCTGTAGGGTTATTTGGTCGGGCATTATATCGCCTCAATTTCAACGCGGCGAATTAGTCCGCGCTCGATTCCTTGCACCGCATGGCCGCCGTTAGCGGGGTCTACTACAAAGAATCCGCTCTCGGTCATCTTGTAAAAGATGCGGCCGTTCTGTTCGCGCTCCCACATCTTGCCCCCGACGAGCGTAATTTTGACGCGGATTCCATCCGGTGCTGGATATACCCCACTCCCATAACGCCAGCCGCGCGTGGAGTCGGCCTTCATCTCCAGGCCGTCGAGGGTCATCGTTCGTTCGGGCATGAATCCACTATACGCCAAAATCCCTCTTGCGGATACAAATATTTTCTGCTACCGTAGAACCGTGGGACGAAAAAACGTTAAAATATCTGAGGATTTGCACCAGCGGCTTCGTGTCCGTGCCGTGCAGAGCAAGTCAAAACTCCAAGACCTTATCGAGTCGCTATTGCGGAAGGCGCTGGAAAGGGTGACGAAATGAACCTCGATCCACGAATCTTCATAAACGGAGGCGTGCTCGGCTTCCGTGGCGGAACGAACCCGTTCAAGGCCGGCATCGGCGGCGTTCTCTCCAAGATCATCGACATCTTCGATGGCTCGGACTTGTCGCATATCGGCATCGCCTTGCCGCAACGCTACTGGCCGGGCGGCGTCCCGTACATGGCCGAATGCACCATCTGGACCATCGTGGCGAACGGCCAAAAGGTGCGCGTGAATGGCCCGCAGTTCAACGAGATCCCGAGTCGGCTGGAGGAAGATTACGTTGACAAGGGCGGCTGGGGATACCTCCGCGAGTTCGCGTCGGGGTTCGAGCCGGATTGGGACGTGCTGAACACGGACGCCCTGCGCATGAACGATCTCCGGAATCAGGGCAAGATCCGCTATTCCATTTTGCGGTTAGTGGAGGACGCGATCACCCGAAGTGAGGCCCTGGAAGTCCTGCCATCCGCGGCGCTGATCGAGCGGCTGGGTGAGAACGATTCCGGCCTGGTCTGCTGTGAATACGGTGCCATCCTGATGGAGTCTGGCGGGGTGAAAGCTAAGTGCGCGGCGGCGGGCATCCCGTGGTTGCCGTTCAGCAGGCCCACGGCGGGGAGCAATATTGGCTGCACCCCTAACGACGTTTGGACATTGGGGAATGCTGGGGTCCTGAAGGCCCCTGTGAGGCTACCGTGAATCGGGGCGGCGGACAAGATAGACTGGACGAAGGTATAACGAGATTGCTGATGATCGCACGCAGACACATTTCGGACGCGGGTTCGACTCCCGCCGCCTCCACCACTTGCGGGGGCGTCCCGGTTTCGACGGGGTGTTGCGAGCGTGAGGGAGGCAGTGCGGCAGGCGACTACCGCGACCGGCTAGGGGAGGGCGAAAGCCCGCTACATCGGGCGAACAGCGCAAACCACAAACGCCAACGATCCTTCGTTCGCGCTGCCGCTGGCTGCCTAGCCAGTAGCGGAGCTTTCCGGTGTGCTTGGCAACAGGAACACCGGAGCAATGCGGGCGCGATGAAGGCCCCGGAGAGGATACCATGACCCGTAAAAAGGAACGACGGCTGAAAAGTCGCAATAACACGCACGCTCCCTGCAAGACGGGAGTGAGCCACGTTAGCTATTGTCCGACCTGTGTAGCGCCAGATGCACAGCGTCCGCAAGGTGCGCCGCACATTCAGGCGAGCCCGCGAACCAGAACCGGACGTTGTGCGAACGGCCATGAATGGCCCGTGACCGGCAGTATTTATCGTTAGGAGAGTCCCATGCACGCACGTAACGTATCTCTCGTTATCGCTCTCGCTCTGTTCTCGATGGCCGCGAGTTGCACGGCCCCGCAAGTAACCATCGTCACCCAGGCTGTCACCGCCAATGCCACCCTGGTGGCCGCATTAGCCGCGCCGACGTGCTCCGCGACCGTGACGACGAATTGCTTGACCGCCGCGCAGAAGGCCGACTTGCTCAACTACACGGCACAGGCCGACGTATTCTTGGGCCAGGCGACTATCGTTCTATCAGCCGGTGGAACTCCAACCGCGATGTACGCCACGCTCGTCCATGATTCCGCCGTGCTGGTGCAGGCCGATACCACGGGGATACCGAGCGTCATCGCAGGATTGGTTGCCACGGACGCGCAAGCGATCTCGGCTATCCTCCAGGCATACGCCGCGCCAGCGGTTGCGCCAAACGTCGCGGGGCAGCAGAAGGCCGTCCAGTTCAGCGGCGCGGACAAGAAGCGGCTGGCGGCGGCGCACGCCAAGGTGGTGGAGGATCAGGCGCGGATAGCGGGGATGAGGAAGTAATGGGCGATAGTTGTTGTGATCTTGATGTTGTGGACATCGTAGCCCACTATCGGAGGCGCGTGTTAGGTCGGCACCACAAGTTCTGGGATAGCTGCTGGGCGCAACTTTCCTCGCTGCCCCAAGGGAAAGCCATGCGATTGCCGCTGGGCATACTTAGATCGCAAGCCCCGGCAGTACTTCATGAGGGACAGTTTACGTGCAACTCTTGGCAGGAGATTAAGGCTAAGTTGGACTTACGGCGCAAGAATGATTCCGGCGTCAGGAAAGGCCCGTCTCCGATCCGGCATCAATGGAGCCATGATTCTGTGGCTGATTCCGAATGGGTTGACGTGTGGATGGAGCGACCATGAAACCCCTCTCCCTCTTCGCCTTCTGCCTTGCCGCCTTCGGGCAAGCGCTGATCCCCGCGCCGCCCCATTCCGGCTGTTGTGTTGGATCGGAGTGTACAGGTAGTACGCTCACGGCTTGCGATATTCAGACGGTCGCTCCGATCACGGGTACCGCGCCAGTCATCCAGATTCAGCCGCCGATCCCTGCGCCGCCATCGACGCCGGCCAACGAGTTCATCGCCACGTTTGCCAGCTATCAGGCGTACTCGCACCCAAGCGTGACGGGAGGACTGGCCTACGCCTATCAACTTTCGCCCAACAGCGTATCGACCTTTGCGCAACACTCCTACATGGCCCTGGAGTACAACGTGTGGCCGCTGTCGCTCAAGCCGTTCCAGCTTCAGAGCGTGGCGCGGGGTGGCGTTTGCCAGCAGGTGCTCGATTGGCCGGTGCATCTGTTCACTTGCGGCCAATTGTCGATGGCGACGGCGGGCGCCGGGTCAAGCGTTCAGGGTGGCGTAGCGGGAACGCTCTTGGCTGACTGGCAGATCGGCAAGACCAAATGGGGGCTGGCGTTTGAGATCGTCGGCATGAAATCGGCGCTGAGTGATCCGGGGATCGCGTATGAAGTGGGATTGAGGAGGGCGAGACGGTGACGACGTTGGATTTTCTTATAGCCCTACGAGATGGGATAGACACGCCAGAGTTGCACTGCGATCCTTTGCCAGTAACATCTTCGTGGAGGTACATGGTTGACAATGCAATCGAGCGTGAAAATTCAATGGCCGATAAGTTTGCGGCAGCCGTGGAGAACTGGAAGCCCGAGATCCTCAACTACTTCGGGACCGGCGCGACGAACGCCTACACGGAAGCCGCCAACGGGCTGGCAAAGATAGCGAACCGCAACGGACGCGGTTACTCGTTCGAAGCGATCCGCGCCAAGATCATCTACGGTCCGACGGTCAAACGCGGCAAGTTTGGCGAGTCGGCTGTGGACGAGGAAATCTTCGCAGAACTCACGCGCCCGTTTGTGGAAAGTCCACAGACCGACGCAGAAAAGGAGACGGAAGGTGGTCAGTGACTTTCACCACTCAATTCCGAATAGCCCTTATGATCTGGACCTGGAACCGCGAGAACTCGCGCTGGGAGAACGTGAATGGATAAATACGTAGTAGGATTGCTTTTCGATTCTGCCCGTGAGAAAGTGGCGTTGATCCACAAGAATCACGGCCCCGCCGCTGTCGTAGGGCGATGGAACGGAATCGGCGGCAAACGAAACCCAGGAGCGCCGGGCCTTCCCGATGAAAGCAGCGACGCGGCCATGTGGCGCGAGTTCATCGAAGAAGCTGGCGTACCCGTTTCATGGACTCTTTTCCTTCGCCTTGGCGGACCTGGCTGGGAGGTGGATTTCTTTCACGCCTTCGATTCTGTGAAATTAGCCGAAGTGCGCCAACGGGAAACGGAGGAAGTGGCAACTTTCAGCATCTCATCTCTTCCGAACGTAGTCCCAAACCTCCGTTGGATCATACCAATGGCACTGGGCCATGAAGATGACCACGTATGGGTCTACAACGTGAGGGAAGCGGAAACTTTCGCCCCGAGATAAGTATGACCTGGACCTGGGACGCCGCGAATCGCCGCTGGGAGAGCGGCAACTGGTGGATCGCCAGCCAAACGCTTCCATGGCATGTCTGCGCGATCCTCTACTTCCATGAAACCGGCGCGCACTACGGGACGCAGTGGTGGATGTTCGACCACGGGACCGAGGAAGAATGCCTGGTTGAGGCGAAGAAGGCCGCGGCGACGTTGGATCTGCTGCTGGCGCGGCACGGGAGCGCGATCCTCGGACGGATTGAGATAGCGGTAGGATTCAAGGAGGCGGCATGAATTTGAATAGTTCGCTGAACTGGCTTCCGAAGATTGAGGCTGCTGGGTTGCCGACTCCGAGGACGATCACCATTCCCTACAGCCACACAGCTGTTATGCCTATTTTCGACGGAGAAGAGTCTGCCGAGATGGACCGATTGGTCATCGCCGTTAAGGAAGCTGCGTCGGCCATCGGGTTGCCGGTCTTCATTCGGACGGATCTCGGTTCCGCGAAACACTCAGGGCCGACTGCTTATTGCATCGACTCGCTTGAGAGGGCTGCGCATCCTATCTGCCGTACCATCGAAGACAACGAGATGAAGTTCTGGCTTGAGCGGGAAGGCCCGAAGGCTATCCTGGTTCGACAGTTCTTGACGCTCGAAGCTCCGTTCACCGCGTTCCACGGCCTCCCAATCTCGCGGGAATGGAGACTGTTCTCGGACGGCGAGAGGATTATCTGTAGGCATCCGTACTGGCCGGCGGAAGCGTTAGCGGAGCATCACGGACTGCCCGTCGGTTGGCGCGCGATGCTTAAACGCCTCCATCGGCTGCCCTTAGAAATGCCGGAGGTCGAGCGATTGGCCGTGCTCGCTGCCAAAGTTCAGGACGGCGGATCGTGGAGCGTAGACCTAGCAAAAGATACGGCGGGCAAGTGGTGGCTCACGGATATGGCAACGATGGCTGATTCGTACCACTGGCCGGGCTGCCCGAACGGAGAGAAACAATGAACGGCAACGGCGGCATGAAATCAAGTTCCTGGGTGATCATCGCGTGTATGATCATCCTCGCCCTGCTGGGCGGCGCATCGTTCTTCCTTGATCCGAAGTACGGATACGGCGTGTTGGCCGTCTTGACCACGATCAGCGCGGTGCTCACGCATCAACTGGGGTCCGTGTCGGGCAGCACCCTGCCTGAGCAACTGGGCGAGCCGAAGCCGGGGCAGACCGCGACGACCGACACGCACACGGAATCTGCGGTGCCACCGAATCCTCCGGCGCCGGATCAAAACCAGTAGTAGATTCCTCTTTACGTTCGGAAGGTTCAGGCTTATTTTGATTCCGTATGGTGTTTTTGAAACGCTCAACGAGGTAGCGAACAGTCATGACGTTTGTATTCACCTTCTTGCTGGCGGCGTTCGCGCTGATCGTGGTGCTGATGTCGCTGGCGCGGGGAGCGCCGCTCCTGGTGCTGTCCCGAATCGAGATCTTGAAAGTCGGCATCACTCGGCGCCCGCACTTCCGGCAGCACAG
>Ga0116111_1001168_pt1 | contig 19122 bp, 17 predicted proteins | sample June2015DPH_8_10_FD_89720 | JGI IMG/M metagenome (GOLD analysis project Ga0116111, IMG submission 89720) | Peatland microbial communities from SPRUCE experiment site at the Marcell Experimental Forest, Minnesota, USA - June2015DPH_8_100 | ecosystem: Environmental > Terrestrial > Soil > Wetlands... | reverse complement strand
CGCTGGTGGGCCGGCGCGCTACAGCTTGCAGATGAGCCTGCTCTTCCGGTGTCAGCGTAACCGTGTGTGCCTTCATGGGCACAGTATACGCAGTACGCTAACTTATGCAACTAGATACTAGACGTATCGGGCCAAGCTGCGGCTGTGGACACACGTTCACTCTGTTGAGGATGAGGAAAAGGGGTGAGTATGGCAAAGATTGAGCGCATTCGTCAGGACGTGCCGGGCGCATTCGGGCCGGAAGATCTGGCGCAGAAGGCGGCACAGGGTTGGAGGCTGGTCGCGCTTGAGTGGGAGCGCGAAGTCCCCGAAGATCAGGCGGCCCACGTGGAGGAGGTCCCATTCGGATTGCAGGTGGTTGCCAACGGTCCGCCACATCTGGAAGAAAATCCCACCGAGCGGGAAGTCCTCTTCCTGATGATGGAGCTGACCATTCAGGATGGGCCTTACTCCGCGATCGCCGAGGAACTGAATCGGCGAGGGTATCGCACCCGCCAGGGGACACAATGGACGCCGGTTTCAGTTTTCCAGATGTTGCCGCGGCTGATTGAGGTGGGGCCGCGGATCTTCGCGACGGAGGAATGGCAGCAGCGCAGGGCCCGGCTGGCGAAGTTTGGGACCGGATAGAGCAGTTCCAGAGCGTGTTTCAGTGCCGCAGACCCTCATGCCTCGGCAGTCAATTTTCATCCCGTTGGTCCACATCGGCAGCCGCATTCGCTTCCCACGCAATTGGCATGGCCGAAGCGTTGGTGTGCGCCGTCTTATCGCGCATTCTCGTCGCTTCACGCTGGGCACGTTCAGCTTGACGCCGGGCACGTTGGGCTTCACGCAAGGCCGTGGCGCGCGCGCACTGGGCAGCCGCTATGTTCTGCCGCGCAACCTCCTCGGCGACCTTCGCTTGTGCCATCGCAATGGGCAGGTTCATTTCGGCCAGCAACTGCGCTTCTTCCGCATAGCCCGGACGCAGGCGCATCTTGCCCATGAAGCGGGACGCGGCGGAGGCCTCAGCGTTGCACTTCGCCGCGGCGTGTTGGCCATACAACAGCGAAACATGTTCGAGTGTCCGAAATCCGTGAGAGAACACCGCGAAGGTCGCAATGATCGCCAGGGCCGCCACCAGATATCTGCGCTCCATACTGTCTCCTCGTACTTCTTAAGACGCAAGAGTCATTCGATCGTTAGGATTTTTCTTGCCCCGTGATCGGCGCTCGTCAGGTCAGGTAAGTACACGTGGCGTGCCATTACCGGCTTTCTGCAAGCGCTTGCTGCAACTATGGTTAGTATTGCAAGAAGATATATGTGACTCAGCCGCGCGTCCGAAATCAGAATGCCTTGTCCATCAGCGGACAAGCCGGCGCAGCAAGCGAATCAAGACGACTGAAAACGATAGGCAGCATTGTGGACCAGCACCGAACCGCGCTAGCTTCCAAACAGCGAGCCGCCGCGAATGGGTGCGAGCGCAAAGGTCAGCGCCAGCAGAAGCACCGCCACCAGCACCAGCCACCGGCGATTGTTGTCGAGCGGAGGCCACTGGGGAACGTTGGGGTGCCGTAGGCCCGTGAATGCCAGGATCACCGCCCACACCAGCCATCCCGGCCAGAAGAAGATGCCCAGAGGTACGAGCACCAGAATGCAGGCCCGCGTCACCCACTTGTGGGCTCGCGGCGCGACCGCGTAAATGATATGACCACCGTCGAGTTGTCCCCCGGGCAAGAGGTTCAGCGCGGTGGCAAACATTCCTACCCACGCCGCGATTCCGACGGGGTGCAGATACAGGTTGCCGAGCGGAACCGCGTGTGGCGTCAGCGGCGCCAAAACACGATGCACGAGGCTGAAGACGAGGGGATAGCCGAGGTTTAGCGCCGAGTCGGCCGCCTCGGGCGGCATCGGCTTGGAAAGCGCGAGCCCCCAGAACAGCACTGGCAGCGCGACGACAAATCCCGCGATTGGTCCCGCGATGCCGATGTCGAACAACGCCTGCCGCGAGCGAATCGGCGACTTAATGCGAATGACCGCGCCGAACGTGCCGATCAATGTCGGGGCCGGGATGAAGTACGGCAGCGTTGCGTAAACCCCGTTTCTCTGGGCTACGATGAAATGGCCGAACTCGTGGGCGAGCAGGATGCCCATCAGCGTCATCGAGAAGGGAATGCCCAGCACCAGGTTCGCCGGATGCTGAACGAGCCATTGCAAGTGAAACAGCGGCAGCACAACCGAGTCCTCGCTAAACGCCGGCAGGTTGTGCAGAAAGTTGTATTCCAGGCGCGCTCCCACGGTCAGCGTTGTGACCAAGGTGATCAGCAGCAACAAGATGTGCAGCCAGTATGGCCGCCGCGGGCGAGGAGCGACGATATAAACCGGGGGACGGGCCGGCACTTCGAACGTGTAAGAGATCGGAGGCGTGGGATCAGACATCGTGCATTTGGATGATAGACGAAGCGCGCGCGAAACCAATGACCGGCGCACGCCTCCGCTCGAAGCAGCGGGCACACACGCTCCGCGCCACGACCTTCGGCGACGCTGAGCGCCTGGCGGGAGTCGCTACTCGATCGATTGCAGTTCCTTGCCAGGTTTAAAGCGAACCGCTTTGCCGGGGGGAATATTGACCTCGGCGCCGGTGCGCGGGTTGCGTCCAATGCCGGTCTTGCGCGGCCGCACGGTGAACACGCCGAAGCCGCGCAACTCGATGCGATCGCCGCGCGCCAGCGCCTTCTTCATGCTCTCAAATACGGTTTCAACCGCGGTTTCGGCCTTGGTTTTGGTGACACCGGTCTTGGTGACGACTTCGTTGATCAGATCCAATTTGATCACAAGTGGCTCCGCTATCTCCGCTCGCAGGTGCAGAACAGCCCAGACTGCGGCAACTCATGCGATTGTAAACGACTCGCACCGTTTCCGTAAGTCTTAGGATGACTTCGAGTTACAAGCCGATGGGCGAATCGTAGTGAAGCCGGGACGCATTGTCAACAGTGAGTAGGGGTCAGGGGCTAGGGGTTAGGGGCTAGGGGCTAGGGGCTAGGGGTCAGTTAAACGTAGACATCGATCCTGGAAGAAGCTAGTGAGCATGTTAAGCTCGTGCCGGCCGGCCACTCTGGGCGTAGTAATCGCAGTATCGCTTTACTCCGCAGACTGAACAGGAAGGACCGCCTTCTTCGTTGCTCAGACAAATGCCCCGCTCGATACCAACTTCTTTCGCCTGTACTTGACCGTAATAGACAAAAACGATGTCAATGTATCTGATCGGGTATTCGGTAGCCTGAGCGAACTTCCGGCCTTCTTGGATCAAAGCGAGATATAAAGCGTCGCTGTCATGCAAGCTTTCAGGAACAAGCCCAATGCGCTTGAAGATTCGCTCCACGACCCGATCCGGCTTCAGCACAGGGATGCCGATATCCATCATGAAATGGAATGCGGTCCTTGGCCCCAAGAACTTGAAGAGCCGCCGAAAAGTGTCTCTTAGCGCGATGACCCCTTGGTCTGTATCGGCCCTTGGCAAAGAATCCACATATTTCTGGAATGCACCGTACTTCCCGACAATTCTGCCGAACTGCTTCGCATTCTCGATGCAAGCCAAAATCTTCAGGCGGTTGGCAATCATTTCAGGATCTCTTAGGATTGCCTGGACCTCTTGCTCACCGTATTTCAAAACAGTTTTGTAATCCGGAAAGTGCCGGTCGATGACATGAATCCTGTCGCTGACCGTCTGGGCTCTGAAACCAGAATAAAACACAATCTGAACTAGCGTTCGATAACATTCCTCGTCCGTGAAACTCCTGCCTTCGAGGAGCTTCCACGGTTCTAGTTCAGCTCGGATTCGTTCACGAGAAACCTTCTGAGAGCCAATTTCAAGGAGGGTTGCCTCAAGCCTATCGAAAATCCCCTTGTAGTCCTTCAGGGTGTTCCCGCCTTTTTCCCGGTCGTTTGATGCTAATAAGCTACTTCTGCTGCCCCGCTTCGCTTTCCTTGTACATGTACTTGATGCTGGGTTTGTAGATCAGCAGATTGGTGGCGCCGGTGCGGTTCACTTTCAGGCAGTATTTGTCGTACCACTCGATGACGCCGTGGATCTGTTCGCCGTCGTGCAGTACCAGGACCATCGGCGTCTTGGTCTGCATCTGCTTCTGATAGTAGAAATTCTCGGCATGAGTCTGCTCCGGCGGCGGGGTCTTCTTGCCGCCGTTCATGGAGCTGGGGCGCTCGCTACGCGGCCGGCGCTCAGGGGCCTCCTGGCGCGGATGGTCGTTGCGGTTGAGGGCGGGACGAATCAGCTTGCGGTTGGCAAACACTTCAGAGTCGAGAGCTCGGCCCACGGCGGTGGAGTCCATGGAATCTTTCATGGTGTTTGCTCCTATGGTGGTTTGCACACCAGCCTTACGGATGCCGCCAACTCAAGCGTGAACTCAATGCAGGGGTCGCGGACACTCTGGCTTGAATAGTCCTAGGCTGTTAAAGGTGTGAACTTGCAGATACCCTACCACAGCCGAATCCGCAAAACAATTCATTCTGTGGATACTACTTTGGTGTGACAGGTTAGCGCTCCAGCGATGTGGCAAACGTATCGAGCGCCAGCGAGCGTAGCAAATTCCTGCGCATGCCAGTCTCCAGTTCTCCGAGCCGCTGCGTCGCGGTCACAATCCAGGCAAACTCAACCTGCGAGGACATCTTCTCCAGCTCCGCCTGCAGGTCCTGATTGCGCACCAACTCCCCCGTTCCCGACTTCAGGAACAGCAGGTCCTCCAACAGGGAATACAGCGTCCGGATCAACATCTCCGTCTTCGCCTTGCCATCCGCGCCGGCGCGATAAGCATCGGTCACGCGGAACAGCGCGCTGTGGTCGGCGCTCCCCATCGCGGGGCCCAGCAGCGCCAGCGCGTCCTGGCGCGCGGCCATATAGGCGGCCAGATCGAAGCTGCGCGCGCGGCCCAGGCCTCCGCCGCAAACCCGCGCCACCAGCGCCCGTTCGCGGGCCTTCCATTCCGGACGCACCTCGGCGAGATACGGCTCGACTTCGGCGGCCGCAACCGGCGCCAGCCGCAGGTGCATGCAGCGCGAACGAATCGTGGGCAGCAGCGCCGCGGGATTGTCGGTCAGCAGAAAGAGCGTGGCGAATTCCGGCGGCTCTTCCAGAATTTTGAGCAGCGAGTTCGCCGCTTCCTTCATGAACTCGGCGTCGCTGAAGATGTAAACCCGTTCGCGGCCTTCCGCCGGCTTGTAGTAGATCTCGTGAATGACGTGGCGAATCTGGTCAACCTTCACCAGCATCTGCGGCGGGTCGGGCGGGACGATCAACACGTCGGGATGGGTCTGCACGAACAGGCGAGTGTCGCGCTTGTCGGTCTCGCGCAGGTTCTCGCGCGCTTCCACCGCCTCGGCAAATCGCTCTTCCAGCGCGTCGGCCTCGGCGATGCGGGCGCAGTTGCTGCAATGTCCGCAGAAATCCGGCAGGCCGTCGGTGAGGGGTCGCTCCAGACAGTTCATCGCTTTCGCAACCATTTGACTCAGCGTGAACTTGCCGGAACCCTGCGGTCCCGAGAGGATTACGGCGTGCGGGAAGTGTTCGTGCGCCAGCATCTCGCGCAGGGCATGGACCACTTCGGCGTTGCCATGAAAATCCGAGAAAGGCATATGGTTTATGCAGGCGTCCCTTTCTTGCCCGCAGCTTCTATCAACCGCTCGAATACCACGCGCACGATTTGTGGATGTACGATTTCAAGCTTCGGCCGCGCGTCCACCAGCACCACCCGTTGCGGCTCGCGCTGGGCGATCTGCAGAAACGCATCGCGCACCCGGGTGAAGAAAGCATAGCTCTCTTTCTCGAAGCGGTTCTCGTCCGGCGTCTCCTCTGCGGCGGCCCGGTTGCGACGGCGGGCGCGCCCAACGCTGGAGCTTACGTCACAGTCCATCAGGATGGTGAGATCGGGCCACAATCCGCGGCAGAGCGCCTGGTGCAACTGCAGCACGGCGTCGCTGCCAAGCTGCCGTCCCCCACCCTGGTAGGCCTCGGTGGAGTCGGTGAAGCGATCGCACAGCACCCACTGACCGTCTTGCAGCGCGGGCCCGATCACCTCGGCGATCAGTTGCGCGCGGGCGGCAAACATCAGCGCCATCTCGGCGTGCGGGTCCAGACCGGCGGTGCGGGAGTCGAGCAGCACCGCGCGGATGCGCTCGCCGATAATCGTGCCGCCCGGTTCGCGGGTTGTAACTACGTCAATTCCGCGTACCCGCAAAACTGCGGCGAGCTTTTCCAATTGCGTGGATTTGCCGCAACCGTCAAGCCCTTCGAAGGTGATGAACTTGCCGCGCATCTTTACTTTGGGCCTTGGCCACGGGGCTTTGGCCACGGGCCATCATACCAAGCTCAGTGATCGGCATGGCAGCATGGAACCGGCAGCCACAAAGGCGCGCCATTGCTGGCGCGCCTTTCTTGGTTTCCGCGATTTGTGGATGAGTTTCAGTCGGCCGCAGCGACGGAGCGTTCCGCTCGCGAGGCGGCTGGCACGGCGCTGTCTTGTGCGTCAATCACGGCAATAGTGGTCATATTCACGATGTCTTCCACCTCGACTCCGCGTTGCAGCAGATGCACCGGCTTGGCCATGCCCAGGAGTATGGGGCCAACTACTTCCGCCCCGGCGAGACCGATGAGAAGCTTGCAAGCGATATTGCTGGCCTCCAGATTGGGGAAGATCAGCACGTTGGCTCCGCCCTGCAACGGGGAGAAGGGGAATGCCGTTTGCATCTTCTTGGGGTTGACCGCGATGTCGCCCTGGACCTCACCATCGATGATGAGTGTGGGGTCGGCGTAGCGCACCAATTCCGTCGCCCGCCGTATCTTGTCGCACAGCGGATGCTTGGTGCTGCCAAAGCTGGAGAAGGAGAGCATGGCCACGCGCGGCTCAATGTTGAACCGGCGGGCCTCTTCGGCCACACAGAGCGCAATCTCTGCCAGGTCCTCGGCGGTGGGTTCAATGTTGACCGTGGCATCGGCCAGGAAGTAGGGATCGCCTTTGCGGGTGATGATGAGATAGAGGCCCGAGACCTTGTGGATCCCCTCGCGGACCCCGATCACCTGCAATGCCGGACGAATTGTGTCCGGGTAATTCTGGCTCACCCCGGAGACGAGAGCGTCGGCGTCACCCATGCGGACCATCATCGAGCCGAAAATGTTGTGATCGTTCATCAGCTCGTTTGCATCGCCTAGGGAGACACCGCGACGCTGCCGCAGGCGATACAGCTCGCGGACATACTCCTGCCGCCGCGGAGCCGTCTCCGGTTCCACGATCGCGATCCCGTTGAGCTGCAGCCCCAAGTCCGCCGCCGTGCGCCGGATCTCATCGGCGTGACCCAGCAGAATCGGAACGGCAATCTTCTCCTCGATCAGGACCCGGCAGGCGCGCAGGATCTTCTGGTGCGAGCCCTCGGGGAAAACCACCCGCTTGGGATTGGACTGGGCCTTGTGAATCATGGAGCGCATCAGCTCGTGCGCCTTGCCCAAGCGTTTCTCCAGCTGCTCGCGGTATTCGGCGATGTCCACCGGAATTTGCGCCACGCCAGTATCCATGGCGGCCTTCGCAACCGCTGATGCCTCCCAAACCAGTACGCGTGGATCGAACGGTTTAGGGATGATGTAGTCGACGCCAAACCTGAGGGCCTCCACTCCGTAGGCTCGGCAGACGGAGTCGGGAACATCTTCTTTCGCCAGGGCTGCCAGGGCATAGGTGGCGGCCAGCTTCATTTCTCCATTGATAGTGGTGGCATGCACATCCAGAGCGCCACGGAAAATGAAGGGGAATCCCAGGACGTTATTGACTTGGTTGGGATAATCGGAGCGTCCCGTCGCCATGATGATGTCGTCACGGACGGCACGGGCTTCCTCGTACGTGATCTCCGGATCGGGGTTTGCCATGGCGAACACCACTGGTCGCGGCGCCAGGGAGGCGATCATCTCCGGCGTGAATGCGCCCTTAATGGAAAGTCCGAACAGCACATCCACACCCTTGGCGGCCTCAGCAAGGGTCCGCATCGGGGTGTCTTTCGCGAAGCGCTCCTTGTAAGGATTCATTCCTTCTTTGCGGCCCTTGTAGATGACGCCTTTGGTGTCAGCCAGGGTAATGTTCTCGCGCTTCACGCCCATGCACACATAGTGCTCAGCGCAGGCGATGCCGGCAGCGCCGGCGCCATTAACCACTATCTTGATCTGGTCCATGCGCTTGCCCGCCAGTTCCACCGCGTTCGCCAGCGCCGCGCCCGAGATGATGGCCGTGCCGTGCTGGTCGTCATGGAAGACGGGGATCTTCATCGTCTTCTTGAGGGTTTCTTCGATGTAGAAGCACTCCGGCGCCTTGATGTCTTCCAAATTGATACCGCCGAAGGTGGGCTCAAGCAACTGGCAGGTCTTAATAATCTCGTCGGGATTATGGGTGTTCAGTTCGATATCGAACACATCGATATCGGCGAACCTCTTGAACAGGACACCCTTGCCTTCCATCACCGGCTTGCCGGCCAGGGCGCCGATGTCGCCCAGTCCCAATACGGCGGTCCCGTTGGTTACCACCGCGACCAGATTGCCCTTGGCGGTGTATTTGAATGCATCTTGCGGGTTCTTCTCGATCTCCAGGCAGGGATCGGCGACGCCCGGCGTGTAAGCCAGGCTAAGATCGCGTTGCGTAAGACAAGGCTTGGTGGAAACGACCTCTATTTTCCCCGGCCGTGACCCAAAGTGGTAGTCGAGAGCATCCTGTTTCGTAATAGCCATGACGGCCTCCGAATGAATGAACGTAAGATTGCGCGTGTGGGAACGACAGCTCTGGCGCGATTACGGCCCGCAAAGCTTAGCAACGGAGCGGCAGGCATTAGTAAATTGGCGGTAACGATGCGCCTTTGAAGTGAACCCACACAAATTCTCAAGAGCCGGAAGAGGCTCTCTGCAAGTTAAGCATGGGCTTGTTCCGGCTCACGGAAAAGTGCGAAGGTCACACCGGATTGTGAGGGAAGACACAAAGCAGAGGCTACGGATTAAGGGCCAGGTGGGTTATGGATAGAGAATAGCGAGAAGAAGACAAACGCGATGTCGCGTCCGACCGACAGCCCGAAGGGCGACATTTGTGTTAGCCGTGAGCGTGAGCCCGCGGTTAGCTTGAATTTTGAAGTGGCAAGCCGCGGAGCGGCGGTACCCGTCTTGCCGGCTTGCCTCACTAATCCCCTAGCCCCTAGCCCCTCAGGCCCTTAGCAGAATTCCCACAATGCTGGCCGACATCAAGTTCGCTAGCGTGCCTGCGATCATAGCGCGGAAGCCGAGCTTTGCCAGATCCTGCCGACGGTTTGGCGCCAGGGCGCTGAGTCCGCCGATCTGAATACCAATGGAGCCGAAGTTCGCGAATCCACACAGCGCAAACGTTGCGATGGTGAACGACCGCGGATCGAGCGCGGCCTTCTGCGCGCTCAACATGGTGAAGGCGACCAACTCATTCAGCACCATGCGCGTGCCCAGCAGGTTCCCGATGGCCAGACAATCGTGCCAGGGCACGCCGATCAGCCACGCCACGGGCGCGAAGATCACGCCGAATATCGACTCCAGCTTCGACGGGAACCAGGGAAAACCATGCGCCGCAAGCAAGTTGTGAGTTCCGCCCAGAACGCCATCCAGCAGCGCAATCAGCGCCAGAAATGAAATCAGCATCGCCGCAACATTCAAGGCCAGATGCAAACCATCGGTCGTGCCTTTCGCGGCCGCGTCCAGAACGTTGCTGGCACGCTCGCCGAATTCCACGGAATCGATCTTCGCCGTCCCGGCGGTCAGTGGTTTTTCGGTCTCCGGCACCAGCATCTTGGCAATAAGGATGGTTCCCGGCGCGGTCATGATCACCGCTCCCAGCAGGTGTCGCGCCTCGATGCCCAGCAGGATGTAAGCGCCCAGCATCGCGCCGGAAACGTGGGCCATGCCGCTGGTCATGATGGTCATCAGCTCGGAGCGCGTCACTTTCGGCAGGAACGGACGAATGGTGAGCGGCGCTTCCGTTTGCCCCATGAAGATGCTGGCCGCGACGTTTAGCGACTCAACCCCGCTTGCGCCCATGAAGCGCATCATGACCTTCGCCAGTTGCCGAATGATGAACTGCATCACGCCGTAGTAGTAGAGGATGGCGAAGAATGCGGCAATGAAGATGATGATGGGCAGCACCTGGAAGGCGAAGACTACGCCGAAGCGGGAGAGCTTGGCGCCGAACTCGCCAAAGACGAACTGCGATCCGGCGAAGGAATAGTTGAGCAGCCGGTTGACCGCGTCGCCCGCGACGGTCATAACGCGTACACCGAAACTCACGCGCAGCACCAGGATGGCAAACACGAATTGCAGGATCAGTCCGACGAATACAGTGCGATAGCGGATGGCCTTCCGGTCTGTCGAGAAGAGATACGCAAACAGCAGGATCGCGAGGATGCCCAGCACGCCGGTCAGACGCGCCATGCGAACTCCCGCGTGAGTCGCGAACCAAGTCTAACGGTTTCCATTGGATCGATCGTCCACAGCGGCGCCCAATTCGCGCACAATGTCGACGCTGGCGCTCGTGCCGATGCGGTTCGCGCCGGCATCGATCATGTCCATGAACTGCGCCGCAGTTCGAATGCCGCCCGCCGCCTTCACGCCGATCTTGTGTCCTACGACGCCACGCATCAATACCACGTCAGCGGTTGTTGCGCCCGCATCCGCGAAGCCGGTGGACGTCTTCACAAAATCCACGCCCTCTTCCAGCGCCAGCGAGCAAACCAGGATCTTCTCGACCTGGTTCAGCAGGCAGGTCTCCAGAATCACCTTCAGGATTGCTCCCCGCTCATGCGCCAGTCGAACCGCACTCCGCATTTCCTGCTGCACCATCACTCGATCGCCCGACTTCAGCGCCCCAATGTTGAGCACCATGTCCAGTTCATGCGCGCCATTGCGCAAAGCGGCTTCCGCCTCTGCCAGTTTGATCACGGTAAGGTTCGCGCCGAGAGGAAAGCCAACCACCGTGCCTACCTTCACCGGCGAGCCGCGCAGTCGAGCCGCGGCCAGGGCCACGCTGGCCGGATTCACCATGACCGCATGAAAGCCGTACCGCTCCGCCTCGTCGCACAACGCGATCACCTGGTTGCGCGTGGCATCGGGCTTAAGCTGGGTGTGATCGATGAGGCTGGCCGCGCTGCGCCAGTCGCTCACGAGAATGGACGGCGCACCGTTTACGACAGAGAGGTTCGCAGACATGAGCACGAGAGATTCTATTCCGATTCGGGGCCGGACTCCAGCACGCAAATATCCGGCAGGTTACGATAGTGCTCGGCAAAGTCAAGCCCGTATCCCACCACAAACTCGTCGGGAATCTCGAAACCCACGTAATCCCCGTGGATGAGCTCGGTGCGCCGCGACGCCTTGTCCAACAGCGCCGCAATCTTCAGCGACTTCGGGTGGTGGCCGCGCAACATGCTTTGGATGAACGTCAGGGTCAAACCGGTGTCAAGAATATCTTCCACCAGGATGATGTTGCGGCCCGCCATCGAGCAGTCCACATCTTTCACCAGCTTGACCTCGCCGCTGTGCTGCTTTGCGTTTCCATAGCTCGACACAGCGATGAAGTCGAAGCTGACGTCGAGCGTGATCTGCCGCGCCAGGTCGGCGAGAAAAACGGTGGCGCCCTTCAGCACTGCGATCAGCACGACCGGCTCGCCGGCGAAATCCTGGCTGATGCGCTGCCCCATCTCGGCTACCTTCGCCGCGATGCGTTCGCGCCCGATCAGCACCCTGAGCTTGTCCACCAGTGTTCCGCCTGAGAAGGGATGAAGAACTCATGATCTCACGCTTTGAAGGGGCGCACCTTTAGAGCCTGCCCTGAGCCTGTCGAAGGGTGCGCCGTTAAGCTCTTTGTTTTGTCATCCCGAGCGGGCGAACAGGGGTCCCCGACAAGCGCCCCGCCGTGGCGGGCTTGTTGGGGTAAAGTTCAGCCCGCGAGCGGATCTGCTTTTCCGACTTCTTCAGCAGCCTCTGAAGCCGCACCCCTTCAAAGCTTCCTATCAACTGCGGCGAACCGATTCATCTCCAGATCATGCACTTTCCCGTTTGGCGTGAATATTTATCGACTGGTTACTCCCCTCCCCCCTCCCCTGGGTCCCGCAAAATCTTGAAAACACACGGTTGGAGATAAGAAATCGTTGCAAAATATTCCTGCGCAAGGGGTTAGAGGTCAAAATATTCATAAATAAAGACTTAGCTTGGCGATTTTGGCTCGGTTATAGGCCCAGCTCTCAGACTTGTGTTAACGAATTGAACAACCTGACGACCCGCCTCTGCCGCTGCTGAGGCGATGGATTCTGTTTTCAAAGAGCCCCGGGTCAGGTTATGCGCAGTGCGCTTTCCGCCGGCCCATTGGGCACACGGGCCCAACATACAAGCGTAGCTCGAAGCTCATCGCTGTCAAGTTACGAAAGGACATATAGGGATAAAGCGCACGCGGATTGATGGTCGAAATCCCCACCCAAGCAATGTAAGCTTGGGTGCGGCACCCTCACGATGGTAGCTTGGGCCACCCGGCCACCCTCACGATGGTAGTCTGGGCCACCTGTCCGGAATTTGTTGGCGGCGATCGCTGGCGGCACATCAACGCGCACGAGGCCCCCCTCGAATGCCGCTCAAAGATCGCGACTCCGGCCATGCGGGAGTCATGGACGGGCTGCCAAGATCACTTGCTTGGGTCCGCCGGTTTAGCGGGCTCGGGAGGTTTCGCGGCTTTCAGCTTCGCCAGAGATTCATCCACACGCGTCCTGAAGTCACCCTTGTCGTTGTGCTCGAATCCGCTATAGTTCGACACGACTTGCATCTCACACCCCGTACCCTTCGATACCAAGGTGACGTGGTTGGTTCGCTGGAGGGCCGCTCCGGTAATGGTGACATGGGCGGCGTGCTTCACATTGTAGGAAGCAGTCATTTGGGTGTCGTTACTCTCCACGACGTTGTAGTTCTCCGGATTGCTAAGGGTGTCTTTGACCGCGCCCCACACCTCGCTGCAAGCAACGGGGTAGGTATTCTTGTAGGTCTTGCCGAACGCCGGCATAGCAACAGCAAGCGACATTAAAGCAACAACTGCAAATTTCATCTTGTTCTCCTTGGCCGTATGGCCGGAATCGAATCAGCTTATGGGACGGGCAACGGGAAGGGGGCAGCGCGCAGGTCGGTTGCTCGCTGCTTGGTGCGCCACGACGGTGGATGAGAAAAAGGCCGGAAGTCCCTCTCCGAGTCACCAAAGAGATTCTCAGTCTGGCGATTGGCGTTTGTCAGTGACCGCTAACGCACCAGGAAGTGATAGCCGGGAATACGCGAACGCAGCATCGCGAAGGCACTTTTCTGGGCCGGCGGGCGGGTGGCCCGGCTGGCGCTCCGCGGGTGCCCCAAGCTTCGACTGCGCTCAGGGCAGGCTCCAAGCTTCTTCTGCTTGGGTGGGGTAGTTCTGTAACTTCACGGACGGTAGAAACGAATTCCGCGAGTACGCCGCCCCGATCTACTCATTCTCGAATCGCACATGGCGACAGGAGACGAAAAATCCCCATCCAAGCAAGACCAGCTTGGATAGGGAACCCGGCTCGATGAGTAAGAGAAGGTGAAAATTTGAACGGGCTATTAGGGGGACACCTCAACTTCATCAGAATGCAACAGTTGAACGCTATTTCGCGGCTGCTACCTCCACTCGCGCGAGCGCTTCCAGCCGCGACAACCGCTGCTGTAGCGTGGCATTCTGCACTTGCAATTGCTGTTTGAGGTTCTCGATTTCCTGCTGCTGCGCCTTGATCAGCTCGGCCTGAGCTTCGGTGCGGTGATACTGCTTCTGCACTTCGTTCAGCAGCATGGTGGCCAGATACTGATAGCGCACGGTGTACGGCTTGCCGTCGTTGTGGTGGGCGACAAGGTCGGGATAGATCTTCGCCACTTCTTACGCAATCAGACCGTATTGCAAGGTACGCTCGCCGTTGGCGTACTCGGACTTATAGAGGAAAGTTACCGGCCGCAGCTTCATCAAGGCGTTGCTGCTGTCGCCCATGTCGCGCACCTGCTCCTTAAAGCGTAGCGAGGAGGGCGAAGTTCCGAGTTGTCCGAAGGAGTTGATGTACACCGGAACGCCTGAGGATGCGGTCGAACCGTAGATGCCGGCAATGTAAGCGGCGGTTTGTGGGCCGCCGCCGGTGTCGCCGCCAATGCGGAGCGTGTTGGATTCATTGCGGCCAAGATTTCCAATGTAGATGTCGTTGTTGCCCGTCATGTTATTTTGGCCGGCGCCTTGGCCGACGAAGATGCTGTTGCTTCCCGTGGTGTTGTTGCCGCCAGCCGCAAGGCCGAAGAAGGTGTTCAAGGTACCGGTGGTGTTTGCGGAGCCAGCATAGGCGCCGGAGAAGGTGTTGTAAAAGCCCGTAGTGTTGCTCGAGCCAGCCTCAATGCCGGAGAAGGTGTTATCGAAGCCTGTAGTGTTGAGGTAGCCAGCAAAGGAGCCGGAGAAGGTGTTGTAATAGCCTGTAGTGTTGAGGGAGCCAGCATTGGGGCCGGAGAAGGTGTTGTAATAGCCTGTAGTGTTGTTGTAGCCAGCCTGGAAGCCGGAGAAGATGTTATTGACACCGCTGGTGTTGTTGTAGCCAGCCTGGAAGCCAGAAAAGGTGTTGTAGAAACCGCTGGTGTTGCTGTAGCCAGCCTGGTAGCCGGAGAAGGTGTTGGCTACGCCCTGCCCTGCCACGTCATTAGCACCTGCCCCTACGCCGACAAATAAGTTGGAGTCAGCCGGACTGCCGATACTCAGGACCCTGCTCCCGCCGATCTGGTAGCTCGTGCCCGCGTTAATGATGTTGGCGGTCCCAGTACCGTCAATGTTGAAGTCGGCGGACTTCTGCTGGTAGCCGCCCAGACCGTGCGTGTTCTGGATGAAGCACAGTGCAGTGCTACAAGGCTGGCCCGGCGGGTTGGAGGTTTGTGGTTGGGACTTTTGTTGGGCTGAACTCATGGAGACTAGCAACAAGGTGGACAGAGCGATAACGATGATGGCGCTGATGCGGCGCATGGTACGGCTCCTTTCGTGTGATCGAATTTATGGACACAGTGGGACCGGGCGTGGGTGCCCACCCAAGCTTCTTGTGCTTGGGTGGGGTAGTTCAGTAACTTTCACGGCGGCACCGCCGTCAAGGCGACGGCTCTAAACTGAAGTGCTGACGAACACAGTTGCGTTCTCATATTGACCTCACGGTGCCCTAGATAATCCAGAACACCTATCGAGGCACTTGATGATCGACGGTCAGACGAAGTTGGAGTCGCTGCGGGCTCGACAACTGGGGACGGTGAGCCGGCGACAGATCGATCTTGCCTGTCGTAGCTTTGCCCACTCACCAGCGCACGCGATAATCCAGAAGGGGTCTCGAAGCGTGCGCTTTTACTAGGGATAACTGTAGGACGAAGCTGCGGCAGGTCAAGACCAAAATCGGAATTTCCTCCCATTTTTGTCCACAGCTTCCCGAATTGGAACCGGATGCCCCCGGCGGCAGATCCGGCCGGTGGCCCGGCTTAGCACTCCGCGGGTACCCCACCCTTCGACTCCGCTCAGGGCAGGATCCAAGCTGCTTGTGCTTGGGTGGGGTAGTTCCGTAACCTTCCCGGACACTGCCGCCCTCGACTGTTATCATCTTGCAGTTTCCTGAAACTCTCGCCTTACTCGGTTTTGAGGAGTGCGCATGAAGCGTCGTTCCCGCTGTTTGTTGCTGAACCTTGCATTTCTTGCTGCGGTAATCACGCCGGCGGCGACGATCGCGGCCAATCGCCCTGCGGTTTCCCCTTCCGATGAGGCCCGCACCGAGCGCTACTTCCAAAGCATCCGCAAGAACCCCAACCTGCTGCTGGCCTTTCTGCGCGAGATGCCCAAGGGAGGCGATCTGCACATTCACCTCACCGGATCGGTTTACGCGGAATCGTACATCCAGTGGGCGTCGGAGGAAGGTGAGTGCGTTGATCCCCATATCTTGTCCTTCAGCGCGCCCCCGTGCAACGCGCCTGCGGTGCCGGTTGCGAACGCCTTCGCCGATACTGAGCTTTACGGCAACATCGTTGACGCCATCTCGATGCGCAACTGGCAGTATTCGGGCCAATCCGGACACGACCACTTCTTCGCGGTGTTCGGCAGGTACGTCCAAGCGACGAACGGCACCACGGACAAAGCGCTGACGGAGACCGCCGCGCGCGCCGCTTCCCAGCACGAGATCTATCAGGAGCTGATGCTTACGCCGACCGGCAAAGACCTGGAGACACTGGCCGAGTCCGTCGGCTGGGACGAGGATTTTGGCCGGCTGCAACAAAAGCTGCTGGCCGGCGGGTTGCCGCAGATTCTGGCGGCTGCCAATCAAGAACTCAATGCCGCAGAAGTGTCGCGCGACAAACTCCTGCACTGTGGTGTTCCCGCCGCCGATCCGGGATGCCAGGTTGTACAGCGCTACATATCTCAGGTGTCACGGGGCAAGCCGAAAGAGGTGGTCTTCGCCGAGATTCTTACTGGCTTCCTCCTGGCGGGCGCCGACCCCAAGCTGGTTGCGCCCAGCCCGCACGTGGTCGCCCTGAACCTGGTGATGGCGGAAGACTGGTATGTCCCGATGCGCGACTTTGCGCTGCACATGCGCATGCTCAATTACTTTCACGAGCGCTATCCGCAGGTGCACATCGCGCTGCACGCGGGCGAGCTGGTCGAGGGCCTTGTCCCTCCCAAGGACTTGCAGTTTCATGTGCGCGATTCGGTCGAGATGGGACATGCCGAACGCATTGGACATGGCGTTGACGTGATGAACGAAAGCCGCCCCTTCGAACTCTTGGGGGAGATGGCCGACCGCAATGTGATGGTGGAAATCTGCCTCACCAGCAACGACGTCATCCTCGGCGTGCGCGGGCCGCAGCATCCCCTAAGCGAGTACCTGCGCGCCGGCGTGCCGGTCGCGCTCGCCACCGACGACGAGGGTGTCTCCCGCTCCGACATGACCCACGAATATCTGAAGGGCGCGGAGGAACAGAATCTCGGCTACCTGCAATTGAAGAAGATGGCGCGCACCAGCCTGGAACACGCCTTCATCGGCGGCGCCAGCCTGTGGCGTGACGGCAAAGCGTTCACCGTGGTCAAGGAATGCGCAAGCGAGAGGGCAGGAGCGCAACCCTCGGCCTCATGCCGGAAGTTTCTTGATGGCAGCGAAAAGGCGCGACTGCAATGGAGGCTGGAGGGCGAGTTCCGCCAGTTCGAGGCGAACACATGGACGGCTCCCTGAGTCGGTGTTGGAGTTGATTCCGCTCACCACAGAGACACAGAGAAGAACTCTTGCCACGGAGGGCACGGAGATCACGGAGTTTAATTCGTGTTTCTGTTACGTAATTCTTGGTTTTCCTCCGTGGCCTCCGTGCTCTTCGTGGTGACAAGGTCCTTCTTCTCTGTGCCGCTGTGGTTGCCGTTTTCTGCCGTAAACCGCAAATTCCATGTAGACTTTGGAAAACTCATCACACGGGTCAGGAAACAACTTGGGTAACAGTTTGCCAGCCGCCGAACCTAAAGCCTCCTACCTCGCTGCCGCCACACCAGCTGCCGTTACTGCGAAACGTACTCAATTGCGCCGAGTGTTTCGCGTGAGGGACGGCGTCGCGCTGATCATCTCCAACGTGGTTGGCGTCGGCATCTTCACCACGCCGGCCATCATCGCCAAGCTGGTGCCGGAACCCCGCGCCATGCTCGCCCTCTGGATTGCCGGGGGATGCCTCGCCCTGGCTGGCGCAATGTCGTACGCGCAACTAGGACGCAGATGGCCGTCAGCCGGGGGAGAATACATTTACCTCGCCAAGGCCTATGGCCCCACCGCCGGCTTTCTTTCCGGCTGGACATCGCTGATCGCTGGTTTTTCCGGGGCCGTGGCCGCCAGCGCCGTGGGATTAGTCATCTATCTTGGCCAGTATTTTCCCAGGTTGGCCTCGGACCAGGCGCTGTTTACCATCAACTTCTACGTGGGCGCGTTCACGTTTTCGCCACGCTCGCTCACGGCGGCGGCCATCATCGTTGTCTTCGCCGTCTTACACGCCTGTCACTTGGGAGCTGGCAAGCTGACGCAAAACGCGCTCGCCCTTCTGATCCTGGCGATCGTCCTCATCTTTTGCCTCTTTGGCTTTGCTGTAGGGACGGGTTCATGGTCGCACTTCCAGTCGGCCCATATACCTATCCGTCCGATGAACTGGCTGCTCGCGCTGATTCCTATCATGTTCACGTATAGCGGTTGGAATGCCGCGTCCTACATCTCGGAGGGGCTGCACGATACCCGGCGCATGATCGGTCCCGCGCTGTTGATCGGGACTTCCATCATCGTCGGCCTCTATTTCCTTCTGAACACGCTGTACTTGTATGCGATTCCGCCCGCGGCGATGCAGGATGCCGTGAATGTTGGCGATGTTACCGCGCACGCATTGTTCGGAGTGGGGAGAAACTTCGTGACTCCGGCGCTGATCGTAGCTCTGCTGGGCGCCATCAGTGCTATGACCATCGCGGGGCCGCGCGTTTATTTTGCCATGGCCCGCGACGGGGCTTTTGTGCCAGGCTTCGACCGCACCAGCCCAAGATTCGGCACGCCTGCGCTGGCCATCGCACTGCAGGCTTTGTGGTGCGTCGTGCTGGTGATGGCCGGCGGTTTCTATCAAATCCTGATGTACACCGGCTTCACGATTCTGCTGTCCTCGGGCGCCGCGGTGGCGGGACTGTTCGTAGTTCAGCGACACGAATTGCGATCCAACCCGAGGCTCTGGCTCAAGATGTTGGCTCCTGCAATTTTCGTCATCGCGTGCGCCGCAATCGTGGTCAACGCGGTGGTGGAAGCTCCCAAGACCGCGCTGGTAGGCTGTCTGCTCATTGCAGCCGGACTTCCGGTGTTCTTCTGGTCAAGGCGGCGCAGATTAGCGGAACCGGCAGCCGATTCGGAAATCACGGTTGTCGAAGCGGGCTAGAGCATTTTCAATGTTATCGTAGACCATATCCGCAATGAGAGAACCAAGCTAAAGCGTTGTCGGCGGTAATAGCTCGCAGGGCTTCTGCGATGGCGCCTTCCAGAGCTTCTGCGGTT
>Ga0116111_1001158_pt1 | contig 19215 bp, 14 predicted proteins | sample June2015DPH_8_10_FD_89720 | JGI IMG/M metagenome (GOLD analysis project Ga0116111, IMG submission 89720) | Peatland microbial communities from SPRUCE experiment site at the Marcell Experimental Forest, Minnesota, USA - June2015DPH_8_100 | ecosystem: Environmental > Terrestrial > Soil > Wetlands... | reverse complement strand
GGGTCGAAGCCGGATTTCGAACTGGTGTATCGCAGGGCGCAGGGGGCGCCTAAGAAATGATGCGCCGGGCGGCCGCGCTGGCTGTGATGGCCCTGGCGGCGGGCGCGGGCGCGCTGATTTTCGCGCAGGCCGTGGGCGGCGTGAAGAAAGGCGCCGTGGAGCGCGTGAAGGTCCACGGGAAGTCTCTCGAAGGAAACCTGGAAGGCGATTCACCGGACCGCGAGGTGCTGGTGTATCTTCCGGCGAGTTACAAGACGAGCGGGAGCCGGCGCTACCCGGTGGTCTACATGCTGCATGGCTTCACGGACGACCCGGACCATTGGTGGGGATTCATCCAGCACTTTGTGAATCTGCCGGAAGTGCTGGACCGGGCATTCGCCAATGGATCGACGCGTGAAGTGATTGTGGCGATGCCGAACGCTTTCACGGCGTATCAGGGTGCGATGTACTCGAACTCGGCGACCACGGGGAATTGGGAAGACTTCGTGACGGCTGAGCTGGTGGCGTATATCGACGGGCACTACCGGACGATTGCGTCGGCGGCGAGCCGCGGGCTGGCGGGGCACTCGATGGGCGGGTATGGGGCGCTCAAGATCGGGATGAAGCATCCGGAGATTTATTCAAGCCTGTATGTGATGAGCCCGTGCTGCCTTTCGGCGCCGACGGCGCAGAGCGCGGGGCGCGGCGGCGCGCGGGCGGAAGCGATACACAGCCAGGCGGAAGCGGCCAAGGCCGATTTCGGCACCAAGGCGGTGCTGGCGGAGGCGGCGGCATTTTCGCCGAATCCGAAGAACCCACCGCTGTATTTCGATCTGCCGACGAAGGATGGCGAGTTCCGGCCGGAGATCGCGGCGAAATGGGCGGCCAACGCGCCGCTGGCCATGATCGATCAGTACATCGGGTACCTGCGCCGCATGAAAGCGCTGGCGATGGACGTAGGGCTACAGGACGGACTTTTGCGCGATGTGAAAGTACTGGACGGGATTCTGAACGATTACCAAGTGCCGCACACGTACGAAACCTACGAGGGCGACCACATCAATCATGTAGCGGAGCGGATTGAGAAGAACGTGATGCCGTTCTTTTCCAAGAACCTGGTGTTCGAGCAGGCGCGCCGCTGAAGGAGCAAGCCGATGGGATGGAAACGGATTCTGGCGGTGTGCCTGGTGATGGCGGCCGGCGCGGTGGTGGCGACGGCGCAACGGGGCGGCGGGCGCGGGCCGTCGACCACCTATGTGCTGAAACCGGCGCGGATCTTCGATGGCGATGCCATGCACGAAGGTTGGGCGGTGCGCGTGCGCGGCGACCGCATCGAGGCTGCCGGTCCCGTTGCCGGTATCGATCCTGCCGGCGCGCAGGTTGTCGATTTGCCCCAAACCACGCTGATGCCCGGTATGGTGGAGGGCCATTCGCACATCCTGCTGCACTCCTATAGCGAGACGTCCTGGAACGACCAGGTGGAACACGAAGGCCTGGCGCTGCGCGTCGCTCGCGCGGTGAATCACCTGCGCGCCGAACTGATGGCAGGGTTCACCACCATCCGCGACCTGGGCACGGAGGGCGCCGGCTACGCCGACGTCGAGTTGAAGCAGGCGGTGAATCAGGGTATCGTTCCCGGACCGCGGATGTTGTGCTCGACGCGCGCGATTGTGGCTACCGGCGCGTATGGGCCGAAGGGCTTTGCCCAGGAGTGGACCGTGCCGCAGGGCGCCGAAGAGGCCAGCGGGATGGACATTATTCGCGTGGTGCGGGACCAGATTGGCCACGGCGCCGACTGGGTGAAACTCTACGCCGATTACCGCTTCGGGCCGCTGCCCGGTTCACATCCCACGTTCACGCAGGAAGAGATGAAATTTGCGGTGGATGCCGCGCACAGCGCGGGAGTACCGGTTGCGGTGCATTCCAGCACGGCCGAGGGAATGCGGCGCGCGATTTTGGCGGGCGTCGATACCATCGAGCACGGGAATGAAGGAACACCCGAAGTTTTTAAATTAATGGCGGAGCACAATGTGGCGCTCTGCCCCACGCTGGCGGCGGGCGGTATGAGCGATCGCAAGCGCGCCAGCTTCCAGGCCGCTCTGGCCGCCGGCGTCACCATCCTCAGCGGCAGCGACGTGGGCACGTTCCCGCACGGCGATAACGGGCACGAACTCGAACTGATGGTGGATTGCGGCATGCCGGCCGTCGATGCGCTGAAAGCGGCCACCTCGGTTGCAGGACGAGTCCTGAAGATGGAAATTGGGCAGGTGAAGCCGGGCATGTACGCAGATTTGATCGCGCTGGATGGCGACCCGACCAAAGAGATCGCGGCAGTGCGGCGCGTGAAATTCGTGATGAAGGCCGGGACGGTGTATAAGTCGCCGGGTGGGCAGCCGGCGAATTGAGGCTAACCAACTGGTAACGCCGGCGGTCTTGCCGCCGGTGTCCGGTGCGCACTTTATCTTCGCCAGTCTTCGGGCACGCGAACCGGCGGCAAGACCGCCGGCGCTACAAATGGGTTGCGGATCGGGGGATCCGCCCTCCAGTTACAGCAATCGGAAATTGACTTCGATTTGGGCTTGCACCGGGACCGGGAGGCCGTTCTGCGCGCCGGGTTGGAATTGCCACTGCATGATGGCGTCGAGGGCCTTTTCATCGAGGCCGAAGCCGATGCTGCGCACCAGGGTGATGTCGGCGGCATGGCCATCGACCCCGATCACGACCGTCAACACCACGGTGCCCTGAATCTTGGCGACGCGGGCCTCTTCGGAATATTCGGGCTCGATCTTCGAGACGAGAAGCGGGGCGGTGACGCCGTTGCCGACGCGTGAGGGCGTGGTGGCCATGTTGCGCCGGGGCGCCAGTTCGGCGATGTGATTCTTGCGGATGGTGGCGGCGGAATCCGCCATGGCATCGGCTTCGCCGAGGCGGGACTGCTTGCGCATGAGCTGGGCGTAGGTCTCCATGACGAAGGCGGAGTCGGTCGAGTCGGGTTTGACGGCGCCGAGGGCCTGCAGGTAATAGGATTCGGCCATGCCCGAGAGGTCCTGAGCGAGCGCGATGTTGCCCTTGAGCAGAAGCGCGCGGGCGGCGAAGGATCCGGTGGGAGAGAGCGTCAAAGCGCGTTGCGCCAGGGCTTCGGCGCGCTGGAAGTCTTTGACGCCGAGCGCGCGGTTGCCGAGAAGGAGCAGCGCGGGCACGGCTTCCGCAGTATCGCCCAACGCAACCGCGCGGGAATAGTAGTCTCCGGCCGGGCCGGTCTGGCCGCGTTTGACGGCAAGATCTCCGAGTTTCAGCAGGCCGGCGGCATAGGAAGCGCTTTGCTGGCCGGCGAGCTCTTCGCGAATGGCGAGGGCGCTTTCGAGAAGCTTCTGGGCGGCCTCATACTGGCGGAGCTTTTCCAGATTCTGCGCGGCCTGATCGAGGGCGCCGTAATTCTTTTGAGCGACGGCGGCGCGGATGGTGGCCTCAACGTCGGGAGCTTTCGGATCGGTGGGATCCTGCGCGCGGAGTGCGGCCAGGGGAGCAGCCAGAGCGACGGCCACGAGGGCGGCGGCAAAAGCCGAGGCGCGGCCGGGGTGGGTGCGGTCGACGGCGGAATCGAGGATGGCGAGAAGACGGCCTTCCAGATCGGAGCGGCGCGCCATGGCGACCGCGGCGGAGGCGGCGGGCGCGAATTGCAGGGAGCGGGCGACTTCCAGGAGATGGCCGGCGTAATCGGCGGCGGGCTCGCCGGCGCTGAGGACCAGGTCGTCGGCGGCGCGCTCGCGCTCCTTGAGGAACTGGCGCCAGGCCGACCAGGCCAGAGGATTCCACCAGAACAGAGAAAGCGCGATGCGGGCCAACAGGTGGGTGGCGCCATCGGCGCGGCGGACGTGAGCCAGCTCGTGCAGCAGCACCATGCGGCGGCGCTCTTCGGTCCAGGCCTGGGCGTCGGCGGGCATAAGGATGGTGGAGCGGCGGAGGCCGAAAGCCATGGGCATGGCGCCGGCGGAAGTTTCGAGGACTTCGACGGGGCGGCCAATACCGAGTGCGCGGGCGAGCGGGCGCGCCGCTTCCGGCGACGGATAAGGCCGCGCGGCGCGGCGGATGCGGCAGAGCCTGGCGTAGGCAAGCAGCATCTGGGCGAGCGCGGCCGCGGTGCCGGCGGTCCAGAGAAGCATCAGGCAAAAGGCAAGATCGAGGCGCCACGGGGAGGAGGGAGCGGGCGCGGCGGGGCGGCCGGCGGACGACGCGGCGCGAGCGATTGGGCCAACGGTCGACGCATTGGCGTCGGCGTGGAAGGTGATGCTGGGCGCATTGGCGAGCAGTCCGCCGGTGGGGACACGCAGAGCGGGCAGGGAAATGGAAAGCAGGGGCAGCGCTACCAGCGCGGCGGCCGCCGCGGTCCACACCAGGTGGCGCGAGGCGGCCGAGCGTTTGCGGAGAGCCAGCGCCATCAACCAGGCAGCGCAGAGGACCGCCATGCTTTTCAAGGCCGCGCCCAGGAACATCGCGGACCACGCCGATTCGCTAATGACGAACATTTACTTACCCTCTTTTCTTGCTTTGTCGATCATTTCGGACATGCGGTCCAGCTCTTCGCTGGTGAGCCGCCTAGAGGAGACATCCAGCAGGGCCGCCACTACCTGATGGGGCGCGTCGGCGAAAAAGGTGTCGAGCAGATGCTTGACGGCGGAGCGTTTGGCCTTGTCGCGCGCGACGGTGGGGACGTAGACGTACTTGAGGCCTTCGGCCTGGTGTTTGACGTGGCCTTTCTCCTCAAGGACGCGCATCATGGCGCGGACGGCGGAATAGCCGGGCGCATCGGCCATGGCTTCGCGGACCTCGGTGACCGAGGCCTTGCCGCGCTGATAGAGGATCTCGACGATCTGGCGTTCGCGCCGGCTGAGACCGGCATGGGCGCTCACGGGCGGGACTCCTGGCTAAGATTCAGCATGTGCTAAAAAAATAGCACTAACGGAGGGAGATGTCAATAGGGGATTGCGCAAGATGAGCTAAAACTGGGTGGGATCGAGGACCTTTCCCAGACCGTTCATTTTCAGGGGACGGGTGCAGACGTTCCAAAACTCGCTCACATTCTGAGGTGTGACGCAAAGCTCATGTGCTTCCTCATAAAGATGCCGCAGGGAATCGCGGGCGATCCGCATGAAAGGATGCGCACGCTCCACAGAGCGCACAAGCACGTTCGTGTCTACGAGGATTCGCATCTACCAGCGGTCTGGGTTGAGGTTTTCCCGGCTCAGCGCTTCGTCCGGAATGGGGGGGGGCATCAGGGAAACTATCGGCCCACTCTTCGAACTGATGAGACCATTCATCCGAGCTCAAACGCGGCCTTGTGGCGCTACCGCCCTTCTCCTCGACGACCTGCTGTAGGAAAGCTTCCAGCGATAGGCCGTTGGCGCTAGCCAGACTCAGGAGACGCTCCTCGATGTCGGGTCTTAGATTCAGACTCATGGTGACCTTCCCTAATCTCCAGAATACTCTATTCGTAAACGGCCCCGAGTTTCAATTCGCAACGGCAATCAGTCCTTGCCCGCCGGTCGTCCCCGCAATCTGCAAAGTGACCTGAAAGGTGTCAAGCACTGGCAAAGCGTCAGGCAACCGAAAGTTGATCTGCATCACGCCAGCCACGATGCCCGGAGCATCGCCGGCATACAGCACCTCGAGTGACGTGAGTCCGAGGAGCACCGAGACCGGGAGATTCGTCCCAACCGGTGCATTGATTGGCACGACCGTTCCGTCGCGCCACGCATAGGTTTCGCCACCGGTCGCGAAGATGGTCACAATCGAGCCTGGTTTCGCCGGGTTCTGCAGAGAATTGATGCTGCCGTCCTGGTTCAGAGCGGCTGCGAGGCCAGTGGCGTTGTTCTGAAAGATATCCGGCACCGCCGGGAGCAATGCGAGAGTGGGCCCGTCGATGGTTCCCGTGGGAGTCACGATTTGAACGTGGGTGAAGTCGTGCAGGTAGACTACGCTGGGAATGATGGTGTTGATCTGGGTAGGCCCCACATACAGCAGCGGCGCCGGCGTGCCGTCAAACAGCACCTGGTAACCGCCCAGAGACGACGTGTACACACCGTTTTGTACCTGGCCCGGCAATGGGTTCTGCGGTCCGATTCCAATGCCGTAGAGGGAGACCAGTTCGACAGGCGAGACCACCCCCGAGACCGGTCCGCTGGCCGCATTCGCTACTCCCAAAAGAGAGGGACCGCTGGTGGTTGTCTGGATCCAAAGCGAACCCGGCTGCCCCAGGGAGACAAAACTGCCAGTGGACGTCAGCACTAGGCCGGATCCAGCCGCGTTTGCCGGCCCGACGTAGAGATCCTGAAGGGTGCTTGCGTCCGCGGAGAGCCGGGCGACGTAACTGGTACCTAGCAGGGGGATCCCGGAAAACGGGGGCAATAAACTGGGGTCCGAGGAACCGGTGATGACAATCCGCCCCTGCGCATCCACAGCCAGAGCGCCGACGCCACCAGTGGCGCCGGCGCCACCGCCGCCAAAATACGTGCACCAGAGCAGGCTTGTGCCCGTGCTGCTCACCTTCGCCAGGAAGGCCCCATATCCGCTGCCCAGGGAATCTGGTTGAATCGTGCCGGCTGTTGTGGACAGCCCCTGCGCGGCGCTGCCGCCTACCACCAGGTTGCCCGCCGCATCAAAAGCGAGGGACCCGATGCCGATCGAAGGCGTGCCGGGGATTCCCAGCGATCCTCCCGTCACATTCAAAAAGGTGGACCAGACCAGCGCCTGGGTTGCACCGGGAGAAAACACAGCGAGGAATCCGGACTGGAAGAGATTGGAACAGTTGCAGGTGGGCCCGAAGACCCCAGGGGTGGTGGGCAAATCGGACGCGGTTGTGACGCCTGCCATCGCCACCGTGCCTGACGGCCCAACAGCCAGTCCCAAGGGCTCCGTGATGGAGAACACGTTGACACACCTGCTGCCACCCAGGCAAGTCACATAGTCGCCGCCAAAGTATGTCGAATACAGGAGGTGGTCTCCGTTGGGAGAGATTTCCGTGAGAAAGCCCAACGCAGATGAGTAAGGCCAGCCGCAGCAGGCCGTGACGGGTGGTTTTGTCCGGTAGGCGCCTGGGGTGAGCGGGAAATTAGGATCGGTGGTGTTGCCGGCCAGAAAGATATTGCCGGCCGCATCCAGAGCGACGGCCGATGCAGCGGCCTGGTTGCTGAGCAACGTCGAAAAGAGGATGGCATGAAGCTGCGAATCCAACTTCATGACAAATGCCCCGCCGCTCCCGTTGGGAGAAAACAGAGGAGCGACCGAAGGAAAATCAGCCGAGACGGCCGTTCCCACCACCACCAGGTTGCCTTGTGCATCGGTTGCCGCGGCTTCCGGTCGATCGAATCCGCTGCCGCCGAAATCGATGCTCGCAAGCGGATTGCCTTTGGCATCCATCTTGATCGCGCGCATCTGCGGGCGTCCCGACGGGTCGGTAATCGTGGAAACGGTAAAGAGGTTGCCGGCCTTGTCGGCGGTGAGTAGCCGCGCGGAGCCCTGGTACCCGATATCCAGATACCGCAGCAGCACTTGATTTGTGGCTGCAGCGGACGTGGGCAAGAGAAGCGGCAGCAGCGCTACAAAGTGCCGAACTGTCATAGATCACGCCCTCGTAAGATGTGCCTGCAAACCTCGCTACCGCAAGGCCCGAAGAGGCGGGCAGATCCCGGAAACGCAGTTTTAAAAGTATTAAGACCTGTAAATATTATAGTGCCTTGCGGCACTAATCCACCGCCGCCACGGTTTGGAACGGGCTTGCCAGGTTGTTCGTTCCATCAAATTCGAAGTCAATGGTGCCTTCGATTTCGATTTCCGGTTTCCGCTCGATCGCTGCCCGCAGATTTTCGCTCACAGCCAAGCGTCCCAGTTCCATGGTGTTGCGGATCCAGCAGTACGTCACTTCTCCCAGATCCACCTTGCCCACGGTCGGCGCGATCCGCTCCAGGCATTCGCGGTCGGTAGGGAAGTGGATGGGCGTGCGGATGGCGGCGGGCGTATTGGCCGTCAGCGAGTTGATCCAGGTCGGCTCCCAGTCGATGCGATCCACAAGCCGGTTGGTTACCACGTCGGCCAGGCCCAGCCCCACGCCGCTGTTGTAGGTGAGCTCGCTCAGGTCGCGAACGAATAAGCGCTCGAAGCGCGGCGTGTCCGGCCAGGGATTGTACTGTCCGATGACGCTGCGGTTCACCACCTTGGTGTCCATGCCGGCGCCGCTGATGTTTTTGCCGATTTCGTCCAGGATCAGGATGTCGGCGTCCACCGGAACCCGGGCCATCCAGGATTTCACCAGCGCCAGGTTGGCCTCCTCGCGCTGCTCCATGGCTTCCACCGGCACGGCTTCGAGCTTGGCGGTGTTGTGCCAGGCGTCTTCCAGAATCGCCAGCCCGCCCAGAATCCTGCCGGAACCGAGCACTTGCCGTCCCACCGTGCGGATCACGTGCTCCAGCCCCAGCCGGTAGGCGTAGGAATGGTAGCGTTGCGCGCCGGCGAATTTGCCGAGCCCGATGGCCATCATTTTAAAGAGGCCGCTCTCGATCTTTCCGGCGAAATCCGTGTGCCACTTCACGCGACCCACCAGCATGACGCCATCGGATTCGTAGGCCTTGCGGTCCATGAAGGCTTCGATGCCGTCGGCGGTCTTGCCGAGCGAGACCACTTCCAGTTGGCTCACCAGCGGGCAGCCCATGGTCGCTTCGGTGATGCCGTAGTGGGCCAACACGCCGGCTTGTCCCTGCGCCGAAGCCGCGCCATGGCTGCCCATGGCGGGAAACAGGAACGGCTGCATGCCCTGTTCCTGCCAGTACCGCACCACGCCGCGCACAATCGCAGCGATGTTGTGGATGCCCCGGCTACCCACGCCGATGGCGATGCGCGCTCCCGGTTTGACTCGCGCGGCAAAGCCGCTGGCTGCTAACTGTTGGCGCACTTCGGCGGGGACATCGGGAATCCGGCGGTCGGGAAACTTCTGCCGTACCACCAGCAGGCGTGGAAATTTCATGATGCTTCTATTTTAGCCCGCTGCTTAATGCTCTTTTCATCAATACCCTCTCCTATTGGCGAAGACCGCTCCCTCACGGTCGTGCGACAAGTCGCGGCTCGGATTATTCGGTTTCCCACTCCGATTCCAGCAGCCGCGAGTATTCCCCGGAGGCAAACAGATCGAACCGGAAATTCCGCGCGGCCACCGTCAGGTGCGGCTCCAGTTGCATGAAACAGCGGTACATCGCGTCGGCGTAGCGGTGATAGTTGCGCAGGAACTCTTCCGACAGCGCATCAAACGCCGGCGGGGCCGTGAACAGGGTGTTGAGGCCGATGGCCCGCGAGAAAATCGAGCTGTAATCGGCCACGCCCCAGCTCTCGAGCTTCTCTTTCACCACGGCCGGCGTGCCTCCCGTCAGCAGGCCCGCGAAACTCTGGGCGCGCACTTCCATCCCCGCCAGTTCGGGCGCCCGTGCCGCCCAATCCAGGCATTGGTCTATCCAGCGGAAAACGTCCTTCCCCAGGAAGAAGAGCATGCGGATCTCCGCATACCTCCCGCCCAGCATCCGCTTTTGCAAGGCTTCCGGGTCTGTTCCGTCGCTTGGGATCAGACCGGATAACATCAACGCCGCCTTAGAGTTATCCAACAACGTGGAGGGCGGGATGCGCTCGTTGAAGGGATGCAGAATCAGCGGTGGCAGGTCAAATTGCAGGTCGCCAAGTGTCGCACAGGGCTGTGACATTCTTCCCCCCTTTCCTTATCGGCGGAACTCGGCCAAAACTTGAGCGCTGCATTCCAAAGCACCAACTCCGGTTCGGCGGGAACCTCAGATACGCAGCGCAATTCGGGTCATTGAGCGGGGAAAAGTTTCCCTCAACCGTTAAGGGTGAGGGCCTGCTGCTCGCCGGCGTTCTTGACCAGGTCAAGCACGATGGAATAGCGGTCGCCGCGGACGGTCGACTGCACGAATTCGAAGGGCCGCTCATTGTGCGTGAGGGTCACGCGTTCCACCCCAAAGACCGGGGAGCCGGCCGCAATTTCCAGCAGCGCTGCCGTGGAGGCGTCCGCCAGCGCGGCAACATAGGTCTCTCGGGCTCGCGCGGGATACAAGTGGTAGCGAGTCTGCAAGACTTCGTAGAGCGACATGCCATCGGCCAACTGTAGGCCCGGCACTAAGGCAGCGGGGATATGGGCGATCTGGACTCCCAGGGGCTCCTCGCCGGCCAGCCGCAACCGCTTCAAAATCAACACCGGGGACTTGGCGGGAAGCCGCAACGCGTCGGCCACGCGCGCATCCGCCTCGGCTTCGAATTGGGCCAGCACCCGGGACGTGGCCACCAGATTATGGCGCCGCATCTCTTCCGTAAAACTGGTTAATTCGCGGGGGCCCTCGTCAAACTTGCGCCGGGCGACGAACGTGCCACGCCCCTGCTCGCGCCGGATATAGCCGAGTTGAGCCAGTTCCTGAAGCGCCTGCCGGACCGTGATCTTGCTGACGTGAAAGCGCCCGGCGACTTCCTGTTCACTGGGCAGGCGCTCATCGGGCCGCCACCGCCCGGACTCAATCTCAGCCTTTAGGACGTTTTGAAGTTGGTGGTAGAGGGGTACCGCCAAATCCTTGTCGAGAAGACCAATTGACATCCTATTGTTAGGATGACATAATCACCTTGATACGTGCAAGGGTGTTCTTTAGCTATATAAAATTTGTTTTGGGGGAAAAATGAAGAAGCTTCTTTGGATTTGCTTACTGGCAATGGCGGTGGCGGCGTGCCTGGCCGCGCAAGATATTTCCGCAACCATTGGCGGCACGGTTCTGGATGCCAGCGGCGGCGGCGTGGCGAACGCCAAGGTGACCATCACGAATACCGACCGCAACCAGGTGGTGCGTGAACTCACAACCGAGACAGCGGGCACCTACTCGGCTCCGCTGCTGCCGATTGGAAACTACTCGATTAAAGTCGAAGCCAAAGGGTTCAAGACGGAAACCCGGACCGGCATCGTACTGAACGCAAAGGACAGCTTGAAGATCAATATCGAGCTGCAGGTTGGTGCGATCACCGAGACGGTGGAAGTGAAGACGCAGGCAACGGCGGTGGAACTCGGCACCACGGCCAATGCCAGCACCATCGAAGGCACGCAGGTGCGCGAACTGTCTCTCTCCACGCGCAACTACGAGCAACTGGTCGCGCTGATGCCGGGCGTCACGGCCAACACCACCGATCAACTGTATATCGGCAACTCGTCGCCTGCCGGCACGGCCGCCACCTTGCCCTTTTCGGTGAACGGCAACCGCAATTCCGCGAATAACTGGACGGTGGACGGCGCCGACAACGTGGACCGCGGCAGCAACCTGACGCTGATGACCTTCCCGAGCGTGGACTCGATCGCGGAATTCAAGGTGGAGCGCAGCCTCTATACGGCCGATACCGGCCGGGCCGGCGGTGCGCAGATTAATGTAGTGACCAAGAGCGGCACAAACCAATACCATGGCGATCTCTACGAGTTCGTCCGCAACAACGCCTTCGAGGCCAACAACTGGATCAATAACGCGCAGAACGTGCTGGTGAACGGTTCGGTGCAGCCTCCGCCATTGCGCTGGAATGATTTTGGCGGGACCGTCGGCGGACCGGTGCCGTTGGGCCGCAAGGACAACCACAAGACCTTCTTCTTCTTCTCGGAAGAGGCGCGGCGCATCCACACCTATACGACGTTCAATCCGACCCTGCCGACGCAGGCGATGATCCAGGGCACAATGCCGGTAGCGGTGTGCACCTCGTATTCAATCGCCACGGCAACCTGCCTGGCGACGGGGACCCAGATCACGTCGATCAATCCGATTGCTGCCGAGTATATCAAGGACATCTTCGGCAAGATTCCACTTCCCGCCACGAACTCCATCACGGCAACCACTTCCGAGTTCTTCCCGGAGCAAAACATCTACAACAGCAGGCAGGAGATTGTGCGCGTCGACCACACCTTCAACGAGAAGTTCTCGCTGTGGGGCAAATTCGAAAACGACAGCATTCCCACTACCGAACCGGGTGGCCTGTTCACGGGCGCGAACATTCCGGGCCTGGCCACCACCAGCACTAACTCGCCGGGAAGAGCATACGTGGCGCACGCCATTTACAGCATCCGGCCCACCCTGATCAACGACGCCAGCTTCAACTTTACGCAGAGCGCCATTCATTCGACGCCGGAGGGGATCGCGGCCAAGGCAAACAGCCCGGACATCAACCCTCCGGAGCCATTTACCAACACGCAAGGCGTGATTCCGACGGTAAGCGAAGGCGGATCGAGCATCGTGGGCTACGGTCCATACAACGAATTCAATAAGAATTACAACGTCTACGACGCAGTTACCTGGATCCACGGACGCCACACGATGAAGTTTGGCTTCAGCGCGAACCGTTATAACAAGACTGAGAACGCGGCCAGCGATCAAGGAACGTTCACCTTTGCAAACACTGGCAATCCATCGGGTTCGTCGGCCTCCTTCGTGCAGTCGTTCGCCAATTTCCTGCTGGGCAACGTCTCCAGTTTCACCCAGCCTTCGGCAGACATCACCCCCAATCTCTGGACGTGGCAGGATGAGGCCTGGGCCCAGGACGACTTCAAAGTGGCCCCGCGGCTGACTCTGTATTTTGGCGTTCGCTGGTCGTACTTCGGGCAGCCCACGGACAAGAACGGGGAGTTGTCGAGCTTCGATCCGGCGCTGTACAATCCGGCTCTGGCGCCCAAGATCGATCCGACCTCCGGCAACATTATTGTCGGCAGCGTGACCATGCCGTACACCAACGGCATTATTATCGGCGGCAAGAATTCGCCGTGGGGTTCCAAGATTGCGCCCGACCAGTACAAGAGCTTCGCTCCGCGGGTGGGCCTGGCCTGGGATCCGACGGGCAGCGGCAAGACATCGGTGCGCGCCGGCTACGGCGTGTACTACGACTCGAGCCTGTTCGGCACCTACGAGCAGGCGATCTTTCAGAACCCGCCGTTTGTTTCGAGTGTCACGCTGAGCAACGCGCCGTTCTCCAACGTTTCGTCGGGCACGCCCCCGGGAACGGTTTCGACCGAGTATATCCGCTCGATGCAGCTTCCCAACCTGGTCCCGTACGTGCAGCAGTGGAGCGCCGACGTGCAGCGCCAGTTGCCCATGGACATGGTGCTCGACGTGGCCTACTCCGGTTCCAAGGGAACGCACCTGATCGGCATCGTGGATCTGGACCAGGCTCCTCCGGGCGTGGCGCTGGCGGCCGGCCTGCATGCGGCTAACACCAATACGATCTTCACGACGGCCGACGATCCGCACATCAACGCGGTGCGGCCCTACCTGGGATACAACGCCATCAACGCCATCGAATCGGCCTTCGATTCCAACTACCACGCGCTGCTGGTGAGCTTCAAGAAGCGGTTTTCGACGGCGGGGTTGATCGGGGTCTCCTACACATATTCAAAGAATCTCACCGACAACGCTTCCGACCGTTCCAACGCTCCGCAGAGCAGCTACAACTATCACGAGGGCGAATACGGCCCGGCGACGCTCGACCGGCAACAGGTGCTCAACATCAACTATGTGTACGAAATTCCTATCTTCAAGAACAACCACGGCCCGGCGGGCCTCGTGCTCGGGGGCTGGGAATTGTCGGGAATTCTGACCATGTACACGGGATCGCCCTTCACGGTGACCACTTCGAGCGTTGACCCGGCCGGTCTGGGCCTGCTGGGCAACAGCGCTTCCAGCTCGCGGCCCGACATGTTGTGCGATCCCAACGCCAATGCGCCGCACCTGGCCCCCGGCTTCACGGGTACGGGAAAGCCGACCTGGTTCAACACCGCCTGCTTCGCGCCGGTCCCGCAGGGCGCCATCCGCCCGGGCAACGCCGGCCGCGGCACGGTGCGCGGACCGGGCTACGGAAACCTGGACGGATCTCTGATCAAGAACTTCCACTTCACGGAACGTGCCAGTTTGCAACTGCGGGGCGAATTCTTCAACCTTACCAACCACGCCAACCCGAACGGCTATGCCAGCACCAACATCACCAGCAGTTCGTTCGGCGAGATCAGTTCCTACCGCCAGGCGCGGCAGGTTCAGATCGGGGCGAAATTCACGTTCTGACCGCAGGTTAATCGTTGCAACAGGGCCGGCTTTCCCGCAAGGGGTCGCCGGCCCTTTTTATTCGTGGCGCGCGCACTCGTGCGTGCCGCGTCCCCACTCTTGGGGACGCGGGCTTCGCGGCGGGCAAGAACGTGTCCGCATGAGTGCGGACACGGCACGTTGAGAACGTGCGCCACAACATGGCCTGGTCATTCGGGCTCGAACCGGTAGCCGATGTCGCGGATGGTCTGGATGTACTTCGGGCTGTGCGGGTCTGGCTCGATCTTGGCGCGCAGCGTGGTGACACAGCGGTCGATGCTGCGCGGGGTCACGAAGACCGAATTGCCCCAAACGGCGTCCAGGATGTCGTTGCGCGCCAGGGCGCGGCCGGGGCGCGCCGCCAGATAGGCCAGCAGTTGGAACTCCTTGGCGGTCAATTCCACTTCGGCGCCGCCGCGAAACAGCTTGTGCGCGGCCAGATTCAACTCGAACTCGCCGAAGCGGCAGCCAGCATCGCGCGCCGACTGGCGGCGCCGCAAGAAGGCGTTCACACGCGCCACCAGCTCGCGGATTTTGAAGGGCTTGGTGACGTAATCGTCGGCGCCCAGGTTCAGCCCCAGCACGATGTCTTCTTCCTGGCCGCGCGCGGTCAACATGATGATGGGTACGTCCATCGAGTGCTCGCGGATGGCGCGGCAAATCTCGTAGCCGTTCACCTTGGGGAGCATGATGTCGAGCAGGATCAAGTCGGGCTGCGCGGAAAGCGCCAGTTCCAGGCCTCGCTCGCCATCGGCCGCCGAAAGCACCTGGCAGCCCTTGGCGGCGAACGTGTCGGTGAGGCCGCGCAACAGCGCCGGCTCATCTTCCACAATCAGGATGCGGCTTCCGTTCATGCGGCCTCCGGAATGGCCACGGAAAACGTGCTGCCCCGGCCTGGCTGGCTCTTCACCGCGACGGACCCGCCGTGCGCGCGCACAATGAATTCCACGATGCTCAGGCCGAGGCCGCAGCCGTCGGCGTCGCGCGCCAGGCGGCGATCCACCTGGTAGAAGCGGCGGAAGATTTTCTTCTGCTCGCGCGGGGCGATGCCGATCCCGTTGTCCTCCACAGCAAAGACCACGCGGCTGTTTTCGCGGTAGGCCCGGACGGCGATGTGTTTCTCTCCGGGTGAATATTTCCAGGCGTTATCGAGCAGGTTGAGCAGCACGGTGACCAGCGCGCTTTCGTCGGCGCGCACCGGCGGCAAACCGGGGCTGACCTCCACCTCCAGGCGGCAATCGGGCGCATGGAGACGCTCGTGGGCGGCTTCGATGGCCGATTGGACCACCGCGTCCGGCTTCGTCATGCTGAATTCGAACTTCTGGCGGTTGCGCTCCAGTCGCGAAAAGGTCAGGAAGTTTTCGATCACGCCGCTCAGCCGCAGGTTCTCGTGCGCGATCAACTCCAAGTAGTCGTGGGTGCGTTGCGCGTCGGGCTTTTCGTCTTCGAGCAGCGAATCCACCAGCAGGCGCACGGAAGACAGGGGAGTTTTCAGCTCATGCGAGACGGCGGCGACCAGGTCGGTCTTCATCCGCGCCAGCCGCCATTGGCGGCGCAGGGCCTGGCCGGCGATCAACGCGGTGACGGTCACCACCGAAATCGCCAGGAAGCCGACCCACAGGTAGGAGACCATCTGGCGGTGGGAGATCTGGGCGGAGGTTGCCGAATCGGGGCGGGGAATTGTGATCTGCCAATCGGGCGCCTGGCCGGCCGGTGTTTGCGGAGGCAGCGCGGCTTCGACCGGCGAGCCTTCGGCGAGCTTGTGCGTGGCCGCCAACACCGTCGAGGTTCGAAACAAGGCGATGACCTGCCCGTTGACGGAAGTGATGCGCCACACGCCGGGCACGCGAGTGGCGCGCAATCCGGCTTCGCTGCGGCTGGCATCGTCGCTTTCCAGGTATTGTTCGGCCAGCGTTTCGGCGTCGTAGGTGGGCAACGTTTGCGGCCCGATGGCGCGCAGTTCGTTCATGAGAAACAGGCGCTGCGACGATGGCAGGCCGTTGTTGTAGTCGGTGACGAAACGGTGCAGCAGGGTTGCGGCCACGCGGTCGTTGGGCGCGAGATGTAGAGCCAGTAACTCCTCGTCGGCGGTGATGGAGCGGCCTTGCAAGTCGGTCGCGCCCATCAACCGGCCGCCGCGAAAATTCTGCGCGATGAGGCGCAGGGCTTCGGACTTGTCGCCTTTGCGCACCAGGCAGCGGATTTGGGCTTGCAGGGCGCGCGCGACGATGCCGGGGTCCTGCTCGTCGGCGGCCAGACGGCCGTACGCGGCGGCGGCTTCGGCCAGCGTGCCGGTGCTATTCTCCAAGCGGCGCGCCTCCACCCATTCCTTACGGTGCTCCACCGGGTCGGCGGCGGGCGCGGGAGATGGCGAGGGATAGGCGAGAGCGCCATCGCGCGTCAGAACAATGACGGAATCGGCCTCGCCGGAGTGCACGGCCAGCTCGAACGCGGCGGCGGCGGGATGGTCGCTAGCCTGCCGATCGATGGCCGCCACGCGCTCTTTCCAATAGGTACTGGACCGTTCCGTGAAGAGCTTGCGTTGCGCGCTGAGCGAGTCCACGTACGCCTGGTCAAGCTCGCGCCGGGTCAGCTCCTTCTGGCTGTTGAGAGCGCCGTTCATGAACCAGAGAACCGCGGCAGTGGGCGCCAGCACGCCCAGCAACAGGCACAGCAGAACCAGCCACCGACCGGAGTCCGTGCCGCCGAGTTGGGTTCGCAACCGCACGGCAGGCCTCAGGGAATCTTGGCGGTGGCGAGGATGGGCTCGAAGAGGAAACGGAAGACGGCGATGCCGCCGTTGGAGCCGTCGAACTGGAACTCAATGGCCGTGCTTTCCGTGCGGATCCAGGCGTAGTACTCGTGGTGGTTGGACGTGACCGGCATCCCGTTGCTCATCGAGTGGGAGTTGTAGTCGATCAGGCAGATCAAGGCCTGCTGTCCACCGATCAGCCGGGCCTGGACGCTGTCCGGCCGTATCCGCCAGTCTGTCACATTGCTCCGCCGCGCTACTTCCGCCTCCTTGTCGGCCATGGTCTGGCGAAGCGCCTGGGCTATCTCGCCCGGCGGCGTGTATGTCTTCTGCAAATGCACGTCGACCGCTATGTGGTCCCAGGAAATAGCCTTAGTCTGCATGAAGGTGGCTGAGACACTGGCCCCCTGGCCGGGATTGATTTGGATATTTCCCAGGGACCATCCGGCCGCTTTCAGGAACGCCACGGCGGAATCCAACACGGACGGTCCCCACATTTTCACCAATTCGGCTTCGGCCTTGCCGAACTGAATCTTCACCAGCGGCCGGGCGCCATCGACGCCGATCCAGAAGGTCTGTCCAAGCGCGCCAAAGGAGACTTTGTAGCAATTGAATTTTCCAGCCACCACCTGCACCGTCTCGGTGCCCGTCACGGTCAACTCCACCTGGCCCGGAGCGCCCTGAACGAGGAGGAACGGATGGGTGGCTAAAGTGGTCTTGTATCCCACGGCCAGCGGCAGGCGGCGCATGCGAAAGATCAGCGGCTCGAGATCGATGGCCGGCCCGGCGAAGGGGACGGCCGTGGTATCGCCCAGGTCGTCGTCCGATGACAAGAGGGGACCGTCGAGAGCCTGCATGGTCTCGCGTTCCACCGCTACCCAGAGGCTGCGGGTGCTGCGTTTGGTGACTAACTTCCAGTCCATCTCCACCTGATCCGGGGTGGTCATATTCCCGATCGAACCGAGCCTTATAGGGTAGGGATTGGGGCCTGTGGAATAGAACAGGTACTCGCCGGTGAAGGCGCCATCGCGCTTGATGTTCAACTGGAAGGCTTCGCCATCGGGCCACGGCGCCGGCAGCATGGACGCTCCGGCTGGGACCAGCTTGCGGGCCTTGGCGATGAAGTCGGTTTGGTCGGGGTAATTTCTCGCCAGCGCGTCGAACTCGTGGGCGGCCGCGGCGCGGTCGCCTTTCTGCACCATGCATAGCACGAGCTGGTATTGCGCCTGCGCCGCAATCTGCTTGTTGGCGGGGTAAGAAGTGAGCACCTGGCGATACTGCTGGATGGCGCCGTCGAGGTCGCCCAGGGTTTCTTGCGCGTAAATTCCTTTTTGCAGTAGGTCCGCCGCGGATTGGGCGCTGGCCGGAATTCCCCAGAGCAGCGTTGCCACGAGCGCGGTTGCAAGGTATCTGATGGGCATGACCGTAGACTACAAGGCCAATGTTACCGAATTGTTACCCCGGTGTCCTTTATTCCGTGGGGCGGGCTATCTTGCCCGCAGCCGGCTTTAGCCGGCTTTAGCCGGCTCCTTCGCGCGAGTCGCGAAGGCCAGCCTACGCCAGAATCCCCATCTTCTTCCCCACCTTCCAGAACACCTCCAGCGCCTGATCCAGCTCCGCCCTCGTGTGTGTCGCCGTCACGATGGTCCGCACGCGCGCTTTGCCCTTCGCCACCGTCGGGAAGCCGATGCCCGTCGCCAGCACGCCTTCGGCAAAAAGCTCGCGCGACAGTTCATGCGCCGCTTTAGCTTCGCCCACAATTACCGGCGTGATGGGCGTCTCGCTGATCCCGGTGTTGAACCCCGCGGACGTCAAGCCTTGCTTGAAATATTTGGTGTTTTTCCAGAGATTCTCCATACGTTCCGGCTCCTGTTCCAGCACATCAAAGGCGGCCAGACAGGCGGCGGCCACGGCCGGCGGATGCGAGGTGGAAAACAGGAACGGGCGGGCGCGATGGTAGAGAAAATCGATCAAGTCGCGGCTGCCGCAGACGTAGCCGCCCAGCACGCCGATGGCTTTGGAGAGCGTGCCGACCTGCACCTGGACGCGGCCGTGGAGGCCGAAGTGGTCGATGGTGCCGCGGCCCTGGCGGCCCAGCACACCGGAGGAATGGGCGTCATCCACCATCATGATGGCGCCGTGCTTTTCGGCGGCTTCCACCAGGCCGGGGAGCGCGCCGATATCGCCGTCCATGGAGAAGACGCCGTCGGTGATCAGCAGCTTGTGGCCCGGCGTATTGTCGAGTTCGGCGAGGATCTTTTCTGCGGCGGCCACGTCCTTGTGCGGGAAGACGTGGATCTTGGCGCGCGAAAGGCGGCAGCCATCGATGATGCTGGCGTGGTTGAGCTC